>OGQT01002006.1_pt1 | contig 15139 bp, 14 predicted proteins | sample 1553261 | NCBI WGS metagenome assembly OGQT01 (sample SAMEA2579992, study PRJEB22360) | human gut metagenome | biome: human gut; feature: human-associated habitat; material: faeces | place: Denmark | collected 2008/2010
CATTGCAGGTGCAATGATGGCATTCGGCCGCGCACTTGGCGAGACAATGGCCGTCATGATGGTAATCGGTAATTCCCCGATTTATCCCAAACTCCTTGGACGTGGTCAGACACTTCCTGCCCTCACCGCACTGGAAATGGGAAGTATTGAATACGGAAGCCTTCACCTCTCCGTACTTTACGTTGCAAATGCTGTGCTGCTTGTGATTCTTTTCATCGTACTCGGTATCAGCTATCTTCTGAAAAGGAGGCTTGCCACCCATGAGAACTAAACTGCAGAAATTTTTCACACGCCTGATTCTCAGTATACTCGGACTTTGCGTGATCGTTGTTACACTCTTCCTTTTCCTTTATGTCTTCTGGAAAGGGAAAAAAGTATTTAGCCTGTCCTTCCTTCTGGATAAGCCTGCCGGTGTTCCACTTGGAACTGCAGGCGGTATCTATCCTGCACTGATGGGTTCCATTTACCTTGGCGCACTTTCTGCACTGATCGGCGGTATCCTTGGTATCGGCGCTGCCATTTATCTTGTATTTTACAGCACCGGAAAACGATTTTCCGTCCTTGTAAATATGGCGATCACCGGACTTTCCGGAATCCCTTCGATCCTGTTCGGGCTGGTTGGATATACGCTTCTGATCTACCGTTTTGGACTTAACCGCAGCCTTCTGTGTTCGGCACTGTGTGTTGCAGCAATGATCATTCCTTTTGTTGCAATCCGAGCAGAAAAGATTCTGGAAGAGAAGGGGCGTGAATATATGAAGAACTCCCTAAGTCTCGGACTTTCCCGTGAGTATGCCCTCCGGAAACTGATCCTTCCGGTCTGCTTTGTAGAGCTTCTCGGAACCGTTGCGCTTGGAATGGCATACGGCATGGGTGCCGTTGCACCGATTTTATACACCGGAGCTGTCATGCAGGCAGATGTTCCGCATTCTCTCTCCGATCCGTTCATGTCACTTCCATATCACCTGTATATCCTTGTGAACAACGGATTTTCTCTGGATTATGCTTATGGAACCGCATTTGTACTGATGCTCTTCCTGCTCATCATCCAGTTAATATGTAAATTTATCACCTATCTACGAAAGGACAACTGATATGCTGAATATAGAAAATCTAAAATGTGGATTTGGAAAACACGAAATTCTTCACGGAATCAGCCTGACGATCCCGAAAGGACAGATTACAGCCATCGTTGGTCAGTCCGGCTGCGGAAAAACAACTTTTCTGAAAACCCTGAACCGGATGGTAGAAGAAGAAGGCGGCTATCTCTCAGGAACAATTACTTTAGAAGGAACCGACATCAAATCTCTTCCGAAAGAAAAACTCAGAAGGCGTGTTGGCATGGTTTTCCACCAGCCGATCGCTTTCCCGCACAGTATCGAAAAGAATCTGTCTTATGTACTGAAATACCACGGTGTCCGTAATAAGAAAGAGATTGCTGAGAAAATTACAGAGTCTCTGCAGAAAGCAAAACTCTACGATGAGGTCAAAGATCAACTGAAAAAATCCGCCCTCAAATTATCCGGCGGTCAGAAGCAGCGTCTTGCTATCGCACGAAGCCTCTGTGCCGGTCCGGAGACCCTGCCCCTTGACGAGCCGTGCTCCGCACTGGATATGAAGAATACAATTGCAATCGAAGAAACGCTTTTGGAGTTGAAAGACCAGTATACTTTCGTCATCGTCACACATAATCTGGCTCAGGCAAAGAGAATTGCCGATCAGGTGATCTTCATGGATCATGGAGAAGTACTGGAAGTGACGGAAAAAGAGAAATTCTTTGAAAATCCGGCATCGGAACCGGCGAAAGAGCAGATACAGTATATGTAAGAGTAAAGGAGAACGTATGAGAATAGAAATTCCCGGATATAAAACAATGGATCTGAAATATCTGATTCTGGATTATAACGGAACTATTGCGAAAGATGGCATAATACCCGAAAGTGTAAAGGAACGGCTGAAAAAGCTGAGTGGAATATATGAGATTTATGTTCTGACAGCAGATACACATGGAACTGCGAGAAAGATATGTGAAGGACTACCGTTAAAGATACAGACATTTCCTGGTAATGCGGCAGCAGAAGAAAAAAGAAAAATCATAGAGCAACTGGGTGGGAAACGGTGTATTGCAGTAGGAAACGGACGGAATGACCTGCCTATGTGCAGGATAGCAGAACTCAGTGTTGGAATTATAGAGGCGGAAGGTGCGTATGGAAGACTGATTGCAAATGTTGATATCTGTACCAGATCGATAGAGGAAGCACTGGATGTGCTTACAATGCCGAAAAGGATGGTAGCGACACTAAGGGGATAAGTTTATATCCCCTTTTTTTTGACGTTTTTATAGCAATCATGCTAAAATAGAGAAATCTACCATGTGTATGGAATATTTTGAGCCGGCAGGGACAGTAAAAAGACCAAAAACCCCGTCCCCAATGGCTGGAGAGGGAAAATTATGAATAAAAGAGAATCATTTAGCAGCAGATGGGGATTTATCTGTGCCTGTATCGGTTCAGCGGTCGGTATGGGAAATATCTGGATGTTCCCAACAAGAGTATCATTGTATGGAGGCGGTTCATTTCTGATACCATATTTTATATTTGTAATACTGATCGGTTCGACGGGAGTGATCGGGGAGATGAGTTTTGGGCGTGCGGCAAAGGCCGGTCCAATCGATGCATTTGGAATTGCCTGTGAGAAAAAAGGAAAGAGAAAAGTCGGAGAAGCACTGGGGATGATCCCTGTATTCGGATCACTTGCCATGGCGATCGGATATACGGTTGTAATGGGGTGGATCCTAAGATATGCCGTTGGAACATTTACAGGAGCAACACTTTCGCCTGAAAATGTGGATGAATTCGGGGCGGCATTTGGTAAGATGGCGTCAGCATTTGGTAATAATATATGGCAGATACTTGCGCTTGTGGCTTGTATGCTGATTCTGATGTTAGGTGTCGGAAGCGGCATTGAAAAAGCAAATAAGATCATGATGCCGATATTCTTCGCATTGTTCGTGATTCTGGGAATCTATGTCGGATTCCAGCCGGGAGCAAGTGAAGGATACCGTTATATTTTCAGAGTAGATCCAGAGGCATTCAAAGATCCGGCAACGTGGATCTTTGCACTTGGTCAGGCATTCTTTTCCCTGTCGGTAGCAGGAAATGGAACATTGATCTATGGATCTTATCTTTCGGATGAAGAGGACATTCCGGCTTCTGCAGGAAGAGTTGCATTATTTGATACGATTGCAGCAATTCTTGCCGCACTCGTTATCATTCCGGCGATGGCAACAACGGGAGCGCAGTTGGATCAGGGAGGTCCCGGATTATTGTTCATCTTTCTCCCGAATCTGATCAAAGGAATGCCGGGAGGATGGCTGATCGCAATCATCTTCTTTGTTGCGGTATTACTTGCGGGCATGACATCGTTGATCAACTTGTATGAGGCTCCGATCGCTACGGTGCAGGAAAAATTCAAGCTTGGAAGAGTGCCGGCATGTGCATTTACGGGAATTGTGGGAGTGATCGTGTCTCTGCTGATCCAGGGCATCGTGTCAGACTGGATGGATATTCTGTCCATCTACATCTGTCCGCTCGGCGCAGGGCTTGCCGGAATTATGTTCTTCTGGGTATGTGGCAAAAAATATGTTGAAGAGCAGGTCAACACCGGCAGGGATAAAAAATTTACAGAGAAATTTGTTCCAATCTGCAAATATATCTACTGTCCTGTATGTCTGCTTGTTTTGATCCTTGGAATCGTACTTGGAGGTATAGGCTAAACAGACAAAAGCAGTCTGACGGATCATCACCATGTATAACACTGGCGATGTACGCAGACTGCTTTTCCTTATTTTTTGTTCTTCAGCACCCAGATATGTGTCGTTTATTCATCATCTGAAAGTCCAAATCCTTCTTCCAGAAATCTATTCCACTCGGCATTATTGCTCTCAAGTTTTTTCTTTTGCATGATCCTGTTTCTATCTGTGAGGATGGAAAGCATCTCATCCACGATTTCCTCAAGCGGCAGCTCCTGATAGTGAGACAGGTATCCTATCATCCTTCCGGCAGTGAAGTCGGTATTCAGATTCTTTGTTATGAGGTCGCAGAACTCCTCCGGGTACCCCCGGTCAAGCATCATATCATATAGTTCCATGCTCATCTCTGATCTCGGTTTCATTCAGATCTCCTTCCTATCACAAAGCTTGCCACCACTGTAAATATTGCACTGATCATAAGTTCTGTATAGTATCCCAGCCCTCTGCTGAGTATCATGCCCGGCAGGAGCAATGTGCTGCCAAATATCGGCAGGAACATCTCCATGAAGAGTTTTTCGCTGATTCCCATACCACCCGGAAGGGGAAGCATATCCACCGCAACTGCTATGGCTCCCTGCATGAGAATGATAAGCCATGCTGATGATCCTGAAAGTCCAAACGCCTTGTACACAAACCATGTAGCTGCAAATAGTGAGAATCTTTGCACAACTGTTATAATGAACACTACCACCAGCATCCCGAAATGTCCTACCATGTAATCCGCAGTCTGGTTGTACTTTTCCATTGATACCGCGAGCTTTTCCTCACGGGACTTCTTGTGTCTTAAAAACTTCATCCGCTCAAGAAGTCTACTGCCATTCACCACAAATGCCTTTGCAAGCGACGGGTGAAATGCGAACAGCACCATTCCTGCCACACACACAACGTTCAGCACAAGTCCAAGATAAAATACCCACTGCACATCATCTATATATGTATGTATAAAACTCTGTCCAAATATGGCTATTCCAAGTCCCAGAAGTACCAGCACCAGCTTGTAAGTGATTGTCACTATGAGCAGCACCTGTGTGGAAACAGGGATTGGTATCTTCTTTTTTTTCATATAATATATCTGAGCCGGCTGTCCCCCCGACGCAGAGGGTGTGATGCAGCTGAAAAAGAATCCAACCGACGAGAACAGGAAACAGGTTCCCCGGTCTACCTTCACGCCAAGATTCCGCATCATATAGTGTATGATAATTGATTCTCCCCATATAAATACCACGACACATGCCACTCCCGGTACGAGCCACCAAGGATTCACCGTCTGAAGTATATCAGATATCTGTCCTATATCCTCGCCGTGAAACACTCCGTATACAGTTCCGGCAAATATGAGAACCAGGAACAATACGTTGAACACCATCTTTTTCTTATTTTCCATTTAACTTACTATCCTTTTTCATATCCGGGGCAATTCCCCTGTAAATACAGTGCGAACTTCATGCACAATACTAGTATATCATGGATCATTCAATTAAATGGCATAAAAGGGTGGTTTTTACTTTAATTATTTGTAATGTAAGTTTTGTACGACTTATACTTTCTATTTTTCGCTGTTCAGATTCGGCAGATTCTGCCCCTCCTCCCAGAGAGTCGCAACCTCAGTTCCATCCTTGTGGCAATACACTATCTTATTTATAACTCTTGGCTCCTCATCGCCATAGTATATATCTGAACTGCCTGTATGCTCATGCTCAGTCTGAGGGATAGCCGCGCCCTCTCTATATCCTCCAAAGCTCTGATACGCCTCACCTGACATCCACGACCTTGCATTTCCAAATATATCAAGTGATGTCAGTCCCTGCTCCCCGAGATAAAATTTGAATACACCGCTATCCATTTCATCTGAAGTGCTTATATCTACTATCTGTCCCATTCCCTCAAGTCCATTCTAAGGAGCAGACGCATGTTAGGCGCTTCGCGCGGCGTCTGCGTACTTCACAAGGAATCCTCCCACTTACGTGGGTCCCTCCTTATGAAAATAAAATGCTGTGAATTTCGAAAATTCTTCACAGCATTTTTCATCGTTTATATTTTGTCAGATTTTCTTCTCTTTGACTAGAAACTGTGGCCTCCACCGCCACCGCCGATGCCTCCGCCTCCGAATCCACCGCCGCCGATTCCGCCATGACCGCCGGATCCAGATCTTGTACTTCTCGTTTCACTAATCATATCATATTTATGATTCATGTTATATGAAACCTTTGTACCGGTAAGCAGATTTTTTGAACCCATGTCATATACCTTTGAAGTCTTCTTCATCAGAAGATAATTAAGCAATATAGAAAATATTATTGCAAGGAGTATGTTGCTGATATGCTTCATTGGACGGCTTATCTGCTCTCCTACCAGCAGCATATTTATCTGCTTGAATGCCTCGTTTGCACACTCAAAATATTTCTCTCCGCTTGCATATTCATAGACATTGTCTGTTATCGTATACGCATTTGTCTTGGTTATGATCTTGTATGGTTCGCCATAAGAATAGATGTATATCTGTCTATTCCTCATATCAATTAAAAACATAACACCATCGCGGGTGCCAAATTCTCTTTTATAGGCAGATTCCGCATGGTATGCTGTAGATTTGTACATAAGGTTCGATGTCACACACAATACATTGCAATAACGGGCAGTCTCCTTCATAGTCTCCGTCAATTGTGCCTCCTGACTTTCAGTCAGCACATCTGCATCATCTTTGATTACCACTTCATGCTGGTGACTGTACGAATCATCCTGATCCTTCTCTGATGCCTGAGCAGTCACTACACCATTACATCCCATAACCCAAAACAGCAGTATGATCATTACAGTGATCACCATTCTGGTAATTACCGCTCTACGCACGATGATCACCTCCCTTATACTCAAACTGTGGAAGTGGTCTTGTGGACATCCGGTTGTGGCTGATAACTAGATCTATGAGTGTCAGAATGGTTGCAGCACACACCAGAAGCACGCATCCATAATAATACTTGTCCATAACAGGTTTTATCAACACGACCGCTACAGACAGAATGGTGGCAAATGCAACAAATAATCCCATGACGCCACTTTTTCTTTTTACTCTTCTCACGTTTACTATGCCTTTTACTGCCCCATAAATGGCTACCAGACACGAAATACATGCCACAACATAACTGGCCTTTCCCATAATATCCCAGTTAAAAAGAAATGGATTTATATCAAACTTCAGGCAGAATAATACTATTATGCACAATATCAGCTGTATAACTTCCAGAAAACAGGAAAACTTCACAAATGAAGTTATCTTATTTTTTATTTTTCTTTTTGTGTCTTTTTGTGGCTTTTTTGTTGGCAGCTTTTTTGTTTGTAGCTTTTTCTTCTTGCCTCCACTTTTCTTTGCATTGAGTGTATGCCTTGCGAAGAATCCCACATCATTTTCATGTGTCTCTACATCTGCTATCTTCTCCATCTCATCGCAATATATCATGGTCACAAGCGCACCTATCGCAGATACAAATGCCAGTAGCACGCCAGGCCTCACCGTAAGAAATAAGTTCAGTAAAAAGTATAGTGGGATCACTCCTATCAGGCATCCAAGCAGGAACTTTCCGATGTCAAGCGGTATGTCCGCAGCCACTTTTCCCGTGCTGCCATTTACCGCTGCATATGCAATACGCTTCCCGTTCTTGTACGACAAAAGCCACACAGGAAACAACCCGGTCTTTGCTCCAGCGATCTTTATATCCATCGTTTCTGACAATGGCTCCTCAGGTTCACCAATAGCATCATATGTACATAGATGATGCTTTATCTTCCTCATCATCACATCATGCGCCATATCTCCTGTCACCTGCGCTATCTTATCCCTGTAAACCTTATAATCCACATCCGGCAGATCCGCATAGAATCCGCTCAGATATCCCATGGAAAATGGCTTCATATCCGCCGAGTCAAATGGTGCCACCTTGCTGCTGAGATCATCTGGAAACAGCGATGATGCGTCCATGGTTATATTCTCGTAATGATTATCCGCAAAGCATCTTACATTATACGTATGACTGACTGTATCAACCCCTGAAGTATAGCTGTCCGTCGCCCTGACAGTGGTTTTACCTTTCTGGTCAACATCACACAGCCAATAAGGCATGTAGATTCCACGGAACTCCTGCACATTTCGTCTGTGTTTCAGTCTGTTCGGCGCATATATCGCCCTCTTCATGACTGTGGCATAGGATGCCTTGCACATGTCCTTCGTCACCGCAAACGGTATCACATAATCCGGTCTTCTCTCGCTTTTCAGCCGGCTGGAAAGCATAGTTGCTGCCCCGCAGTAACTGCAGAATCCCGTCGCTGATTCATCCGTACTGTATATCTCCCCACCGCACTGCGGGCAAATGAATACGGTAAGCTCCATCAGCTTACGCTCCTCGCTGTCCTCATCCTTGTCGACACTCTCCGGCTCGTATTCATTTCCACATGCTTTGCAGTACATCTTCTTTCTTGCTATATCATATACCAGATTGCTGCCACATCCGGCACATTGTATCATATGTATTTCCCCCTGTAATATAAATTGTGAAAGATTATTGACGAAATAACCTAACTCATTATACTACCTCTTTTTATAAAGAACCAGTTCCGGATTTGTCCCTTCCGCCTCATATGTCGATATCAAAATAAAATCCATATCCGCCAGGACTCCAAAGTATCTGTCTCCACCAAACTCACATTCCAGCTGATTTCCCAGATATGTCTTCTCATCATCAAGAAATTTGACATTCATGCCATTTGGCAAACGATACTCAAGATTCACATATTTGCCAACAAGCGCATTGAGTCTTTCAAAGTGGGGCATCCCCTCTATTTGAAGGTCATTTATCTCATCTATAAGCTGCCTCTTAAATGCCTCAAACTGTCCGCCATCGCTGAGTGACTCATATCGTTTCCAGTAATCAAGTTTTGGCAATAGTTCTTTCATGTATGTTCTCGCCTGCTCCTCAGTGAAATTCTCCCCCACCATGTTCTTCACACATACATCGATCAGATCATCCATATTGCTATAGGTATAGGTGCCGTCGGCGTAACACCATTTGCAGTAATCCTCGTTCAGCGCACCATCACTGTCCCGCCCCATAATGGCATCGTCCTCGAGCGGCATTCCACAGCACTGACATATCAGTTTCCTCGGCTCACCAAGCAGAGTGTTTATCGATACATCAAATTCCTTTGAGAGCAGTTTCAACGTATCTGTATTCGGCACTGTATCGCCGTTTTCCCAGCGTGACACCGCCTGCCTTGTGACCATGACCTTCTCTGCCAGGTCATCCTGGGATAATCCCCTTTTTGTTCGAAGTTCTAATATAACGTCCTTTGTCTCCATTGTACTCACCTCCGTTATGGATATCATAGCAGATTGTGGGGATGGTGGAAAGCAACGGGGTGTTGCTCTGTTCCTATACCGACTGCGTAAACCGGCATTTCGGGAAGCCCGAGCAACCTATGAATTTGCCAAATTTCCCCGATCTTTCAACCAACTTTTTCCCGCATTCCGGGCATATCATAGACATCTTTGCAGGTGCAGACTTAATATCTCCACTTGAGTCCTGCGGCATTTTATTGCCGTTCTTCTTTAAATGATCGGAGGTCTTAGTGCCGTTTTTTTTCGCACCGTCAGATATGGCTTCGATCTCTTGGGGCTTATCACCAAATACATCCTCGACTTCTTTAGCTGTTAGTATCTCGGCTGCACACTCTCTCGCAACCCTCACCGGTCTGCATGTCCATACCGACTTATCGCCTATCATGTAAAATCTGAATTTTGCCCTTGTCGCTGCAACATTGACGATATTATTGTTCACCCAGTTGACTGCTCCCATAGATTTGCTGTCGCATCCGAGTAGAAATATAACCTCATCCGTTCCCTGGCCCTGGAAAGTGTGCACAGTTCCAATGTTATTGGCATTAAGCCATTTTCTGACTCTTGGCTCTTTTCCATATAACTCCGATTTCTTTATCATCTCCAGCATTCCCTCTTTCACCGATGTAAATGGTGTGATGATAAACAACCTAGGGATATCACCGGAATCCCGTTCAAATTTTCTCTCCAGAAGTTTCAGCACAAGCTCGCCCTGCGCCTTGACAAAGTGATCCTTCTTGCCCGAATTCTCAGCACCTGCTACATCTATCCAACAGCTCTTGTCCAGGATAAATGTTCTTGCCCTGTCCTCCTTAGGAGCTGCCGTCTGCTGCTTCATAGTTCCATCATATGAAAGCACATTTGAGATTGTATACATCGGGTCAATGCAGCGCCTATGGACTACCAGTGGGCAGCCTACCCACTCTTTCTCCTCATCCTTTCCAAGATAAGTTCCATACGGATTTATATAGTCAGCAAAAGCCTGCACAGAGATTTTCTTATCCTTGTAACCTGCCAATATCTCTGCGGTAAGCAACTGTTTTATCATGTCAGTCTCTGCGGTAACCACAGGCTCGATCTGCTTTGGATCCCCGACTATGATCGCCTTTCGACACCTAAACATCGCACCAACTGCCATCTGTGGCTGTGCCTGTCCCGCCTCATCGACGATAAGAGTTCCAAGCACTCCGCTTTTCTTCACATCGCCCAGAAATGTCTGCGCAGAAGCAAATGTTGTGGATATTACAGGGGTGAGCAGGAAAATGCTCTGAAGCATGTACGGCATGGCTTCTTCTCTGTCTGCAAGCTTCATCCTCTCACCACAATCATCAAACACATTCCACGCTATCATCAGGTTGATGATATTATGCCGCATACATTTTGAAGAAATGACGAATTCCTTGTGCAGCTTACATGCATACAGGAATAACTTTTCACGCTCTCTATTGTACTGGGCGGTAAACCATGGATTGGTTATCTGTGCTTTTGTTGACAGCCTGTCGTCCTCGGATACATAACGTTCCATAAATACAGCGTCCACCGGGGTCATCTTCATCTGCCCATGCGAGTATTTTGAAATACACCGCTGGTATTCCTGAAGATTCTGCAGGCCTGATATCCTGTTGTTCAAAGAAGTTATCTCTCCATTAAGTTTTGATATTGTCGCTTTCTTCTCCTGAATGAATATATCTCTTGCGGATGTATCCTTACGCCTTGCGAACAATCCCTTCGGTCTGCTTTCCTCAAGCTCGATCAGCTCTTTTTGTTCAGCAAATAACTGACGCTCGAGCATCTGCCGCTTTCTTTCCACATCACTTATTTCACATGACAAATCCTCTGGTGCATTTTCCTGCAGCTCCATAGGAACCGAACCTGCCAGAGCACAGATCTGCCCTAATGCTTTTCGTAATTTTTCAACAAATTTATACTGAGATAAAAACTTTTTTCTTACCTCTAGATATTTTGCCTTATGTTGCTCTCTGACACCATTTGATCTATAGTCCTCCACAAATGGCTTCAGGACCGAATTGCAATACTTACGGATATTTGCTTTTCTGCCAAACGGAGCGGATATCAATCCCCAGCAGTCAGCTCCGCCTAAAAGTTTATCCGCATAACGCGTAAAATAAATGTCCTTCTCTTCTCGGCTCTTACCATATCTGGTTATAGTCTCCACATCACCTGACTTGTTGATATCAAACAAATCATGAACCTCATCCAGACCGCAGCGGATCTCCTCTTCGTCATCCCCAGACGACTCCAGACTGTCAAGTATATCCCTCGCCTTCGGAAGGTCTATCGTGATATTTTCCACCGCCGCATTGTTACATGACGCGACCAGCATACTATAGTTGTTGATCTCATCAACATTTATCGAATAATAATGAGGCGCATACTGGTAATAAGCATTTGCATTTATCTCTAGCGGTCCATGAGAAAATGAATGCATTTCGAATATAGAGTCTGGATCTTCTGCGTTCTCAGCGAGAAGTCTGGCACGCTCAACGATATTGCTTGCCACGATCTCCTTGAGCAATGTAGTCTTTCCCGTTCCGGGAGGTCCGTTTACAGAAAAAACTGGAGCATCCCCGTCCTGTCTGATCGCTATATTGACCGCAACCTGCTGCATCAACGCCGGCATATATTTGGCCGGCCATTTACCCCTTGGCGAATTTGTGACATTGAGGACTTTATCAAATAACCGCTTCATCTCACTTTTTCCCGCATCCGGCGAGATGATTGTTCTCGATAAATCGTCTGTGCCTTTCGACTTTTCGTACCCTGCCAGAATGTACTCGATCACTTTCTTCTCATATTCATTCCCATCGCCAAAGTTCCCGTTCTGAACCAGCTCTGACAACTGGATAATGTCATTCAAAAAGAAGCTTTTACCCAGATCCGCATAGTCAAATGCGTCCTCGTCCGCATCTCTGGCCTGTTCGCTCGCATACCTGTTGTATTCGGCAATTCCCATCGATTCCTGAGGATCATCTAAGAACCTGCGTTTCACATACTCATTAAAAATCTTTTCATATATGGTTGAAATGAACTCATCAACATTCTGGTTCTGCAGTTCCTCATCGATCTCTCCAACAAGTTCTTCATACTCGCTAGTATCGAGAGAAAAGTCATGACTATTATGTGCTCTTGACGCATCCCACTTGGCAACTGCCCACAGTATCGATGACAGCTGGAAACTGTTCTTAAGATACACACCTTTCGTATCTGTCTTGAATGAGCACCATGCGATCGCACTCTTTTTCGGATAAGCTATCTCAGGATTATCGGATTTATCCTCTATAAACTTCTCAAGATAATCAACTACTGTGTTCCGCTCTACCTTCCCTAGGCAAAAATGGATCTCATCACCAACCGAAGGAAACTTCGCATAGCCGTCCCTGTCATTTTCCAGGATCATTTCCAGATCAATATCAGAAGATGACAAAACTGGCAAATCAAAGAAGACCTCGATCTTCTCTGCCTTAACCTCTTTGCCATTCTTAATATTCTTAATTAGCTTTTTGTTCTCTGTACTTTCCTGTGGAATGTCGGTCTGACCTAGAAATTCTGTGATTTTCCAGTAGTTTAAGATTTCCAGGACTGCGTTCTTTCGTTTGTCTTCCATTCGGTGTGCTCCTTGTGGTGTAACCCCTAATCTTTTTTCTTGAAATATCTCCTGCTCTTTCTTGCTTATAACCTCGCTTTTGAATCTGTTTTTACATTTGCTTACCCTTTATCTTATCCACCAGTGTCACATCCGCCGGCAGCCAATCGACCGAATCAAGTTCCTCTATAGTGAGCCACTTCGCATCTTCGTGTTCTTTTAATTCTAAATGATCTGCTGCCAGCTCACACAAGAAACAATCCATCGACAAATGAAAAGCTGGATAATCATATTCGATAGTATCAAGCAATTCTCCAACATTTATCCTTGCATCCAGTTCCTCGTTTATCTCCCTGACCAGAGCGTCCTGTGGAGTTTCACCAGCTTCTATTTTTCCTCCAGGGAATTCCCATCCCCCTTTAAGTTCTCCGTATCCTCTCTGGGTTGCAAATATCTGCTTTTGGTTGTTTTTTTCTCTTACAATTACTGCAGCAACTACTCTTATTGCCTGGATTCATTACCTCAACATTTGCATCAGGCTCAACAACTACTGCCGCCACTTCCTCAACCGCAGTCTTTTCTTCCATCCCCGGTATCTCAACATCCCTGTCAGCAACAATCTCCTCCTTCCCCGACACCGCATAATAAGCCGTATACAAATCTTCTTTTATAATGTCATAAGCAAGCTGTATCTGCCTCTTAATTTTCCTTTTCTCCTGCTTCAGTTTGTCCAGTTCTTCCTGCACTTCCACATGCCATATCTGATATTCCCGGTACTGCTCTTCATTCTTTATACTGCGTTTCCGACTTGAGCTTTCCCTATATATCTCCTTCTGCCTGTCATCAATCTGCTGGATCTTTTCTTCCTGCTCACCTATGAAATCCACAAGCTCCACAACACTTTTGATGTCATTATTTACAAGCAGCAGATATTCGTCCTGTAACCGATGAAACCTCTTCAAATCCTCTGTATACTTTGCTCCACCGACTATAAAACGTTTCTGCTCCACAATTCTCAGCCTATATAGTTTTGAATAAAACCGCTTTTGGTATGGTGACAGCTTCGCCCTGTGCAATCCCCTGATATCCGACGAATAAAAGTAAGGCTTTGCCATCCAGGGCATATCCACATAGTGCCGTAACATATCTTCTGAAAACATCTCGTCCATTTTTGCAAGCTTATGATAATATCGAAATCCCGGTGCCTGTACCTCCATCCACGCGTCTTTCTTAAATACATATCCAAGTCTTTTCATCAGATATTTAAAATGCTCCACATTCCCGGCTGCATATGCACACATCTTGGCATCCCTGAGAATTATCTCTTTCATGGACATTTCCTTTTCCCACTTATCCCTGCTGATATTCTTTGGATTCTTGCCGTACTCTGCCGGCATTATGGAAAGTCCAAGTTCATCACAATATTTATTTGTGATAGGCTGGAGATGATTCTTCCAGTTGCTTTTCGGTGAATTGTATTTCTTGCCGGTTGTCATGCTGACACTGTTCCAGATAAGATGTCCATGCATATGCTCTCTGTCTGTGTGGACTGCATACACAACCTCATAATCATCACCAAGCACATCTTTTGCAAAATGCTCCAGGACGTACATTGCCTGTTCTGCAGTTACTTTTTCTTCCGGCGAAAACGATATAATCACATGATAGCCTTGTCTTTTACCTGTCTTATGAAATATATTCTTTGTCTCCTCCATCTGCTCAAATGCCGTATCCGGCAGGCAGTTAATACCGCCCACCAGTACACATTCTTCTGTCTTATCTGGATTCTGGATATATTCCAAAGCATTCTTTAGGTGTGATGCTGGATTTCTACCTTCTGACTCTTTTATATTTAAGATCTTTGTAATCGCCATACTTCCAGCACCTCCCCGAATGTTTTCTTTACATCATCCAGACTGTTCTGCAATTTATCAATATCGCTGTAATACAATCTTCCCTGTGAATTGCCAAGCTTTACCGCCTGATTAATATTATTTGCAATACCTGCAATAACACGAATTATTTTTGCCCTGTCCTCTGGATAACTTGTATCAATGTTGCCTCCTGTCCGAATTAATTCTCTTATATAGGCACTTGCTGTCATTCCTGTTCGCTTAAGTGCCGCTTTCAGAATATCCATATCTTTCTCTGACAACTTCACCGATATCTTATAATCTTTCCTGTCAGACTTGTATCTTCTCTTTCCATCTGCCATACGTTTTTCCCCTTTCGTAATTTCCAAATTCTGTATCAAACCAATCTCTTTTTATCTGTACCATTGCTTTTTTCATCCTTTCTAAAAGTTCTGCTTATAGGTTTTGCAAGATGCGGAAAAGGT
>OGQT01002010.1_pt1 | contig 15120 bp, 17 predicted proteins | sample 1553261 | NCBI WGS metagenome assembly OGQT01 (sample SAMEA2579992, study PRJEB22360) | human gut metagenome | biome: human gut; feature: human-associated habitat; material: faeces | place: Denmark | collected 2008/2010
GAGATTTATTCTATATAGCCCCCCTTTTACGAATGGCCCCCGTATTGTTCCTGCACGGCGGCGGGCATCTCATCAAATTGCACTTCTGCCCAGGTAACGACACCACGGAAAGGGGCTACCTTCAGGCATAAGTAGGCATCGTCAGTGAGAATCCGGCTCGTTTCAAAGTTCAGTTCTTTTTCGGCCCCGGTTTCATCGTAGGCGCTTAATGTGTAGCGATAATTCATCGCTCCGTGTGGTGCGATCTCGGTTACACAGTCGTTGTCAATTTGCGTGTAGTAATCGGCGCTTTTCTGCGTGGCAAGAAAAGCAACCGCGATAAACGCTACTACCAGGATAGCTATAACAGCAATGATGATTGTTTTTTTCTTTGCGCTCATAATGTGTACTCCTTACTCAATTTCGATGGATACGGTTCCTTCTGCCTGGTCGCCCCACACACCGATATAAGTGCTTGTGCCATCTACTTCTATTGTGCCATCGTACTCACCGCTCTCCGAGAGAAGAATAACCGGATCATCTGCCCCTGAGCGAAGAAAAACTGCTGCTTCGCCGCTTTCGAGAGAAAGTGAACAGGTGATGTGGATTGTACTTCCTGCTTCTCGCTCCAGCGTAGTACCGCCAAATAAAATCTCTGTGCCCGTAAACTCGGAATATGTCGCTTCATACGCCCCCGTGTAATCGTCTACCCCGTTTTCTTTGTGACCCTGCAATTTACTTTGGGGCGTAAGGGCCGCATTTCCCGCATCGCCAACAAGTTCGCCAAAGGCGTTCACGATACTGTCCTTTGCCTGGCCATCGTCTGCCTCTGATAGACCGCCAAGAGCCTGGTCAGCTCCTTCTGATAAGCCATTCAGCACAATATCTGTGCCGTCCGCCAATCCGTTCAGAGATTTTCCCGCCCCCAAATCCGTTCAACACAGCGTCCGTACCGTCCGCCAAAGACTGCATGGCTGTTGAACATCCAGACAAGCTGCCAACACAAAGAATTGCGCAGAGAACGACACAAATTTTACCAGTATAGTTTAATTTTCGCATGAACTCGCTCCTCTCATCCGACGCGACGCCTGCCGCGTCCCTTTTTGACTTTTTTCTTTTTGTTATTGCCTGCTTTTTTGCTGGGGCGGGAAAGCAGTAAAATCGCCATCGTCAGAACCAGCAACGCGGGCTGTGGGCGGGGTGGAAAACCCCCCCCCGCCGCTATGCCTGCTACTGCCAACAAAACGCTGGGAGCCTGCGTAGCGCCATTGTATTCCTGCATATCAAAACCGGCGAGGATCAATGCCGCCGAAAACGGATAAGCAGAGAGCAGGAAGCCGCTCTTGAAGAACAAGATGCAATACCCCAGGAAGAATGTCAGAAGCGACCCACCCAGGTAGGCTCCCCGCATCTGTCCAAAAATCAGGATCATCGGCATACAGACCAGGCTGGTATTGAAAGCGGCCGCGACCACCTGCGCGCCCTGCCGTAGCAGAACATCAGCAGAGAATCCATCCAGACCGGCGAGTGTGCCCGTCAGAACCGTTATGGCTACACTATAAATTCCAAACAGAATCGACAGGAAAATCGTGACGATTAGTTTCCCGCCCAGCAGCTTCGGGTAGGATACCGGCACGGTCAACAGATTTTTCATGGTGTCATTTGTGTTCTCACGGTCAATCAGCCAGCCGCCAATCATAACCAGCGAGATCGGCAGGAAAATCTGCGTGTTTCCCCAAATGACATTGGCAAACAGTTTGACAAAATCAAAGTTCTGGTCCCGCATCTCCGGGTTGATAATCAGCTGGGTGCCATATTGCACGACAGGGCACAGTGCCAGAGCTACAATACCAACCAGCAGGATCTGGCAGCGTCGCAGTTTGCGCCATTCCCCTTTTAGAATACTCCACATGACTTTACACCTCCTTAACAGCTCTGGCGCTTATAGACCAGTGCGATCAATGTCAGGAATACTGCCGACTCCAGGATAACGACCAAGAACGCTTGGGGCGTTGTCACAAAGTAAGGACTGATCCGCTCCATCAATTCCGTCATCTGTGCGCCGGATGTGTCCAGATACTGAAAGAACCAGCGGAAGGTCAGCGGTCCGGGTAACAGCGTACCTGGATTGAACCCAAACGGCTGCATGATGAAATAGTCGTTGGTGCCAAAAATATAATTGACCGCCGTGTAGAAGAACGTGATAATTACGGAGATAATGTAACTGCGGTTCAAAAGCACCACCAGGAGGACGCAGGGCAGCGCCCCGGCCCACATCATGATCCCTTGTCCGATGCCTACAAAAAACAGTTCCCAAAAGCCGACCGGCTCCAGCCCGGAGGCCAGCACAATCGCCAGATTGACCAGGCCGCCGACAGCCATAAACGCAATGGAAAACAGAAATAGCAGCGTCATCTTTGCCAGGGCCAGCGCGGGTTTGCTCACAGGAACGGTCATGAGATTCTTTAAGGTGTCGTTATCCTGTTCTTCAAAGAGCAGATTCGATGCCAGCACTACTACGGCAGGCATCAGGAGCAGATAGGCGCTCAACTGAAACAGAGTAGACATCAGGCGGTCCACCGCTTCCGCGCCACTTGAAAATTCCTGCATCTCCGGCAGAAACAGCGCACACCCCAAGGGAATCAAAGCCGAAATGGCCGCAGCCGCAAAGAACAGGGGCTTTCGTTTCAGCTTGGCAAACTCACAGCGCAAAAGTTTAAGCAATGCCCTCACCCCCTGTAACCTGCTTGAAGTAATCTTCCAGGGTGTCCTCATAGAGATGGGCGTCGGACACAGACAGCCCTGCGTCTACAAACAGCCGGACCGCCGCGCCAGTGTCCAACCGAAGGTCGCGGACCGTCAGCTCATTGGCACTATCCACCTGGATATTCTGAATGCCAAGTTTGCTCTGAAGCAAGTTAGCAGCCAGCGCCGCATTGGAAACAGTAAAGCGGAAATATTTCCCGTTCTTTGCTTCCAGCTCCTTAAGGCTTTCTTCTTCCAGCAATACGCCGTGGTCAATGATTCCGATGTCATCGGCAAGCAGGGAGATCTCCGACAGGATATGGCTGGAGATCAAGATGGTTTTCCCGGTGGCGTCGCACAGTTCCCGGATGAAACCGCGCACCTCTGCAATACCGATAGGGTCAAGGCCATTGATCGGCTCATCCAAAATCAGTAGTTCCGGGTTGTGCATGACAGCCAGTGCGATGGCAAGACGCTGCTTCATGCCCAGCGAATACTGGGAAAACAGCTTTTTGTCCCGGTACGGAAGGTTGACAACTTCCAACGCGCCTTTGATGTATTTGGGGCTTTTGAGTCCCCGCAAATCGGCAAAAATCCGAAGATTTTCTGTTCCCGTCAGGTTCGGATAAAACCCAGGCGACTCGATCAGAGAACCAATACGAGGCAGGATGTTTTTTTCGTTGCCGCGAAGCGGTTTGCCGAAAATCTTCACATCGCCGGAAGATGGAGCGGTAAGACCCAGCAACATCCGCATGGTGGTGGTTTTCCCGGCTCCGTTACGACCCAGCAGGCCGTAAATACGTCCTTTTCTCACATGGATGGACAGATTGGATACACTGTTCTGTTCCCCGTATGTTTTGGTAAGGCCACGGGTTTCGATAACATAATCGCTCATGTGCGAATACCTCCTTTTCGTGATGATTTAAGCATACCATCCCAACCTTGAGATAACGCTGAGCCAACCTTGAATTATCTCTGAGATTTTAGACACAGAATAGGCATCCGACTTCCTTTGCGGTATAATGTAAATAAAGATAGGTGGTGAAATTTGCTTATGACAAATCACAAAATACTACTGGTCGATGATGACCGCGATGTATTGGAGATGCTGCTCTCGATATTCCAGCGGGCAGGATATACGAATCTACGAACTGCCGTATCGGGAGCTGAGGCGCTGCGGATATGGCAGGAAGAACAGCCAAGTCTGATCGTGCTGGATGTGATGATGCCAGGCATGGACGGCTTCTCGGTTTTGAAAGAGATACGCCGCACAAGCCGGGTCCCTGTTTTGATGCTGACCGCCCGTGGTGAAGCGGAGGACCGCATCGAGGGGTTAGAGATCGGCGCAGACGACTATCTCGCCAAGCCCTTCTTACCCAAAGAATTGCTGCTCAGGGTCGGCGCAATCTTAAACCGCGCTTACCCAAAGCAAAATGAAATGGTGGAACTTGCCGGAGCCACCGTGGATATGGCTAACGCAGAAGTTTGGAAAAACGGAGAGAAACAAACATTGACTGCCAAAGAGATACAGCTTTTTGAAAAGCTGTATCAAAACGCAGGGCGGATCGTTACCACGGGTATCCTGTGCGAGACGATATGCGGGGAATTTTGGCAAGGTTATGAAAGCACCCTTTCCACCCATATCCGACACTTGCGGGAGAAAATCGAGGAAAACCCGTCGAAGCCTGTTTCCCTTGTCACGGTTAAAGGGCTTGGCTATCGCCTCAATCTCAAGGAGGTGTCGTCATGAACACCGTGCAGCGATTTTTCCGCCGCTATATTCTTTCCACGGTCGGGATCGTACTTTTATTTTTTGCCGTCAACATCGCTTTGCTCTTTGTAATCATCATTGCAGGGGGCATGAGCGGGGCTGATACCTCTTTTTCCGTCCGTGATTTCTCGGACCATGTAGTGCTGCGGGATGGGAAATGGGTCGCAGATGATACTGCCCTTTCCATGCTGCAAGAACAATCTGCCTGGGCAATGCTCCTAAATGAAGATGGCGATGTCATCTGGCAGCAGGGCCTGCCAGAAAAGCTGCCGCGTTCTTATACCAGTACAGAGGTGGCTTCTTTCAGCCGTTGGTATCTGGAGGACTATCCAGTTAAAATATGGACGCGTGCGGATGGCAAGCTCATGGTTGTAGGCTATCAGCCCGGAACGCTGGTAAAATATTATTTTTCTCTGGAATGGCCCTACATGGGGGTTTTGCTTGGTGGAATTGCAGCGGTTTTTATCATCAATCTGCTGCTCATTATTTTCCTGATTTTGCGGAATACGCGGAAAGTCGAAAAAGCGATGACGCCCATTCTGCAAGGCATTCAAAATTTAAGTCACGGAAAAACTTTGCATCTGGAAGAACAAGGGGAACTGGCTGAGATCAACGCCGGACTGAACCGGGCCGCAGGTTATATGAAGAAGAAGGACAACACAAGAGCGGAGTGGATTCGCGGCGTATCTCACGACATCCGCACACCGCTTTCGATGGTGCTGGGGTATGCCAGCGAGCTGGAAGATGACTGCGCCCTTCCACTGAACGCAAGAAAGCAGGCAGGGATCATTCGCCGGGAAAGCGAAAAGATGAAACGGCTGATCGACGATTTGAACCTGACTACCAAGCTGGAATATGCGCTCCAGCCCGTTCACTTCCAAGATGTGGATTGGGTAGAGACCAGCCGCCAGGCTGTCAGTGAAGTGCTGAATAGTGGTCTGGACAGCCGGTATGAGATCGTATTTGCCGAGATGCAGCCAGGGCGCTCGATCCACCTTTTGGGAGACGATGGACTGCTGCGGCGTATGCTGGATAATTTGATCCGCAACAGCATCACCCACAATCCGCATGGATGCAGAATTTCCGTTTCTGTTGGAGAAGAAAAAGGACATTGCCTTTGCACAGTTTCTGACGATGGCATAGGGATCGAGCCGGAACGTCTGAACGTATTAAATCGCGGAGACGACATTACCAGTACCCAAGGCAGCGATGAAAAGAACGAGCATGGTCTTGGCTTAAAACTGGTAATGCAGATCGTAAAAGCTCATCGCGGAACCGTTTCTTTTTCCGGCAGCACCCCACATGGGTTGGAAGTCAGAATCTCTCTGCCGACCCAGCCGCTTATTTCATAAATCTCGGCAATATAGAACAAAACCCCGAAAGGAAAACAGATGAGTCAATATCTTGAAGCACTGCGGCAGGCGATGGTCATTTACCCGATGATCGTCGTTCTGTTTACAGTGCCATACATCGCATGGAGTTATCATAAATATGGATCGGTCCTCAGTTTACGGGTTCTGATCGTGTACAGCTTTCTTCTGTACCTTCTCTGCGTCTATTGCCTTGTCATTCTACCGCTGCCTACGCCGGAAAAGGCCGCCACTCTGCATGGGCATAAGGCGCAGCTTATCCCGTTTTCTTTTCTTGCCGATATAGTCAAGCAAGCAGAAATCCAACCTGGACAGCCTGCCAGCTGGCTTCACATTTTCACAGGCAGCGCCTTCTGGACAACCATTTTCAATCTATTTATGACGATGCCGTTTGGCGTCTATCTGAGATACTACTTTTGTTATCACTGGCGTAAAACATTGCAGCTGTCCTTTCTATTATCTTTGTTTTTCGAGCTGACCCAGCTCAGCGGTCTGTATTTTGTCTATCCGGGCAGCTACCGCCTGTTTGATGTGGATGACCTGATCGTTAACACAGCGGGCAGCATGATTGGATTTGCTCTTGCCGGGCCGGTGAGCCGTCTGCTGCCCACTCGGCAAGAGTTGGATACCGTCAGTTTCCAACGGGGTGCTTCCATATCCTTTACGCGGCGTGTTTTTGCTTTTCTGGCCGACATGGCTTGCCTGATCTTTGCATCGTGCATCCTGGCCGTGTTCGTAGTCCCGTTTGGAATCACCCTTTCCATTCAATGGCTGCCGGTTCTATTTCTTCTATACTTTGGGCTGCTTCCTGCTTTTTGTCACGGGCAAACCCCAGGTAAGCGGCTGACACGAATGAAAATCGTGCAAGCGAACAGCGACACAGCGCATTGGTATCAATATTTTCTTCGGTATGGCCTGCTGATAACTGGTCTGGTCGGGGTTCCATACTGGTTGAACCGGCTGCTGTTTATTCTGATGAATGTATTGCACCTTGACAGCTTGGCGTCTCTTGTACTTCACGGATTGCTGGTCGGCGGGTATTTGTTCTGGCTGTTCTTTGCCGGAATTCGCATGGCCCTGCATAAACCCTTGTTCTACGAGCGATGGTCGAGGACAAAGTTAATAAGTACAGTAAAATGCACATAAAATCAGACTTTGTAATATTGCAAGATAAGGACGGGAGTGACTGGCAAGCGATGCCTGTGGCTATCCAGATAGCCCCACGCGCTTGTTGTGGGAAGTCCCCCAAGCCCCCTTGGAACACAGATTTTCAATCTGTGGCTGCGCGTTCTTGCGAACGCTTTTGGCCATAGCCAGTTCACTGCTGGATGCGGCCCTGTGCGCCGAGATCAGCAAGAGCCGGGACGAGGTGAAACGCTGCGTCGAGTGCGGGGCCGTGTTCACGCCGAAGTACAACCGGGCTAAATACAGCCCGGATTGCGCGGCGCGGGGGCGCCGTAAGAAAGAGGCTGAACGGCAGCGGCAAAGATACCTGCAAGCTACGCAGTTAAGCAGTTGAATAGGCCACCATAGCGAGCCTCTGGCGAACGATTGACGGGGTGGACAATAGGATTTATCCAATCCCCGCCGAAACAGGCTTCTAAATGCGTAGGAAAACCCATAAGAAAGCGCCGGACGCGGCGGCCTGCTTTTTTTATGCCGTCGTCCGGCAGATAGAAGATATTCAATATTCAATTACCAGTGTTTCCTCCCGTCCATCCGGGAACGTGTAAACAAACTTTGCTGTTGTATCTTTGCAGGCCCAGAAAAACGGTTCGTTGCACTCCATATCCAACTCCACATTCCCACGGAAAGTATCGGTCAGGCGTATGGTCTGAAAACAGGGGGATTTCTCAATGTCTGCGTTGGAAAGCTGCTGCCGCAAAATCTCATATAACCCTTTTTTCGTAATAGGATTTTCTAAAATGTAGCGATAGCGGAACCGTTCATTGGTAAAGCGATTGACATTGATAACCCGCAATAAATAATCTGTAAATCCCGGCGGCATGATGTCCTCGATATTTACCGCAACTTCGCGCTCCGGGCTGCTATGGATTTGAGAGATCAGGGAAGAAAGCACCTGCGGAGATATGATGATGAAATCTATTTCCCCATTGATTTTTAGCTTGTATTCTTTCATGTACCTACTCCATTTATTTTTCATGCGGCCAGTGACGGTTGCGCTGGCCGCATGAAACAATCGTTAATCAGTTGCCCGAAGTCTTTCTACAATACTTTGTTTCTCCAAATTCTTGAAGCAGATATAAGGGATCAGAATTGCAAACACAATCAAAATCGGCGTACAGATCACCAGCGGCAAAAGCGTAAAGTGGAATGTCGCTGTCCAGTCAGTCGATACCATCATACGGACGCCAATGCCAACGGCCAGAGCGCCCAAAACATAGGACGCCAACAAGGTGCTACCGGCATAATACAGGCCCTCGTCGATCAGCATACTCCGAAGCTGCCGCTTTGTCATGCCGATACTCTGTATCATGGCAAATTCTTTCTGCCGGGAAACAATCGCCGTCAGCATGGAATTGATAAAGTTCAAAATACCCACAAAGGCAATAATCAAACTGATTGCAAAGCCCATAACGGTGTTGGCCCGTGTCTGTTCCTGATAATGTTCCATCAGGGTGGATTTTGCAGTATAGTTCAGGGATTTATCCACGTTGTCGCGGTAGTCAATCAGCATTTCTTCCGCCTGCGACTGGTATTCCTCGGCTACATCAAAGAACAGCTTTCGCAGAGTGTTGTCCGGGTACATAGACTGGAACGTGTCTGCCGGAAGATAGAACGAAAGGAAATCTTGCGTACTGCTGTTGACGCCCTCGGTGATTGTAGGTATGTCTGCCACAATCGCCATCACTTCATATTGCTGTCCATTCAGATCTACCATATCCCCAACGGAATAGGTCGGCTGCGTTTCTTTCTCGCTGTCCTCCGCGCCGGTGGCGGCCTCCATCACCACATAGCCCCCGGACAGGAATTTATCTTTATCAAAGGTGCCATCCAATATCCGGCCATCCTGTGCAAAGGTGTCCAGTATCAGGCCGTCAACGCCATACAGAATGGAAACACATTCTCCGCTGTCGATCATATCATGGTAGGCTTCAGCCAGCCCTGCGTCCGTTGCTTCAATGTAAGCAAGGCGGTCATCAGCATTATAATAGGTCTGGATATTTTCAAGGGCAGAGGCCCCGATCTGGTGGGTAAATACCTGCGAATACAATCGCCCTGTGGCTTCCAGCCCGGAAAGCCCCTCAATGTTCTGTACCAGCTCCGGGGAAATGGTTGTACCGTAGGGGTTATAGGTTCCAAAGGCGGAAGAAATCGAGCTGTCCTCTACCTCAAAATCACTGATAACCGTCTGGCTCATGTATTTATCAATATCAAAGCTGGCATTTTTCGCATAGACGCAGGAAAGAAGCACAAGCCCCAGCGTCAGGGAACAGATTACCGTAACGGTGCGCTTCTTGTTCCGGCCCAAATTGGCAAGCGCCATCTTCGGGATGCTTGCGCCGCCGGTGCTTTTCTTGATTTTCCGTTTGCTGGTAGTACCTGTATCGGTGTAGCGCAGGGCCTCCATCGGAGAAACCTTGCCAGCGATTTTAGCGGGCTTCATGCAGGAGATCAGGACGGTCAGATAAGCAAATACCGCAGAGCCAATGAAGATATACGGATTGACCGCTGCTTTTGCTTCTCCTGTTGTCCCGGTAATCATTACCGGCACTAACACCGCCCCCAGCAGATACCCAATCACAAGGCCGACGGGAATACCGATCAGTGACAGACGGTTGGCCTGCCCGTAAATCATCTTCTTTAGCTGCTTTTTGGTGGTTCCCAAAGTTTTCAGCCTGCCATAAAAGCGGATGTCGCTGGCAACGGAAATCTGGAAAATGTTATAGATAATCAGATACCCGCTGGCAAATACCAGTACCATGCAAATTGCCATCGGCAGCACTTCACGGATAATATTCTGGTTCATAGTGGCGTCATAGGCCGCATTGGGAGAAAGGGACACATCGGACAGGCCGGTGTCCGCTAAAATCTGTTCCGCCGCTCCTTCCAGATCGCTGTCACTATATAGGTCAAGGTGAAGCATCACGGTTCCAAAGACCTGCCCGTTTGCAAGCTGCGCTTCTTGGTCGATACCTGCACACTGGCTTTGGACAAAGGTTTCGGAAACCCATGCCATACTCGCCATAGCAGCGGAATTACCATCCCAATAGCCAGAGAGGACAAAGGTGCTGGTGATGTATTCGTCAGAAGTTAAGTCCTTGCGCCATTCAAGGGTGATTTCCTGTCCCAATTCATAGGGCAGCCCCAGCTTGTCAAGGGTGATGGTGTCCAAAGCAATCTCATTTTCCTGCACCGGCATGGCTCCCGTTGTAGGATAGGAAAAACTGGAACGAGCATAGTTTTCATCGGCATAACGGATTTCTACCTGCCGCCCGATCAATTCCTTATTTTCGGCCACACCGATAATCGTGCTTTTCCCATAGTCCCGGACGGCTTCATGGGAAACGATTTTCTCCATATCGGTGTCCGTCATGGTGCTGGAACTCAAATGGCTGTTATATCCGGCCTGCTGGAAATTCATGTTCCGCATATTTTCCACCATGCTTTGCGACAGGACAAACAGGGATGTAAACATGACCGTTGTTAAGACGATTGCAAAGACGGCAATCAAATTGCGTGTTTTGTTCGCCTTGAAACTGCGGTTTGTTAATGTGCGAATGATTGATTTCTGTCCTTTCATGGTATCACCGCCTTACTCCGCAATCCGGCCATCCTCAATGTGGATGGTGCGGTCTGCCTGTGCTGCAATTTCCGGGTTGTGGGTAATCATAACAATGGTCTGATGGAATTTCTGGCTGGTGACTTTCAGAAGTTCAATCACTTCATCACTGGTCTTGCTGTCCAGATTGCCGGTCGGCTCGTCGGCAAGGATAATGGCTGGTTTGCTGGCTAATGCTCTTGCAATGGCTACCCGCTGCTGCTGGCCGCCGGAAAGGGTGTTGGGCATATTGTAGAGCTTCTTTTCCAGCCCTAAAAGCGCCACGATCTCCTTGATGAATTTCTTATCCGGCTTTTTCCCGTCAAGCTGAATGGGCATGACAATGTTTTCATACACATTCAGGATGGGAACCAGATTGTAGTTCTGGAAGATAAAGCCGATCCGCTGGCGGCGGAATACGGTCAAGTCCTCGTCTTTCAGCTTTCCCAGCTCATAGTTATCTACCTTGACCGTCCCGGAAGTGGGACGGTCTAAGCCGCCCAGCATATTCAACAGGGTGGACTTACCGCTGCCGGATGTGCCGATGATGGCAACAAATTCGCCCGGCTCGATGGAAATGCTCACGCCGTCCAGTGCCTTGACAATGTTCGGCTCGACGCCGTATTGTTTCGTCAGTTGTTTGGTGCTTAAAATACTCATATACCATGACCTCACTTTGTTTTTTCTGGATTTGCTTTCATTATATCCGGGCAAAAGAAAGGCACAATGGAAAATGCGTAATCTAATATTCACGATGAAAAAACTAAAGCTCCCCCGAAAAAAGCAGAAAAACGCCGCTTCACGAAGAAACGGCGTCGTTCAATTCGTTATTCAATTAAGGACATGGGATCAGGATTTTCAGCCGGTAAACTCTTTCTTCCTGTTGGAAGCTGCACTGGCCGCTGTATCTTTCTACGGCCTTTTTGATGTTGGGAATACCAAAGCCATGCACAAAGCGGTCTTTCTTCGTGGTTCCCTCTGTCAGATGGTTTCCCGGTTGTGTATTGTTTTCTATGGTGATAAGCAGCATATCCCGAACACGCTCGGCCTTGATAGTAATCAGGCGCTTGTACTCCGGCAGATTTTCGCTGGCCTCTATTGCGTTGTCAATAGCATTGCCGAAAATGGTGCTGATGTCCAACGGCTCCATGAAGTCGATCCCGTGAAAGTCAACCATAGCGGAAAAATCAATCTGTTTTTTGCGGGCCTTTGCCGCCTTATCTTTCAGAATGATGTCCAGAAATTCATTTCCCGTATGCACATAGTCCTCATAGTCTGCAATTTGGGAGCGCAGCGTTTCCGCCATCTGGCGTGTTTCTTCTGTGTTCTGCCTGCTTTCCATGACAAGCAGGTGGTTTTTCAGATCGTGGTAGATGGAACGAATCCGTTCTTCATCTTTCATTTTCTCCTGATAGTAAGCAAACTGCTGTTGAAGTTGGACAATCTGCATTTTGTCCCGCTGTTCCTGTTCTCGGAGATAAAGGATATTCTTTGCGTACATAAAAATCACCATAAAAATGGCGGATAATATAGCACTGCTGATATACAGCGTTAAATCTGATGCCTTTCCCAAATTCAAAATACTGAAAGTAGAAAGGAAAGAAATCACAAGGGCAACTAAAAAAAACGCAGCTAAAATAATACTATCCTTTATCTGTATTGTATATTTGAAATTTTTAAGCAGTAGATAGACTACACCAAGTACAAGAACGCGTGCAATAATGCCAATGGTATAAATCTCCCATCTTGTAAAAGGCTGACCGTACACCAAAACAATTTGTTCGTTACCATATACCCAAGTTCCGATACCAAAACAAATAATTTCAGTCAGATACACCACAGAAACAAACCATATTTCTGCGACAGCAATATCTTGACAGATTGAGTCTTTATAGCATACCTTCAAAATTGCAATAGCGAATACAAAAATCAGCGGCATTTTCCAAGCGCCAAGTTCCGTAAACCAAGTCAAGGCATAGATCAGTACAATATCTGTTATCATAGGAATAAATTTATTGATCGTCGTCTGAAAACGAGGCTCTTTACACAAGCACCTGCTGATAACATACAGGCAAAATCCTTCCGATATGGTAGAAAGAATATCTACAATCTGATATACCCACATCATAGCATATCCCCCCAATAGTCGGCCAGACGTTCCATAAACTCTTTGCGCTTCGGCTGGCTGATGGGAATAATCTCGCCTGAGATCAATTCAATGTCCAGCTTTTTAATGCCTTTCACATAAAACAGATTGACTATATAGCTGGTATGGCAGCGCACAAAGTTTTTGTCGCAAAGCTCCCGTTCCATTTCTTTCATGCTCTTGTAGCAGATGATATTTTCCTGTTCGGTATGGAACATCAAATTGCGGTTGTAGGTTTCAATGTAGCGGATGGATTTCAGGGGGACTTTGTATTTTCCCGTATCGTTGGCAATCACCAGAGAGGGATTTTCTTCTTTCTGGCTGCGCTCCACGAATTTATCCAGTTCCGATTTCAGCCGGGCATACTTTAAGGGCTTAATAATATAGTTGGTCGCCTGATACTTATACCCCTCAAGCCCGTACTGCGTGAGAGTAGTCAGGAAAATAATTCCCACACGTTCATCCATCTGCCGGATGCGCTCGGCAGCATGAAGCCCGTTTACCAGCTTCATGCGAATATCAAGGAAAATTAGGTCAATGGTCGTGTCGTATTTCTCGATCAGCTCCATGCCGTCATAGTAGGGGGTGATCTTTATGTCCCGGCCCGTTTCCTTGCTGTATTGGTTCAATAGGTCAGTCAAATACTGAACAAAGTCTTTTTCATCGTCACAAATTGCTATATGTAACATCGGTTTACCTGCTTTCCTTATATCGTCTATCGGCGGGCTTGGCTGCCTCTTTTGGGATCAGCCAAACACCGGCCATTTTCACAGCGCCGGGAATACGCCCCTCGACGCAATAATAATTGACTTGACGGGACGAAACGCCCCATTTCTCGCTTGCTTCTTTGAGTGTCATGTAGTCCATATTCGCACCTCCGACAACATTTCTTATTATATTTCATCAGCTCGAAGAACGCAAGGCAGGAAATGTGAATAATACAGTGTAAGGATGGGGCATATCCAGAGGAAGCCGTGAGCAGAAAAGAGGGCGAACGACAGCGAAAAAGACGCCTCCTATCTACGCATTTAGGGCGATAAAAAGCCCACAATTTCAAGGCTTTCCCAGCATGGTCGGCGGGCTGGCGGGACAGATTATCCAATCCCCACCAGAGAGGGCTTCTAAATGCGTAGAGGAAAACCCATAAGAAAGCGCCGGACGCGGCCTGCTGGCCCCACGCCCGGCGTTTTCTCACAGGCTGTCCTTTAGGATGGCCCGGATCAGCTTATTTTGCAAGCGGTGTTTATTTTATCATTGAATAGTTCGGCTGGCTTTGCTATTCATTCCTCTATGATTTGTGTTTGGTCGATTATCTCTGGCTGATTACTCTGAATGCCTTCATTGAGGGTTGGAACGCTGAAAAACACGGCAATGAAAATGTTTATTAAAATTATAGCCGCCAATATAATGGCAACAATTTTCCAGATACGGCGTGAGCGGCGATTTTTGATTGCAAGTTGCTCATTTATCCTTGACAACTGCTCTGCGACATCGCTGGCGGTATTTTCATTTTCAATTTTTGCCCCCAGCAATTCGCTGACAGACACTTCCAATATTTCAGCCAACCGAATAAGAGTATCAGCGTCAGGAACAGATAAATTTTTCTCCCACTTAGAAATGGTCTGTCGGACTACATGGAGCCTTGTTGCCAATTCTTCCTGCGAAAAACCTTTCTGCTTTCTGAGAGTTTTTAAGTTTTCTCCAAACATTGTTCGTTACACTCCTTTGCTTTGATAAATCTAAAGTAACACATTAGCCATCGTACGGCAAGCAACGTAGATTAACAATAACGCAACTGCTTGAAAAATAAAGGCTTTCACCATTAAAGCTACTTGAAAATGGATTTCAGAGGAACTTTTAAGGCTTTTCCGGCATGGTAGGCGGGACAGATTATCTAATCCCCGCCAGAGAGGGCTTCTAAATGCGTAGGAAAATGTTTCCGCCGCTGGTATTTCTCCCGGTTCTGTGTTATGCTGATACAAGCATAAAAAAACAGGAGTGGACAGGATGGCCGAACAGGAAATGTTGCTGGACAGCGCCACGATCAAGGCCGCCGTCGCAGGTGAAAAGTGGGCTACGGAAAAGGTGCTTGAACACTATGCCCCCATGATCGACGAGCTGGCTGTGGACGAGGATATGAAACAGCACTTGATTATGAAACTGTTGGAAGCCCTGCCGAATTTCCCGATGGAGCAGGCATAAAGGCAAAAAAACAGCGCCGGACGCAGAGGCCATACAGCCCCCGCGCCCGGCTTTTCGCTTTACCAAGGTTATCAACGGTTCTGCTTCTGATCACGTTCTTTCTCAATCTGTTTTCCAGCCTCAA
>OGQT01002011.1_pt1 | contig 15113 bp, 10 predicted proteins | sample 1553261 | NCBI WGS metagenome assembly OGQT01 (sample SAMEA2579992, study PRJEB22360) | human gut metagenome | biome: human gut; feature: human-associated habitat; material: faeces | place: Denmark | collected 2008/2010
AAAATCCGTATTGTCCAGTTCATATATACCGTTGGGCAGCAACCCGTAAGGGACCGTGCGTGAAGTGAGCGCTACATATTCCCGATAAAGTTCCAAAGAGTTTTTCCAGCGGGCTGCGTCCTCATGCTCTGGAGCCAAGCGATACAGCATAGCGAATGCTTTGATCGGCGCATGCTCGTAAGAACGATGATAATAGGTCTGGATTCGCTCATGCGTTTCATTCTCATAGAAATAGCCTCTTAATGGGATAGAAAAACTGGGGTCTACCGCGGATGCCTGACATGCCATCAGAATTCTTGCAAAGGAAACGCCACGGGAAAGGTATTCAGTTTCTCCAAACGCTTCATATAACTCCATAGCTGAGATTGCAGCTTGAGCGTTCATCTGAAGCTGCGTATAGCGCGCCCCTGCCGACTCGTTGTCCTGAGACTGATGCATTGCGGCCAGAGCAAATGAAAAATCCTCTTTGGCACAGCTGAACCACCTCGTTTTGTTATGCTGATTGGCATGAATCAGATCGCTCTTATTGACCGCAACAAGTGGAACGAAAAGCGCTATCTTCAGTTTGAACTTGAGGAGATTTTTTCCCGGCTGGAAAACACGACTTTGCAGGCAATGTCTGTCCTGCTTCATAAGGATTCTCTTTGCCCTGATGACGGAAAAGTTCTGTTGGATGAGTTGGATGAACAGAGCCAGAAGAATGCTTCCGGCGTATCGCAAGATTTGAAGTACGCCCTTCGTGAGAGCATTGAATTGCTAGGCAATGAAGTCCTTTACGATATGAAGACACGCCTTGGGCGTGATCTTGATGCAGAACCTGTAGATGCCGGACAGCTGACATTAGAGTGTTTGCGTTATATGTATCGTATGCTGTTTGTGCTCTTTATTGAGTCCAGGCCGGAACTTGGCTATGCACCGATCAAAGCACAGAGCTATTACTCTGGATATTCTCTGGAAAGTTTGCGAGATATTGCGGATAACATCCGTGATGATGTCAACGAAGTTGGTGATGGCTATTACCTGCATGAAACTCTGGCAAAGCTCTATGAGCTGATTTATGACGGCTATCCGAAAACGGAAGATGAGCTGAAAAAAGCGACAGGTTCCGATAGTTTGCACGATATGTTCCTGATTGCTCCGCTGAAGGCACATATCTTCGATCCGGAATATACCAAAATGATTACTGCGGCCAAGCTGAGAAACAGCTGTATGTTGCGTATCATCGACCTTATGAGCTTGACAAGATCGTTTGAGTGCACAAGAGTTCTTTGCGGGTGCTGAAGTGACAGAATTTGCGTTGCCAACAGTAGAGCAGGCTATAGAGCTGGAAAAATTGTCTGAGGAAGATGAGCCTTCGGCCTACTTGCAGAGCGCGGTAAAAGACTGGTTTCCGAATTTTTCTTTTGATGTCGTTGACGATGAAGGTAGAATTCAGCTTGGATATGAATTGATGCATCACAGTTTCATGCAATCGGTTATCAATCTGACCGGCGGTACATATTATCAGGTTTCAAAAATTGCAGAAGATTTGGCTGTTCATTACCCGGATTTGAAAACCCTGCCTGATGCAGATGTAGTTATCAATTCTCTCTTTGCTTTGATTTCTCATGCAAGAACGGGAAAGGTCGGAAAGCTACGTCCTTTTTTGAATGTTCAGGTTCAGCTTTGGATGCGGGAACTTCGTCGCTTGGTTGCAAAAGTAGACTCAGATGAAATCACTTATGAGATTGCTCATGATTTGAATAAACAACAGGCAAAGCAGTATCTTCCTGTTGTAAACTGTCGTGATTGTGGTATTACAGGTTGGGTATCCGTACTCAATGAACGTAGCAATGCCACCATGACAAATCTTGAATCGTTCTATAATCTATATTTCCGTGCGGACGAAAAAATCGTGATGATGTTTCCTCATTCTCATGATGAACGTGTTTCGGGTATGATTCCCGCAAGAATTTGCCCCGATTGTCTGCAAGTAAAACTTGGTGAGGATGGGACCGACGAGTGCGTCAACTGCGGTGCTGAAATGGTTGATGTAATGATTCCCAGCCCAATCAAGACTTCTGGCACTAAGAATCACAAGCAATACGTTTGCCCCTGCTGTGGCAGTCGTCGTGGTCTGTCGTTGATGGGCCTTCGTAGTGCAACAGAAATTAGCGCAAGCATTTCTCAAATGTTTGCGTCCAAGTTTAACGATGATAAAAAGACATTGGCATTTTCTGATAATGTCCAGGATGCTGCACACAGAGCAGGCTTTTTCAACTCAAGAACATGGCGTTTTGGCCTTAGAACTGCTATTCAAAAATACTGTACTGAAATAGGTTCTGGGAAAAACCTTGCGGATTTTCAGAATGGTTTTATTAAGTATTGGCATGAGCACATGACCGATGAGCAGTTTGTAAGCTTCTTTATTGCTCCTAGCAGAAGTTGGCTCTATTACCGAAGCGGCAAAACTGCTTTTTATATCACAGCCAAGTCTGTCCAATTCCATCAAAGGAGCAGTGCCTATGCCCTTTTGATTCAGGACAAGGTGTATGGGCGATTTTTAAGAGAAGATCAAATTGGAAATGCAGGATTGGCCTGGAGCACAGGAGACTGTGCAGGAAATCCTGAAAGGGGACGAGTAGAAAAAAGAGCAGCTGCATGAGCAGGAAGTGCAGCAGGAAGAAGAAAATAGACAGAGCAGTTGATGATGAGGTCTACAGCGAACTGCTGCCTGCTGATAAGGTAGAGAAAGTAGAAGAGCTAATTCAGATCAAATCGGAAAAGGAAAATATGATTTGCGTTTTTCAATATAACTCTGAAGCCAGTTGCTGTTGAGAAAGTGTCAATAGCAATTCGGAAAATAAAAACGGAAAATACGTTTTCACAGGAGGACAACCCATGAAAATACTCCGCACTACCGTATAAAACATCTTAAAAAGTATACAGAGTATATTGCGAAGAAAAATCGCATATGCTATAATGCTCGCAGGCAAAAAAGAATTAAAGTGTTTATAACAAAAAAATCAAAAGCCCTCGAAGTTGCAGCTTCCAGGGCTTTCTTCTTATTTCATTTTTTATTACAGTGGACAAAGAATCAGCAGGTCAGAGCTGCGCTGTTTGCAGTATAGAAGATAATTGCTAATTTTATTACGCAGCAGGAATATTCAGTTAGGCTTACGCACAACAGGAAATTCCCATTCAATGCAGAAAGGGGCGGTTTTATGAGGCAGGATACACTGGAGGGCAGAGCAAAAACGAAAAACGGTGTCATTCGATTATGCTTTTCGGTGCTTTGTATTTTATTGGAAGCAGCTTTTATCATTATCGTGATCACAAGGCTGAATGAATATGCGGAGATCGTTAATCTGCTGACTAGAGTCTTTGCAGGAATTCTGGTTCTGGCACTATATGCATCCAATCAGACCTCTTCCATGAAAATGCCGTGGATCATTCTGATACTTGTGTTTCCGATCATGGGTGTAGCACTGTATCTGCTGATCGGATTAAATGGCGGAACCCGTAAAATGCGAGAACGATATGCGGATATCGACAGAAAGCTTCTGCCGCTTCTGCCGGACAATCGGGAAAAACTGGAAAATATCAAAAATAAAATCCCCAAAGCAGGAAATATCAGTGAGTATATTTGGAAAAATGCAGGTTATCCCGTATACCAGAATACGGATATTGTTTATTATGATGAGGCGGTAAAGGGATTAGAAGCACAGTTATCAGCACTGTCAAAGGCTGAAAAGTTTATTTTTATGGAATACCATGCGATAGAAGATGCAGAGGCCTGGAAAAAAATCCAGAAAGTGCTGGAGGAGCGTGTACAGGCAGGCGTGGAAGTGCGAGTATTTTATGATGATATGGGCTCTATTGGCTTTATTAATACGGATTTTGTAAAAAAGATGGAGCGGATCGGAATCCACTGCCGGGTATTTAATCCGTTTATGCCGGGACTGAATGTATTTCTGAACAACCGTGATCATCGAAAAATAACTGTGATCGATGGAAAAGTAGCTTTCACAGGCGGCTATAATCTGGCAAATGAATATTTTAATTACACCAATCCTTACGGACAATGGAAGGATACCGGGATCCGTCTTGAAGGCGATGCAGTTCAGTCGCTGACAGCAACATTCCTTGAAATGTGGAATGCAGCCAATGACAGGAATAATAATGAGGATTTCAGCAAATATTTTATAAGATCAGAATATAAGGCAACTCAGAACGGATTTGTACAGCCTTATGCAGATAGTCCAATGGATGATGAACAGGTAGGAGAGGAAGTTTATATCAGCATGGTCAACAAAGCTGAAAAATACTGCTGGTTTATAACGCCATATCTGATCATTACGGATGAAATGACACATGCGCTGTGTCTTGCTGCAAAGCGGGGGATTGATGTCAGGATCATTACACCGGGAATCCCGGATAAAAAAATGATTTACAGTGTTACACGTTCCTTTTATCATGGACTGGTTAAAAATGGAGTGCGGATCTACGAGTGGACACCTGGCTTCTGTCACGCCAAGATGAGCGTGGCAGATGACTGTATGGCAACCTGCGGAACCATAAATCTGGATTACAGAAGTCTTTATCATCATTTTGAAAACGGATGCTTTATGGCAGACAGTCCGGCTGTGTTATCTATAAGAAATGACCTGGAAGAAACAATGAAGGAATGTCGGGAAGTAACAGAACAATACCGGACAGGACGCAGTGCATATCTTCGTCTGGGACAGCTTTTCATGAGATTATTTGCAGGATTATTGTAAGGAAGAGGTGTAGATTTATGTGTACAGCAGCAACGTATCAGACAAAGGATTTTTATATGGGAAGAACTCTTGACTATGAGTTTTCCTATGGGGAAGAGGTGACCATAACCCCAAGAAATTATGAGTTCGATTTTCGATATGCAGGAAAATCAAAAACACATTATGCTCTCATAGGAATGGCGTTTGTAGCAGGAGATTATCCGCTTTATTATGATGCGGCTAATGAAAAGGGACTGGGTATGGCAGGACTTAACTTTGTGGGAAATGCGGCATATGCAGATGAAGCGACAGAGGCAGATAAGGATCTTGTCCAGGTGGCGCAATATGAATTTATTCCATGGATCCTTACCCAGTGTGCTTCGGTGGCTGAAGCAAGGAGGATGCTTTCCAATATGAAGCTTATGGGAACACCCTTCAGTGAACAGCTTCCAACGGCACAGCTTCACTGGATGATCGCAGACAAGGAGGAATGCATCGTTGTAGAATCCATGAAAGACGGAATGCACATCTATGACGATCCTGTTGGCGTACTTACAAATAATCCTCCATTCCCCGGTCAGATGTTTGCACTTAACAATTATGCGGGTGTATCCAGAAAGCAGCCGGAAAGTACATTTGCAGGAGTGCTGGAGTTGGATCCATACAGCAGAGGAATGGGCGGAATGGGAATTCCGGGAGATCTTTCAAGCCAGTCAAGATTTGTAAAGGTTGCATTCACAAAATTAAACGCAATATCCGGAGATGGGGAAAACGAAAGTGTCAGCCAGTTTTTCCATATTTTAGGCTCTGTTGATCAGCAGCGGGGATGCTGTGAGGTATCAGAGGGCGCATATGAGATCACGATCTATACTTCATGCTGCAACACGACAAAGGGAATCTATTATTATACCACATATGATAATCACCAGATAACTGCAGTAGATATGTATGCGGAAAACCTTGATTCAGACAAGCTGATCCGTTATCCGATCATATTAAACGGTGAGATCCGATGGCATAATAAATAAGAACAGGATTTTATAGAAGATAATGAGGTAGGAAGATGGAAAATTATTCAATAGTATTCAGCAGCTTAACCGGTAATACAAAAAAGCTGCCAGTCAGCCGATCGTAGTGTATACAGAGATTTGACTTTACAGCAGAGAAAAATATCAAGTATAATACTATAGCATTATTAAAAATCCCTTCCGGGAAAACAGAAAAACCACAATGATAAAGGAATATAACAAATGAGTATTTTAAATGTAGAACACCTGACCCACGGGTTTGGAGACAGAGCGATTTTCGAAGATGTATCTTTCCGGCTTCTTAAGGGAGAACACATCGGACTTGTAGGCGCTAATGGCGAAGGAAAGTCCACATTTATGAGTATCGTGACCGGAAAACTGATGCCGGATGAGGGCAAGGTAGAGTGGGCAAAAAATGTCCACGCAGGCTATCTGGATCAGCATGCAGTTCTGGAAAAGGGGATGACCATCGGCCAGGTGCTGAAATCCGCTTTTGATCCTCTCCTCAAAAAAGAAGAACGGATGAACGAGATCTGCGACAAGCTGGGAACTGCAGATCCTGACGAGATGGATGGTCTGATGGAAGAGCTTGGAACGATCCAGGACGAACTGACACTTCACGATTTTTATGCGATCGATGCCAAAGTGGAGGAGGTTGCCAGAGCTCTGGGCCTTCTGGATCTGGGGCTTGACCGTGATGTTACGGATCTAAGCGGCGGACAGCGAACCAAGGTACTTCTTGCGAAGCTTCTTCTTGAGAAGCCTGACATCCTGCTTCTGGATGAGCCTACCAACTATCTGGATGAGGAGCATATTGCATGGCTGAAAAGATATCTTCTGGATTATGAGAATGCCTTTATCCTTATTTCCCACGATATTCCCTTCCTGAATTCTGTAGTTAACATTATCTATCATATGGAAAATCAGGAACTGAACCGTTATGTAGGAGATTACGATCATTTCCAGGAGGTCTATGCGGTCAAGAAGGCACAGCTGGAGGCTGCTTACCGCAAACAGCAGCAGGAGATCAGTGAGCTGAAGGATTTCGTAGCAAGGAATAAGGCCCGTGTTTCCACAAGAAACATGGCTATGTCCCGCCAGAAAAAGCTGGACAAGATGGATGTGATCGAGCTGGCAGCAGAGAAGCCGAAGCCGGAGTTCAAATTCCGTTATGGCCGAACACCAGGAAAGATGCTTTTTGAGACACATGACCTTGTGATCGGTTATGATGAGCCGCTTTCCAAGCCACTGAATTTTACTATGGAGCGAGGACAGAAGATCGCACTGGTGGGAACCAATGGAATAGGAAAAACAACACTTCTTCGAAGCCTTCTTGGACTGATCAAGCCTCTTTCCGGAAGTGTGGAGCAGGGCGAGAACCTTGAGATCGGATATTTTGAGCAGGAAGTTAAAGGTGATAATCGAACTACCTGTATCGAAGAGCTCTGGCAGGAATTTCCGTCATTTTCCCAGTATGAAGTGCGTTCCGCGCTGGCGAAATGCGGGCTGACGACCAAGCATATTGAGAGCCAGGTACGAGTTTTAAGCGGTGGTGAGCAGGCAAAAGTGCGTCTTTGCAAGCTGGTGAACCGTGACACCAATATTCTTCTTCTGGACGAGCCTACTAATCATCTGGATGTGGATGCAAAAGACGAGCTGAAAAAAGCTCTCCGGGAATACCGCGGAAGTATCCTTCTCATCTGCCATGAACCGGAATTTTACCAGGATGTGGTAAATGAAGTCTGGGATATGAGCAAGTGGACAACCAAGATATTCTGATAATGGATATAGATATATGGCAGAAAAGACCGATATAATTCGAAAAGTACAATAAATGGGACATAAAGATGAAAGCATAAGGGCAGCAGAGTCTGCCAGACAGAATACAGAGGACAAATAAATGGAAGAAACACAATTGAAAAAATTCAGTATCGTTATGGAGGGCGGCGGTATGCGAGGCTTGTATACAGCCGGCGTGATCGATGTTCTGATGGAAAATAAGATTTACGCAGACAGTGCGGTGGGCGTATCGGCTGGAGCTGTTTTTGGATGCAATTATAAGTCCAGGCAGATCGGAAGAGTTCTTCGTTATAACAAAAAGTACTGCAAGGATAAAAGACTTGCAAGCATCCGGAACTGGATCACCACAGGAGATGTATACAGCCGGGAATTCGGATATTATGAACTGCCCTGGAAGCTGGATATTTTTGACCGTCAGACCTACGCAGAAAATCCCATGAAATTTACAGTGGTGTGTACGGACCTGGATACAGGAAAACCGGTGTATCATGAATGTCCCAACGGAGATGTGGAGGATATTGAATGGATGCGTGCGTCTGCATCGATCCCGATAGCCTCCCGACCGGTGAAGCTTGAGGGAAAGAGACTTCTGGACGGTGGTGTGTCTGATCCGATCCCGGTTAAATGGATGCTTTCCCGGGGATACGAAAAAAACGTAGTGGTGCTTACCAGAGATGTGAAGTACCGAAAAAAAGCAAACCCGAAGATGCAGCTTTTTCTGAAAGCAGTATTACATAAATATCCGGCTTTTCTGAAGGATCTGGAGGAACGGCATATCCATTATAATGAAACACTGGAGGAACTGGCTTCTCTGGAAAAAGAGGGGCGCGTTCATATCATCCGTCCGAGCAGTCCCATCCAGGCGGCGATGATCGAGCGTGATGAGAGCAATCTGGAGCGGATCTACCAGACAGGAAGAGCAGATATGAAAAAGGATCTGGAGAAGCTGAAAGCCTACCTGGATTCCTGAATCACAGACCGAAACAAAATTCGACTTATACCCCTTTCTATGTTATGATATTGGATATAATTACAACAGAAAGGGGTATTTTCAATGGGAGAAAAACCTCAGAATATAAAACACAGACATATAAGCCTGGGCGTGCTTGCCCATGTGGATGCAGGAAAGACGACATTATCGGAAGGCCTGCTTTTTAAATGCGGAAGGATCCGGAAAATCGGAAGAGTCGATCACAAGGATGCGTATCTGGATACCTATGAGCTTGAGAGGGAGAGAGGAATCACCATTTTTTCAAAGCAGGCAGTTTTTTCCATGGGGGATATGGAAGTGACACTTCTGGATACGCCGGGGCATGTGGATTTTTCTGCTGAGATGGAGCGTACCCTGCAGGTGCTGGATTATGCAATCCTGGTGATCAACGGAGCAGATGGTGTGCAAGGGCATACACAGACATTGTGGAGACTGCTGACACAGTATAAGATCCCAACATTTCTTTTTGTAAATAAAATGGATCAGGAAGGAACAGACAGGGAAAGACTTCTTGAGGAGCTGAAGAAGAAATTAAGCGGATGCTGTGTGGATTTTAGTGGAGAACTGGAATGCTCCGGTGCAGAAGCAGCAGGGAAAAAGGAGAATCCTGTGGATAACTCCGGGAAATCTCCGTCAGCTGAAGGAATGCAGCTGAAAGACAACGCCAGTGAAGCAGAAAAAGAGAATATATCCGGAACGCAGGGCGCTTCTGATAAAATAAATGGAACTGATGATTTTCTGGAAAATATCGCCATGTGTGAGGAGAACCTTCTGGAAAGCTTCTTGGAAACAGGAACGATCACAAAAAAGGACGTGGCAGAGCTGATCCTGGAGCGAAAGCTTTTTCCCTGCTTCTTTGGATCTGCCCTGAAGATGGAAGGCGTAGATGCTTTTATCCATGGAATGGAGACCTACATGGCAGTACCGTCCTATCCCGCAGAATTCGGAGCCAGGATCTTTAAGATCGCCAGAGATGAGCAGGGAAACCGTCTCACTTATATGAAGATCACCGGCGGCAGCCTGAAGGTTAAGGAGACGCTGACCAATGCAGGAAGAAATGGTATTCCAGCAGAGGAGATCTGGGAGGAAAAGGCAGATCAGATCCGTATCTATTCCGGTGCAAAATTTGAAATGCTCAAAGAGGCAGAGGCAGGAACCGTCTGTGCAGTTACAGGTCTTACCGAAACATATCCGGGAGAGGGACTTGGCATTGAGGCGGATTCTGCCATGCCGGTGCTGGAACCGGTACTGAATTATCAGATCATCCTTCCGGAGGGCTGTGACGCCCACAGGATGCTGAAAAGCCTGAAGGAGCTGGAGGAGGAAGAGCCGCAGCTTCATATCATGTGGGATGAGCAGCTGGGAGAGATCCACGCCATGCTGATGGGCGAGGTACAGATCGAGATCCTGAAGCATCTGATCTGGGAGCGCTTTCATGTGGCAGTAGAATTTGGGACCGGTAATATCGTATACAAAGAAACCATTGCGGCACCGGTGGAAGGCGTGGGACATTTTGAACCGCTTCGTCATTATGCAGAGGTGCATCTTCTTCTGGAACCGGGAGAGAGAGGAAGCGGACTGCAGTTTTTTACTGCGGCAAATGAAGATCAGCTGGATCGGAACTGGCAGCGGCTGATCCTGACACATCTGGAGGAAAAAGAGCATCTGGGAGTCCTTACCGGATCACCCATCACCGATATGCAGATCACACTTCTCACCGGGCGGGCACATCAGAAGCATACGGAAGGTGGAGATTTCCGGCAGGCGACCTACCGTGCTGTGCGCCAGGGCCTCAAGAAAGCGGAGACAGTTCTTCTGGAACCCTATTACAGCTTCCGACTTGAGGTTCCGGCAGAAAATGTAGGACGTGCCATGACGGATATCCAGAGGATGCAGGGAACCTTTCAGGGGCCGGAAACCCAGGGAGAGCTGTCGGTGCTCACAGGAAGTGCGCCGGTGGCAAAAATGAGGGATTATCAGAGCCAGGTAGTTTCCTACACAAGAGGCAGAGGTCATATGACCTGTACTCTGAATGGCTATGAACCCTGTCAGGATCAGGAGCAGATCGCAGAGGAGATCGGATATGATTCCGAGAGAGATCTTGAGAATCCTACAGGCTCTGTATTCTGTGCCCATGGAGCAGGCTTCGTGGTTCCCTGGTATGAGGTAGAAGAATATATGCATCTGGAAGGAACTCAGCTTCCGGACAGTAATGATGCCTATGAGGATTCCGACAACAGCTCTGCAGGAGTGCGTTCAGTTCAGGGAACAGCCAAAAACAGTCCGGATCACAGAACAGCCAATGCCGGCCGTGGAAAATATACCTCCATGTATGGAAGCTACGAAGAGGAAAAAGAACTGAAGGCAATCTTTGAGAAAACCTTTGGTCCGGTGAGCTCAAAGAAATACAGCAGTAACAGCCGAAGCTTCGGAAATCCGGAAAGCGGAAGCAGCTTTTCCGGGAAGGGAGGCAAAGGTGCAGCAGATTCCGGCCTTCCGGCAAAAACCGGTCACGGCGCCTGGAGAAACAGCAGTCCGGCCATCCACAGAGAGGACTATCTGCTGGTGGACGGCTGCAATATCATATTTGCCTGGGAGGATTTAAGAGATCTGGCACAGGCAGACTTTCATGCGGCACAGTCCAGGTTAATGGACATATTAAGCGATTATCAGGGGATCAAGGGTTGCATCCTGATCCTGGTATTTGATGCCTACCGTGTGGAGGGCCATCCGGAGGAAACCTTCCAGTATCATAACATTCATGTTGTCTATACAAAAGAAGCGGAAACGGCAGACCAGTATATTGAACGCACTGTCCATAAAATCGGACGGAAGCATAACGTGACAGTTGCCACATCAGACGGACTGGAGCAGATCATCATTATGGGACAGGGAGCCGCCAGGATCTCAGCGCGCGGATTCAAAGATGAGATCGCTTCCGCAAAACAGCAGATGAGAGAAGAATGGCAGGAGCGCAGAGACAACAGCAAAACCTATCTCTTTGACAGTATGACACCGGAACTGAAATCTCATATGGAAGACATCCGTCTGGGAAGAAAGAAAAAAGAAGAATTATAACAAAAAATATATGCCCTCATTGTGGGCATATTTCACAAAAATAAAAAAACTTTTTGAATTCTTTTGCAAATAAATGGGAAAAGTAGTAAAATAAGGATAGAATCCTCAGTGAGAAGCTCCTTGTCTGGATATATAACCTGGCAGGGAGCTTTCATTAGAGCACAATAAGCGCCAGGATAACAAAAGAAAAGTAAAAAAATGAAAGGAAGTGGAAAAATGTTTGAAACAGGCGAATATGTTGTGTATGGTCGTACCGGCATCTGCCAGGTAACAGGAGTTACCACAATGAGGGTGGATGGTTCCTCCGGCGAGAAGCTTTATTATGTACTGAGGCCCGGAGGAGAAACAGATGGGAAGATATTTACACCGGTGGAAGGTGGAAAGCAGGTGCTTCGCGGAATCATTACGAGGGAAGAAGCGGAGAGGCTTATCGATGAGATCCCATCCATTGAGACACTGAGTATTGAGAATGAGAAATTCCGGGAGGATAGCTACAAGAAATGCATCCGTACCTGTGAATGCAGAGATCTTCTTCGGATCATCAAGACGATCTACGTCAGAAAACAGGCCAGATTATCTCATGGCAAAAAAACAACCGCTACAGACGAGCGGTATCTGAAGCTTGCAGAGGATCATCTCTATTCTGAATTTTCCATGTTACTGGATATCCCCAAAGAACATATGGCAGATTATATTGAACAGCGAGTACACCAGCAGGAGGAAGCCGAAGAACAGGTATGCGCTGTTTGACAAAGCAGAGCGTATCTGCTATGGTATTTCCGGTAACCTTCCAGAAATCCTGTATCTGTGACAGAAGCTTCACAGGAAGTGGAGAACAGATCCAGGATCAGTCTGAATGTTATAAAGAAAAGGAGATGCCAGAGAAATGAGAGAACAGCTTACCCGCAAGGATGTTGAAAAAATAGAGCAGGAGATCGAACACCGTAAACTGGTAGTACGTAAGGAAGCCATTGAGGCGGTCAAGGAGGCACGTGCCCAGGGAGACTTAAGTGAGAACTTTGAGTATTATGCAGCCAAGAAGCATAAGAATCAGAACGAGAGCCGCATCCGTTATCTGGAGAGGATGCTGAAGACGGCATCCATTGTATCCGATGATTCCAGAGATGATGAAGTGGGGATGGATGATATCGTAGAAGTGCTTTTTGAAGAAGACAATGAAGTGGAAAAGTACAAGCTGGTCACTTCCATCCGTGGAAATTCCATGGAGAACCGTGTCAGCATTGAATCCCCTATTGGAAAAGCACTTCGGGGACATCGCGTCGGTGACCGGGTCGAAGTGAAGGTCAATGATGATTACAGTTATTACCTTGTGATCAAGTCTATCGATAAAACAGGTTCCGAGGATGAGGAGATCCGCGGATTCTGATTGAAGCTTTCAATTACAGAAAACCGGTGTCCGATATATAGGACACTTCTCTGAAAATCCGGATTACCGGAGAATTATCACGAAAAAGAATCTAAGGCAGAAGACCTGCAATCAGGTCTTTTGTCTTATTTTTTTACATAGATTTTACATTCCGGTGGGGAAAACTTTACAAAGGGCCGCTATCATGAAAAACGTTGAAATGAGAAAAAAGGAAATCAAACATATCTAAAAGAGAAAGTGAAGGAGAGTATTATGGACTTTTTCAGCGTACTGGCATTGCTTGGCGGCCTTGCTATTTTCCTTTATGGAATGAACTTAATGGGAGACGGGCTTGCGAAGGTTGCAGGCGGAAAGCTTGAGCGGATCCTGGAGACACTTACCTCCAATCCCATCAGAGCCGTTCTTCTTGGAATGGGTGTGACTGCAGTGATCCAGTCATCCTCGGCAACTACCGTTATGGTCGTTGGTTTTGTAAACTCGGGAATCATGAAGCTGTCCCAGGTTGTGGGAATCATCATGGGTGCCAATATCGGTACTACCGTAACCTCATGGATCTTAAGTCTTACAGGTATCCAGAGTGATAACTTTATTATCCGGCTTTTTAAGCCGACGTCATTTTCACCGATCCTGGCACTGATCGGCGTGGTTCTGATCATGTTTACAAAAAGCCAGAAGAAAAAGGACGTGGGAGCGATCTTTGTAGGCTTTGCGATCCTGATGTATGGAATGAATGCCATGAGCGGAGCTGTGGAACCTCTTGCAGAGGTACCGGAGTTTACCGGAATGCTGGTGAAATTCTCCAATCCGATCCTTGGAGTTGTGGCCGGAGCAGTGCTGACAGCGATCATCCAGTCGTCCTCTGCATCGGTTGGTATCCTCCAGGCACTGTGCCTTACCGGAATGGTACCGTTCAGTGCAGCACTTCCTATTATCATGGGACAGAATATCGGTACCTGTATCACTGCGATCCTTTCAGCCATCGGAGCCAGCAAAAACGCAAAACGTGCGGCTATGGTCCATCTGTATTTCAATCTGATCGGAACCATGCTGTTCATGGCAGTATTTTATGCGATAAATGCAGCAGTACATTTTTCATTTATGGCACAGGCAGCGACTCCGGCCGGGATCGCGATCCTGCACAGTGCCTTCAATATCACGGCAACTCTTGTTCTTCTTCCGTTTGGAAAGGCTCTGGAGAAGCTTGCCTGTCTTACTATCCGCGACAGGAAGGAAGAGGAGGAGAAGGTGGCAGCAGATCCGGATTTCATGATCCTGGAAAGCCGTTTTCTGGAGAAACCTGCATTTGCAGTTGAGCAGAGCAGGAATGCAGCGAAAAAAATGGCAGAGGATTCTCACAGAACTCTGTTTACAGCCCTGGACCTTCTGAAGAATTTCAGCGCAGAAGGAAAGGCTCTGGTGGAAGAAGCAGAGAAAAAGGTAGACCGTTATGAGGATGAACTTGGAACCTATCTTGTAAAACTGAACCAGAAGGATCTTTCCGTTCATGACAGTCACAGTGTTTCCATCATGCTCCACTGTATCGGTGATTTCGAGAGGATTTCCGATCACGGTGTGAATATCATGGAATCCGCACAGGAGCTTTATGAAAAAGGCCTGAAGTTTTCGGATAAGGCGCTGGAAGAGTTACGTGTCATGGAGCATGCGGTGGAAGACATTGTAGATATTGCTTACAAGGTTTACGAAAATCAGGATGTGCAGCTTGCGAGAGAGATCGAGCCACTGGAGGAAGTGATCGATGAACTCAGCAAGGAACTGAAATACCGGCATATCCAGAGACTTCGCGCCGGAGAATGTACTATTGAAATGGGATTCATCCTGTCCGATGTGACTACCAGCCTGGAGCGTGTGGCAGATCATTGTTCCAATATCGGTGTTTGTGTGACACAGGTTCATGAAGATGCTTTTGATACACATCAGCACCTGAAGCAGATTAAACATGGGCCGGACGAAACCTTCTACCGTGCGCTGGAGGTGATCCGGAGTCAGTATCAGCTTCCGGAAATAAAGGATGAGCCGGCGGCAGCCCAGATGGCAGCGGCAGGGCGCCAAAAAAAAAAAATTCTGCCCCG
>OGQT01002018.1_pt1 | contig 15065 bp, 9 predicted proteins | sample 1553261 | NCBI WGS metagenome assembly OGQT01 (sample SAMEA2579992, study PRJEB22360) | human gut metagenome | biome: human gut; feature: human-associated habitat; material: faeces | place: Denmark | collected 2008/2010
CTGAATCGGGTTCGCCGGTATTTTCGTGTACCGGGCAGACGGGACTTCAAATGGCAGACGTCAAGACAGACAGCATTTCCTCCACGGAATTCGGAAAGTTGTTTTTCGAATTCAAGCCCCGTTTTATCGCCCTGGCATACCGCTATGTCCGCGATCGGGAAACCGCTGAAGATCTGGTGTCGGACAGTTTCATGACTTTTTGGGAAATGCATGAAAACCTGCCGGCGGACACCAATGTGCCGGCTTATATCCTCACCTCGGTCAAAAACCGTTGCCTGAACTACCTCAACGCCCAAATTCGCCACCGCAGGGCGGAGCAGGACATGCATTCGACGCTGACGCGCCGGCTTCAGGCCGATGTGCGCTCACTGTCGGCATGCGATCCTGACCTGCTCTTCTCCGAAGAGATCCGCGCAATCCTGAAACAGGCAGTCCGTAAGATGCCGAAAATGACTCGCAACGTATTCCTGTTAAGCCGGATCAGGAATATGACGTACAGCGAGATCGCCGCTGAACTGGGAATTTCCGTCAGCCATGTCAATTTCGAAATCCGTCGGGCGCTCAACCTTATGCGTTTCGAACTGAAGGATTACCTCCCGGCCGTACTGATCACCCTGATACTCTCGTCTCGGTGGTAAAATAGCGCTCCGCAGGGCTGCCCGGAGTGCGTTCCGATCTTTGTCTGAAAAAAATTGCATTTTTTACTACTTACCCCGTCCGTGTGTTTGTTATAACTATATAACACGAACACATGGACGATCTTTTATTGCAGAAATACTTGAGAAACGAGACCTCGGAGGAAGAACTCGCCGAGGTACTCGACTGGTTGGACGCGTCAACGGAAAACCAGCGGTATCTCGATCGGCTCGATTATATTTCCAATCTCAATATTCTGGCCGGAGAGGCGCAGCCCCGTGTCAGCAGACGCACTGTTTCGCTCTGGAAGAGGACGGCTCAATGGAGTGCCGCGGCCGCAGCCGCGCTGCTTGTATGCGCCGGGGTGAGCCACTATCTGGCCGACAGGATTCTCGAATACCGTACCCGGGACATGATGGCCATTACCGCGCCCAACGGGCAGAGCATGTCCGTCACCTTGAGCGACGGGACGACCGTATGGCTCAATTCGGGCGCCAAATTGGAATACCCTTCGATCTTTTCCAGAAAGACACGCCGGGTCAAGATTTCGGGCGAGGCCATGTTTGAGGTGAAGCACGATGCCAGCCGTCCGTTCATCGTGGAAACATTCGCCTGCGATGCTGAGGTGCTGGGTACGAAATTCAACATCCTGGCCGATGCCCGAACCGCCGATTTCTCGGCTGCGCTGCTCGAAGGACGGCTGAAAATCTTGAACCGCCTCGGCGGCGGCGAATCCTTCATTCTCTCCCCCAACGAGCAGATCGACCTGGTCGACGGACATCTCAAACTCAACCGGATAACCGATCCGGACGACTTCCGCTGGGTCGATGGGCTGATGAACCTGAACACGCTGTCGTTCGGGGAGGTGATCCGCAAATTCGAGAACTATTACGGTGTCCGGATCACGATCGACAATCCCGAGGATATGCCCGTGCTCAAGTACCACGGCAAAATCCGCGTGTCGGACGGTGTGGATCATGCGCTGAAGTTGCTCCAGATCACCAATAACTTCTCCTTTACGCGCGACGACGAGACGAACACGATACACATAAAAATAACAAAAATCTAAACCGACTCTATGGAATAAACCGACTTCTGCCTCAAGACACTTTTATGCTGCACCGCCGACGCGCTCGGGCACGCTCGTGTCCGCCGGCGGGAGATAAACAGTGATTCGATTGCTAACCTATTGATCTTAAATCAGCAAACTTATGAAAAATTTAAGTATTAGGCAGATAAAATGCCTGATTACTCTAATTCTCTCCGTGTTCCTGTGCGGTGTGCCTGCTGTGGCTCAAACGCAGAAAATCGCGGTGAAGCTCGACATGACGAAGGTTCCGATGAAGGTCGTCATGAACGAAATCGAAAAGCAGACCAAGTATCTTTTTCTTTATACGGACGAAATCGACACGGAACGCATTGTCTCGATCAAGGCCGATTCCAAGCCTCTCAACGAGGTGCTGCCGCTGTTGTTCAAGGACACGGACATCACCTATGAGATCACGGTTCCCAACATCGTGCTGTCGAAGCGCGTCTCCGCTGCAAGGCCGTCGGCCATCTCGGGCGTGGTGAAGGATTCCGGCGGTTTGGGCATTATCGGAGCCACCGTTCTGATCAAGGGGACGACCGTCGGAACGACCACCGGTATCGACGGAGACTTTACCCTGACGCTCCCCGCCTCGGTCGACAACCCCGAACTGTCGGTCAGTTTCATCGGCTACGAAACCCGTGTCGTGCCCATCGGCTCGCGCACGACTTTCGACATCACACTGTCCAATTCGTCCATCGAGGTCGAGCAGGTCGTTGTTACGGCCCTGGGCATTAAACGTGCCGAGAAGGCGCTGTCGTACAACGTACAGCAGGTGGATGCTGATGCCGTCATCGCTAACAAGGATGTCAACTTCATCAACTCGCTCAACGGTAAAGTTGCCGGCGTGAACATCAACGCCTCGTCGGCCGGCATGGGCGGAGCCTCGAAGGTTGTCATGCGAGGCACGAAATCCATTTCACAGTCTTCGAATGCTCTTTATGTAATCGACGGCGTGCCGATGTTTACCAAGGCGATGGACGGCGGCACGGAGTTCGCGTCGCAGGGTACGACCGATCCCATCGCCGACATCAACCCCGAGGACATCGAGTCGATTTCGGTGCTGACAGGTGCCGCGGCCGCGGCATTGTATGGCTCGGACGCCGCCAACGGTGCCATCGTCGTCACGACTAAGAAGGGACAGGTCGGACAGCTCTCCGTCACCGCGACGGCCGGTGTTGAGATCATGAGCCCGCTGGTGCTGCCTGAGTTCCAGAACCGTTATGGCACGGGCAACCTTACTACGCCGATCAACGTGGCCAGTTACAGCTGGGGCAAGCGGCTCAACCGCGCCAACCGATACGGCTACGATCCCCGCGAAGACTATTTCCGTGCTGGCGTAGTCAATTCCGAGAGCGTTTCGCTTTCGACCGGAACGGAGAAGAATCAGACCTATTTCTCAGCCGCGGCCATCAATTCCGACGGTATCGTGCCCAACAACAGCTATGACCGCTACAACTTCACTTTCCGCAACACCACCTCTTTTCTGAACGACAAGATGAGACTGGACGTAGGAGCCAGTTACGTACTGCAGGAAGACTGCAACATGATCAATCAGGGAACCTACAACAACCCTCTGACGGGAGCCTACCTCTTCCCGCGCGGCGATGACTGGGCGGATATCGAAATGTACGAGCGCTACGATCCCATAGACAAGATTTCGAAACAGTACTGGCCGATGGGCGACGGCTCCATCACCATGCAGAACCCCTACTGGGCGAACTACCGCAACCTGCGCGAGAACCGTAAGGATCGTTACATGCTCAACGCGGCGCTGTCGTACGACATCCTCGACTGGCTGAATGTCTCGGGTCGCATCCGTCTCGACAACTCGCACAACACCTATACCGAAAAGATGTATGCGTCGTCGAACGTGCAGCTCACCGAGCAGTCTGCCAACGGCCTTTACGGCGTCACCAAGACGATGGATCGTCAGGTTTACGGCGACGCCCTGCTCAATATCAACAAAACGTTCGGTGACGACTGGTCGTTGCAGGCCAACATCGGCGCTTCGTTCTCGGATATGAAGAACGACGCTCTGAAGATCCGCGGTCCCATCGCCGACGGTACGTCGGGCGAGAAGCAGGGGCTGGCCAACGTTTTCAACATTCAGAACCTAAGCAACTCGACCAAGACCGTCCGCAAGCAGGAGGGCTGGCGCGAACAGACGCAGTCGATCTTCGCTTCGGCCGAGGTGGGCTACAAGGGCACCTACTACCTGACCCTCACGGGCCGCAACGACTGGCCGTCGCAGCTGGCGGGTCCGCATTCGAATGCCAAGTCGTTCTTCTATCCTTCGGTCGGACTTTCGGTCGTGTTGTCGCAGCTCATTCCTAACATGCCCGAAAATCTCTCCTATATCAAGTTGCGCGGTTCGTTCGCCTCGGTGGGCGTCGCCTTCGAACGCTACATTGCCAACCCGCTCTATTCGTGGAACGAAAGCGGCCTGTCGTGGAACACGCAGACGCAGTATCCCGCCTACCACCTCAAGCCCGAGCGCACCAAGTCGTTCGAGGTGGGGTTGACGATGCGCTTCCTCAAGCACTTTAACCTCGATTTCACCTACTACAATTCGCATACGTCGAACCAGACCTTCGACCCGCAGATCTCGGGCGGCACGGGTTTCTCCAAGATCATCATCCAGTCGGGTAATGTCCGCAACCAGGGTATCGAATTGGCATTGGGCTACCGGAATACCTGGCGCGACTTCACGTGGGATACCAACTACACCTTGTCGACCAACCAGAATAAAATCGTCTCACTGGCCAACAACGTTATCAACTACGCCACGGGTGAGCGCTTCTCGATCGACCGGCTCAATATGGGCGGTCTGGGCGACGCGCTGTTCCTGTTGCAGGAGGGGGGTACGCTGGGTGATCTCTACTCCCGCCGCGATTTGCGCTACGACGAGAACAACGCCATTTACATCGACGAGAACGGAAATGTGGCTACGGAGACGATTCAGGATGTAAAAAAATACGTCAAGCTGGGCAGCGTGCTGCCCGACGCCAACATGTCGTGGCGCAACGACTTCCGGTGGAAGAACCTGAACTTCGGTTTTATGGTTGCGGCCCGTTTGGGCGGCATCGTCTATTCGCGTACGCAGGCTATGCTCGACCAGTACGGCGTGTCAGAGGCTACGGCCGCGGCGCGCGATGCCGGAGGTGTGACGCTCAACGGCGGCGACGTGGTGGATGCCTACACCTGGTATTCGGCCATCGCGGGCGGCAATTCCATCCCGCAGTTCTACACCTATTCGGCTACGAACGTGCGCTTGCAGGAGGCTTCAATCGGCTACACGATTCCCCGCAAAGTGCTGCGCAACGTCTGCGAGATCACGGTTTCGATCGTGGGCCGCAACTTGTGGATGCTCTACAACAAGGCTCCGTTCGATCCGGAAAGCATCGCGACGACGGGCAACTACTATCAAGGTATCGACTACTTCATGATGCCGTCATTGCGCAACGTGGGATTCAATCTCCGTTTCAAATTCTAAAACAGCGACACGATGAAAGACAAAATGATAAAAGCGGCGCTCTCCTTCGCAGTCTTGTGCGGGTTGGGCGCATGCACCAAGAATTACCTCGACATCAACAGCAATCCCTATGAGGTGGACAAGGAGCAGATGGAGGCCAAGGACTACGCCATCGCCTCGGGACTCTCTGCCATGTTCGGTACCGTCGTCTCGACGGATGTCAATACGGCGCAGTTCACTGACTGTCTGCTAGGCAGTACGCAGGGCGGTTATTACGCTGATGCGAACAACGGCTGGACGAACACCATTTCCAAATACAACCCGACCGACAACTGGACGAACGTGTTCATGTACAGCGACAAAGTCATCCCGCAGCTGTACAGCAACATGTCGAACGTAGAGGGTATTTCGGAGGATCCGCTCGTTCTGGCCATCCTCAAGATTGTGAAGGTCTGCGTCCTGAACCGTGTGACGGACACCTATGGGCCGATTCCTTATTCCGAGATCGGAAGCACCGGTAAGATCCAGGTGGCCTACGATGACCAGCCCAAGGTCTATTCGCAGATGTTCGATGAATTGGACGAGGCGATCGCCCTGTTGGACGAGAACATCGACCGGAGTATCACGAGTACGACCGACCAGGTCTTCGACGGCACAGCCGTGAAATGGTGCCGTTTTGCCAACTCGATGAAGCTGCGGCTGGCCATGCGGGTGGTATACACCGATTTCGTAAGCTCGAAGGGCCTCTCTCCGCAGCAGTTGGGCGAACAGGCCGTGGCGCACTCTGTCGGTGTCATGCAGTCGAACGCAGACAATGCGCAGCTTTCGTCCCTGGCCTTCGGCAAGGACGGCAATCCGCTCTATACGGCATGCATGTACAACTCCCCAGCTGGGTCGGTGACGGGCGGCGATTCGCATGCTGCAGCTGACATCATCTGCTACATGAACGGTTATGAGGATCCACGCCGCGAGAAATATTTCAGCAAGGCGCAGTTCTCCGGGGACAACGCTCCTGAGTATGTGGGCATGCGTCGTGGTATCGCCATTCCAGCGCTCAGCACTGTGGGGCTGCTCTATTCAGGCGTCAACTTCGTAGACGGCATGGCTACTCCGTTGCAGTGGATGAATGCCGCCGAGGTGGCCTTCCTGAAGGCGGAAGCCGTCGGCGTGTTCGGCTGGAACATGGGTGGCAGCGCCAAGACCTTCTACGAGCAGGGCGTCCGCCTCTCGTTCGAACAGTGGGGTGTTGCGGGCGTCGACGAATACCTTGCCGGCACCACTCTTCCGGAATCCTACACCGACCCCAACGGCGGTGCAACCTCCTATTCTACACAGCTCTCCCAGCTGGGGGTGGCTTGGAACGACGGCGCCTCGAAGGAGGAGATGCAGGAGCGCATCATCATCCAGAAGTGGATCGCCAACTTCCATCTTGGCAACGAGGCGTGGGCTGATTTCCGCCGTACAGGCTTCCCGCACCTGATTCCGGCCATGGAGTCCGCCGTGGGCAATAACTCGCAGGGCATCCGGAACCTTACGCTCGGCGCCCGTCGCATGTCCTATCCTGCGGACGAGGCGACCAACAACCCGGAGAACTACGCCAAAGCCGTGGAGATGCTTGGTGGCTCCGACAACATGGCGACCCGCATGTGGTGGGACTGCAATCCGGCCGTCAAATAATCGCACACGCCGTTTAACCCATTAAAACGAAATTTGACATGAAGCGCATATTTATTCCGTTTTTCGCCACGGCGGCCCTACTGGCCTCGTGCAGCGACTGGACGGAAGTCGAACACAGAGATCTTTTGCCGCAGATGAATCAGAGCGATCCGGTTTTTCTGGCATCGCTCCGGGATTTCAAGGCCGGCGAACACTTGGTGACGATGATGATCGTCCGAGGAACCTCGACTGCTCCGAATCGGCAGAACCAGCATCCTATGTCTATGCCTGACAGTGTGGATTACCTGCTCATGACCGACGTCGATAACCTACATCCGGCGCTGATGGATGAGATTGCCGAGGTGCGCTCGAAGAAGGGCACCCGCACGCTCAACGTCGTGGACTACACGACGATCCGCAGTGCATGGGTCGCTATGAAGGAGGAATCTTCCGGTACGGAGCACGAGGGGGACTTTACGGAGGATAAGTTCGCTGAATACTGCAAGATCGAGACCGAAAAGCAGCTTGCGGCCTGCTCCCGGTATGGATTCGACGGCATCGTCGTCTCCTATCTGGGCGGTTACGACAGCAGTGTCGCCGCTCCGTTTGTGCTGGCGGCAGACACGTGGCGCCGCGACAATCCCGACAAGCTGCTCTTCTTCCGCGGATACCCCGCCTTTATCACGAGCATCGAGAACCAGACGATTCTTTCGGAGTGTGACTACGTCATCATCCTGACCGAGGGTGCCTCGTCGTCGGTGGCTATCTCCCGTATGGTGCGCGATCAGCTCGAAGAGGGCGTTCCGAGTGACCGGATCGTGCTAGAAGCCTCTGTGCCGTCGATCGCCGACGGCGGCAGCGACGCTCAAGTGGGCGCTTCGCTTCAGGTGGCCGCCCAGTGGGTGATGGATCCGAAAACCTCCCAGACTGTACAGTGCGATAAGCTGGGGCTCTGCGCATCGAACGCACAGGAAGACTATTTCAATACGCCAACCTACAAGAGAATCCGCGAGGCGCTCGGCATCCTGAACCCCGAGCCCGAAGAGGAGTCCGAAAACAATCCTGAAAATAAAAACGACGATGAAAAATAAATTAGGATTCGCATTGTGCCTGCTCTTGGCGGCTGTATTCACGGGCTGCAAGGAGGATGAGGAGGGCAAACACCACTTCAGCAATCAGGTGTTCATCTCCGCAACGTCGTTCACCGACGACGTGTTTATCAAACGGGACAACCTCGACGTGACCCGGGAAGAGAGTTGCGACGTCACCGTCGCCATGGCCCAGCCCCGGGAGCGCGACATCACGGTCACGTTCGCCGAGGCTCCCGGTCTGTTGGAGCACTACCGGATGTTCTACGACGATCCGACGGCCGAATTGCTCCCCGCCAACGGCGGCTATTACGATTTCGCGGATATTTCGACTGTCATCACGGCCGGGATGGTGGAGAGTGCGCCGCTCACCTTCGCCTTTACGAATTTGGATAATCTGCCCATCGAGGAGAAGCAGCGCTACGTGTTGCCCGTACGCATCGTGTCGGCCGACGGCATGAATATCCTCGAAAGCGCCCGGACGGTCTATTTCGTCTTCTCGAAGGCCGCGCTCATTAACGTCGTGGCCGAGATGGAAAATAATTGCGCCTGGCCTGAGTGGACGGCCGACACCGAGGCGGTGAAGGACATGGAGACCTTCACGCTCGAAGCGCTCGTCTACGCCAACTCGTTTGACCGCAAGATCTCGACGATCATGGGCATCGAGGATACGTTCCTCATCCGTCTGGGCGACGATGGCCGTCCTACCAACCAGTTGCAGGTGGCCTTCGCCAAGAAGGTTTCGGAGGAGGAGACCTCGCCTGCACGCGGGAAGATTCCGGTCGAGGCCGACAGTCGTTACGACCTCAAGCAGTTCGTTTGGCATCATATCGCCGTCACGTTCGACCGCGGCACTATCTGCGTCTATATCGACGGCAAGCTGAAGGATACGGCCAAGGCCTCAGTATCCGGTACCGACGGGCAGGCAGTGATCATTGACAAGATCAACTTCGCCATTCCGCATTCCGATGAGACGGACGGCAAGGAGCGCTGCTTCTGGATTGGTCACTCGTACCGCCTCCAGTCGGACGGCGACTTGTTCTACGAGCGTCGTTTCGACGGCATGATGGGCGAAGTGCGCCTCTGGAACAAGGCCTTGACGTCCGAAGAGATCGCTTCCGAGAACCATTTCTACAAGATCGATCCCGCATCGGACGGACTGGTGGCCTACTGGAAGTTCGACGACAATACGAAGGGTAAAATCGTCAAGGATTATACCGGCAACGGCTTCGATCTGAAGACCGAGCGCGAAGTGAATTGGCAGAGCGTCGCGCTCCCCGAAGAGTGAGAGATTTATTACCTGAGGAATCGTAATACCTTAACTTTAATTTAACCTTTTTAATTAACCTAATCAACCAAACATGAAAAGAAAGTCATTTCTGATGCTTTTGGCGGGTATGTTCGCCATTTCATCGGGGGCTCTCGTCGGCTGCAACGATGACGACGATGATGTGAACAAAAAGAATTCTTTGTCGGTAACGCCCTCGTCTGCTATTGAGTTCAAGGCCGGCGACAATCAGGACGTTGTGCTGACTGTCAAGACCGACGCCAAGTCGTGGGCATTCGAGAAGAACGGCGAATGGATCGTCGCCAAGCAGGACGGTGACAAACTAACCGTGAACGCCCAGGCCAACACCACGGAGTCCGTACGTCCGGGCCGCATCACGATTACAGCCGGTAACGCCGAACCCGTCAACATCAACGTAAACCAGAAGGGGCTTGAAGTAGGTGAAATCGTACTGAGCGTTTCGCCGTCGGATCCCATTGGGTTCGAGGCTACTGGCAATAAGGCCGTTGAGCTGACCGTTACGACCAATGCACCCGACTGGACGTTCTCCTACCCCGAGGAGTGGATGACGGCCGAGAAGCAGGGCGACAAGCTGACGGTCAACGCCAAGGACAATACGGGAGACGCCCGTGTAGGGCAGATCGTCGTGACGTCCAGCGAGGGTGAGAAGACCGCGAAGATCGCCGTATCGCAGAAGGCCGGCAGCGAGAATCCCGCCCCGGGCGAGGAGATCGTCGGTTCGCTCTCGACGGCCGATGATTTGAACATCCAGTTTGCTCACGATGCCGTGGAGCCCGTCAAGAAAACCCTGACCTTCACGCTGGAGAAGACCGCTACGGCTGAGACCAAGGTGAAGCTCGTCTTCGACGAACGCCATGTCGATGAGTACAACTTCGACCACGCTACTGAGTACGTCGTATTCCCCGAGAAACTCTGCACCATTGCGAACGACGGCGTGATAACCATCCCTGCCGGCGAAACCTCTGCGCAGATCGAGGTAACGCTCTCGCCGAGTGCTTCCGATCTGGAGTATGTTACCACCTACATGGTTCCCCTTCAGGCCGTAGCCCAGACGGAGGGTATCGTCGTCAAAGATGAGGCTGAATACGTCGACTTCCTAGTTTCGCGCATTGGTTCGAAGAAGATCCGCAACATCTGTTACTTCGAGGTGAACGACTGCAACCCGCTCAACGCCATCGAGTACATTCTGGAGGACGGTCAGCCGTTCTTCGATGCCGTCGTGCTCTTCGCTGGCAACATCAACTGGGATGCTTCGAAACAGAAGGTTTACATGAACGCCAACCCCAACGTGCAGGCGCTACTCGACAACTCGGAGGAGCTGCTCCAGCCGCTGCGTAAGAAAGGTATCAAGGTGTTGCTCGACATCCTGGGCAACCATGACCAGGCCGGCATCGCTGGTTTGAGCGACTGGGGCTGTGAGCAGTTCGGCAAGGAGCTGGCTCAAATCTGTCTCGACTATAAGCTCGATGGTATAGGTTTCGATGACGAGTATTCGAGCTACTCCGGATCCGGAAAATGGTTCGCAGGCCCCAACTCCCAGCAGGCCGCCCGTCTCTGCTACGAGACCAAAAAGGCGATGAAGGAATTGTGCCCCTGGGAGACCTGGGTACACCTCTATTACTTGGGCTATATCCAGTCCTCGCTGCCTTCGGTATTCATCGACGGTGTGGAGCATAAGCCGTCTGAATTCATTGACAACGTCTGCGCCGACTACGGCGGTGCAGCAAGACCGGTAAACGGTATGGGACTGAGCGGATGTGCCGGTAATTCCATCCAGCTCAACTATGGCAACTCCATTTCGTCTGAGAGTGCCAAGGCACTGATGAATCAGGGTTACGGCTGGATCATGTGGTTCGCATTCGATCCTTCCGGAACCGGAACAGTCAGCAACAACCGTTCGCACTCGCTCAAGCAGTTCCGCAACGTGGCACAGGGCTGCTACGAGCAGAACGTACTCGATCCCAAAAACGTCTACAACAAGATCGGCGAGGGGCAGTACGATCCCGCACCGCACCCGATCAACTAACCTGAAAACGAATGACGAGGTCGTGCGTCCCGGCTTTGGCCGGGATGCCGCCGACCGTTCGGCCGGAACCGGACGAAGCCGTTGTCCGGTTCGCCGGCAATGAACAAATCCTTAAAACCTGAATGACAAGATATGAAAATTTCGAAAATATTTCTTTTTACAGCTGCTGCGCTCGCACTCTGCGGAGCTTGCGATGACAGCGACGACAAGGTGGATCCTTCGACTACCGAAGACAAGATTTCCATTTCGCCGACGGAAGGCGTCGTGGGGAGCAAGGGCGGCGATGTTTCGACCATGGTTACCAGCTCGGGCGAGTGGACGCTCGAAGGCGCCGAGAACGCTTATGTGACCCCTTCGGCCGCTAAGGGCAAGGACGGCGACATCGTGGCCTTCACGGTGAAGGCCAACGACAAGGAGGAAGACCAGGTCTTCACTTATACGTTCGCGTGCGGCAAGAAGACCGCTCCTTTCAAGATTACGCTTAAGAAAAAGGCCTCCGAGACCGAGGAGCAGCTCGAACTCTTCTATGCCGAGGAATCGAACATCATACCCCGCGAAGGCGGCAAGGTGACGGTGCTGGTTACCAGTTCGGGCGCGTGGACGCTCGAAGGCACGGCCGATTTTGTCCATCCTTCCTCAACCTCGGGCGAAGACGGCGCTGAAGTGGTCTTCGAGGTGGATCCCAACGAAACTGAGCAGGAGCGGAGCGCCGACTACGTCTTCAAGATGGGCAGCAAACAGGTCGAATTCCAGATCGTCGAGAAGGGCGAGGTGCCCGAGACCATCGAGATCACCTCGAAGGCGGAGATGCGTCTGGCCTATACGGCTGAGGAACGTCTGGCCGTAGAACTGTCGACGAATGTTAACTACCGCGATCTGACGGCCGAAATCGTATCGGAGGCCGAAGGCTGGCTGACCTATACGATCGCCCGTCCCACTGAGGGCGGCGCCGATACCGACGTTACGGCCTATTTCTCCATGGCTAAGAACGACGGCGAGACTCCGCGCGAGGCTACCGTGACGATCAAGGGCGTGAAGAACGGCGCAGCCGTGCTGAAGGTAACCCAGCTTCCCCAGTCGAAGATTGAGCCCGAGAAGCTGGCCTATTTCCTGGATGTGGAGGCTCAGACGCTCGATATTCCGGTAACGGCCAATGTCGAGTTCGACGTGACGGTGGGTGAGGGTGCCGACGGCTGGTTTACCTATAATAATGCCGACGATAGCGGCCTGCACTTCACAGTGGAGGCTCTGGTTGACGGATCTGCCCGCAGCTGCGAGGTCGTGCTCACCGAGAAGAACGCTCCCGACAATGCAGAGCCGCTGACGGTCAACATCAAGATTTCGCAGAAGTCCAAGGGACTGATTGAGTGCGTGGCCGACATGCGTCGCGCGCGCTGCTACTTCCCGTATCTGAAGAATGCCAATGCGCTCAACGGTCTGAAGAACGGAGCCATGGAGGCGCTGGTCAATATTCAGGATACGCGCGTAGCCGGTTCGTTGTCTACTATTATGGGTATCGAGGGGAAATTCCTCCTCCGTCTGGGCGACGTCGGTGTGCCCTGGAACCAGATTCAGCTGGCCATGAGCGGCGGAAACCGTACGGATGCCAAGCTGGAACTTTCCGAACTGGATCGCTGGTACCATGTCGCAGTAACGTGGGACGATACCTTCGCTTATTTCTATGTTGACGGAGAACTTTTGTATCAGGCCGGTATCTCCAATTACTCCGGTTTCAATCTGGGTGTGGCATACGGAGGCAGTGAGAGCGACTGGAACCGTGCCTTCTGGATCGGTTACGCTTATAATGCCGACCGTTTCTTCCCCGGTTACATGGCCGAGGTGCGCGTATGGAACCGCACCTTGACCAAGGAGGAGATCAATGCCGAGAACCACTTCTACTCCGTTCCGGTGGATTCGGAGGGTTTGGTAGGTTACTGGAAGCTCAACGACGGTGCCGGTGCAATCGTCAAAGACTCGTCGCCGTCGGGCAACGACATGGTGGGCGAAATCAATGTCCGCTCTTCAAACGGCCAGCAGATTGGCGACGAGGGTATGAACTGGGTGGAGATGAGTCTGCCCTAATTTCGAGCGGATAAAATAAGCGTTGCCTGTCCGTCGGGAACGACGGTTCGTGTGTGGCAGCTGAATCCCATTCTGCTATGGGATTGAAAGAGCGTAACGACCCGATTTATCGAGTCGTTACATTCTTTATACAGTAGAGAAGACAACAGTCTATTTTCAGCCTATTGCGTTCAAATACCGCATTTCAAATAACCTAGCACGAGATACAAAAAAATTTCGAACAAGTCTCTTTGTTAAAAGGCAAGGCTGTATTTCGCGATTATCGCATTATATCAGAATAAATAATATTTAGTATAAACATATAAAAAAGTTGTTTATGTCGGAGCAAATCCATATGTTTATAATGCTTTAAGCATTCTTCTATTTGTGTATTATGCAATCTCTTAGCCATCTTAAACATTCTCCTTTGAAATGGGGTTCGTCATTGTACTTTGCGATGGGTTCGCCGTTTGTCGTTCTGCACATGGTCTCGGCAGTTCTGTACAAGGAGCTGGGGATCTCGGATGCTCAGATAGCGTTCTGGACGTCTCTGATCATGTGGCCTTGGACGATCAAGTTCCTGTGGAGCTGTTCCTGGAGTTGTACCGGACGAAGAAGTTCTGGGGCGTCGGGAGCCAGATGCTGAGCGGTGTTCTGTTCGGCGCAGCGGCCCTTTCGCTTCAGCTTCCGCTGTTCTTCGCGGTCAGTGTTGTTGTCTTTGCCGTTGTTGCCTTCAGCGGTGCTACGCACGACATCACGGCCGACGGGGTCTAAATGTCGGAGCTTCCGCCGGCGTCCCAGGCTAAATACATCGGCTGGCAGGGTGCGTTCTACAATTTTGCGAAACTGGTTGCCCCAGGCGGTCTGGTGTGGCTTGCGGGGTGGCTCTGCGACGGCTTCTCGGCCGTCGGCGCGTCTTCTTACGACGCCTCTGTTCGTTCGTGGACGGTCGTTCTGTTGCTCCTGTGCGCCGCGCTCGTCGCTTTGGGCCTTTACCATCTCCGTGCGCTTCCTTCAGGCGGCTCGGCTTCAGAAGGCCGCTCGCTGCAGGATGACCTTATCGGCCTGCGTGAGGTCATCGGCGCTTTTTTCACGAAGAGACACATCTGGTATTATATCGCCTTCATCATCCTGTACAGATTGGGCGAGGGCTTCGTGATGAAGATCGTTCCTCTGTTCCTCAAGGCGGATACCGCATCCGGGGGCTTGGGTCTTACGAACCAGCAGATCGGCCTTTACTACGGGACTTTCGGCGCGGGGGCGTTTCTGCTGGGCTCGCTTTTGGCGGGCTACTACATCGCCCGACGTGGTCTGCGGCGGACTCTTTTCACGCTGTGCTGTATCTTCAACCTGCCGTTCGGGGTCTACGCCTTGCTTGCATGGTTCCAGCCTTCGAGCCTGTGGCTCGTGGGCGGTGGCATCGTCGTGGAGTACTTCGGCTACGGATTCGGATTCGTGGGCCTCACGCTGTTTATGATGCAGCAGGTCGCTCCGGGGCGTCACCAGATGGCGCACTACGCTTTCGCTTCGGGTATCATGAACCTCTCGGTGATGCTCACGGGCATGGCTTCAGGCTTTTTGAGCGATCTGATGAGCTACCGGATCTTCTTCCTCGCGGTGATGCTCGCCACCATTCCGGCTTTTGTGATCACCCGGCTGGTTCCCTTTACCTATGACGACAAACCAAACGACAAATAATTTATATGGATACACTGAAAATTGCGGGC
>OGQT01002020.1_pt1 | contig 15062 bp, 17 predicted proteins | sample 1553261 | NCBI WGS metagenome assembly OGQT01 (sample SAMEA2579992, study PRJEB22360) | human gut metagenome | biome: human gut; feature: human-associated habitat; material: faeces | place: Denmark | collected 2008/2010
TTCACACAAAGATACGCAAAAATTTTGATATAAACTAATTTTCAACATCTACTTAATAATATTTAATGAATACGGATTTGCACCAGAATTTACCAAATGCAAATATAGACAAACCTGTCGGATCAGACAAATAAAAAATGAACTGTGACGCATTTCCCCGTCACAGTTCATCTTTATGGAGAGACAATAGCCGTATGTCGAATTATTCCTGATGGGGAAAAGTGAGTCTGTCGTGATAGAAATGCAAGATTGCCTTCCACAAGTCCCGACGGTCAAAACGCTCCTCCATGAGTTTGCGGCCTCGATGTCCCATCGAAACGCGAAGTTTGGCATCCTCGGCAAGCCTTAGCAGTGCTGCTTTCAGCGCAGATTTGTCTCCGATGTCAATCAACACGCCGCTTTGCCCATCTTCAATCACTTCTCCCGCTCCGTTTACCCGAGTCATTATACACGGACGCCCCATCGCCCCGGCTTGCATTGGCACTGATGAGAAACCTTCGCGATGCGATGGCAGAACCACTACATGACTCTGTTCAACCCATGGACGGATGTCATTCTGAAAACCTACTGACTCAATATTGGCATTACGCTTTATAATCTCAAGTGTCTTCGGTGCAAGCGGATCGAGTTCCTGCTCAAGCGGACCGACCAACAGCAGTCTTATCTTTCCTCCATTCCTTTCCTGGCAAATTTCATCAAATACCTCAACAAGCTCATCAATGCCTTTATCATGCGTCACACGCCCGATGAACACAAATGTGATAGGCACATCTGCAGCCGGCATAGGTACCAGGCTGTAATGTTCCAGATCGAGTCCGTTGATATTGCCATTATGAATCTTGTCAAGAGGACGCTTACAGATACCCTCCCTGATCAGCATTGACTTTACGTCCTCTCCTTCGGGGACTACTGCTGTCGCACAGCGGCAAGTCACACGCTCCATCGTTTTCAATATAGTACGCAACATTCCGGCAGCAGTCTCGAATCTCAGACCTGTGACCGTATAAACCCTGACAGGAACCCGACAGAACCAGGCCGCCATCATGGCCAGAAGGCTCCCTTTCGGCGTATTGGCATGAACAATCTCAGGGCGTTCTCGTCTGAAGAGCTTGATCATACCCCAAAGCGACTTCAGATCCTGCACAGGAGCAATTTCACGGCGCATCGGCAAATCAATACATCTAACGCCCTCGGTCTTACGCACGTGCTCCATCAGGCCCGTATCGGCGGCGACGCCGACCACTTCAAGACCATTTTCATTGAGATACTTCAGTTGCCCCGCAAGCATCCACCTCAGACTCATGTCAACAGTCACCACCCTCAGCAGTTTAGGCATAATATCAAAATATTATTTATCGGTCATTAATTCCGAACCGTCAAGCACATAAGTCACCACTCCGGGATTGTGAGTAGAAAAATACTCACGGATTCTTGATGCTATGGCTGTCGAATATCCCCGGATTACAAATGCCAGAATGAGACGATAAGATATACCTGCGGCATCAAATGTCTCGGCTACGGTTTTAAGACCGGCTGAGACACTGTCCAGCCTGCTTAAGATATTATTACCGTTGCCATACTTGCATTCAAGTATATATTTGCCAAAACGCCCGTCACCTACAGCATCGAATTCAAAAGTCGCGTTTCCTATGGTAGCCTTCACATTTTCAGTAAACCGGATATTGAGTTTCTTCCCGATATCCGCCACTGTTTTCTGTTGCAAGTCATCATACAGTGTCCGCAATCTTACCTTTTTGCATAGATCCTGTTTCTCATCTTGAGATGCTTTTCGTGAATCAGAACTTGACCCTTCTGTATCGCCTTGTTGCTCTTTTTCGCCGACATCAGCGAATTCTTTTTTATTCCGGCTGTCAATCTCAGTTCCTGACATCAGGGCGAATACCTCATCACGCCGATAATCTCTTGGACCATAGAGTTTGCCATTGTGTTTCGTTATCAAGTTGTAAAAAACACCCAGAATCACAAACGGAAAAAGAACCAAAAAACCAATCAGCGACAACCGCTCTGCCCGGCCACACAGTTTATCCATCCCTACCGTGAAACAAACCACCATCGCCAGATAAGCAAACGATATGAACATCGCCAAAATCCCCAGCGGATTCCGCGTAGAATATTTCAACTCAGGCATAAATAATTAAATGAGTTCCTCAGCTTAATGATACAAAAAAAATATAACAGATAAATTTAATCTTTCTTTTAAAGCAAAAGCCCAATAAACTTATTTTATGACTATATTTGCATTTTTCATTATAAATACATGCTTAATCATATCTTTAGATCTAATTTCTTATAATTATCCGGGGTTTCTGCATCACGCAGGTTGCATATGGCGGCAAATCCTCAACCACTACTGCATTTGCTCCAACTTTTGCATGATCGTTGACACATACGCCACTTAAAACCACAGCACCGGCACCGAGCATCACTTCATCGCCTATTTTACCCCCCCATTCATGAGTGTAACATGCTGAAATATAGTCACATTACGCCCAATCTGCAAATCATGTCCGACGATAATTCCAATTGGGCCATGCGGCAAATTAGGTGGAGTCTCAAAATAAGTACCCGAGTTTAGATTGGTACCAAAAGAACAATTCATACGGGAATCAACACGTTTTATATACCATAAATAATATAACTTAATTATTAAAGGTACTCTGGAATTTGGATTAATTACCTGTTTTCTACGTCGCCAATATTTATTATGATTATATCCTTTCACACAGCTAAGTAACCAAAGGCCTACTTTTGATGTCGGAGACATTATAGTACCTATCTTCATCGTTTGCATATTAAATAGTATTAGACCCTATAATTATGGCAATTTATAATTAATGTCTATAAATACGGTATAATAACGTCAATAGAGTTGCGAATACATCTATTCCAAAAGCATCAATTAATAAGCCTATCAATCTGTTTTTTAAAGAACGACTCATATCTAATATTTTTTTATCTGACAATAGTAACGTTTTTACGCCATGACGTTGAACGTCTGGCAACCTTCCGTATGTAAGTGTCAATATTATAAAAATCCGACATACATACTCTGTAATTGAAAACAGGTTCTGTTTATCAGGACTTTTCAACCAATTATCTATTGCATTATGCATTCCTAAAATGCTGCTAAGTCGTGGAATGTCTGATAGGCTTCCAGGCACATTGCATCGATATTGGTAAATTATTCTATCAAGTAGTTTTATATTAGAAGCGTGAATACAACATTTAATCAACCAATCATAATCTTCTGCAGTGACACCTTTTTTAAAATATAAATCATTATTAATAATAAAATCTCTTCGAATTGCCAGCATCCATGCCCCTCCGGGAAATACGCCATCTGAAATAATTTGATCCAACAATTCTTTTTTACATTTTTTGTTCAATCCTGTTTTATTTAGATATGAGTATCTTACTACTGTTTTATCTGAACCCATAAAAACTTTTTTTACGCCAAATAAGAGAATATCCGGCCTATCATTACGCAAAGCATTATCTATCAAACTTAAATCATCCTCATGTCCCCACCAATCGTCGGAATCTAAAAATAAAACATACTCACCCTTTGCATATGATATTCCTACATTCCTGGCATCTGATAATCCTCCATTGGGTTTATGAACAACACAAATACGATCATCTGCTTGCGCATATGAATCACAGATTTCCCCACTCCTATCTGGAGATCCATCATCAATCAAAATCAGCTGAAAATCCCTAAATGTCTGACACAGTACACTTTCAATACATTGACTCAAATATTGTTCCACCTTATATACAGGTATAATAATCGAAAATTTCATATGCCAGATATTATATTATATAGATTATATCTACATCAACGATATAAAGCTGCCATCCAACAACAATGTTAATTAACAAGGCTTGTACTATTGCCGGTTTGATATCTCATGTGCATCAAATCTTTTAAGAATTTTAGCTGGCACACCACCAACCATACAATTATCGGGAACCGATGACAATACGACAGCGCCAGCTGCTATAATCACATTATCGCCTATCGAGATATCTCCTGCAACTACTACATTCGCTCCAAAAGTAACATTATTACCAATTCTTGGATGAGGCCCGACAAAAGTATATGCCCCTCCTACAGTACAATTCTGCCTAAGATAAATATTACAACCACATGAATCTGGGAAAAAAGTAATCCCTCCGAAATGTGCAATTGTAAACTTAGGAGGCAATTTAATATTCCATGCCATCTGTATGCCAAACAGATATGTCAAATGTTTCAAATATATCCATTCTAAGGCAAAGATTGGCCACAAAAACTTATGTGTCGATAGCCAATAACAGATTCTATGATGGAAAGTATATTTGAAACCAGGAATAAAAAACACAGCTTTCAAAAATGATGCTGCATATCTATCCAAGTCACCACGAATTAAGGAAATTGTTTCTTTAAATGAGACAGCCATATTAATGTTTTTTACGAGTTTTATATAATGTAATTGCCCAAATCCCTATTCCTAACGGAATGGCAGGTACACATAAATAAATATTCGGTGTACCTTTCAATGTATTTAAATTTTTAGACAGCAACACACTTGATATCAGATGAGCAGCATCTAAAATTTTTCGCGTTAACTTTACCCTTGGATGTCCCATTCTTGCCTTACGGATTTCAGCAAAACTTTTAGGGGAATTCCTGAATTGATAAAATATATTAGCGGACATGCCTTGTGGTTGGTAATCCACATTGCATAAATTCTTGTTTAAAATCCAATAATCAAGATAGGGATTCAATTTTAAAAAAATATATATCGGATTGAAATTCTTTTCACCTGCAAATGATTGCATCGGCACAATAGGTTTTAATAGTTCCGTACGATGTATCATCTTCACATCTCCTTTATGATGCAATTTATTTCCAATTTCAAGAAAATGACAAGCACAGCTGTCAGCTGAAAAATACCCTCCTATTGGTTTGTCTGTTCCTGCAATATAATCCAACCCTATGATTCCCGCAAGTCTATTGCTACCATTTATTCGCCACTCTTGTAAAATGATTTCTACCGCATTATCTGGGAGATAATCGTCTGAATCACAGCACATGCACAATTCGGTATCAATGTTGGATATGGCGACATTATATCCCGTATGCAATCCTCCATTTGACTTATATATGTATCTTATACGAAATGGTGATTGTGATTGCCATTGTTTCACAATCTCCCGTGTATTATCTGTAGAGCCGTCGTCGATGATCAACCATTCAAAATCATCAGAAGTCTGTCGCGTTAGACTCTCATAAGTGCGCACCAATGTATGTGCGCGGTTGTAAGTCGGTGTATAAATCGTTAAAGTTTTCATCAATGAGTTTTTATAGTCATAAACAACATGAACGCAAACATCATCCACAATGACATGGAAGTATATCGGGTCTGTTTGGGCCTAGGCCATACATCCATCTTCAGAAAGGGATAGCATAGCACATAAGGGTACAGACACCATGACAGCATTGCGAAACGATTTGTAAAGGCTGCATATATAAATATCACCCAAACCGCATTTGCAATAATGTAAGTATTGAGGAGGATTTGGTAATACTTATCCTTAATTCTCCTTTTGACCGTCACATACCATCCAATTGCAATCGGAAATGCAGAAAAAAGCAGAAAATCCCACCGAAAACCGGTCCGAGAAAACTGCTCCATCATTCTGCTGTTGGAACCGGCATTAAGATAACGCAATGCTCTGTCGTCATCTGTAATTGAAGATGCATATTCTCCTAATGAATTACCGATTAGCAATGACACACCTATTGCAATCAACCATATAGAGATTGCCCAATTTGTTTTTTTTATAAGAAATACTGACGCCAAAAATGCACAGATGGTTATATAGACTGATGCATGAATTTTCAAACCAACTCCCATCAGTACAGCGACAAGAATATAATTGACAGGTTTGGGGTGATAATAAAGTGCGATTGCTAAAAATATTATAGAAATTGCCACACCGTTTCGGATTCCGTTCATCCCACATTGATAGAACATGAAAAATGTGGAATAAAATAAAAACGCAAGATATATATGCTTTGGAAATATACGTTTGATACCCCATACATTACATAAAACATATATAGCCGCGACTAAAAAGAACCAGTCTACTACCGAAAAGCCTAAAGCAGACATATTTCGATATACATAGTTCCAGATACTATCTTTTTCCGACCAGTTCATTGCAATCGGGAATTGTGCATCTGCATACAATTCATAACGCCTTGCATATCCCCAAGTATCGCCCATGTGCAAGCTTGTGCTAATAGGACGCGTAGCAAAGAATATAATGAAAAACAAAGCCAAAAGTAACGTCTTGGACATACCTACCCTGACAGATTCAGGTTTCAGTAGTCCTTCGCCGCCAATAGGGATGCTCTTGATCACAAGGATCAGGAACATGAAGGCGGCATAGAAATACGCATACAAAAAAGGTGATATATATTCTCCCATTAGCTAGTACTTTCAGTATATTAGCTCACAATGCACTTACGTGGCAATCAACGAGTTTTTATTTATCCAAATAGCCAACGGCTCTTAGGCAATTTGGACAAGAAGTATACAAACAGGAACGAAAAGCCTCCTACAAACAGAGCAGTCAACGGAATCTGAACAGCATAATTTATATGAAATTGTGTCAAGCCATACCGCAACGGCATGAGAAACAGCATGTGACACAGATAAATTCCAAAACTGAACTCGGCAAATTTATGGATAAAACTCATTACCCAGTTTTCTTTATAGTTCAAATCTTTAAAGAATATAAAGGCTACCGTCGCCATCACAGCAGAAACTATTGACATCAACGACTGCAATAAATCCATTGGAAGGAAATCTACAATATAAATGCAACACGGTAGTCCAAACGCAACCAACACCAATACAAAGAATTTCCAACTCTTTATTGGAAGTTCCACATACTTACGTAAATAATACCCCCACAAAGCATATCCAAGAAATCCATAAAAATGATAAAACACACCGTTGCCGCTGATCATCAAAGCGCAATTTGGATCCAATAATTTTATCACCGGCATCAATAATGTGATGCCCCATAGTATCAGAATTATTTCAACATCTCTCTTTTTGCAATTAGATAACCAACATGAAACTATAGGAGTGACCAGATAAATACCGATTAAAGTATACATAAACCAAACCAAAGCAGTTTGATTTGTAAATGGTATCATGAGAATCCTATGGAACTTTGAGGAGGTCGGTTCTATAAAAAAATCGTCATAGAATATATAGATGACACTCCAGATTACGGTTGGCACGAGTATTCGTGAAAATCTTTTCTTATAAAAGGGCAACATTTCCTGTGTCTTACCAAAAAGCAAAGCGCCGGAAATCATAAAAAACACGGCCACACCCCACGCCATAAATAAAAAATTAACCGGACCTAAAAGAGCCGCTCCCCCAATCTGCCCGTCATTCCGGGTGGGCGCATGTACCAGCAAAACACAGATGCACGCAAAAGCCCTTAACGCATCTATCCAAACCTCTCTTTTATTCGCCATCTTATCTATTAAAATCTTAATGTTTTGCGTATTTTTATCGCGGAAATACCAAATGGCCATGCATATACAATCAACATCATTAAGGTTCGACGGTAATTTGACGCAATCTTTTTAGCGTAAACTCTGAAATCAGAATAATTCTCCAATATCACACTGCGTATGACATCCACATCTACGGATACACGGATATCAGAATGGCTGTATACATCATACAATAATCCAAAAGCCTGGTTACATTGTTGAGCCCGCGTCAGAGGCAATGCCTCAGGATAATTTTCCCGAACTGAATGGGCAATAGCATCCCAGGCAGATACTCCTGTCATTTTAGCCGATCCAAATGGAGCCCCGCTTACCGACTGAGTATTCACCCGATAATGATACAGTGTTGCATCTACGTGCACCAAAGATTGGACCTGTTTCAGAATATGCCAGAAAATCACTGCATCCTCGCCATATTTGATTTCGGGGGGACAGGTTACATCCCTACAGACATCATATCTTATCACCTTGTTCCAAAGAGCACCCACAAGGCGTTTATGTTCCAAAAACTCCACGCGGGCTTGCCGTCCGTTTATGATTGCCAGTGTTATCTTATCAGTAGAAATCGGGGCTGCACACAGCTGCATATCAGTCGTTGAATCACAGACGGCAACATCAGCATTGGTACGTTCAAGAATATCAATCATAACCCGGGACATCTCGGGTTCGACGGTATCATCAGCATCAACAAAATTAATGTATTTGCCTTTAGCCATCCTGAAAAGCTCAAGACGTGTAGTCGCGACCCCGCGGTTTTCCCTATGCACTACCTCCAGACGTCTGTCTTTAGCGGCATAACGATCCAGTATTTCCGCTGTACTGTCGGTAGAGCCATCATCAATCACGACGACCTGAAGATTCCGGTGTGTCTGAGCCAGCACACTGTCAAGACATTCTTCAAGATATTCCTCGGCATTATAGGCCGGAATCAGAACCGTATACAGTATATCGCTATTACCCACTTTTATTTCTCGCTATACGTCAATGATGCAAAGGAATTCTATCCACCAAATTACCAAGTAACTTATGGAGAGCATCAAGAATCATACCTAATGGATAGCAAAGTATGATAATCCATAATACCTGTAGATAACCTTGTGGCACCCAATCGATCAACGGAGACCAGACAGAGGCAGTATAATTACAGAAAAACAAAGAATGCAGGAACCAAATATTCATTGACTGCACACCAAGAGCCTTCAGCGTTTTCGGGATAATCTTAATCTGGCAATCCATCAACATCCAGAGCACAGCTACAACCATAACCGGCACATACACAATATCAAACAGTATGAACCCCCAGTTGGTGCGAGTCAAGAACAAAAGCACAAGTATAATCAAAGGCACTACCCGCCATAGACGGTCACCCGGAACGCGTAGTTTTTCAATCCATCGTTTTTCTGCAAATAAAAATCCGACAGCCAATAATGGCGTATATGTGAACCAAGCATAGATGTTCATACCAGTCCACATTTCAGGTGTGCCCGGGATAAAATGCATAACCAGAACAACTAACGGTCCGAACAAAATGACAGCTAATGTTCCCGGCACAGGCCATTTTCGTATTATACGGCTATAGACCGGCATGCTGACCATTGCATATAGATAGAATGCAATATACCAGCTGTACCAGTTAAGATTTTCATGCAGACCAAATGAATTCAGTACAAAATTCGGCAGACTGAATCTGTATCCACCCCATATCACAGCCGTGGGGAGAATCAACAAAAACATTATCAGCCAGTAACTGCTGAGCAGGCGCCATGCACGGTGCAGATTGTTGCGCCATTCAGGGGGACGGTTGAACCAATAGCCGTACCCGACAAGAAATGTGAACAGGCCGACACAAATCTTACAAACCGGTGATGGCAATGCGTGATGACAGACCATAGTGAGTATTGCCACTCCGCGAATGATCATTGAATCATCCCGTGTGAATGTCAGGTTCTGTAATGTCACTTTCATTTTTGTTTAGACAATGCTACCAGAGAGCCTACCAGGCGTTCGGCTACTTTGGGTCCACAGAAGTTCTCGCGGACGAAACGGCAACCGTTAGCGGCGATGCGTTCAAGCTCTTGCTGATTCTCGGGGCGTTGCCAGTATTCGATTGTGGCGCGCAAGCCTTCTTTTGTGCCGTCGTAACCTATGTAATGTTCGCCCTCACGCATTCCGTATTCCTCGTAATATCCTGTAGTCTGCCCGATATAAGCGCAGCCGCAGGCCATAGCCTCAACAAAACCGATTCCAGGAATTCCCATGATTTCCTCTCCGACAACAGCTATGCGATAGTCGTTGAATTTGTCGACCATGTTAAACGAGTAATATTGTTTCTGATGTCCCACCGTAAATTTATCATGGAGGCGACGCCAGACTTCGATAACAGGATTCGATGTCGGTTTCCGCTTGACATCCTGCTGGTCTTCCAGATAATCGCTGTTGAATGAATCCATCACATTCGGACATTCTTTTGCAAGCAAACGACAATTGCGTCTCGCCGGCTGGGCACACGAATCGCCATAGTAGTCTGCAATGTTGGCCATATATGTGATAGTGCCCACACTCACAGCTTTGCATTTGCGTTCAGCGAACGGTTTCTTAGGTTGAAAACGGGGTTCGTATACAAACGGCATTGTCAGAAACTTACCCGAAAACCACGGTAGATCGCGTCGCCACATTCCACTGTATTTCTGCAAGTTCGATTCATTATACATTACATGAGGAGCAAACCGGCGTTCCAGATCAGCATTCTTAGTGCCGAAATGAATCTGGCAGATTACGCGGGTGGCATCCGGTATATTTTTCCAGTATAATTGCGTCTGACCATAATAAGCATACACCACTATAATATCGGTCGGCCGTAAATCGGTCTCAGACTTCAACACAGTGACTTTTGACAGAGGTATACCATTTTTCTTCATGGCGATACGGTGCTCCATAAACCGGAACGACTGCAACTGCCGGTTGCGCGTGGTATACGACAACGAAAGGCCGCGCTCATTGATATACGTGCAGACCTCTATGTCATCTCTGTCAAGCAGATAGTCAAGCAGATACCTGTGCTTGACAGCAACACTCTGCTTGAATATAATCTTATTCAGAGTCTTTACCAGAAACTCATTGCCGTGCAGGTTCACAAATACCACACGAATCTTGTTCTCAGCCATGCAATCAGTTTAATGCTTTGGTTAAAAACGACAGTGAACGGGCGCGCATGTCTGCCAGACGAGTTCTGACATCATCGGTTATCAGGCAGAAACCGTCAGGACCGGGGGTCAGGCCGAGTGTCATGACAAGTGAGTCAAGGCGGGCGTTGCCGCGAGTGTCATTTGTCATGATCTTCACCGGGCGACCGAATATCACCGAGAATACCGTACCGTGAAACGAGTCTGTGATGACACTCTTAGCTGCGGCTATAGTCGCGAGCCAGGTTTCTATGCTGTCAAAACCGTACCGGTGCATTTGCCCTGTCATGACCACAGGCATGCCTGCTTGTCGGGAAACAGTGCGGATAATCTTATGTTTCACACTGTTCATATCAAGCACATAAGAGGCAATGTATTTCCCTTCCGGGACTTTTGCACCCGGTGTCAGCTCGAGATAATCTTTATCAGTCAGCAACAGAGTAGGGTCCAGCACCTGCACTGCCTCAATATCAAGATAGTCCCGGCATAATGCCACACCCGATGACTCCCTGACCGATATGGCATCAAAACGTGCCGCTAACGGTCTTATTGTGCTGGTCATTTCAGAAGATATTTCCCACTGGTCGGTTCCGAATGACGCGGCATAAGCCACGCGCCTGATATCATTACTTTCGATGAAATCAAGGAAACAGTTGGCAAGATGAGGTGAGCACCATGGTCGCCAGATCTGGTCACTCCCCACTATCCAGGCATCGGCCGGATGCAACCCGCACAAAGATGGCGAAAATGGAGCCGACACATCTATCTTATTGATATGGTGCGCCACAAAATTACGCTGAGGCACAGACAGTTCATGCTCTTTCCTGGAAACGACCGACGGGCGAAGGAATGGATGCTGATACAAGCCTCTGACACGCTTTAACATATTGATTGCTCCGTGTGCCAAATCTTTCCATAACGCGGGAGGCGTTCCGGGGAGCGGAGGGACATTAACCGTCAGCGGCTCATGCCTCATGCGCCGCAATATAGTCTGCAAAGCATAGTTCTGCAAAATACCGCCGTAGTTGCAGAACAGCGGCTGTGTAAGTATGTTTACTCTCATTGCTTATCGAAGAACACAGTCAAATCAGCCTCAGCTGACATAAAAGCGGTATAGCGTAGAGGTGCCCCAGTCCTTGTAGTCGCCGGCGGCGAGGGGGCGGAAAATGCGGCCCTCGAGCAGCATCGAATAGATGATGTGCGACATATAGATGCGGGCGTCGGGAGCCGTAGCATCGCACAGATGGCGATAACGCGCCAGCCAGTCGGCGGCCGACTCGAAACAGTAGCCGCCGGCCGAGAACAGGGTGGAAATGACCCGTTTCTCGATTATGTTTGTTATATAGCTCATGTCGTCGACCGAGGCAAACGACTTGTTGCGCGGGTCGACGAGTTCCATACGCTCCAGCGGGAACAGCGCGACAGCGTTGTGTGGCCAAAGATCTTCGAGCACGAAATATCCGTCGGCGTCCTTGATGAATATCGGGCCTTCGACACCCTCCTGTTCGATTGTCTGCGCCACAGTCTCGGCCTGCGAGGCTGTGGGTTCGGCCAGAACGGTGACTTTGGCGTTGGCTATGCCCAGACGGTGCAGATAAAAATCGAGCAGCGTGTCGATGCCGAAACGGTCGACATGCTTTTTGAGCACAGTAAGGTAAATGTGGCCGAAAGCATCGAGCGGCAGACCGCCGATTGATTTCAGGCACAAGGGGACACCGTCGCGGTCGGGGGCGAAGATATACGGCATGCCGTCGGCGTACTCAGGCTTGTCAGCCGCCATCGGCACTATTAGTGTGAACTTGTTGTCAGTCATGGTTGAGCAGAGAGTTTATGCCGTTTTTCAGGAATGAGATCACCCGCGGCTCGTGTGCATACTGCAGCACCCTCAGCAGATTCATCAGCTGCATCGGTCGGTACAGCGGCAGATACCACGCGCCGTGCCGCACGGCAACATACCGGTTGAGGTCGCGGTCGATGCGGTCGCACACCATTTGCATGCGCACTCGGTCAAACGGACGGCTGTACATCAGCTGCGACCACCCGAAACATGTGTCCTGTCGCAGTTTCACCACATCCATCAGCGGCGACTCTATAAATGAGTCAAGAAAATCTATCAGGTAATAGTTGTTGCCGTTGAACAATATGTTGGAGAAAGTCAGATCGCCATGGCAGCGGCCCAGCGGCATTTCCATCCGCTCGGGCAACGCGGCAAACTCAACCGCCGAACGTTCGAGCAACCGTTCTATCTCGGCATCGCCTGCAAGCGCGGCATTGGCTCGGGTCTTCTTACAGACATCGGCGAACTTGTCGGCGACCACCTTGCGGTCTACGGTGCCCATCGGCGACTCGGCAATCTCGCGTTCAAGGAACATCTCAAGGCCGCTGACCAGATACTGTATCTGCTCGAAACCGGCCTGCTCGAAATACTCCACGAAATTGCGCGAATACACATAGTCCATCTCGATACAGCAGTCACTCTCGGTCTGGCGTATGTCGATAATCCGCGGCACACGTATGTGCTGATATTCCTCCAAGGCGGCCTGCTGCTGTTTCAGCGCCTGCCGTACCAGACGGGGCACATACGAGGGCGATGACGTGGTCTTCAGCACCACCAGTTCGTTGCCGCGCCGCTCGATGGCTATGTCGCAGCCCGAATGACCCTTGACTTCAATTTCCATTGCCGTAAAAACAGGTTGGTTATATGTCGGAATAAAACTCTTCGTTTACTGGTATATATCGTATTCCGGCGCTCTCGGCGGCGGCAAAGCCGACCGGTGAGTCCTCGAACACGAGCGCCTCGTCAGCGCCTACACCGAGGCGGTCAAGCACCGTAAGGTATATCTCGGGATCGGGTTTCCCCCTGCGCACACTCTCGCCGGCCAGGACCAGGTCAAAATCACCGTCGGCTCCGATATGCCGCAGGGCGTTCAGCAGATTCACCTCACGGGCCGTCGACGCTATCGCCGTCTTTCCGCCTGAGCGGCGGAAAGCCCTCAGCATCTCAAGCAAAGGACGGTTCACCACCAGATGACCGAAATACGAGGGATAGCATTCACCCTTTATTTTACGGATTTCGGCACGCACGGCATCCTCTTCCACACCCATGGCCTCCATAAATCGGTCGAACCTGAAACCGAAACACTCGCGATAACGTTCGCGCGTCAGCCCACGTCCGACAGCATCGAATGCCTCGGCATAAGCCCGGTAGTTGGCCTCGAACGTGTCGACCAGCGTTCCATCAAAATCCGTTATCAATAGCTTTACTGCCATTGTGCAAGTTCATCGGGGGTACCGTATGAACGGTACATTTCCATAGGCGCGAGCCAGACAGGCGCACCATCCTTCAGCAGATAGTTATATAGCAACGACACGTAAAATTCAGGCTTTGTCATCATCGGCTCGTCGAGCAACCGGTGCGCTACCTTCTTGAATTCACGGCCCGATGCAAAGAAATATGCGCCGCATAATGCATGTGTCGAGATGACTTCTTTCTCGGCCGTACGCAGAACACGCCCTTGAGAATCCGTCTCGGCGTAACTGTAACGCGGAATATCTGATTCAAACGAAACCAAAGCCCCACCGGTGGCCTTGCCACCGGTAGATGCAAGCGCCTCGGTAATCAGACGGCGGTAACCGGCACTGTCAAACTCAAGATCGCAATCCATCACCACCACCGCGTCGTCATCGGCAATACCGGCCTCAGCGACAAGACATGTCTCAACCGCGCCACGAGTAGTTTTTTCAACGGAACAGACCATCGCCTCCGGCAAAATCTCATGTATCGAGCGGTCGATGCCATATTTGTCTATATGCTCTTGCCGCACAATAAAGGAATATTTCATCGGAGCGCCATCGACTTTCACCGACTCAATAGCCCTGACGAACAACGGTTTTCCTTTAAGTTCTATCAGCGGCTTGGGTGTTGTCCACCCCGCATCGCGGAACCGGCTCCCCTCGCCTGCCATCGGCATTATTATATGAAGTGTGCGCACAGCGAACTTTTATCGTTGTTTTAATAATTTGCAAAATAAACGTTTTGCCATAACCACAACATTCGTCCTAACTATCTTGGATACGGTGTCTATGAAACTATTATTCTTAGCTAATTTTTCTTGAAAAACTTGTCTCTTAACTGGAATTCTTACTGCATTTGAGATCGCCGGATTATAACGTGCGACATCACTCAGCGCATAATTGTCTGACACTCTGAGACCGGCGCTCTGTAATGCGCAGTCTCCGGCATGAGTGCGGCTGATTACCAGTGTTGTGCCGAG
>OGQT01002023.1_pt1 | contig 15055 bp, 10 predicted proteins | sample 1553261 | NCBI WGS metagenome assembly OGQT01 (sample SAMEA2579992, study PRJEB22360) | human gut metagenome | biome: human gut; feature: human-associated habitat; material: faeces | place: Denmark | collected 2008/2010
CCTCCTATGTGTTTAAAAACGGAGTGATCTCCTGGGAAAATCTGGAGAAGATCCGTGATGCTGCAGGGAAAGAACATCTTGTACTTGACCTGAGCTGCCGCAAAAAAGATGGCAAATATTATATTGTCACAGACCGATGGCAGAAATTTACAGAAGAGATCGTGACACCGGAGCTGATGGAAAGGCTTGGAAGCTTCTGCGACGAATTTCTGGTCCATGCAGTGGATGTGGAAGGAAAGGCCCGAGGTGTGGAAACAGAGCTTGCAAAGCTTCTGGGACAGTATACAGCCCATCCGGTGACCTATGCAGGCGGTGTGGGTTCTATGGCAGATATTGAAGAGCTTCGAAAAGCAGGTCAGGGCAGACTGGATGTGACTGTTGGCAGTGCTTTGGATATTTTTGGCGGAAGTATACCCTTTGAAGCTCTGGCTAAAATGAAATAGTATATACAAATAGTGAAGCAGATGCTTTTGTCCCATCAATCTTCTGGCACTGGTGTGCAGATATACATTTGTAATGAATTAATTAGATGAAATACTCTAATAGTTGCGCATTCACGACAAAAAAAACATTTTGAAGGAATATATCGAATAAATTTGGAAAAAATTTATGAAATTTTTGAAAAGTGATGTTAAAATTCAATTTAATATGTTATAATAGCAACATAAAACAGCAAAGGGGATGGAAGTCATGAAATTTATTATTAGTGGAAAGAATATAGCAGTAACCGAAGGACTTAAAACAGCTGTTGAGGACAAGCTTGGTAAACTTGAAAGGTATTTCACTCCTGAAACTGAGATTTCAGTAACCTTAAGCGTTGAGAAGGATCGCCAGAAGATCGAGGTAACGATCCCTGTGAAAGGTAACATTATCCGTTCCGAGCAGGTAAGCAATGATATGTATGTATCCATCGATCTGGTTGAAGAGGTAATTGAGCGTCAGCTTCGTAAATACAAGAACAAGATCGTTGACAAGCAGCAGGAATCCACAAACTTCCAGAAGGCATACCTTGATAAGGATTATGAAGAGGATGAGGAAGTTAAGATTATCCGTACCAAGAAATTCGGGATCAAACCAATGTATCCGGAAGATGCATGCGTACAGATGGAGCTTCTCGGACATAATTTCTTTGTATTCTTTAATGCTGAGACAGAGCAGGTTAACGTAGTTTATAAACGTAAAGGAAATACTTACGGACTGATCGAACCAGAGTTCTGATATGGGATTTTATTATCACAACTGAATATTGAATGGAAGGCTCCGGGAATCTGTGTGAGAAATCGGCAGGTTTCCGGAGCCTTTTATGCCACAGCAAAATCAGGTTTCTTTTCTGTTGCAAGCAATAGGGGAGAATTATATAATGAAGACATATGCGAAAGGAGAAAGGAAAAATGAAAAAGAAGCTTCCTGTGGTGATCTTAAGTGTAGCTCTTGGTATGACCATGATACCGGCTACCTGTATGGCAGCGGAATTTAACAGTGGTGACACCATAAAAGAACAGACTGTGGAGGACCTGGAACTGAGTTCCGGAGAAAACAATACAAAGGATTCACAAAAGTCAGAAATACAATGGACAGGATTTAAATGGGACAGCTATTCCCAGGCAGAGATAACGCTTACGTCAGCCGTTAACGGCGTCTGCTATTATAAATGGGCAGAGCGGGGGGAAGACGGAAATCCCCAGGTGCCTCAGATCGAGACCGGAAATACCGTGAATGATGAGGTTTTGATCAGTGAGGATGAAGAGTTCGGGATCACACTTGCAGACCTGGATACAGACCAGGCAGTTGATCTGTATATCCAGATTGAGGATGAGAATGGGAAATTAAGTGATCTGAAGCGGATGGAGCTGGATCAGGACAGCCGCCCGGCGAAAAAAACAGATTCTGAGAAAAAACATAAAGCATCCAAACCAAAGGCAGAGGACAGTACGGTAGAGGGGCTGGATTCTCCTCTGGAATTCTACCCGGATACATTTTATGATTTTAAGGTTATCGGTGCCGGTACCGATAATGAGGATCCGGAAAACGGAGACATTAAGTGGGTGCCTGTTTACTGGAGCACATCTGCGAATCCGAATTCCAACCGGATCCGAAGCACCTGGAAGATCGGTTCCAAGGAAGGAATCGACCAGGAGGGAACTTTTAATCTGTATGTTTTCTTCCGCAAATATACCTGCAAGGATTCCAAATGGCAGTCTACGGATAAGATACAGTCTGTACAGTACAAGTTTCAGTCAGCCCCACTTTCTGAAAAATAATACTGTGTGGAGTGCGAATATCTCCTTGACATAACAAATATGTAACTCACGGAGAAAAGGAGGAAGGTAAATGAAGAAAAAAGTTCTGGCACTTTTTTTAAGTGCTGCACTTTGTGTGACGGTGCTTCCGGCAACCGGTATGGCTGCAGAGTTTGGCAGCGGTGATGCAGAAATCACAGAAAATGCTGCGGACAGCCAGGAAGTGTTTTCCGCAGAGGAAACTACAGAGTCTATGGGAGAGACTGAGCAGCCTGCAGAAGACAGTGAGGATATTTCTGAGGAAATGGTGGATAACTCTTCCGATGCAACCATGGAAGATGTGGAAAACGCAGAAAATGCGGAGAACAGCGAGGATGCTTTCGGCGGAGCTGAGGAAAGAGTTTCAGAAGAAATCTCCAGTGAGGATGATCCGGAAGTATTATTGACAGAACTGATACCTGAAGAAGCAGGAGACAGTATGGAAGAAGAAAACGCAGAAGCTATGTCATCGTCAGATCCGGAGCTGACAGTGACACCGACAGCGGGTCCGGAACCGACAGTGACACCGATAACGGATCCGGAACCGACAGTGACACCGACAGCGGATCCTGAACTGACAGTGACACCAACACCGGTGCCAAAAATAAACGTAAAATGGACCGGAGAAAAATGGGTAAGCCGCAATTCTGTAAATGTGACACTTAAAGTTGATGCAAACGGAGCCTGCTACTATAAAGCTGTAGCGAGAAAAAAGGACGGAACTTCTGATGTTCCGAGGGTCGATACGGGAAACTCTCGTGTGGCGGTTACTGCAAACAGAAGCTTTGTGATATATCTTAAGAATCTGGATACAGAGAAAGAATTTGATCTGTATCTTAAGGTATTGGGTTCAGACGGAAGAACCAGCAACCTGAAAAAATTAAAGTTGAATTACAGGGGAACCCGCCCGAAATATGATGTGACGCCGACACCGACCTATATACCTTCTATACCAGATGTCAAAGATAGTTTTGTAAGAGGGTTGGATTTTCCGCTGAAATTTACTCCGAATAAATATTATAATTTTACTGTGACCGGTGCGGGAACTACGAATACAAATCCCGGGCCCGGAGATGTGAAGTGGGTGCCGGTTTACTGGAGTACTTCACCAAATCCAACCGATAACAGGAAGAATACTACATGGCGGATCGGATCTGCCAAAGGAATAAACAAAGCCGCAACTTATAACATGTATATCTTTTTCCAGAAGTATGTTTATCAGAAATCTGAATGGAAAAAGACTGATGAAGTACAGTCAGCCGTATACCAGTTCCGTTCCGCGGCCCTTACAACGGTAAAGCTTACCACGCCCGGATTATCCGGCACTTCCAACAGCCCTGCCGGCATCGTCTTCAAATGGAAAAAAGCTGCAAATGCTTCCGGCTATAAGATTTATCGAAGGACCGGAAACAGCAGCAAGTGGGTCAATATCGCTACCGTAAGCGGAAGCAATACGCTGGTCTATACAGACGGATCAGTAAAATCAGGAACCATGTATACCTATACAGTCCGCGCATACAAGGGTTCTGCTTTAAGTGCTTATAACAAAAACGGCAGCCGGATTGGAAGTGCCCGTCTGACAGCTCCGGTGCAGTACAAACCGTCCAGCAAGGCTTCCGGGAAGCTGACTGTCCGCTGGAAAAAAGCAGCTGGTGCTTCCGGCTATCAGATCCAGTATGCGGCATCAAGGTCCATGAGAGGGTCCAGGACAGTGTCCGCCAGTGCACTGACCCGAACACTTTCCGGTTTGAAAAAGGGAAGCACTTATTATGTTCGTATCCGTGCATACAAAAAAGTGAGCGGAAAGACATATTACGGTGCCTGGAGCAGTGTAAAAAATGCAAAAGTAAGGAAATAAGATCTGTAATATCCCGCGGGATCCTCGAAAACAGGATCCTATGCGGGATATTTTCTGTTGTTCCTGACATGATTTGTTAAATAATTGTTCATTGTTTTTATAACAGGAAAGTGGTAGAATATATACCATATGTGATCCAGTATAACGGATATCAACAGAGAACTGGAATGATCCAAAATTGGACAGATCAGAGACAGCAGTCTTATTCGAATAAAATGATTGGAGCAGAAACATGAATGTTTTTTCAAAAGTATTTGGAACCCGCAGCCAGCGTGAGGTAAAACGTATCATGCCGCTGGTTGAAAAAACCGAAAGCTATCAGTCTCAGATGCAGCAGCTTACGGATGAGCAGTTACGAGACAAAACAAGAGAATATAAGAAACGTCTTGCAGAAGGTGCAACACTGGATGATCTTCTTCCGGAGGCATTTGCCACCGTACGTGAGGCAGCCAAGCGTGTACTTGGAATGGAGCATTACCGTGTACAGATCATCGGTGGTATCATCCTTCACCAGGGCCGTATCGCCGAGATGAAAACAGGTGAAGGTAAAACTCTTGTTTCCACACTTCCTGCATATCTGAATGCCCTTGAGGGAAAAGGTGTCCACATCGTAACCGTCAACGACTACCTGGCAAAACGAGATGCTGAGTGGATGGGTAAGGTTCACGAGTTCCTTGGCCTGACTGTAGGCGTGGTACTTAACGACATGAAGCCGGAAGAGCGTCGTGCGGCATACGGATGTGACATCACATACGTAACAAACAACGAACTTGGATTTGATTATCTTCGTGACAACATGGTCATCTATAAAGAACAGCTTGTTCAGAGAGATCTTCACTACTGTATCATCGATGAGATCGACTCTGTTCTGATCGATGAGGCACGTACACCTCTGATCATTTCCGGACAGAGCGGCAAGTCCACCAAGCTTTATGAGGTGTGCGATATCCTTGCACAGCAGCTGGAGCGTGGTGAGGCCAGCCATGAGATGACCAAGATGGCAGCCATCATGGGTGAGGAGGTTATCGAGACCGGTGACTTCGTTGTAAATGAGAAAGATAAGATCGTCAACCTTACCGAGCAGGGTATCAAGAAGGTTGAGAAATTCTTTAATATCGAGAACCTGGCAGATCCGGAAAACCTGGAGATCCAGCACAACATCATCCTTGCACTTCGTGCACATAATCTGATGCACAAGGATCAGGATTATGTTGTAAAAGATGACGAGATCCTGATCGTTGATGAGTTTACCGGTCGTATCATGCCGGGCCGTCGTTACTCCGATGGTCTTCATCAGGCGATCGAGGCGAAAGAGCATGTGAAGGTTAAGAGAGAGAGCAAGACTCTCGCAACCATTACCTTCCAGAACTTTTTCAACAAATATGATAAAAAAGGCGGTATGACAGGTACAGCCCTTACCGAAGAAAAAGAGTTCCGTGATATTTACGGCATGGACGTTGTAGAGATCCCGACCAACCGTGTAGTACAGCGTAAAGACCTTGATGATGCTGTTTACATGACAAAGAAAGAGAAATTCAACGCCGTTGTAGAGGCAGTTAAGGAAGCTCACGCAAAACATCAGCCGGTACTGGTTGGTACGATCACCATCGAGACTTCCGAGCTTCTCAGCAGAATGCTGAAGAGAGAGGGAATCCCCCACAATGTATTGAATGCCAAGTTCCATGAGCTTGAGGCTGAGATCGTAGCTCAGGCAGGACAGGCAGATGCCGTTACCATCGCGACCAACATGGCAGGCCGTGGTACCGATATCAAGCTTGACGATGTGGCAAGAGAGGCCGGCGGTCTGAAGATCATCGGTACCGAGCGTCATGAGTCAAGACGTATCGATAACCAGCTCCGTGGACGTTCCGGACGACAGGGAGATCCGGGTGAATCCCGTTTCTACATTTCCCTTGAGGATGACCTGATGCGTCTGTTCGGTTCCGAGAGACTGATGAAGGTGTTCACATCCCTTGGTGTTGAGGAGAATGAGCAGATCGAGCACAAGATGCTTTCCAATGCCATCGAGAAAGCCCAGGAGAAGATCGAGTTCAACAACTTCGGTATCCGTAAAAATCTTCTCGACTATGACCAGGTTAACAATGAGCAGAGAGAGATCATCTATGAGGAGCGTCGCCAGGTACTTGACGGTGAGAATATGCGTGATGCCATCTACAAGATGATCACAGATATCGTAGACAGCATGACAGACATGTGCTTTTCCGATGACATGGATTCTTCTGAGTGGGATCTTAATGAGTTCAACACTGCGATCACTCCGATCATCCCGATTCACCCGCTGACCGCAGAGAAGGTAAAAGGCCATAAGAAAGATGAGATCAAGCATATTGTGAAGGAAGAGGCTGTGAAGCTTTATGAAGCGAAGGAGGCTGAGTTCCCGGAACCGGAACAGCTTCGTGAGCTTGAGCGAGTTGTCCTTCTGAAATGCATCGACAGCAAATGGATGGATCACATCGATGATATGGAAATGCTCCGTCAGGGTATCGGTCTGATGGCATACGGCCAGAGAGATCCGGTTGTTGAGTACAAGATGAACGCATTCGAGATGTTTAACAGCATGATCAGCTCCATTCAGGAAGACACTGTACGTATGCTGTATCATGTTCATGTGGAGCAGAAGATCGAGCGTGAGCAGGTTGCTAAGGTAACCGGCACAAACAAAGATGACAGCGCAGGCCCGAAGAAACCGGTTCAGCGAAAAGAAGATAAAGTATACCCGAATGATCCGTGCCCATGCGGAAGCGGCAAGAAATACAAACAGTGCTGCGGACGTAAGGCTGCCAAGATCTGAGAAGGAAGATAAAAATAGTCTCACCCGGATGATGTGGTGGGGCTATTTTTTCTGGGATTTCTGTTACATAGGAACAGAGTACAGCGAATATTAAATAATAGTCATATAGACTTGTCTGATTTTTTATATGCTGCGTTGTCGTCAATCGCCGTAGCCACCGCTACGCTTCATTCTCCCGCCCTGCATATGAGAAAGTCATCCTGCGTCAATAGAGCAGATACTTAATTTTCGCTGTAAGAGAAGGGACATGATAATATGGCAATTATAAAAACTGCAATTCTTCAGACACATGTATATACTGATAAATTTCGCAATATCACCCAGGCAGCAGAACTTCTTGCCAGCCCGGAGCTTCAGGGGATCGATCTGGCAGTCCTGCCCGAAATGTTCTGCTGCCCCTACGAAAATAAATACTTTCCGGAATATGCCGAAATTGAGGGCGGAGATACCTGGGAAAAATGCTCCAGGCTGGCAGCGGAATACGGAATTTATCTCGTAGCAGGAAGTATGCCGGAGAGAGATGAAGCCGGCAATATTTATAACACTTCCTATGTCTTTGACAGAAATGGTCATCAGATCGGTAAGCACCGGAAGATGCATCTTTTTGACATTGATGTAAAAGGCGGTCAGTATTTTAAAGAATCCGATACCCTGACACCGGGAGACCAGGTGACGGTTTTTGATACAGAATTTGGTAAAATGGGCCTTTGCATCTGCTACGACTTCCGTTTTCCGGAGCTTGCCAGGCTGATGGTGGACGAAGGTGCCCAGGTGATCATCGCGCCGGCTGCTTTTAACATGACAACAGGGCCCCTTCACTGGGAGCTGATGTTCCGCCAGAGAGCCGTGGATAACCAGGTATACACCATCGGAGCTGCCCCCGCCAGAGACCTGAACGCCGGGTATCATTCCTGGGGCCACTCCATTGCCGCAGACCCCTGGGGAAAAGTCCTCATGGAGATGGAAGAGAAGCCGGCTGTGAAGGTTGTGGAACTGGAACTGGACGAGGTAAAAAAAGTCCGTGAGCAGCTGCCGCTTCTGAAGCACAGGAGAGGGGATATTTACGCCCTGACCACGTTTTCGTTGTAATTTCCATGCCCATATGGTATTGTATAAGACAGACAGGAAATCCTGTATCAATATATAGAAAGAAGGTGAAGCTGTGGTTGAGTTAGATCAGTTCAAGAGTATTCTTGCAACATACACAGAGCCATTAGTGGAAGTGAGGGATTCACTTTGACCTCGCTAACAAAGAGCAGAAGGTCGAAGAATTAGAGCGCGAGATGGAAGCGCCTGATTTCTGGGATAATGCGGAAGCATCCCAGATGAAGATGAAACAGTTAAAGAGTCTCAAGGACGATATTGAGACATACCATAATCTGGAAACACAGATGGAAGATATGGAAACCATGATCGAGATGGGATATGAGGAGAATGATCCAGAGATCGTCCCTGAGATCCAGGAAATGCTGGACGAGTTCCAGGCAAGCTTTGACAGCATCCGTGTGAAGACACTCCTTTCCGGAGAGTACGACGGAGAGAACGCCATCATCAAGCTGAACGCAGGAGCCGGCGGAACAGAGGCCTGCGACTGGTGCGGAATGCTTTATCGTATGTACAGCAGATGGGCGGAGAAGAAAGGCTTTGCGCTGGAGGTCCTGGATTACCTTGACGGTGATGAGGCCGGTGTGAAATCCGTAACCTTCCAGGTGAACGGAGAGAACGCCTACGGTTATCTGAAATCCGAGAAGGGTGTTCATCGTCTTGTACGTATTTCTCCGTTTAATGCAGCAGGAAAGAGACAGACCTCTTTTGTATCCTGCGATGTTATGCCGGATATCAAGAAGGATCTGGATGTTGAGATCAATGATGACGATATCCGTATCGATACCTACCGAAGCAGTGGTGCCGGTGGACAGCATATCAACAAGACATCCTCTGCGATCCGTATCACACATTTCCCGACAGGAATCGTGGTACAGTGCCAGAATGAACGTTCTCAGCACATGAACAAGGATAAGGCTATGCAGATGCTGAAGGCCAAGCTGTATCTGCTGAAACAGCAGGAAGCTGAGGAGAAGCTTTCCGGCATTCGAGGCGAAGTGACAGATATCGGCTGGGGAAACCAGATCCGTTCCTATGTCCTGCAGCCATACACCATGGTAAAAGACCATAGAACCAATGAAGAAACCGGTAATGTTGACGCAGTTCTGGACGGTGGTATTGACATTTTTATCAATGCATACCTGAAATGGATCGCGCTGGCGAAAAAGAAAGAATAACATTACTGTCACGGAACCCCATAAAGACAGAGAAAAGGACTCCGCAGGCAAAAAAGCGCTTGTGGAGTTTCTTTTATTATGATAATATATCTCTTGTACAAAAACAGTTGTCTTTATGAAACGGACAGAAGGCTGCTGGCCACAATGTGAACAGCAGTCAGAGAGGTTGCTATGCAGAAACAGGTTGAAAAGAAAAAATACTATGTAGTAAGAGAACGGGCAGTGCCGGAGGTACTTCTCAAGGTGGTTGAGGCCAAGAGACTGCTGGAATCCAAACGGGTGGCTACTGTTCAGGAAGCTGCTGAAAGGACCGGGATCAGCCGCAGTTCTTTTTACAAATATAAGGACGATATTTTTCCTTTCCACGAGGAGACCAAGGGAAAGACCATCACCTTTATCATTCAGATGGACGATGAGCCGGGGCTTTTATCAATGGTGCTGCAGACGATTGCCCGTTTTCACGGTAATATCCTGACCATACATCAGAGTATTCCCATTAACGGAGTCGCAACGCTGACGCTGAGCGTTGACATCCTTCCGGGAGAAGGCGACGCAGAGGCTATGGTGGAGAATATTGAGCAGAGAGACGGTATACACTATTTGAAAATTTTAGGCAGGGAGTAAGCATATGATAAACATAGCAGTATTAGGCTACGGTACAGTAGGAAGCGGAGTTGTTGAAGTCATCAACACCAATCATGAGAGCATTAACAAGAGAGCTGGAGATGAGATTAACATCAAGTACGTTCTTGATTTAAGAGATTTTCCGGGAGATCCGGTTGAGAAAGTTCTGGTTCATGATTATGAAGTGATCGTAAACGATCCGGAGGTAGATATTGTTGTTGAGGTTATGGGCGGGATCGAGCCGGCTTATACCTTTGTAAAAAGAGCGCTTCAGGCAGGAAAGAGCGTAAGCACATCCAATAAGGCTCTGGTAGCCAAGCATGGTTCCGAGCTCATGGAGATCGCAAAAGAAAAAAATATCAACTTCCTTTTTGAGGCAAGCTGCGGCGGCGGTATCCCGATCATTCGTGCACTGAATTCTTCACTGACAGCAGATGAGATCGATGAGATCACAGGAATCCTTAACGGAACCACCAACTACATGCTTTACAAGATGAGCACAGAGAACTGTGATTTTGATACGGTTCTGAAGGAAGCTCAGGCAAAGGGCTATGCAGAGGCAGATCCGACTGCAGACGTAGGAGGTGCTGACGCATGCCGTAAGATCGCCATCCTTTCTTCACTTGCATACGGAAAATTCCTGAATTACGAGGATATTTATACAGAAGGAATCACAAAGATTACACCGGCAGATATGGAATATGCAAAAGAGCTTGGCATGACTATCAAGCTTCTTGCCACAAGCCGCAGGATCGGAGATTCTTTCTATGCAATGGTAGCGCCGTTCCTGGTAGGCCAGAGTAGCCCGCTTTACAGTGTAAATGATGTGTTTAATGCAGTATTTGTGCACGGAAATGTTCTTGGAGATGCCATGTTCTACGGAAGCGGAGCAGGTAAGCTTCCGACTGCAAGTGCAGTAGTTGCAGATGTTGTGGATGAAGCAAAGCATCTCCACAGAAATATCATGACAAACTGGAGCAGCTATGCCCTGAAGCTTATGGATATGGATGAAGTTGAGGGACGTTTCTTCGTACGTGTGTCTGATACTACTATGGATGAAGTGGAAAAAGCTTTTGGTGATGTACAGACCATCGAGCCGGATGACCTTCCGGACGAATTCGGATTTATCACACCGGTGATGAAGCAGGCTGAATATTATGAGAAGATCAGCAAGCTCACCGGAAAAGTACTGGCAATGATCCGTGTAAAGGATTGATGCCGAAGGGAAGAAAAGAACATGTTGATTGTAAAAAAATTCGGTGGTACTTCTGTGGCAAACAAAGAGCGTATCTTTAATGTTGCCAGAAGATGTATCGAAGATTACAAAAAAGGAAACGACGTGGTGATCGTGCTTTCTGCAATGGGTAAGTATACCGATGAGCTGATCACCATGGCAAAGGATATCAATGACAAACCTCCGAAACGTGAGATGGATATGCTTTTTACCATCGGAGAGCAGATGTCAGTGGCACTGATGTCCATGGCTATGAACAGTCTGGGAGTACCGGCTGTTTCTCTGAACGCCTTTCAGGTAGCTATGCACACAACAAGTGCACATGGCAGCGCACGCCTGAAAAAGATCGATGCGGCACGTATCCGCAGAGAGCTGGATAACCGCAGGATCGTTGTGGTCACAGGCTTCCAGGGCATTGATAAATATAATGACTATACCACACTTGGACGTGGCGGTTCTGATACCACAGCTGTAGCTCTTGCGGCAGCGCTTCATGCAGATGCCTGTGAGATCTATACCGATGTGGACGGTGTTTATACCGCTGACCCGCGTAAGGTTCCGAATGCCCGCAAGCTTAAGGAGATCACTTACGATGAAATGCTGGATCTGGCAACTCTGGGTGCGGGAGTGCTTCATAACCGTTCTGTGGAGATGGCAAAGAAATACGGCGTGCCGCTGGTGGTACGTTCCAGTCTCAACAACAGCGAAGGAACTGTGGTAAAGGAGGAAGTAACAGTGGAGAGAATGCTGATCAGCGGTGTTGCTCTGGATACAGATGCAGTACGTATTGCTGTGATCGGACTTAAAGATTCACCAGGAGTGGCATTTAAGCTTTTTGATACCCTGGCTAAGAAAAATATCAATGTGGATATGATCCTTCAGTCTATCGGCCGTGCCGGAACCAAGGACATTTCCTTTACTGTTGATAAAAATGATCTGGACGATGCAATGGGTGTTCTGGAAGCTAACCAGGCACGCATCGCCTATTCTGAGCTTCATGCGGAGAAAAACATTGCCAAGCTTTCTATTGTAGGAGCAGGTATGATGAGCAATCCGGGTGTTGCTGCAAAAATGTTCGAAAGCCTTTACAATGAGGGTGTGAACATCAATATGATCGCAACATCTGAGATTCGTGTGACGGTTCTCATTAACGAGAAAGATGGCGTACGTGCCATGAATGCGGTACATGATGCGTTTAATCTTGCAGACTAAACAGATGTGAAATATGAGAATATGATATATCTGAAGTAAAAAATGACGGGGCGGAGGCTTGGATGAGTCTCCGCCTTCTATAACGAAGGGATACAGAATTATGAGAAAAAATCTGAAGGGTTGTAAGAAGCTGGCAGGGGAAACTCTGGCCGGCAATTTTACGGTCCCTGTGATCGGGAGTATTGCGGTTGCGGCGATGAGCGCAGTTTCAAGCTATATTTCCACAGCACTTTTTCCGGGAGATTCCCTGTATGCGATCATTGGAGGAGAGGTATTCAGCTTTGTCCTTTCTCTGGTGATCTGTATTTTTTCCGCAGGACTTTACCGGATCTATCTGAATATTTCCAGAAGGGAAGCCTACTCTTTCGGAGACCTTCTGTACTTTTTCAGCCATCAGCCGGATCATGTGATCGTGGCATCCTTTGTGCTGGCATTGATCAATCTGGTGACATCACTTCCACTGGCGTGGTTTTCTTTTACAAGCAATATGGGAAATACAACGGAGGAGCAGATGAACTGGGCAGTAACTTACATGCTGCTCACACTTCTCGGGTTCGCGCTGAACCTGCTGGCAGCTATGCCGTTCACCATGAGCTATTACATCCTGTCCGATAATTCGGACATAAAAGGAGTGCAGGCACTGAAAGCCAGTGCAAAGCTTATGAAGGGACATTACTGGGAATATATGAAAATGCTCTTAAGTTTTGTTCCGTGGATCATTTTTTCCATATTTACATTGTATCTGGCACTGATCTGGCTGGTGCCTTATATAGAAACCTGTATGGCAGTTTTCTATCGGAATATTTCCGGAGAGTTTGATGAACCTCCGGTGGATTCTTATCCCCCGGTAACTCCGATCCCGCAGTTCCACGATGAAACCGAAGCCTGATCGCCTTCCGGAGGATGTTTTCCCTTTCCGGGAGGATGCATGAAACGCAGGTGATGCCCTTTCCGGGGGGATGCTTGAAACGCAGGTGATGCCCTTTCCGGGGGGATGCTTGAGACGCAGGTACTTTCCCTTTCAGGGGGACCATTTTGGCATGGGCAGGTACGAGGGGGAAAGCACTCAAAGTTGCGAAGCCCGCTTTTCCCCCTCGAGCTCCCCCCTTTCCGGGCACGCAGCAGCTGCAGGCTGTGGGAATATGTGAAGATATTGGAGGGGCGATGGATTCTACTACGTTGGCTGTGGAAGGTTGAGCCGATTTATGCTGACGTAAATATATTGGCGAAGCCTGTTCCTGAATAACAGCGATACACCACAATCCAGAGAACAGGCCCGCTACGCAGTCCACTTTCCCATTCAGCCAGAAGCGATAAACAGTGCAGAAGTAATAATCAGCGCCGAAGCAATAAACAGTGCTGAATCAATAATCGGCTCAGCCTGCTACTGCCAGTGCAGCAGAATACAAGACAGAATCAATAATCGGCTCAGTCTGTCACTGCCGATACAGCAGAATACAGGACTGAGCCGATACACTTACACATTCCACAACGCATCACAGCGGCGTGGCCAGGAGGGGAAGAGCGCGAGAAGGGGAGACGGCCTTCGCAACTATGAGTGCTTCCCCTTCTCGCAAATTACCCACTTTCAAAAAGTGAAAACTATAATCCAAAAAAATCAAACCACCCCAAATTTCCCTCACTTAAAAAAGTGAAAACATAATCCAAAAAAATCAAACCACCCCAAATTTCCCTCACTTAAAAAAGTGAAAATCATAATCCAAAAAAATCAAATCACCCAAAATTTCCCTCACTTTCAAAAAGTAAAAAAATCATAATAAAAAAAGGCCCCCACATTCATTATAGATTCAAAGGAAGTCGTCCCACAACCTCCTTTGTCAACCCACCTATGAGAATCCCCGCCAGGACTCCTGCCACCAGCAGTGCCGGTGCATAAACCATCAAACTCGTATTGCTCACCACGATCATGGCAACGATCAGCTGCCCGATATTATGTGTGACACCACCGGCCACACTGATACCGATCAGACTGAAGCCGGAATGTTTTTTCAAAAGCTCCATCACAGTCAGGCTAAGCGCAGCGCCAGCCAGACTATACAAAATACTGAACAGATTTCCAAACATAAATCCGATCACCAGGATTCTGACAACGGACACGAGAGCCGCTTCTTTAAAGGAATATCGGTCCAGTATAAAAAGTACCGCCAGGTTTGCAAGCCCGAGCTTGATACCCGGAATCCCTGTAAATACAGGGACCAGAGACTCCACATATCCAAAAATGATTGCTACTGCGGCAAATAATCCGAGATAAGCTGTTTTTCGTTTCATAAATAAATCCTTTCATTTATTGCAGGAATATCGTTGCAGAAATAGCACAGACAGAATACCGTCTGTCAGAGAAAACTCTACGGAGAACACGCATTACGCATATTCTCCGGAAATTTTATGTCACCGCATCAATTTTAGGCGAACTCTCCGAATCCTCTGCAGTATTTTCCCCTTCTATCACAACCTTATTAGGAAGGCAGATGATGGAACCGCCGTGCTCGTCCACAGCCTTCTGTTTCATACAGTAATGATCCGGGCAGGTTGCTTCGATCATTGTAACTTTTCCATCTTTGATCTCGCAGACATTGGTGTCTCCGATGTGGATGATCTGGTCCTGGGAAAGCGAATAGGTTCCGAATTCTTTTCCGTCAACGGTAATACGGATCGTATTATGGGAACGTTTCCCCGCAATCTGAAAACCAAGCCAGAGAACCCCCGCCAGAATCAGGATCCCGGCAATAAAAA
>OGQT01002028.1_pt1 | contig 15038 bp, 10 predicted proteins | sample 1553261 | NCBI WGS metagenome assembly OGQT01 (sample SAMEA2579992, study PRJEB22360) | human gut metagenome | biome: human gut; feature: human-associated habitat; material: faeces | place: Denmark | collected 2008/2010
AGTGAACCGAATTTATTTAATTTTTAAACCTGTTCATTTTTAGTGGACAGCAGTGATTTTATGAATATTGTTTATTTAATCGGAAATGGTTTTGATAGAAACTTGAATCTTAATACGGATTACAAAAGTTTCTACAATTATTACATGCAACAAGAGTCCGATTCACCTATTATCAACAGGCTCAAGGCTGAGATAAAATCGGATTACGACAATTGGGCTGATTTGGAAGAAGGTTTGGGGAAATTCCTAAAAAATATCACCAATAAAGAAGATGCCATCTCTTTGCATAAAGATTTATTGAATCATTTGCAAACATACATTTGCATGGAAGATTCAAGATATTCTACCCCCAAAGATAACATTCTGAAATTTTTTAAAGAGCTGTTTTATCCAATAAAATCATTAAGAACTAATCAACGAAGAAAACTTGAGAATGGAATACTCAGAACCAATCAGACAAGAGATCTATACATAATCACTTTCAATTATACTCATACCATAGAGAAATTAACAGGGTATAATGGTGAGCTAAAGACAATCTATTCTTCTGGGAATGGAAACTATGCCCATTTATGCGGCATTGAACATATCCACGGCTTTTGTAATCCGGAAAAGGGAAGAATGGCTTTGGGACTGGACAATCCATCACAAATATGCAATGAAACACTATCAAAATCGCAAAATATATGTTATAGGTTTGTAAAGCCAACATTTAATGACTTAAATGGTGAAGAGCATCATCTTAAATGCCTGCGATGGATAAACAGCGCTGATTTTATTTGTATTTTCGGAATGTCAATTGGCATTTCAGACCAAACCTGGTGGAATGCCATAGGAAAAAAGCTTTTATCTTCGAATGCCGTTCTATTATATTTTTATTTTCCTGGTTTTGAATTGCATAATAATAATGCGCCTGAATTTCAAGAACAGGTTGATAGAATAAAAGATGAATTACTTCCAAAACTTGGAATAGACGATATATCAAATCAAGAGATCAGGCAGAGAATTTATATTTCCTGTGACAAGACAATGTTCCAATATGGAATCAATGATGTATAATTTGACTCATTTTGTAGTAAATCTAATCTATAAACAACGCAAAATTATAAGCTCATGAATCTTTCAGAAAACGAGGTATTGGATTATAAATCCTTGCGTAAAATTGACACCGATAAAGGCATTAAAGACCTAGCAATTTCTTGTGTTGCATTTGCTAATAGACAAGGAGGAAAGCTTTATATCGGTTTTGAGGACAAAACTCGTCGTCCGATACCCAATCAGGTGATTTCTGAGGAGAAACACAATGAAGCAATAAAAAAATTAAAAAGCAATGTATATAACGTGGCATTGGAATCGTCCGGGATATTGGAAGATGATAATGGCTGCCAATATTTCATTATAACTGTTTATCCTTCCATAAAATCGTTTGCATCAACTTCAGACGGTAAATTTTATATCAGAGTTACTGATCAGTGCATTCCAATGCGAAGTGAAGATTTCCAACGTGTAGCATCCGAAAAAGGCACTTATCAATGGGAAACAACACGAACGAAAACAGATTTGACAAATATAAATCCAGAAAAGATAAAAAGACTATGTGATAATATACGTAGTTCAGAGCGTGTTAGAGCACACATCAAACAAATGAGCGATTTAGAACTTCTGGAAAACTACATGCTATTGGATGACATATACCTTACTAATCTAGGAGTTTTATGGCTTGGAAATGCGAAACAACGCAGCCGTTTACTCTACCCAATTACTGTACAATACATCGTATATGATTCACAAGAACAGAAAGTCCGCAAGGTAGAATGGCATGATAATATTTTGAATCCTCAACAATTGCTACTTGATGTTGAAGAACAAGCCACTGAACTCAAATATTCTTTTGACGTTCAAAATGGATTATTCCGAAAGCCTGTGTATCACTATCACCCAAAGGTCATCCGCGAACTTCTAATAAATGCATTTGCACACAAAAGCTATTCGATTTCCGGTGACATCATTATTTCTGTCTATCCAGACAGGTTAGAAATTTCAAATCCAGGAGGTTTACCACTTGGAGTTACAAAAGATAACATCCTTCATATGAGAGTGAGACGCAACCCACATCTGATAAGATTACTCAGCGATCTCTGCCTTATGGAAGGTGAAGGGTCAGGATATGACTTAATTTATGAGATAAATGCAATGAACGCTAAACGCCTACCATTATTGGAGACAGATTTTAACAATGTAACAGTTATACAATATTCTGCTATTGAAAATCAAGCATTGTTACCTCTGCTTGATTTCGTCAGTCAGAACTTCCCAACCCTTACTCAGAAAAACCTGACTGCGTTAGGTCTTATAGCCATAAATGAAAAAATTGCTGCCACAGATCTTGTTAGACTTCTACAGCTAAGAGATAGTGACGGAGGTAGACTGCGCAACTATGTTGACAAATTAAACGAATTAGAAATTGTATTAAGTCGCGGAACGGGTAAAGGGACTCAATATATAGTTAATCCCCGACTCATAGATAATGCTAAATTCAATGTTCGGACAACACTAAAAACAATTGAGCCTCACGCACTCAGGGCATTAGTAGAAGAGGACTTAAAAAGACATCCTAACAGCTCAATAAACGATATCGCCAACAGGCTACCAGATATAGAACTCAAAGAAATACAAAAAATAATTTATGGTATGAATCGGCGAGAATTACTCATCACAACTGGTGGAAGATCTAATAGACGGTATTCTTTGGCATAAAAAAAAAGAACGCCAAAAATCTTTGGCAGCCCACGTCAATATACTGCTGATAACCAAGCATATAGCCTTTTTGGTTAAAAAATTTAACCAAAAAGAATTTGAATGTTTTGATATAAAATACAAATGGTTTTCTTTTGAAGAATTTCAAAAAGACGAAAGAATACAAAAAGTAAATAGTGACATTATACAATTTGTAAAATCATTTGATGTTTAAAAAGACAATAATTGAAATTACTATGGGGATGAGTAAACGAAGGGAGAAATTTATGTTTAATTTTAACTTTGATAAAAGAACAATGTATATTATAATTGGAATAATGTTACTATTTTTAGTAATACAATATGTAGCAAATCCAGGACAATTATTAAGTTTATTGTTAAGTGCACCAGGAGTACTTATAGCAATCACATTCCACGAATTTGCACATGGATATGCAGCATACAAATTAGGAGATGATACAGCAAAAAGACAAGGACGACTAAGCCTAAATCCATTTGCACATTTAGACCCAGTAGGAACTTTAATGTTATTAGTAGCTGGATTTGGATGGGGAAAACCAGTAGAAGTAGACCCTAGAAACTATACAAGAAAAATATCAATGGAAAAAGGAGAAGCAATAGTTTCACTTGCAGGACCATTAATGAACTTTATACTTGCAATAATATTTACATTAATATATTGTGCAATATATAAATTTGCTAGCACAGCATTTATGGTATCAACAATAGGAACGGTTATAATGTTATTAATATCAAGCACAATCTCAATAAACATTGGACTTGGAGTATTTAACTTAATACCATTACCACCATTAGACGGTTCAAAAATAATAATGCCATTTTTACCATATAAAGCAAAAGAATTTTTGAATATAGATATTAATGAAAATCTATATAATAATAATGCAGATTATATGAAATTGTTAAATTCAGCTTGCGATGATTTGTTAGATAAAAATTTACAATTATATATTAGTGAAAGACCCTTGCCAAAGATTGTTCAAAATGTTGATGTAGAAGGACCAATAGGACAAGCATTAGAATATTGTAATGAAATTATAAATAATGGTTGTGATTTGAATATAACTGAATTAAAAGAAGAATTGGAACAATTAAATAGGGATGATTATAATTTTACAAAAGAACAGCTTAATCAAATTATAGAAGCCTCATATATAATTAGAGATCATAATATTAATATTCGGATTGAAGAACAAGATAATGCAATAAATTTGTTAAAGACAGCAATTAAATTAGTTGATAATTCATCATCGGCTAATATATTTAGACAATCATTTATTAATATTTTTTCTGTTTTTGATGCTTATGTATTTGAATATTTAAAGAAATTCTTTTATGTTAGACCTGATGAATTGGAGAAATTTTTTGATGTTAAAAATAATGAAAAAATCAAAGTGACACTTGATGAAATATCCCATTTTGATAATATAGAAAAACTAAAAATGAATATGGTTAATAGGCAGTTTGATGGTAAATATTTAAAAGATTTAATAACTAAGTTATATAAATATAAGCGTGCTATATTTAATGGTATTAAATATATTGAATTAATGGAAATGATTGAACGTAGAAATATACACTTGCATAATAAGGGATTTGTAGATAATAAATATTTCGACTCATTCAATATATATAAATTTAATATTGGAGATTATGCTTATATCGATAATGAATATTTGTTTATTAAAGTTATGAATACATTGGCGCAATTTTCTTCAAATATTGAGAGGGAATTATGTATTGAAAATAATGAGTCGATACATTTAAATTAAATATAATTTTTACGACTATTTTCATAAGTTATTAGTGCGGCTTTTTATTAATCATAGTAAATAGATTAGGAATATTGTACATCTAACATAGTGACATACTGTTTAAGGAAAGAAAGATGAGGAATTATATGAAGAATAATGATAATAAGATTATAAATATTATATTTAGGGTTGTTATTATTGGTGCATTTTTTATGGGAATAAGGACGATATATAATTTCTATGTGCTGATGATTACTTATAAGGGAATATCCGGAGAAGATATGTTTAACAGGGTAGCTTCGATGGTTGATGATTATGTTATGTTTATGGTATTTATGGTGGCTTCGGTAGTATTCAGCGTGCTTGCAAGAAAGCTGGTGAATAATAATACATTTATTATAAGGACAATAAGCATAGCTGTTTCACTTGTATGCAGTGTGCCAGAGCTTATAGCTGTGTATTATTTTGCAATGCTTACAATGGTGAAATATCCACAGTATGCCAATATACTTGGAGTAAGCGTGACACTTAATGATGTGTATACATCGTCAGTTGCAGTGTTTTTACAGAATAATCCTTATATGTTCTATACATTTTTTATTGGAGTGGCAGTATTTGCAGTGCTTACAATAACTTCAATATATTCACTTATAACAGGCAGAAAGACACAACAGTTTTAGAAAATATACGAATATTAGAAAATATAAAGGGTTAAATTGTATGAATAGCTTAGGATATATAAAGCAGAAGTACACTAAAAGAAAGGCAGAGCAGGCTTAAATGAAGATAGTTACACCAGATTATTATAAGAATTTTAAATGTATAGCGGGAGAATGTACGGATACATGCTGTGCAGGCTGGGATGTTGATGTTGATAAAGAGTCGTACAAGCAGTATAGGAGAGTGATTGGGTCATTTGGCAATAAGTTAAGAAGTGTTATGGTGCCATCTGAAGATGGTGGCTGTACATTTACGCTAAAAGAGGGAAGATGTCCCTTTCTTAATAAGAAGAATTTGTGTGAGATTTATATCAAGCTTGGTAAGGATAAGCTGTGTGAAACGTGTGCAGAGTTTCCCAGATTTATTAATGAATATGGCAATACAAGGGAGATTGGAATTGCACCATCCTGTAAGACAGCAGGTGAGCTTATATTAGGATATAAGGACGAGCTTAAATTCAGAGAGGTAAAGAACAGGGAACAGATTGACAGCTACAATGATATAGACCCACTTACCTTTGTACAGTTAAGGCAGGCAAGAATTATAGCTTATAATATAGCCACGGACAGAGATTACACGATAATGGAAAGATGCGTGCTTATACTGATGTTTGCAAGGAATATACAGGATTATCTTGATAGAGAAAGAGATGAACTTATAGTAGGTGTATGTGGACGTTTTGCCAAGGAAGACTACAGGGAAAATAAGTTAAACAGGGCAAGGCGTATTGCTGCTGGAAAGAAAGATACATATAAGCATATAAGAAAGTTCTTTGAAAGTTTTGAGGGAATGGAAGTTATTAATAAAGATTGGAATATATACACAGAGGAAGTTAATAATTTCTTTGAGGAATGTACAAGTGCAGAGCAGTTCAGGGCTGTTGTGAAGGAATTTGACGAATACCACAAGGAAGATGAAACTGAATATGAACAGCTTCTTATGTATTATCTGTACAGATATTTTCTTGATTCAGTATATGATTATAATCTGCTTTTAAAAGTCAAGGGCGGTATTGTTGGAATAATTGCAATTAAAATGCTGAATATTGCTGACTGGTGGTATAATAACAAAGAACTTTCATTTACACGGAAGGTAGACCTTGCTCATCTGTATTCAAGACAGTATGAACATTCATATTATAATTATGAAGTGTATAATCAATATTTTATGAGCAAGAGAGCGTATGCATATGAGAATCTTTTATCAGAGCTTATAGATTTAGAGTAAGATAATCCATTGGCTGTTTAAAGATAAGGACAAGTGAGGTAAAGAGTAATGAAGATGATTCTAAAGTATCTGGAAGAATTAAAAAAAGAGTGTGTGTTAGCACCACTTTTTAAAATGCTTGAAGCACTCTTTGAGTTATTCGTTCCATTGGTAGTTGCTTCTATAATTGACAGAGGCATCGGACAGCAGGACACAGCTTATATAGTAAAAATGTGCCTTATGCTTTTAGGCCTTGCGATTATAGGTCTTGTATGTTCAATAACAGCACAGTATTTCAGTGCCAAGGCGGCAGTTGGCTGTGCTACAGGAATAAGGCATGCTTTATTCAAGCATATACAGTCACTTTCGTTCACGGAGATGGACGACATTGGAACGTCAACTCTTATGACAAGAATGACAAGTGATATTAACCAGATTCAGAATGGTGTTAATCTTGTATTAAGATTATTCTTACGTTCTCCATTTATTGTATTTGGTGCTATGATTATGGCATTTACAATAGATGTCAAGGCGGCACTTATATTTGTCGCAGCTATACCAGTCCTTGCCGTTATAGTATTTGGAATTATGATAGGAACAAGACCTTTATATAAGAAGGTACAGGCAGGTCTTGATACAATCCTTGGAATAACAAGGGAAAATCTTACAGGTGTAAGAGTAATAAGAGCATTTAATAAGCAGGACGATGAATTTGCACGTTTTAAGAATAAGAATGAAGAACTTAATCATCTGCAGAAGTTCGTAGGTAAGATTTCAGGTCTTATGAATCCTCTTACTTACACAGTTGTTAATGTTTCAATAATTGCACTTATATGGGTTGGTGCAATAAGAGTTAATCAAGGTGGTCTTACGCAGGGACAGGTTGTAGCCCTTTACAATTATATGTCACAGATACTTGTTGAGCTTATCAAGCTTGCTAATCTTGTAATTAATATAACTAAGGCTCTTGCCTGTGCAGGAAGAATTGAGTCAATATTTGAAGTGCAGCCAAGTATGAAGGATGGCAGTATGGATTTATCAGCAGATAAAGAAAATGTTCCTGTCGTAGAATTTAAGAATGTTGCCCTTAAGTATAATGGAGCTGGTGATACAAGTATTGCCGGCGTTAATTTTAAGGCTTACAGGGGACAGACTATCGGTATAATAGGTGGTACTGGTTCAGGTAAGTCAAGTCTTGTCGGACTTATACCAAGGTTTTATGATGCAACCAGTGGCGAAGTATTAATAAATGGAACTAATGTTAAAGATATTAATATAGAACAGTTAAGGGACAAAGTCGGAATAGTAATGCAGAAGGCAGTATTATTCAAAGGAAGCATAAGAAAGAATATCCAGATGGCTAAGGCAGATGCTACAGATAAAGAGATAGATGATGCACTTGCAATAGCACAGGCGAAGGAATTCGTTGATAAGAAGAAAGGCCGCCTTGACTATATGATTGAACAGGGTGGTAAGAACCTTTCAGGTGGACAAAGACAAAGACTTACAATTGCAAGGGCAGTTGTTAAAAAGCCAGATGTCCTTATTCTTGATGACAGTGCATCAGCTCTTGACTTTGCTACAGATGCGGCACTTAGAAAGTCTATAAGAACGATGCCTAATAATCCTACAGTATTTATAGTATCACAGCGTTCAGCATCACTTATGCACGCAGATAAAATTATCGTGCTTGATGATGGTGAGGTTGCAGGAATAGGTACACATACAGAACTTTTGGAGAATTGTGAAGTATACAGGGAAATATATAATTCACAGTTCAAGTCATAGGTCAGAATGGAGATTAGTTATGAAAGATAATAAGGATAAAAGAGAAGCGCAGAAGTCTACGCTTGGCAAAGTATTAAAAAGAATAAAGAAATATAGTGGATTTCTTGTTATATCAATCCTTATGGCTGCTGTAACAGTTGCTTCTACATTGTATGTGCCAATTCTTGTTGGTAGAGGAATTGACCATATTATAGGACCGGGCAATGTTGATTTTGCAGGCATAACAAAGGTGCTTATAACAATAGGAATTGTTGTTGCCATAACAGCACTGTCACAGTGGATAATGAATATATGCAATAATAAGATAACTTACCACGTTACAAGAGATATAAGAGATGAGGCTATGGAAAAGTTACAGAAGCTTCCTCTTAAATATATTGACGCACAGTCATATGGTGATATTGTAAGCCGTGTAATTGCCGATGTTGACCAGTTCGCAGATGGTCTTTTAATGGGATTTACACAGTTCTTTTCAGGTGTGCTTACAATTGCAGGAACACTTATATTTATGCTTACAATAAATGTAAAGATTACACTTGTAGTTGTTGTTATAACCCCGGTTTCATTATTTGTTGCAAGCTTTATTGCTAAGAAGACATTTTCAATGTTCAAGCTCCAATCAGAAACAAGAGGTGAGCAGACGGCATTTATTGATGAGATGATTGGCGGACAGAAGGTTGTAAAGGCATACGGCTATGAAGAAAGGGCAGTAGAAGAATTTGACGAGATTAATAAAAGATTACAGAAGTATTCTTTAAGAGCTATATTCTTCTCATCAATAACTAACCCATCGACGAGATTTGTCAACAGCCTTGTGTATGCAGCAGTAGCTGTTGCAGGTGCATTTTCTGCAATAGGCGGAGGCATAACAGTTGGACAGTTATCAAGCTTCTTAAGTTATGCTACACAGTATACTAAGCCTTTTAATGAAATATCAGGCGTTATAACAGAGCTTCAGAATGCCATTGCGTGTGCAGGAAGAATGTTCGAGCTTATAGAGGAAGAACCAGAAATTCCAGATGCACCATCAGCAGTTAGTGTTACAGATATTGATGGCAGGGTAGACCTTAATAACGTATACTTCTCATACACACCAGACAGAAAGCTTATAGAGGACTTCACACTTCACGTTAAGAAGGGACAGAAGATTGCGATTGTAGGTCCTACAGGCTGTGGTAAGACAACAGTAATCAACCTTTTAATGAGGTTTTATGATGTTAATTCAGGAAGCATAGATGTATCAGGTGTTGATATAAGGGATATGACAAGATATTCATTAAGACACGGTTTTGGTATGGTATTACAGGAAACATGGCTTAAGGCAGGAACTATCAGGGAGAATATCACTATGGGAAAGCCGGATGCCACAGAAGAAGAGATTATTGAGGCAGCTAAGGCTTCATACTCATACGGATTTATAAAGCGTCTTCCTAATGGGTTTGATACAGTGATTGGTGAGGACGGAGGAAGTCTTTCACAGGGGCAGAAGCAGCTTTTGTGCATAACAAGAATTATGCTTACAAGACCACCAATGCTTATTCTTGATGAGGCAACTTCATCTATAGATACCCGAACTGAAATAAAAATTCAGAACGCATTTAACAAGCTTATGGAAGGAAGAACAAGCTTTATAGTTGCCCACAGACTTTCTACAATACAGTCAGCAGATGTTATACTTGTTATGAAAGACGGACATATTATAGAAAAGGGTAATCACGAAGAACTGCTTGCGGCTGGCGGATTTTATAAGAACTTATATGAGAGCCAGTTCGATACAGCAACAGTATAGGAAGAATATGAGATTGTATATAACGGACATATCTGATATAACCGAGGATATGTTTAACACTGGGAAAATGCTTGTGCCAGAGTACAGGCAGGAGAAGATTGACAGATATCAATATATGGAAGATAAGAGGAGAAGCCTTGTTGCAGGGCTTCTTCTTAATTATGCGACAAAGGACTATGAAGCTGGGAATTATATAGCTCATAATTATATAACTGGGAATTGTGTAGATAAGAATTATCTAATTGAGGCTTCCAAGCGGGAAAGAGAGAATATCCACGCAGGACATTTATGGGAAAGTAATTCGGAATATGATATAGATATAAATAAGCTTATCAGCGGATATGATAAGGCTTATGATTATGATATCAAACTTACGGCGAATAATAAGCCGGAGTATGCGGATAAGAATATACATTTTAATCTTTCCCACACAGGAGATTATGTTGTATGTGCCATATCAGAAAATGCAGTTGGTGTGGATATAGAGCATACAAGAAAGAATTATTTAAAGGTTGCCAGAAGATTTTTTACTGATAATGAATGTCGGTGGATTGGCGAAGATGAGAACCGTTTTCTTAGAATATGGACATTAAAGGAAGCATATTCCAAATATACAGGACAGGGAATAGCTCTCACCATATCAGATACTGAGTTCAGATATGAGAAGAATGATAAAGGGGAGGATATTATTAATGGTTATATTAATAAAGATAAGATAACTAATATTAATATCGTCCAGCTTAATAATATTAAGTCAGAATACGTTATATCTGCCATAGAAAAGACATTTTATTAACGATTATAAAATGAAATAAATGTATCAGAATTAATACAGATTTAATTATAAAAAAATGTGGAAATTTGCAATTTATGACTGTATAATGTTGAAAATAATGTAGGAATGTTGATTAATGTGTAAGCCGAAAGGCGGATAGGAGGAATAATGTCTGTAAAATATGTATTTGTAACAGGTGGTGTAGTTTCAGGTCTTGGTAAAGGAATCACAGCAGCTTCACTCGGTAGATTATTAAAAGCACGTGGATTTAAGGTGACTATGCAGAAGTTCGACCCATATATTAACATTGACCCGGGAACAATGAACCCAATCCAGCACGGTGAAGTATTCGTAACAGATGATGGTGCGGAGACTGACCTTGACCTTGGGCATTATGAAAGATTTATTGATGAAAGTCTTAATAAGAATTCTAATGTAACAACAGGTAAGGTATACTGGTCTGTATTACAGAAGGAACGCCGTGGCGATTTTGGTGGAGGAACAGTTCAGGTAATTCCTCATATAACTAATGAAATAAAGAGCCGTTTTTATAGAGATTATTCAACTGATGAAACTAAGATTGCAATTATCGAGGTTGGTGGAACAGTAGGTGATATCGAATCACAGCCATTCTTAGAGGCAATCAGACAGTTCCAGCACGAAGTTGGACACGAAAATGCTATTCTTATACACGTTACACTTATTCCTTATCTTAAGGCTTCAGGCGAGATGAAGACAAAGCCTACTCAGGCAAGTGTTAAGGAATTACAGGGAATGGGTATTCAGCCAGATATCTTAGTATGCCGTACAGAGCATCCACTTGAACCTGGTATTAAGGATAAGATTGCATTATTCTGTAACGTGCCAAAGACACACGTATTACAAAATCTTGATGTTGAGATACTTTACGATGCACCACTTGCTATGGAAGAAGAACATCTTGCACAGGTAGCCTGCGAATGTCTAGAGCTTGATTGTCCAGAACCAGATTTAGATGAGTGGAGAGCTATGTGCAAGGCTTGGAAAAATCCAACTAAGAAGGTTACAGTTGCATTAGTAGGTAAATATATACAGCTTCACGATGCTTATATTTCAGTAGTTGAGGCATTAAAGCACGGCGGTGTATATAATTCAGCTGATGTCACAATCAAATGGATTGACTCAGAGACAGTTACTAAGGATAATGCCGCTGAATTATTATCAGATGTATCAGGTATTCTTGTACCAGGTGGATTCGGTGACAGAGGTGTAGAAGGAAAGATTCAGGCTATAAAATATGCAAGAGAGAATAACGTGCCATTCTTAGGTCTGTGCCTTGGAATGCAGCTTGCAATCGTAGAATTTGCAAGAGACGTTCTTGGATATGAAGATGCGCACAGTGTTGAGTTAAAGCCAGATACAACACATCCAGTAATTCACCTTATGCCAGATCAGGAAGGTATTGACGATATCGGTGGAACTTTAAGACTTGGTTCATACCCTTGTGTGCTTGCCAAGGATTCTAAGGCATATGAATTATATGGCGAAGAGACTATTAATGAAAGACACAGACACAGATATGAAGTAAATAATGACTACAGAAAAGTTCTTGTTGAAAATGGTATGCAGCTTTCAGGTATTTCACCAGACGGAAGAATTGTTGAGATGATAGAGATTAAGGAGCACCCTTGGTTCTTAGCAACACAGGCTCACCCAGAATTAAAGTCAAGACCTAACAGACCACATCCATTATTCAGAGGATTTATTGGCGCGGCACTTGAGTATCAGGAAAAGAATAACTAAATCTTAATAAAAAATAAATAGTATGAAACCTTTTATTAAAGGTTGATTTATAAATATTCCTTCTTTATAATGGGTATTGTCTGTTAATGTAAGTTATCAGACGATGAGAGTATAAAGAACTAGGAATGGAGAAGCCGAATGGATAATTACAACAACGGTAATAATTACGGTGGTGGTAATAATAACAACAGGAATAATGGTGGCGGCAATAATAACAATAATAAAAAGCCTAAGAACACCAGTCTTATTGTCTTTATTATAATTGCTGCGGTTATTACATTTATTGGAATAACAATGCTTAACAATCTCGTAAAGAATGCTACTTATAAGGAGATAACTTATAATGAGTTCATAGAGATGGTTAATAATGATGAAGTAAAGAGCGTTGCACTTGAACAGGATAGAATTCTTATTACACCAGTTGACAGTGCAGGGGATACTCCGGAAGCGAACAAGTTAGGCTACACATACTATACAGGATATGTTAATGATGACACACTTGTTCCATTACTCAAGAGAAAAGGTATTGAATTCTCAGGTTATATACCAGATTCTAATTCATCAATAGTAGAATTTCTGGTTGTATATGTATTACCATTCTTATTCATATATGTAATATTTGCCTTTGTATATAGAAGAATATCCAAAGGCGGCGGTATGATGGGCGGCATGGGTGTCGGCAAGAATAACGCTAAGGTATATGTACAGAAGAAGACAGGTGTTACATTTAAAGATGTAGCAGGACAGGATGAGGCGAAGGAGTCGCTTACAGAGATAGTGGATTTTCTTCATAATCCAGATAAGTATTCAAAGATTGGTGCCAAGCTTCCAAAGGGTGCTCTTTTAGTAGGTCCTCCGGGAACTGGTAAGACACTTCTTGCAAAGGCAGTAGCTGGTGAGGCTAATGTACCATTCTTCTCACTTGCAGGTTCAGATTTTGTTGAGATGTTCGTAGGTGTTGGTGCTTCACGAGTAAGAGACCTTTTTAAAGAAGCTACCAAGCAGGCACCTTGTATTATATTCATAGATGAGATTGATGCTATTGGTAAGAGCCGTGATTCAAGATATGGCGGCGGTAATGACGAAAGAGAACAGACACTTAACCAGTTATTAGCAGAGATGGATGGTTTCGATTCATCAAAGGGTATATTTATACTTGCGGCTACTAACAGACCAGAAGTTCTTGATAAGGCGTTACTTAGACCAGGCCGTCTTGACAGAAGAGTTATAGTTGACAAGCCAGACCTTAAGGGACGTATTGAAACGCTTAAAGTACATTCTAAAGATGTGCTTATGGACGATACAGTTAATTTTGAAGAAATCGGACTTGCAACAAGTGGTGCAGTAGGTTCAGACCTTGCCAATATGATTAATGAAGCTGCTATCGCTGCGGTTAAGGCCGGAAGAAAGTATGTATCACAGAAAGATTTATTTGAGGCAGTTGAAGTTGTCATAGCTGGTAAAGAGAAGAAAGACCGGGTACTCAGCAAGGAAGAGAAGCAGACAGTTGCTTACCACGAGGTAGGACACGCACTTGTTACAGCTTTAAAGAAAGACTCAGAGCCAGTACAGAAGATTACTATTGTACCAAGAACAATGGGTTCATTAGGTTATGTAATGCAGGTTCCAGAAGAAGAAAAGTACTTACAGAACAAAGATGAGCTTATGGCAAGACTTGTAACTTTAGTTGCTGGACGTGCGGCAGAGGAGATTGTCTTTGGCAAAGTTACAACAGGGGCTGCTAATGATATAGAAAAGGCTACTAAGATAGCCAAGGCTATGATTACACAGTATGGTATGTCAGACAGATTCGGACTTATGAATCTGGCAACAGTTGATGACCCTTATCTTAATGGTAATGCAAGACTTGACTGTTCTGATGAAACAGCCGCACAGATTGATGAAGAAGTCAAGAATATGTTAAAGGAATGTTATGAGGAAGCTAAGCAGCTTCTTATAGAGAACAGAGATGTCCTTGACAAGATTGCCCATTACCTTTATGATCACGAAACAATTACAGGTAAGGAATTTATGAAGATATTCCGCGAGGTCAAAGGTATTCCAGAACCAGTTGATACAACAGGTTTTACACATTCTGAAAAGGTCGCCGAGAGTGTAACATTTAATGAAGACGGAAGTTATTCATCTACACTTAACGGACCTACAGAGAGTGATATATGGAAGGGAATAGGAGATGCATCTTCTGATACAGCTTCATCCGGAGCAGATAATAAAGATACTGCGAAGAGCACTATTAACGAAGAAAATCCAGATATATTTAATAACAGCAATAATGAGTAACATACAATTATAATAGAATAATAAAGCATATAAGCTGATGTATATAAGCAGCAGGAAGATATTGGAAATTTACAATATCTTCCTGCTGTTTTTAATATTAATATATAGTATAAGCTACGGAACAATTTATTTTATATAAATAAAT
>OGQT01002029.1_pt1 | contig 15037 bp, 13 predicted proteins | sample 1553261 | NCBI WGS metagenome assembly OGQT01 (sample SAMEA2579992, study PRJEB22360) | human gut metagenome | biome: human gut; feature: human-associated habitat; material: faeces | place: Denmark | collected 2008/2010
GTGGTGGATGACCGTGACTCTACCGAAACACCGGCAACTTATGCCAGCCCTCACCAGTTGCTGTAAGACAATGCAGTGATACAGGGTATAGTGCCATTAACCACAGAAACAGCACTGTTGTCCTGTATTAAGCAGGCAAGAGAAGATGTCCTTACCCTGCGCCATCTGCAGCTTCTGCACCAGAACCGGTGAATCTCACTCAACAGGCTTCATTTCTCCTGACGCCAGCCTGAATACAGCTGGCGTTTTCATTTATAAACAGAAAGGAAAACCGATAATAATGGAATGGACGCCCCGACCATGAAGCAACGGTAGGATATTACTGATAAACCTTCCAGTGGAGGTGCGTTATGGCCGTTTTAACGATTAGCATTGACCTGACAAAAAATGAATTCCAAATCCACGGTCTGGGTAGGAACAGAAAAATCTAAGCTCAGAAAACGGATTAAAGTAAGCGTCAACGGAGCACCGTATTGACGCTTATTTATTGGTGAGAACTACGTTCCATGGCAGGAGTTCGTCAACACGGTTGGAGGGCCATTCCGGCAGTATGCTCAGAATATGGCGCAGATACGCTTCCGGATCGATACCGTTCAGACGGCAGGTGCCTGCTTTTCTGGCAACAAGCAGGAATCTCAGCGCTGAAGCAGGAATTAGAGGTAAAAACGCCCTACCGGGCCATGAATCACCCGGTCATTGGAGTAGTAACCAAAGCAGATTTAGCCAGCATGGAACAAATATCTTTGGTGAAAAGTTGGTTACGGGAAGCTGGAGCGCACAACGTGTTAGTAACCAGTGCAGTTAATAACAATGGAGTTACAGAACTTTTTGCCTTGCTGCATACAGAAGAAGGCTGTTGTTAATTTCGATTGGTTCTCGGATGAGAATGATGACGGTGATACACAGATAAGAATCAATGAGCAATGAGGGTTGCCGGGCAACCCTCATTGAATAAAACGGGAATTACTTCGCTTCGCCGTTTTTCATTTCGCCCATAGCTTTCAGCTTTTTGGAGATATCGCGGCGTTCTTTGGAGAGCTCGGCATTTTTGATGATGTAATCGTCAACACGATCTTCATAGTCACCTTTCATGCTGGCGATGATGCCCTGGATTGCTTCAACGCTCATCCCCGGCTTGATGTAATCACTCAGGTTGTCCAGCAGCAGGACGCGCTTCTGATTGTCACGGATCTTTTTCTCAACGTCCTGAATTTCACGTTGCAGTTTGTTCTTACGACGGAACAGACGAACAAATTCCAGTACGTCCTGGAATGAAGGCTTGGTAGTTTCCATTTTTATACCCCTGATAATGTGAGAGTCGGATTCGTTTAAGCAACCGCTATTCGATAGGGCCAACATTACTCATAGCTGCCGCAGATGACAATGCTTTTATCCCTTTTCACTATCATACCCTTTATCCTTGCTGAATCGAAGCAGCAGCAAGATGATTCTGAAGTTCAGGAATTATTTGCGCAAGGCCCGGCAAATCAGATTCGATAGCAACTCAAGCTGATGCGCCGTTTCCATGTTCAGCCACACATAACCATAGATTGGTGTTTCCACAACCTTCAGGTCATGGTGGTTATTAAGCAACAGACGCAGCTCTTCCACAGCATCGTTCAATTTTTCCGTATTGGCAAAAACCGGCTGCGGATTACCTTCGTACAGCGCATGAACAAGGCTCAGCAGTATTTGCTGCATCATGTGCTGGGTATCACGAAGTTTTTGCGCGTTCAATAACACGAAATGGCTGGGGCGCGTGGCCCAGTATGCATTGATTTGCAACTCCAGCATACAAACCAGATTGCGGTTAATGGTCTGGATACCTTCATATATCGATTTTGGAATACGAGTTTCTTTGCTGGCGGGCGCAATCAGCCCACGCATTTTCACGGCATCGGTCAGGAGTTTTTGTAGATGGCTTTCCAGACGCGGGCGTTCGAGTAAGTTCGGTGAGAATGCAGATTGATAGACCCGATTATACTCGGTCAGACTTTTTGCCAGTTGAATGCGCCAGTGGATGAACGCCCGTTGTGGCCAGATACCGGTAAACAACATTGCCAGTAAAGAGCCGAGGATCACATCGCCGCTTCGCCATAACGCCGTATCAATTTCACCTGTCGGGGAACCAACAACAATTGCCAGCGTCACCCCAATCAATAAACCTTGATACGGTTTCTTACCCAGCGCCAGCCAACCGCAAAGGAACATGGCCGCCGCGCACCAGACTAACATCAGCGGTAACGAGATTAACTCCAGTTGTAGAGCGATAAGACCTAAAATCGACCCCAACACCGTACCGCCAATACGTTCGAAGGCACGAGGGACAACGTTCCCCCAGAACGAGATTGGCCCCATAATCACCACCATGGTGACCAGCGGCCAGGTGCTTTCCGGGATAGTAAACAGGCGGATAATGAGAAAAGTGAGCAGGAATGCCAGCGCGACCCGAGTACCATGCACAATGCGGTAATGGCGGTATACCCGGATTTCAAACGGGCTTAATGACTTATCGGCACGCACGCAGAAACTCCGTAATGAAGATTAAAAGCGCTCATAACACATCTGTCGGCCAGAAGGCGCGCCTCTGAGTTATCCGACGGACATACCGGGAACGGTGTAATTTCCCGGCAGGAGCGAAAAATTTGAAAGGCGCATCTTACTCTTTTCGCTTTCAAAAAAAGAGTGGTCTTCGCGTCAACACACCGCCCTGAGATGAATTAGTGATGTTTTGGCTGCACCGCAACATACATTTCGATGTCCCAGTACCCATCTTCCGCGCCATTGTTCAAGTAAACCTCGAAGCAGGGCTTTGGTAACATTTCATAAGCACTGTCCTGCAAGAGGCTATTAAAGAACTGATACCAGGGTTTAGCAAAATCATCACCGACTACACGAGCCACCGCCACCGCATATTGACCACCTGAAATTTCTGTCAGAATGACGCCCTCACTGTTTTCGGGGAGCGTAAAGTTATTCGGTACCGTCACGACGGTGTCGCAGCGTAATTTTTCGGCGGGTGTTTCATCCGGATTGTCGTAATAGACAGCAACCCACTCCTTCGGCACAATATTTTTGCTATCTACCCACATCATCAACTGCTCAAAACCTTTCTTTACCGTCTGTTCCCACGGGCCAACGAGATGGAAACCTGCAACGGTACGTTTATCTTCCTGCTTAATCTCGTAGTTCATGACGCCTCCATTATTACTGTTTTTATATACAGTATAGTTGCAATATTAAAACCACAAGGAATGAGTGTTGATTATGCGAGCAGACTCGCACTCCTGCCAGTCTGCTGCAAAAGAAAGGTCAGGCCTTATGGTGGAAATAATCACTCAGGCGAGAAAACATGCTGCCTTCCCCGACAGATTCCAGGGTAACCAGCGGCCAGTGCGCCACCTGTTTATCACGGTCGTAAAGTTCAATTTCCCCTACCCGCTGATGGGCGCTAATTGGCGCGGTGAGCTCTTTACCATCAAGGGTATATTTGGCTTTGATATGTGGAATTTCGGCTTTCGGTAGCACCATCCAGAACTCTTGTTCCGTTCCCAAGGCGATATTTTCTTTATCGCCATACCAGATGCGTTCCGTACCGACCTTTTTCCCACGGTGCAAAATTTGCACCGTAGTAAAGTTTTGTTGCCCCCAACGCAGTAATTTTCTTGCCTCTTCCTCACGACCTTTTGCACTATCAGCCCCCATTACTACTGCAATGAGACGACGCTGCCCATCTACAGCCGAAGCAATGAGGTTAAAACCGGCACCAGAAGTATGACCCGTTTTCAGGCCGTCAACATTCATGGTTTTATCCCACAATAACCCGTTACGGTTTTGCTGAGTGATACCGTTCCAGGTGAGGCTTTTCTCACTGTACATATGATAAAACTCGGGCTCGCCGTGGATGATAGCGCGAGAAAGCACAGCTAAATCATAAGCCGAGCTATGCTGGCCAGGTGCATCCAGACCATGCACTGTTTCAAAATGTGTATCCTTGAGATGCAGCTTCTCGGCATAGTTGTTCATCATTTCAACAAACTGCCGTTGCCCACCAGCAATATAGTCAGCCAGTGCAACACAAGCGTCATTTCCGGAATCCACAATTAAACCACGGCTTAAATCACGTACCGATACGCGATCGCCCTCTTTCAAAAACATCAGTGAAGAACCGACAAACACCGGATTATCTTTCGCCCACGCATCGTGCCCCACGGTGACAATATCGTCTGGCGTAATGCGATGACTATCGATAGCACGATCCACGACATAGCCCGTCATCAGCTTTGTCAGGCTGGCGGGATTGCGCTGTTGATGCTCATTACCCGCGGTGAGGATCTGACCGGTGGTGTAATCCATCAATACCCAGGACCCGGCATGAATCTCTGGAGGCTGAGGTGAAAAAGGAATGTTTTCCGCCGCAAAACCAGACGATAAGTTAAAAATGAACAAAGAAGCAGCAATAATAAGACGGCGTTTCAACAGCAAACCCTCAGGAGTTTCAAATAGCTGTTCTTTTTACGGAAATACTTATGAACTGGCTGGAATAAAGTGCAAGAAAATGTGACTACCCTCTCATTTTTATCTGACATGATCTGTTGCCACTCGCTGTCAAATTGTCGCGCTAAAGCTGATTAGCACGGTGATATTTGATACTCTGGCAGACAGCAGAAACAACGGATTTAACCTAATGATGAATGACGGTAAGCAACAATCTACCTTTTTGTTTCACGATTACGAAACCTTTGGCACGCCCCCCGCGTTAGATCGCCCTGCACAGTTCGCAGCCATTCGCACCGATAGCGAATTCAATGTCATCGGCGAACCCGAAGTCTTTTACTGCAAGCCCGCGGATGACTATTTACCCCAGCCTGGAGCAGTATTAATTACCGGTATTACCCCGCAGGAAGCACGGGCGAAAGGAGAAAACGAAGCCGCGTTTGCCGCCCGTATTCACTCGCTTTTTACCGTACCGAAGACCTGTATTCTGGGCTACAACAATGTGCGTTTCGACGACGAAGTCACACGCAACATTTTTTATCGTAATTTCTACGATCCTTACGCCTGGAGCTGGCAGCATGATAACTCGCGCTGGGATTTACTGGATGTTATGCGTGCCTGTTATGCCCTGCGCCCGGAAGGAATAAACTGGCCTGAAAATGATGACGGTCTACCGAGCTTTCGCCTTGAGCATTTAACCAAAGCGAATGGTATTGAACATAGCAACGCCCACGATGCGATGGCTGATGTGTACGCCACTATTGCGATGGCAAAGCTGGTAAAAACGCGTCAGCCACGCCTGTTTGATTATCTCTTTACCCATCGTAATAAACACAAACTGATGGCGTTGATTGATGTTCCGCAGATGAAACCCCTGGTGCACGTTTCCGGAATGTTTGGAGCATGGCGCGGCAATACCAGCTGGGTGGCACCGCTGGCGTGGCATCCTGAAAATCGCAATGCCGTAATTATGGTGGATTTGGCAGGAGACATTTCGCCATTACTGGAACTGGATAGCGACACATTGCGCGAGCGTCTATATACCGCAAAAGCCGATCTTGGCGATAACGCCGCCGTTCCGGTTAAACTGGTGCATATCAATAAATGTCCGGTGCTGGCCCAGGCGAATACGCTACGCCCGGAAGATGCCGACCGACTGGGAATTAATCGTCAGCATTGCCTCGATAACCTGAAAATTCTGCGTGAAAATCCGCAAGTGCGTGAAAAAGTGGTGGCGATATTCGCGGAAGCCGAACCGTTTACGCCTTCAGATAACGTGGATGCACAGCTTTATAATGGCTTTTTCAGTGACGCCGATCGCGCAGCAATGAAAATTGTGCTTGAAACCGAGCCGCGTAATTTACCGGCACTGGATATCACTTTTGTTGATAAACGAATTGAAAAGCTGTTGTTCAATTATCGGGCGCGCAACTTCCCGGGGACGCTGGATTATGCCGAGCAGCAACGCTGGCTGGAGCACCGCCGCCAGGTCTTCGCGCCAGAGTTTTTGCAGGGTTATGCAGAAGAGATTCAGATGCTGGCGCAGCAGTATGCCGACGATAAAGAAAAAGTGGCGCTGTTAAAAGCGCTTTGGCAGTACGCGGAAGAGATTGTCTAATGTGAAGCCTCCGCCGCTAGTACGGCGGAGGACAATTTTGAGTCAGGCTTTTTGAACGGTGATGCTCCACGCTGCATCGCCAATCTGCTGATAATCGGTGATGGCATGCCCTTCTTCTGCCGCCCACTGTGGGATTGCTTCAGTTGCCTGGGTGCAATCAAACTCAATTACCAACTCATCGCCGCTGGCCATTTCTGCCAGTGCTGCTTTTGCTTCTATGAGTGGAAACGGACAGACCTGCGTCACCACATCCAGCTTTTTAATCGCCATCTTTACACCTTACTTAATTTGCCGCAGCAGTTGCCAGTCGCGCCTTACGCTGCGGTCGAACATACACAAGCCAGGACGCAGTCCAGACTCCGAGAATCATAAATACAAGGCCAATCCAGCCCTGCCAGGTCATCATTGCAGTCATGACCAGTCCATTACCGATAGAGCAACCACCTGCAATGCTGGCACCGAAGCCCATCAGTACACCACCTAACCCGCTACGTAATGTTGTTTGTGCATCAGCAGCGCGAACGCGGAACTCACGGCTCGCTTTGGCGGCAATAAATGACCCCACGAAGATCCCTAACACCAGGAAAACGCCCCAGTTAATGTATTTCACGTCACCCGCGACCAGAAATTGCAGAATATTGGCCGTTGGGGAAGTGATTCCTAACCCAAACATGCGTCCGGTTGCTTCACTCAGGGGCCAGGCTAAAAGCGCAATCAAACCGATGAGTACAGCAGTGACAAAGGGATGCCAGCGTTTTTCAAACAGAATATGAGCGATCCCGGTTCGGCGCGGCGGTAAGGTCGCGACTTTGAGTTTTGGCTTCTTCAACTCTTTCATCACCACCCAGAGCGTTATCACCAGCAAAACGGCAACCAACGGCCACACAGACAAATTAAAAGTCTCAGCAATAGAGTTATGTTCAGTACTGTAGTGCTGCAAGGTTTGATTTAAACCACTGGCATGTGGAGAACGCATCACCGCACTCATCACCATATAAGTGAAAAGCGCGATCCAACTGCCGATCAATCCCTCACCCGCGCGATACCAGGTCCCGGTGGCACATCCACCCGCCAGAACAATTCCCAGCCCGAAGATATACCCACCTATAACAGTACCAAGCCACGGGAACGCCCCGGCTTCGTAAGTCAGTAGGCCCGCCTGAATTAACGCAAAAACCCCCACGCTTTGTACCGAAATTGCAATCAGCAAGGCGTAAAACATGCGATTATTTTTCACGATATACATATCGCGAAAACCACCTGTCAGGCAAAAACGCCCACGCTGCATGACAAATCCCAGCAGAGCACCACAAATTAGCCCGCTTAATATCATTGAAAACATAAATTAATTAACCAGATGAATGTTAATGAGGAAATTATTCATGACTGGTGGAATGCAGACCAATAACCAAATTCTCTAAATTAGAACAAATGGTTATTAATGAGGAGTTCGATACAAAAGAATAAAAAAACCGGAGCCAAATGTTCATTCGACTCCGGTTTATTATTAGAAAAGATGATTATGCTACGTCTTCGTACTGCGGAACCGGATTACGGAAGCTCTTGGTGACGCAAGCCAGGTAAATCAGACCGATAGCAGCCCAGATCAGACCCAGAACCATTGAGCTTTCTTCCAGGTTAACCCACAGCGCACCAACGGTCAGCGCACCACACATCGGCAGGAACAGATACTGGAAGTGATCTTTCAGCGTCTTGTTACGCTTCTCACGGATCCAGAACTGCGAGATGACCGACAGGTTAACGAAAGTGAACGCCACCAGCGCACCAAAGTTAATCAGCGCCGTTGCCATTACCAGGTCGAAGTTGATTGCCAGCAGGGCAATCGCGCCAACCAGGATGATGTTCATCGCCGGAGTACGCCATTTCGGGTGTACATAACCGAAGAAGCTTTTCGGGAACACGCCGTCACGACCCATTACGTACATCAGACGCGCTACGCCTGCGTGCGCCGCCATACCGGACGCCAGTACGGTAATGGTGGAGAAGATCAGCGCGCCAACCTGGAACGCTTTACCCGCAACGTACAGCATGATTTCAGGCTGTGACGCATCCGGATCTTTAAAGCGAGAGATATCCGGGAAATACAGTTGCAGGAAGTAAGTTGCAAAGATGAAGATCATGCCGCCAATCAGCGCGGTCAGGAAAATCGCACGCGGGATCACGCGCTCTGCATCTTTGGTTTCTTCCGACAGATTGCTGATGCCGTCAAAACCGGTAAAGGAGAAGCACAGGATTGTCGCCCCGGTAATCATCGGGATAACATGCGCATCGCCAGACCAGAACGGACGAGTGCTCGCCAGCGTACCCGCGCCTTCACCTTCAAATACGCCATAAACAACCATGCCCAGGATCACCGCGATCAGCACTACCTGCAACACGACGATTACAGTGTTGAAGTTCGCTACGGATTTCAGACTACGCAGGTTAAAGGCGGTCATAAAGGCCACCAGCGCCACCACAAACATCCACGATGGGATGGAAGGCACCAGAGCTTCAAAATAGATTTTCGCCAGCAGAATGTTGATCATCGGCGCGAACAGATAGTCGAGCAGAGAAGACCAACCCACCATAAAGCCGACAGTCGGGCTAATGGATTTCTGGGCGTAAGTGTATGCAGAGCCAGCAGAAGGATAGCGGCGAACCAGCTTCCCGTAGCTCAGAGCCGTAAACAGGATCGCAATCAATGCGAACGCATAGGCTGTCGGCACATGACCATCCGTGAGGCCTGAAACGATACCAAATGTATCAAACAGCGTCATCGGCTGCATATAGGCAAGACCCATCATTACAACCGGAACTAACGTAAGCGTTTTACGCAATTCCACGCGAGAGGTGTTTGGAGTAACGTTATGCGACATGGTCATTCTCCTTTACGGTGATAACCGTCGCGTAAGCAAAAAATTGCCCCATTTTTTTGGATTCCTCAGCGACAACAACTGTCGATTTTTAGTAAATATCTATCCGGTACGAAGCCCGGCCTCTTGGTATGAATGATTGGTTTGAAGCAAAAAATAACCGACGCTGATGAAACGTCGGTTTTTAGTCATTTTTTGACAGCGGCGCATTGTGCCTAAATGGGGGGGAAATGACAAGAGAATGAGAGGCTTGTCATAATAATTTTTCTTTAAATGGCTGATTTTCCGTCATCAGATTTTGCATAAACACCGGCGATCGCACTATTTGCTAAAATTTCATCCCGCCACCAGCCACTGGCAAGTCCTGCGGTCTGTTCGTTCCAGCCAATCCAGACGGGTTCAAAGAGAGTTTGGGCGACCACTTTCTTCTCGATTAACGCGCCACTATCGAGAAAACGTTGCGCCAGATAACGGGGTAAATAGCCGCAGCCGAGGCCGCTAATTTGCAGCTCCAGCTTGGTTTTAAAATCGAAAACGGTAATGGCTTCTTGTTCGTCGAGAAGTTGTGAGGCCGTAGAAGCGCCGGCCTGCGCAGTGTCCCCCACCACAATCGCCCGATATCGCTTAATGATACGACGGTTTAACGGTTCTTCTTCCAGGGCTAACGGATGATGAGGCGCGACCGCAAAGACTTGTTCCAGATCGCCCAACCGTGAAAAACCAAACTCACTGGAAGATGGTGGCTCATGCATCGCGCCAACAATAATATCCGCTCGCCCCTGAGTCAGGGCATCCCAGGAACCACCGAGTACGCCATTGATAAACTTCAGGCGCGTCACGCTATGATGTTGATAGAAAGCTTCAATGAGTGGCGCAAGCAGAGAAAAAGGAAACGTGTCGTCCACGCCAATCACCAGCTCGTTTTCCCAGCCTTCATGCAGTTTGATAGCCTGCTTTTCCAGTTCTCGCACGGTATGCAGAACTTCCCGCCCTTTCTCTAATAACATTTTTCCGGTGCGGGTGAATTTAGCACGGTGTCCGCTACGATCAAGCAATTGAATATTAAGGTCGCTTTCCAGCTTGTGAACGGTGTAACTCAGAGCAGACGGCGTCTTATAGAGTTTGGCCGACGCCGCCGCAAAACTGCCTTCTTTTTCTAAGGCATCGAGGATCATCAACACATCCAGCAGTGGTTTCATACACGCCCCCTTGCAGTGCATGCGGCGTCCTGCTGGCGTGATCGTTTACTCCAGCGGCATTACCAGCGGATCGGGATACTGGTATTCAAATCCCAGTTCATTACAAATCCGACTGCCATCAATAATCTTACCTTTGCCGCTGTCCAGACTATTTCTGAACTGCGGAGGTTCCAGCCCCAGTAAACGGGCCATCTGCGGATAGAAAACATTACGCGCAGGGTGAGCTGGCGCACATATATTATAGATGTGTCCGCCTTTAGGTGCCTGTAACAACAGAGTGATAGCGCCAATAACATCTTCTAAATGGACTAAATTAACACCATGTTCACCATCAGGCGCGGTTTTTCCGGCAAAGAAGCGTCCGGGATGACGCCCCGGTCCGACCAGGCCCGCAAGACGCAGAATATCGACCGAAGTACCGGGTAAATTGTGCAGCCAGTCTTCGAGCTCTTCTAATACTCGTCCACTGTTGGTTACTGGATTACGCGGGGTAGTTTCTTTCACCGTGCCTTGCGCGTCGCCATAGACTGATGTTGAGCTGGTAAAAATAATGCGGGGAATACGATGGGCCAGCGCGCTATCCACTAACTCTTGTACCGCTTGTAAATAGAACTCATCGCCGGGGCCGCTACGACGTGCCGGAAGCGTAATGACCAGCGCATCGGCGTCCATCAGGGCATCCAGATCGTCAGAATCGCAAACTAACTCAGGCTCCATGCGAAGCAGATAGCTATCAATGCCACTCATTCGGGCCGCTTCGACACCATCTTGTGTGGTTTTACTCCCGGTGACTTGCCAGCCTCGCGCTGAAAGTGACATCGCCAGCGGCATGCCTAACCACCCTAACCCGACAATTGCGACCTTTTTCATCCGTTATCTCCTGATACACCTTAGATCTATAAGGCTACGCTAGCGTATCAAAACTGACAATTCATTCTATGAATGAATCTCTTCAATAATGATAACGACATGCTGCAATGAGCAGTGAATCGTCGGTAACCGCGTATACCAGACGGTGCTCCTCTGTAATGCGTCGGGACCAGAAACCTGACAAATTATGTTTCAGGGGTTCTGGCTTCCCCTTACCTTCAAATGGTGTTCTGCGGGTATCTTTGATAAGTTCATTGATCTTTTTAACAATTCGCTTATCTGTTTCCTGCCAGTACAGATAATCATCCCATGACTCCTCAGACCAGATTAGTTTCACTCAATAATGTCCTTTTCCGTTCCTTTGCCTGATTTCAGGCTATCGATTGAGTCCATCAATCTCCGGGCGTTAGCGGGGGAGCGCAGTAGATAAGCCGTCTCTTCCAGCGAGTTGTATTCTTCGAGTGACATCAGAACACAAGCCTCTCCATTCTGACGAGTAATAAGGATCGGGGCATGATCTTCAACGGCTTTCATCATTGTTGCCGACAAATTCTGACGCGCTTCGCTGTAGCTAATTGTACGCATATCAATCTCCTCTTATGTACAGCTCATTGTACAATGATGGGCGTTAATTAACTATTTATTAATTAGTTTGTAGATCAAGATATTGTCAGTGAGACGAAAATCCAGGCTTCGCTATTTTTGGTGCCGTCAGGTTAGAGGACAGTCCTCTTAGCCCCCTCCTTTCCCCGCTCATTCATTAAACAAATCCATTGCCATAAAATATATAAAAAAGCCCTTGCTTTCTAACGTGAAAGTGGTTTAGGTTAAAAGACATCAGTTGAATAAACATTCACAGAGACTTTTATGACACGCGTTCAATTTAAACACCACCATCATTACCATCATCCTGACTAGTCTTTCAGGCGATGTGTGCTGGAAGACATTCAGATCTTCCAGTGGTGCATGAACGCATGAGAAAGCCCCCGGAAGATCATCTTCCGGGGGCTTTTTTATTGCGCGGTTGATAACGGTTCAGACAGGTTTAAAGAGGAATAAGAAAATGACAGACAACACTCGTTTACGCATAGCTATGCAGAAATCCGGCCGTTTAAGTGATGACTCACGCGAATTGCTGGCGCGCTGTGGCATTAAAATTAATCTTCACACCCAGCGCCTGATCGCGATGGCAGAAAACATGCCGATTGATATTCTGCGCGTGCGTGACGACGACATTCCCGGTCTGGTAATGGATGGCGTGGTAGACCTTGGGATTATCGGCGAAAACGTACTGGAAGAAGAGCTGCTTAACCGCCGCGCCCAGGGCGAAGATCCGCGCTACTTTACCCTGCGTCGTCTGGATTTCGGCGGCTGCCGCCTTTCGCTGGCAACGCCGGTTGATGAAGCCTGGGACGGCCCGCTCTCCTTAAACGGTAAACGTATCGCCACCTCTTATCCTCACCTGCTCAAGCGTTATCTCGACCAGAAAGGCATCTCTTTTAAATCCTGCTTACTGAACGGTTCTGTCGAAGTCGCCCCGCGTGCCGGACTGGCAGATGCGATTTGCGATCTGGTTTCCACCGGTGCCACGCTGGAAGCTAACGGCCTGCGCGAAGTCGAAGTTATCTACCGCTCGAAAGCCTGCCTGATCCAACGCGATGGCGAAATGGAAGGATCCAAACAGCAACTGATCGACAAACTGCTGACCCGTATTCAGGGTGTGATCCAGGCGCGCGAATCAAAATACATCATGATGCACGCACCGACCGAACGCCTGGATGAAGTCATCGCCCTGCTGCCAGGTGCCGAACGCCCAACTATTCTGCCGCTGGCAGGTGATCAACAGCGCGTAGCGATGCACATGGTCAGTAGCGAAACCCTGTTCTGGGAAACGATGGAAAAACTGAAAGCGCTGGGTGCCAGTTCAATCCTGGTGCTGCCGATTGAGAAGATGATGGAGTGATCGCCATGAGCTTTAACACAATCATTGACTGGAATAGCTGTACTGCGGAGCAACAACGCCAGCTGTTAATGCGCCCGGCGATCTCCACTTCTGAAAGCATTACCCGCACTGTTAACGATATTCTCGATAACGTGAAAGCACGCGGCGATGAGGCCCTGCGGGAATATAGTGCGAAGTTTGATAAAACCACGGTTACCGCACTGAAGGTGTCAGCTGAGGAAATTGCCGCCGCCAGCGAACGCCTGAGCGACGAGCTAAAACAGGCGATGGCGGTAGCAGTAAAGAATATTGAAACCTTCCACACTGCACAAAAACTGCCGCCGGTAGATGTAGAAACGCAGCCAGGCGTGCGTTGCCAGCAAGTCACGCGCCCGGTAGCTTCAGTTGGGTTGTATATTCCTGGCGGCTCCGCCCCGCTCTTCTCAACGGTATTAATGCTGGCAACTCCGGCGCGTATTGCGGGCTGTAAAAAAGTGGTGTTGTGCTCACCGCCGCCGATTGCCGATGAGATCCTTTATGCGGCGCAGCTGTGCGGTGTGCAGGACGTGTTTAACGTCGGCGGCGCACAGGCCATTGCCGCGCTGGCGTTTGGTACGGAATCTGTGCCGAAAGTGGACAAAATCTTCGGGCCAGGCAACGCCTTTGTCACCGAGGCAAAACGCCAGGTAAGCCAGCGTCTGGACGGTGCGGCGATCGATATGCCCGCAGGCCCGTCGGAAGTGCTGGTGATTGCTGACAGCGGCGCTACGCCGGATTTCGTGGCTTCTGATTTGCTTTCCCAGGCTGAACACGGCCCGGACTCTCAGGTGATTTTACTGACGCCCGATGCTGAGATGGTGCGTCGCGTAGCCGAAGCTGTCGAACGCCAACTGGCAGAACTGCCGAGAGCTGAAACCGCCCGCCAGGCACTGAGCGCCAGCCGCCTGATTGTGACCAACGATTTAGCGCAGTGCGTGGAGATATCTAACCAGTACGGCCCGGAGCACCTGATCATCCAGACCCGCAACGCCCGCGATCTGGTCGATGGCATCACCAGTGCCGGTTCGGTATTTCTGGGTGACTGGTCACCGGAATCGGCAGGTGATTACGCCTCCGGCACCAACCACGTTCTGCCGACTTACGGTTACACCGCCACCTGTTCCAGCCTCGGGCTGGCAGATTTCCAGAAGCGCATGACCGTGCAGGAACTGTCGAAAGAAGGTTTCTCCGCGCTGGCTTCGACCATTGAAACATTGGCCGCCGCCGAGCGCCTGACCGCCCATAAAAATGCCGTTACTTTGCGTGTTAACGCCCTTAAGGAGCAAGCATGAGCACCGTGACTATTACCGATTTAGCGCGTGAAAACGTCCACAACCTGACGCCGTATCAGTCGGCGCGTCGTCTGGGCGGTAACGGCGACGTCTGGCTGAACGCCAACGAATACCCCACAGCCGTGGAGTTTCAGCTTACTCAGCAAACGCTCAACCGCTACCCGGAATGTCAGCCGAAAGCGGTGATTGAAAATTACGCGCAGTATGCAGGCGTAAAACCGGAGCAGGTGCTGGTCAGCCGTGGCGCGGACGAAGGTATTGAACTACTGATTCGCGCTTTTTGCGAACCAGGTAAAGACGCCATCCTCTACTGCCCGCCAACGTACGGCATGTACAGCGTCAGCGCTGAAACCATTGGCGTCGAGTGCCGCACAGTGCCGACGCTGGACAACTGGCAACTGGACTTGCAGGGCATTTCCGACAAGCTGGACGGCGTAAAAGTGGTCTATGTTTGCAGCCCCAACAACCCGACCGGGCAACTGATCAATCCGCAGGATTTTCGCACCCTGCTGGAGTTAACCCGCGGTAAGGCGATAGTAGTTGCCGATGAAGCCTATATCGAGTTTTGCCCGCAGGCATCGCTGGCTGGCTGGCTGGCGGAATATCCGCACCTGGCTATTTTACGCACACTGTCGAAAGCTTTTGCTCTGGCGGGGCTTCGTTGCGGATTTACGCTGGCAAACGAAGAAGTCATCAACCTGCTG
>OGQT01002035.1_pt1 | contig 15010 bp, 14 predicted proteins | sample 1553261 | NCBI WGS metagenome assembly OGQT01 (sample SAMEA2579992, study PRJEB22360) | human gut metagenome | biome: human gut; feature: human-associated habitat; material: faeces | place: Denmark | collected 2008/2010
TCAAAAATCCCAGAAAGTAAGATTGTTGCATGAAGATGCACTAATCGTGCAAAACATGGGAAAATAAACGTATGATAAACCCTCCCCGATGAAACTGAATGGTTTTGCCGGGGAGGGTTTTGGTTTTAGGAGGAAACTATGAAAAAGGACGATGAAAAACAGGTGAAAGAAGGTATAAAAATTCTCAAAGCAACTGCAGCGCGATTGGATGAAAGGGAAAAAAGTTGAAATCAAGTCCGGCGGTGCAGCTCACATATATAAAATGGAAATATGATAAAATAAGAAATCTGGAAGAAAGTATGCAATTCCGCCAATATTGTAGAAGGCGATGGGTAGGTATAAAGGGAATACAGGGAGTGGGGGGTCCAGATGACATAAATACAAATAAAAAGCTTCAAAAATATACGAAAGAATGGTACCAAAACCAACTAAATAGGAAGACAACTCCACTGGATAGAAAGAAAGCATCGGATAAAGAGCCGAATGCAAAAAGTGGAGTAGATGGAATTAGAAATAAAATTAAATCAAGGTTGAATATAGTTTTGGGCATAGAAGAAAATGAACCTAAACTAAGAATAAAATCAGAATATCCAGCTCAAAATGCAAAGCTTATAAGGGAAACATCGATAGTAACACCTGAAAATATGGCCTTTTTTGAGTTGCTGTTATCCTTAAAGACAGAAAGCGTAAGAAGTCTTGTACAAAGTATTGAAGATCAAAAGATAAAAATTGATTATGAAAAAATCTTTGTGGATGATTTTAGTGAACTTGATAAGTTCGAAGCGGACGACTTTGATGATAATAATATTTATGAAGAATTTGATCCAAGTGGAACAACAGCTCTCTTTGATTTTTTTCAAAAAGCAGTGATTCGGGGAATTCGTTCGTTAGGAGACAATGAGAAGCTTGGTTTTACGAAAATGGCAATGGAGTCCCGTCTGGAGTCTCTGAACATAAATGATGAAGAGTATGAATTTACAAATCAACCATATCAGATATCAAAATCAATGGAATTGATAGGAGATATTTATGAGTTGATGTGTGATTGCGAGATGCTATATCCGCAATCATTTGGAAGCTACCAGATAATTTATGAGGAAATGGAGAAAAAATTAGAAGAATGTAAAGGGCAACTTGAAAGACGTAAAGAAAAACTGGATGAAATTAGATGTATAAAAGAAGGAGAAAACTATAAATAAAGAAAAAACATTATAAACGGTAAGGAAAGGCTAAACCTCCGAAACGCTTTTAATTTTCATGATTAAAAGTGTTTCGGAGGTTTTTGTGCTTTATGGGTGATTTATACATTACTAGATAGTCATTGCTTAAATATGAATAAAATGTTAACGAAGAGATTTGATATTTAGGATTTTGAAGGATGTAATAACAGATTTCTGGTAGAGCAGCTGATAAAATAAAGATGCACTCAGGGATAGACTTATGAGGCGAAAAATATGAAGGTGTAAAGAGGAAAGGAGGTGTAGGAAATGGCTTCTTATACCGAGGACAGTGTGGAATTGAGGGAGATTATGGGCAAAAACATTCGAGAACGCAGAGAAGGATGTGGTTTGTCACAGAGCCAACTGGGAAAGGCTATAGGGAGTACCCAATCCTACATCTCTACCATCGAAAATGGATCTGGGAGCAGGGTTAGCTGTGTGAAGCTATACAGTATTGCTCAGGAATTGAATGTATCAATCGATGATTTGATGGGAAGGCGAAGCTCTTGTCCGCAGAAGTATACATTGCTGAACAAAGATAATCAAGAAATCATAATTAAGATGATACAGGTTCTTCTTGATAAACAACTAGAGTCTCAAGGAAAGGCTATCTAAAATGCCATGCACAGCTTTATGCTACATGGCATTTTATTTTTTTCAGGATATATATTCTATTGAATATAAAAAGGAAAAAAGTATATGCCCTTTTAAATATGGCTTTATGGTACTATACAGCCAAGCCCAAGGGACAAGTCCAAAGGCAATATAAATTATATGGAGGTCATATTATGACACAAATCAAGAACATCAACGCTATGCAGGAATTAACAGAAGTGCAGGAAGACATGGCGGACACCCACGATAAGTTTCACAATAAGAGTCTAAAAGGCAAAAAAGGATACATCACCTTTGCACGAACGAAGGAGGGAATGTTCATCTGCGGTGATGGAGAAAGCAGCGTAATCAAAGGAATCCAACGGACCATTACAGAGAAACAATACTGCGTTGGACAGAGACTCGTCGATTGCCATCGTCGTTCCAGTCGGCAATAACGCGACTGATTGGATAAACATCATCAAGTCCTTTATCGACAGAAAGGTTTATTGTTTCCGAGAAAAACCAGTTTCTGGAAAAGGAGTATTGATGCTTTTCTGTTTTAATGATAACTGCCATATCGAAAGTGATAGCGTATTCATCATCGTTTACAATAACAGTATCGCTGACAATGGAGACTCCTGTTATTTTTTCATTAATTGGTACTGTTTTCCACGGTTCCTCACAAAACGGTTCGAATATAGTACCCGCTCTTTTGAAGATACAAGAAAAGCAAGAGACATCTTCAACTTCTGAAAAAAGAGAAAAGGGATGAACCTCGTTTCGAAGTTCTACAGAAAAATGCTCTGTATTAAGCTGTAAATTTCCATAAGCCGTTTGATTCATAATAGCTCCGTCATAACTGACGAAGGATTCACCAATGAGTTTCCTCAAGCAGTCAATCATTTCAGATGTGAATTTGGCCTGTACCATTGTGTTAGTCCTTTCTGATGAAATGGATTTTTTGCTTTTTGACTGGGGATTCAATGTTAACCGTTATATCTACAGCCGGACTATCAGGCGTAGAAGTTATGACCCGGTAGACAATCCGAGTGCCATCTTCAAAAACAGTTTGGACCCCCTTTCCGTTAGACAGCTGAGACTCTTTGCCGCCACAGCTAATAGTTTTGTAAAAGTCCTCAGAGGTTTCAATGGGATTGTCACTTACAATCACACGATGGTTCTTTCCCTTTTCTCCAAAATATCCACTTGGATTCAGCGGATATTTTTTGGAAACTTTCTCTACATTTCTAGAAAAGGTACAGAAATCCGTTTTTGTATCACTGGGATTATATGTTCCCATGTACAGTCCGCCCTTTCCACCACCCATTAGCAATCACCTCCGTGCATACGACTCGTCCAATCTGGGAACGAAACGAACTTTGCATAGCGAAGGTAGTCGCCAAATACAGAATCAGGCATAGCACCGTACACAAGTACGACCTTCGGGTTCAAAGCATCCATCATCGCGTCAAGTCCAGCTTTGTATTCGTGCTTGTCTTCACGGTTGCTAATACAGCCATACGTGCCAAGGCACACAACACTGTGCTTCGGAATACCAAGAAAAGCAATGCGTTCTGGAAAGTACCGGGTCGTATAGGTCAGCTCGTTACCCCAGCGAACCAGCGGATAAACATTGCAGCCATTGCGTTGGTAATAGCTGCCAAGCGCTCTGCTACGGTAGAGATTTGCTACCTGAACAGCCAGTGGTGCGTCCCGATAGAGAGAACAATCAACCGGCAGCAGAAAGCGGAACCTTCTGAAATCTTCAACATAAGACGAGGGATTAATAAGAACCTTTGAAAATATAGGGTCTTTTTCAAAAAATCCAACGGCCTCATCGGTTCCAATCGCTTTCTCCCGCTTGGAAAATGGCGTGATGCCGGATGGAATCACGATTTCTGCCGGAGCATGAATAACAGGAATTTCGAGTTCTCCGTCAAACACCGCACCTGCAACCAACTCCGGGTTGCAACCATCATCAAGGTTTGCTTTACGCTTTACCATCATTATAACAGATACCTCCTATAATGTCTTGATTTAAGATAAAATACATTTCGCTTTCACTCCAAAAAAGAAAGAGCCGCAGCAACATGCACGCAGAATCAGACACTGAAAAGTGTCTGGAAGTTCTGCAATATAGCACGTCACTGCGGCTTATTTGCAAGTAATATCATTTTCTCAAAGCATTAAGGCGGTGGCTTTCCACCGATTGTGACCGGAATATCTTCTTTTTTGGCAACACACTTATGCCACACAGTAATCGGTTCCTTTAGCGTCACAGCTGTTTTAAGGATAAAACAGCGTTTTCCAATCGGACAACTTTTATTACAACGGTAGACAACTCCATTTGAATTCATAATGTTCTCCTCACTTTTCCATATAAGCGTGTTCGCTTAAACATAACACCTTACTCTAAAATGAAGGGAGTCGAAACTCCCTGAGTTTTGATTAGGTTAAGTAAGCTGTTGTAGGCGGGACAATGAGCTGAAGATTCCTCAGTCGATACCTCATTGCCTGTCTGGATACCTGATAGACCTGGGCGATTTTCCGAATATAATCTTCCGTTCGATAATCTTCATGTGCTGGCCGATCAAATCCAGAAATCGAGCGCCACACGGTTGGAACCGTTTTCCTTGGCATAAGAAAATCTGCTGCACAGGTATTTGCTTGATACTCGATGTGATCCAGTGCGGTGACTAGTTTTTTCTTCTGCCCGAATAATGTGCACTTGGTCGTCTGGTGTACATAGTCAGGTGGTTCCCGCCGGAAACAGTCTTTGTGCAAAACCTGATGAAAAACTTCGTGCATCACCGTAAAACGTTCACGCCCAATATTGTTTCCCTCGGTCAAAGTGGCATCAATTAAAATTGTGCCCTTTTCAAGGTAGATCCTTTCGGGCTGAATCCCTTCATAAAGATGCGGTGCCGGAGAAACCCAGATATATCCTGGGTTGAAAGCGGTCAAGCCAAGGATAGCCTGATCCGGACGGATATACTTCCAGTCATAATCAACGCCAAGGCATTCCTCGATCACACGGTACACATCATATTCTTTCGGTTTTTTCAGCAACTCCGGGTCAAACTTCTGAAGCAGCTGTTCTGCTGCGCGTTCCAGTTGTTCCGGTGAATAACGATAGTAAAACATCAGGTACTTTCGCCACGCTCCTTCTTTTCCATCATCTCGATCATCTTCTGCCAGAGATCATCTCCGGCGTTTGTATCGCGTGCCATTCTGAGTGCAACACGGACCTGTTCGTTGCCCATGATGTACTCCGGGAGATCCGGAGAAACCGTGTTCTCCTTTGCATTCGCAGCAAGATCGAACATTTTATCCCGATCGTCTTCGGACAAATGTAGCGTTGTAGCAATTGCATAAAGTTTGTCCTTATCCGGTGGGTAACGGTGTCCCTTCTCAATGTCGCTCATATAGGCAGGTGCAATGCCGATCTCAGATGCGAGTCCCCGCAGCGTAATGCCACAAGCTATTCGTTTCTCCTTGATAAATGTCCCGAATTTTTCCTCCGTAGGCATAGGGCTTCCTCCTTTTGTTCAAAATCAGCGTGTTCGCTAATTTCTAACACCATTATACCCCATTTCTGCGCATTGTCAAGAGCATCGCACAAAAATTTTGGAAGGTTCTCTATCTGGAATGTATTCCTATCTGGACGAAAATAATGTATAATCGTTATGTAAAATGAGAGTTACTGTTCTATCCGTGACAGCATGAGAAGGAGATTATACCAATGGAAAACGCAAATTTCAATCAGCTGGTGTCGTTTGTATTCGGCATTGCCAATGACTGTCTGGTTGATGTTTACGATGTAGGCGACTACCGAAAAATTATTCTACCGATGATCGTGTTACGCCGCTTTGACGCAGTTCTGGAACCGACAAAACAGGCCGTTCTTGCCATGAAACAAAAACTGGATGCCGCAGGCATTCTGGAGCAGGATGTTGCATTGTGTTCCGTTGCACACGAGGCGTTCTGCAATAGTTCGCCTTTTACACTGTCCGATTTGAAATCCCGCACAAACCAGCAGCAGTTGAAGCAGGACTTCATTCTATATCTGGATGGATTCAGCAAAAATGTACAGGATATCATCACAAAATTTGAGTTTCGAAACCAGATTGATAAGCTTTCCGAGCATGACATTCTGGGGCTTTTGATTTCCAAGTTTGTTGACCCGTCCATTAACCTCAGCAGCCGTCCTGTGCTCAACCCGGATGGCAGTGTAAAACTGCCGGGATTGGATAACCACACGATGGGGACCGTGTTTGAAGAAGTTATCCGAAAATTCAATGAGGAAACGAATATCACCGATGCCGGACGTCATTTTACGCCCCGTGATATTGTGGAACTGATTGCTGATCTTGCCTTTGTGCCGATTGAAGATCAGATCAAGAGCACGACTTACCGCATTTACGATGGCGCTTGCGGCACCGGCGGTATGCTGACGGTTGCGGAAGAGCGCATTCAGAGGCTTTCCCAAAAGGCCGGTAAAAAAGTTTCCATCCATCTGTATGGTCAGGAGAATGCAGACGAAACCTACGCGATTGCGCGCGCCGATATGCTTGTTAAGGGTGAAGGCTCCCAGGCGAATAATATTTTCTTTGGCTCGACCATTTCTAATGATGGCTTTCCCGGAGAAACTTTCGATTTCTGCCTGTCAAACCCGCCGTTTGGTACGTCATGGAAAAAGGATCTGGCCGCATGGGGTCTTACCAAGAAAGATGATATCACGGACCCACGTTTTCAGGTCACCTATCGTGGGGAGGATTTTTCACTCCTGCCGGATATCGGCGACCCGCAGATGCTGTTTCTTGCAAACAATATCAGCAAAATGAAGCAGGATACCCCTTTGGGCAGCCGTATTGTAGAGGTGCACAACGGCTCTTCACTGTTTACCGGCAAGGCAGGGCAGGGGCCTTCCAATCTGCGTCAATATATCATCGAGCAGGATCTGTTGGAAGCTATCGTGGCGCTGCCGGAGAAGATGTTCTACAATACCGGCATTGGCACCTATCTCTGGGTGCTTTCCAACAAAAAGAGTGCTCAGCGTAAAGGTAAGGTGCAACTGATCGATGCAACCACCATGAAAGCTCCTCTGCGCAAGAACCTTGGTGAGAAAAACGGCGAAGTCAATGCTGCACTGCGCAAAAAGATTCTGGACCTGTATCTTGCATTTGACAAGGCAGACCCGGAATACAGTAAGGTTTTTGAAAATCACGAATTCGGTTATTGGCAGGTGACAATGCAGCAGCCAAAGCGCGATGAAAACGGCAAGATCCTGCTGGACAAAAAGGGCAATCCTGTCATTGACAAGGAGCGCAGCGGTGACACCGAGATCATTCCTTTTACCTACGAGGGCGGGATCGATGCCTTTATTCAGAACGAAGTACACCCCTATGCGCCGGATGCGTTTGTGAAACCGGGCAGCGAAAAAGTGGGCTACGAGCTGAGCTTTACCAAGTATTTCTATAAACCGGTGCAGCTGCGGACGCTGGACGAAATCGCAGCGGATATTCGCGCGATTGAGAAGGAAACCGATGGCCTTCTGGACGAGATCATTGGAGGCTGAGATGAGATACGAGAAATATATAAGCGTTCCGGATGCCATTTGGTTTGATGTTGTTCCAGATTCCTGGCGTGCATTAAAAATGCGAGGAGTGTTTTCTGAAAGAAATACGAAGGTTTCAGACAAAGACTATCCTGCACTGTCAGTTGGTAAAATGGGCGTAGTACCTCAACTTGATACTGCAGTAAAGACAGATAACGGCGATAACAGAAAATTGATCTGCAAAGGCGATTTTGCAATCAACAGCCGTTCCGACCGAAAAGGCTCAAGTGGCATATCTCAATATGATGGTTCAGCATCGCTAATTATAACTGTGCTGAAACCACATCGAAGTCTAAACGGCCGATTCTACCATTATTTACTCCGTGGCCATTATTTTGCAGAGGAATTTTACAGGAATGGGCACGGCTTGGTTTCCGACTTGTGGACAACAAAATGGGATGAGATGCGCAATATCTATATTCCTGTCCCTCCCCGCGAGGAGCAGGACCAGATTGTGCGGTATCTGGACTGGCAGGTGTCCAAAATCAACAAGCTGATTCACGGCTACCAACGGCAGATCAAATTGTTGGAAGAACGGCGGCAAACTGTCATTGACCGAGCGGTAACAAAGGGGGTTCGGCAAGGTCGTCAAATGCACAGCATTCAGGCAAACTGGATGGGGGATATTCCTGCCGATTGGAAAATGATTCCGTCAAAACGACTGTTCCTTGAAAGTAAGGAGCGCAAGCATCCGGATGATAAACCCTCAACTGCAAGTCAAAAATACGGAATTATTTTGCAGGAAGACTACATGAAGAGCGAAAACAAGCGCATTGTGATTGCGACGCAAGGGCTTGATGACTGGAAGCATGTAGAACCAGACAATTTTGTGATTAGCTTGCGTAGCTTTCAAGGTGGCATCGAGCGAAGTGAAATTTTTGGATGTGTGACATGGCACTATATCGTCCTATTGCCGCAGAAATATGTGGTGCCAAGATACTTCAAGTGGTTACTGAAATCCAAGAGTTATATCAAAGCTCTTCAAGGCACTTCTGAATTTATTCGCGATGGACAGGATTTGCGCTATTCAAATTTTGTAAAAGTTGATTTGCCGTTGATTCCCGCCAGTGAACAGGAAGAGATTGCAGATTATATTGAACAGGAAACCGCTAAAATCGACCGAGCGATTCCTGTTCTGGAAAAAGAGATTGAACTCCTCAAAGAATACCGCACTCGTTTGATTTCCGATGTGGTCACCGGGCAGATGGACGTGCGCAACGTTGAAGTGCCGGAGTATACGCCGGAAGAAGATATTGCAGAGGAGGCTCCGGAAGAACAGGAGGTGGAGATGGATGCCGACTAATGTAAAAGAAAACGGCTTTGAATCGTCGATTGTGAGCTGGCTTGTGCAGCACAACGGCTATGAGCAGGGCTCCAATGCGGATTACAATAAAGAAATCGCGATGGATGAAACACGGCTGTTCCGTTTTCTGAATACCACGCAGGCGGACAAAATGAAGCAGCTGCGTCTGGAAAACGACCCTCTGGAAAAGGAAAAATTCTTGCAGCGGCTGGATCAAAGTCTCCATACCAATGGTGTGATCGACCTGCTGCGCAAGGGGTTCCGTTATAAGCACTTGGTATTGGATGTGTTTTATGTGCGTCCGTCTCCCGGCAATGAAACTGCCGCCAAACTCTACGCACAGAATATTTTCAGTGTGACCCGGCAACTCCAGTATTCCCGCCAGAATCCACTGCTGGCACTGGATGTATGCCTGTTTCTGAATGGTTTGCCCATCGTTACCATGGAGCTGAAAAATCAGCTTACGAAGCAGAATGCAGCGGATGCTGTAAAGCAGTATAAAGATGAACGCACTCCGGATGAAGTGCTTTTTAGCTTTAAGCGGTGTATCGTTCACTTTGCTGTAGATGACAATGAAGTGCGGATGTGCACCGAGCTCAAGGGGCAAAAGTCGTGGTTCCTGCCGTTCAACAAAGGTTACAACGATGGTGCAGGCAATCCACCAAATCCGGACGGCATGAAGACAGATTATCTCTGGAAAGAAATCCTTCGCAAAGATGATTTCTCCAATATCATTGAAAATTATGTGCAGATCATTTGCGATGAGGATGAAGAAACACATAAAAAGAGCTACAAGCAGATATTTCCGCGCTATCACCAGCTGCAACTGGTCACTTCTCTGCTGGCGGACGCCAAGCGAGATGGAGTTGGAAAGCGATACCTGATCCAGCACAGTGCGGGCTCAGGAAAGTCTAATTCCATTGCATGGCTGGCGCACCAGCTGGTTACGTTGAAAGACGCAACCGACCACAATACTTTTGATACTGTGATCGTTGTTACGGACCGCGTTAATCTGGACAAGCAGATTCGGAATACGATCCGGCAGTTTATGCAGGTCTCCTCTACAGTCGGCTGGGCCAAGGACTCATCTGAACTTGGAACACTGCTGGAAAAAGGTACAAAGATCATCATCACCATTGTACATAAGTTCCAGTTCATTCTGGAGGATATCTCCAAGCTCCACACCAACAGGAACTTTGCAATCTTGATCGACGAAGCTCATTCAAGCCAGAATGGCGACCTTTCCACAAAAATGAATATCGTTCTGTCCGGAAGCGAGTACGACAATGACGATCTTCTGGAAGATAAGATCAACACCCTGATTGATGGCAAAAAGCTTGCAAAAAATGCCAGCTATTTTGCTTTTACCGCCACGCCCAAAAATAAAACGCTGGAAGTGTTTGGTCGGGAAGAAATTCAGCCGGACGGAAGTAAAAGATTTTTTCCGCACTATGTCTACACGATGAAGCAGGCTATTGAAGAGCACTTCATCATGGATGTCTTACGCTATTATACTCCTATCCAGAGCTTTTATAAGCTCTCCAAAACGGTTGAGGATGATCCACTCTTTGATAAAAAGAAGGCACAGCGGTTGCTCCGCTATTATGTGGAATCCAATCAATATGCAATCGAGCAGAAGGCGGGCATCATTGTAGAGCATTTCCACACAGAAGTGATTGGTCGTGGAAAAATTGGCGGTCGAGCCCGTGCCATGGTGATTACCAGTGGAATCCCGCGCGCCATCGAATACTATAAAGCAATCAATGCTCTTCTGGAACAGCGTAAAAGTCCTTATAAGACGATCATTGCCTTCTCTGGCACAACCAAGTATGAGGGCAGGGAAGTTACCGAAGCGGATCTGAATGGTTTTACAAGCTCCAAAATCGAGCGTACCTTTAAGAAAGACCCTTACCGGATTCTGATTGTTGCGAATAAGTTTCAGACCGGTTTTGATGAACCTTTGCTGCATACGATGTATGTGGATAAGGGGCTTTCTGATATTAAAGCAGTTCAGACACTTTCCCGTCTGAACCGCAGTGCACCAGATAAAAATGATACGTTTATTCTGGATTTTGTAAACGATCCGGGTGTGATTAAAGCAGCTTTTGATAAATACTACAAAACAACGATTCTGTCTGGCGAAACAGATGTCAATAAACTGAACGATCAGATTTCGGAAATGGAATCGCTTCAGGTTTACACCCACGAGGATGTGGATTCCTTTGTCGAGGCATATTTGGATAATGCGCCTCGTGAGGAACTTGATCCGATTTTGGACAGATGTACAGAAAACTACAAAGAGCTAATCCCGGAAGAACAGATTCTCTTCAAATCCAATGCCAAAGGATTTGTTCGGACATACAATTTTCTCTCGGCGATTTTGCCCTACGGTAGCGTAGAGTGGGAAAAGCTGTCGATTTTCCTGAAGCTGCTGATCGGCAAACTTCCGTCTCCCGCTGAAGATGACAATATCAGCGGTCTACTGGAAGATATTGATCTGGAAAGCTATCGTGCAGTGGCACAGGATACCATGCGGATTCAGCTGGACAATGAAAATGGTGAATTGAATCCGATCCCCGTCAGCAGGGATGTTGGTATTTCGGTGCTAGAGCTTGATCCTCTGACGCAGATTCTGAAGGAATTCCATGATGCGTTTGGAGGCATTGACTGGACAGACGAAGATAAAGTGAAAAAGCAGGTTGCTGATCTGCCCGCCATCGTCAGTAAAGACGAAGCCTATCAGAATGCTATAAAAAACTCAGATGCACAGAATGCTCGTGTTGAAAGCGACCGTGCAACGATGCAGGCGATTCTCGATTCCATGAGTACGACGATTGAACTGTACAAGGCAGTGAACGAAAACCCGGCACTCTGTAAGTGGATTCAGGATATGGTTTTTGCCAACACGTATCAGACTTCGCCGCCTGCCAAAGAAGATCAGCCTGATTTCGATTGAAACACCAAAAGATATGTGATAAAATCAACTTATGATAGGGGATTATGCCCATCGCCGGGTGCTCGGCCTATCAATTTGCATGAAATCTGGATTTTGGAAGGAAGCAGCTATGCGTATTGACAATCTGACCTTGAAGAATTTCAGGAACTTTGAAAATGCCGAGATTCCGCTGAATCCTAAAATGAATATTGTGATCGGCAACAATGGCAGTGGAAAAAGTTCTCTGCTTATGGGGGCATTGACCGCTGCCAGCACTTTCTTCCTTGGAATTGACTATGCTTCTCCTCGCAGTATCAAAACGGAAGACGTTCGCCATGTGGCGTATGAAACCAATAAAATTTATCAGCAGCGCGAAGTTTATCCGGTTGAGGTGTCCTGTCAGGGTGTTATAAACGGTAATGCTTGTACATGGTCTCGCTCTCTGAGTGGACCAAAATCCAACACTACCTATGGTGCTGCATCGGATCTGAAAAAAATTGCATCTGAACTTCAAAAAGAAGCAGCACTTCCTTCTTCGCAAACGGTACTTCCGCTCATTGCTTACTATGGTACGGGCCGCCTGTGGGCACAAAAGCAGGCGAAACAGAAGGAAAAACAGAAGCTGAAGTCCCGCTTTGAAGGTTATCAGGACTGCATCGCTGAGCAGGCTACGGACAAGCAGCTTATGGAGTGGTTCAGTGACATGACCCTCCTTGTCAGTCAGGAAGGACCTATTCCGCAGGTGAGTGCGGTTCAGCGGGCGTTGGAACGCTGCTTTGCGGATTTGATCGACCACGATGAAACGCAGCATGTTAAGGTGGAATATCGTCAGAGATATCGGGCGATTGTTGTTGAATACGTTAATCGGAATGGCGAACATGAGCTTCATCCGATGTCTGAGATGAGCGATGGATACCGGTCTGTGCTGAATATGGTAGCAGATATTGCGCACCGGATGGCTGTTTTGAATCCTCAGCTCGGCGATTCTGTTTTGGAAACACCTGGTATCATCATCATTGATGAGATTGAATTACACTTGCATCCCGGCTGGCAAAAGCGAATCCTGAATGATTTGACAACGGTTTTTCCCAATATTCAGTTTATTGTATCCACGCATTCTCCGGAAGTGATTACTTCCTATAAGGATGCAAATCTTATTCTGCTGAAACACGAGGGCAGTGCAACACAAATCGATTCTGCCTACGGCAAGGATGTAAACACTGTTCTGCGAAGTATCTTGCTGGTTGGAGATCGTCCGATTGAAATTGAAAAGCTGTTTGATAAATTCTCGGAGCTTCTCCATAAGGAGGATTATGCAAAGGCCAAAGAGGTTCTGGAAAATCTGGAACAGATTTTGGGATATAATGATCCGTCCGTCTATGATGCCAGAAACAGTCTGGAAATTGAGCAAATGGAGTGGCCGGAATGAGGTATATCAAAAAGTCAGAGATTGAACCGCGAGATTTGCGAGAGTATAAAAAGAACTGCCGCAAAGCATCCCCGCCGTTAAAAATTACTTATAAAGATATGCCAAAGGACGGTACACGGCAGCAGTTGGCACGCGACCAAGGTTATCTTTGCGCATATTGTATGCGCCGCATTAGTCTCGATCCGGCGGACCAACTCAACTATCTGAATATTGAACACCTTGACCCGCAAAATCAGTTGCCGGATGAGGCAACTACAGATTTTTCAAATCTTCTGGGCGTGTGTCCCGGAAATCGGAGTTCTACGGAAAATGCAAAAAAGACTTGCGATGCCTACCGTGGAATCTTGGAAGAAGATCAGCAGACAATGCGCTTGAATCCGCTGGATGAAGCTCAGATGGATACAATCTTCTACCAAAGAAATGGTGAGATAGGATCAACCGACACGGAACTTAACAAGGAGCTTTCCGACAAGCTCAACCTGAACAGTGAAGCGGCCTACTTACCGCAAAATCGTGAAACCGCTTACAGTCAGTTGGTAAGATTTCTGAAAGCCAAAAAGCCCATAGGTGAATGGTCAAAGCCATTTCTTCAGCAGGCATGGCAGTTGTTTTGTACGCCGGACAAAACAGGGGCCTATCGGGAATATGTTGGGGTCTATGAATACTGGCTCAAGCATTGGATGAAGAAGTGATTTCGTGCTAAGTGTTAGGCTTATGTGCCGCTGCTTGACGCACAACGTCTGCTGCTAGGTTCAATATCATGTGTTTTATAGCCTGCTTAAAATGCAAACAACGTACCACCGTAAATCCGAATGCCCTGTAATTTTGGCACCCGCCCAGGCTGCCATCAAGAACCCCCGCAAGTAATTGCGTGAGCGCTTGAAAAAGCACAAATAAAGCAAACGAACCGCCCCGGTTTCCGTAACAGGAAGCCGGGGCGGTTTTTGTGTTGCAACGTACAGGAAAAGCAGAAAATATCTTTTACAGAAAGGACAAGCAAACTGTCCAACAGGATCGTTATAATAGACAGACAAAAGGGCATAAACGCCATCAAAGGAGAGTGCGCAATGAAAAAAATATGGATGTTTCTGCTGGGCGCGGCATTTGCCGCCGAACTGTTTCTGCTTGTCTGCATGGCAAGCAGAAGTGCATCACCGCGTCAGGTAATGTACACTTTTAAGGATGATGTATGGGATGTGATCTACCGGCTGAACCGCAGATGGAATTTGTGAGAAAAGCACTTGGCTTTTTGGAGGATGGACAGACAAGCTGTCCATCTTTTTTTGTATACTAGGATTGTGCAAAAGAGACAAAAATTTTGTGGCTGTTTCACAAAACAACAAAATTTCACACAAAGAATTGCGGCTGTTGTTGCACTGTGTTACAATGAACAGAGAAGGAGAATGAACTGTGCGTAATAGTAGATTAGACCGTATACTCTATATTCAGCAGATTCTGGTACAGGGCGGTGTGCTGAACAAACAGCAAACGGCGGACCACTTTGGCGTCAGTGAGAAAACCATCCAGCGCGATCTTGATACCCTGCGCAGCTATTTTGCAGACAGCGAGCCGCGCCGGGAGATCTTATACAACTCCGCAAAAGGCGGTTATCTGCTGGATGACACGCTTTCACGCTTCCTCACCAGCAGCGAGATTCTGGCGGTATGCAAGATTTTGCTGGAAAGCCGTTCCATGGTCAAGGAGGAGATGTTCCCGATTCTGGACAAGCTGGTGCGGGTGTGCACCCCGCTGGATCGGTTGAATCAGGTCAAAGACCTCATCAGCAACGAGCGCTTCCATTACGTTGAGCCGCAGCATGGCCGGAAATTTATTGAGAGTTTGTGGGACATCGGCACGGCAGTAGAAAATCACAATGTTATGGAAATTACCTACTGCCGCACCCACGACG
>OGQT01002036.1_pt1 | contig 15008 bp, 14 predicted proteins | sample 1553261 | NCBI WGS metagenome assembly OGQT01 (sample SAMEA2579992, study PRJEB22360) | human gut metagenome | biome: human gut; feature: human-associated habitat; material: faeces | place: Denmark | collected 2008/2010
AAGGATTACATTGCATCCCATAAACATCTCGTCCCCGCCAAGCGCCAGCTGGTGGCGCCACAGGGCAGCCGTGGTCGTCGGTTCACCACTGAGCCGGGAGAAGCTTACCAAATGGACTGGGGGTTTACCAAAGTGGTAGACTACGACGGCAGTGAATACAATGCCGCCTGCTTTGCCATGGTGTGCCACCACTGCGGTCAGCAGGACATAGAGTTCTTCCCCAATGCCAAGCAGGAGAATCTGTTCATTGGGATGCTTCACGCTTTCGGCTATATGGGAATTCCAAAGTATGTTCTGACAGGCAACATGAAAAGTGTCGTGCTTCACCGGGACTTTGAGGGGCATCCCGTCTGGCAGAAAGACTACGAGTCGTTCATGAAAACGGTAGGATTCCAGACAAAACTCTGCAAGCCTCGTCATCCCTTTACCAAAGGAAAAGTGGAGCGACTGGTACGGTTTGTAAAGGAAAACTTCCTGGCTGGACGGGTTTTGGGGAACATCACTGACCTGAACCGTGCTGCATTGGAATGGTGCAGCCGTCAAAACAGTTCCTACCACAATGCCACCGCCGGAGTTCCACAGGAACTACATGAAAGTTGGTGTGCCGAGCATCTTCGTATATTTGAGATGAATCCATCCCTGCTGTTTTATCTGTGCCCGGAGCGCAGGATCTCTTTTGACGGTTTTGTCAATTATGAGGGGAGAAGATTTGGCGTTCCATTCAGCTATAGATTATCTACTGCCCGTGTCATGCGGAAGGATGACATGATCTACATCTATTCCTCCGACCTGAAGCAACTGCTGACCACTCATGATGTGACCTGGAGCAAACGGGACCGCTATTGTGCCGACCAATATGCGCCCCAGCCGGAAGAGTTCCCCACCATGCCGGTAAGAACGGAGACTTCCCGGATTCCGGAGCCGGAACCTATCCTTTCCTTTGAAAAGTTCAACTTTGACAGGGAGGTAGACTGGGATGAATGATTCTGTTTTTGAGGCAGTAGAAACCAGCAGCCGAGTCCTGCGGCTGGATTTCTCTTCCATTGAGTTTGCCAAACTGGCGGAGGAACAGGATTTCTCCGAGGAACAGATTCAGGCAGTAGGTGTGGTTTTTGAGCATTTGCAGAAGAAGAAAGTGGACACTACCATCCACACACTGCTGAAAATGAGCCGGCTCCCGCTGAAAGATCCCAAAACATTTGAAAACTTCGATTTCTCGGTCATAAAGGGACGAGATGCCAACAGGCTGAAAACGCTGCCGTCCCTGTCGGCCATCTATGCCCACAGGAACCTGGCGTTCATTGGTCCGACTGGAACCGGTAAGACACATCTTGCCCAAGCTTTTGGTTATGAATGCTGCCAGCGAGGGATTAATACTGAAACCTAATTAAACGCTTTAACAATCCAATCGCGTCCGGTAATGCTGAAAATGGTATTAGGGGTAAGCGAGCAAATGGTATCGCAGAGACGATCAACGACTTTCTCCAAGGTTGCAAAAACCTCGTTTCGAAAGCCGCGCTTTCGTATCTCCTTCCAGATCTGCTCTATCGGATTCATCTCTGGTGTGTATGGAGGGATATGGAAAAGTACAATATTCTCAGGCACTTCCAGTGTTCCCGATTTGTGCCATGCAGCTCCATCGCAGCACATCAGAATGGTATCCTGCGGAAATTGTTTGGATAATTCCCGCAGAAACAGATTCATACACGCAGTATTGCAATAGGGCATGACAAGAAAACAGGATTCCCCAGTCAGCGGCTCGACCGCACCATAGGCATACCGGTATTCCCGAATATGGTGACATGGAACGCATGGTCGGATGCCTTTTTCGCACCAGCAGTACTTGGGATGGTTGATGCGGCCGAAGCCTGCCTCATCCCGGAACATAAGGCACACTTTTCCACAGCCCCTGTGGAGATTTTAGTATCAACGCCTTTTGTGTCCATGAATAGGATTCAGAAAATACTCAAAATGGTTTTTTGTAATTTCCCCTGATTGCCTTTACTTTTCTCCCTTTTTACAGTATAATTAAGGCAACACCGCACAAATGCGTCTGCGGGTCACAGCGAGTCTTTTGCACCAGCTCCGCAGTTACAAAGCTGGGAAATACATACAGTATTCCTCCGGCTTTGTAACTTTGATCTGGCACAAAATCTTCTGCTATGCCTCCTTGCCGATTTATGCGGTGTTGCCATAATTGCTTGATCAAACTTAACCACCGGCTGTGCCGGCGGCAAAAATTAGCATCCGGCGAGGAGTAAAGCAGGCAAGAAAAAATTCGTTAATGGGCAAGCTTTTCTGCTTCCGCCGCAAAGACCATATGGAATGATTTTGGAGGTACTCATGAAAGAATTCGTCCGTGTCCTGAAATTCACCTTTTTCTCCATCAGCGCCGGTCTCATCGAAATGGGAAGCTTCGCCCTGCTGAATGAATTTACCCATTTCCCATACTGGCCCTGCTACCTGATTGCCCTGTGCCTGAGCGTACTCTGGAACTTTACCCTGAACCGGAAATTTACCTTCCAATCCGCCGCCAACGTGCCCGTAGCCATGGCAAAGGTTGCCGCCTATTATGCGGTCTTCACGCCGCTGTCCACCCTTCTGGGCAATTATCTGGCCGGCAGTCTGGCGTGGAACGAATACCTGGTAACAATTGTGAATATGCTGCTGAATTTCTCCACGGAGTTTCTCTATCAGCGGTTTTTCGTCTTCGGCAAGTCCCTGGACAGTGCAAAGCAGGCGTAAATGCAAAAGCGAAAAAGCAATGTCACGCAGACTGAATAATCCAGCAAAAAGCAGGACACAAAAGTGTGTCCTGCTTTGCTCGTTCAGTTCATTGTACCCTCGGAGCGGGCGAACAGGTCGCCGATCCGCTCTCTGAGGGCGTTTGCTTCCGGGGTGTCCGACGCGCCGTAGGCGTCGATCCAATCCGCCGATGCCTGCTGGGCGCCTTTCATGGCGGCAAGGTCGCAGCCCAGGTCCGCCACCCGGAATGCGGGCAGGCCGGACTGCCGGGAGCCGAAGAAATCTCCGGGACCGCGCAGACGCAGGTCTTCCTCAGCAATCTTGAAGCCATCGGTGGTTTTACACAGGGCTTTCAGGCGTTGGAGCGTCTCCGGGTTGCGGTTGTGGGTGGTGAGGATGCAGTAGCTTTTCGCCTTGCCCCGGCCTACCCGGCCGCGGAGCTGGTGCAGCTGGGAAAGGCCGAAGCGTTCGGCGCTTTCGATAACCATCACGGAGGCATTCGGTACGTTCACACCGACTTCTATCACAGTCGTCGCCATCAATATCTGTGCTTCACCGGAAATAAATTTCTGCATTTCCGCCTCTTTGTCGGCAGCTTTCATCTTTCCGTGAACCATGCATACCTTATATTCCGGAAACACCTCTTTGAATGTCTCGAAACCCTCTTCCAAGTTCTTATAATCCAATTTTTCACTGCCTTCAATCAAAGGATAAACGACATAGACTTGTCGACCCTGTCCGATTTCCTTACGGAGGAAGTCGTAAAGTTGCGCTTTCTTATTATCATAGCGGTGCACGGTCTGGATCGGTTTACGTCCGGGTGGCAACTCATCGATCACCGAGACATCCAAGTCACCGTATAAAGTCATGGCAAGTGTACGGGGAATAGGCGTCGCGGTCATCACCAGGACATGAGGAACAATCGAATTTTTCGTCCACAACCGGGAACGCTGTTCCACCCCGAAACGATGTTGTTCGTCTATAATCGCCAGACCGAGAGAGGAAAAGACGACTGTCTCTTCAATCAGCGCATGTGTCCCGATCACGATCTGGATCTCACCGCTCGCGATAGCCGGCAATATCTTGTTCCGCTCCTTCTTTTTCGTCGAGCCGGTCAGGAGGGCTACTTTTATATCCATGTCTTTCAGAAAGCCCATGACTGTCGCATAATGCTGAGTCGCCAGAATCTCCGTCGGCGCCATCATACAAGCCTGACAATGGTTATCAACCGCCAACAGCATAGAGAGCAAAGCCACCAAAGTCTTCCCGCTTCCCACATCTCCCTGCAAAAGGCGGTTCATCTGCCGTCCGCTTCCCATATCGGCACGAATCTCACGGACAACGCGTTTCTGCGCATTCGTCAGCTCGAAAGGCAGATATTCTTTATAAAACGTATTAAAATAATCTCCAACGGAAGGAAAGACAATCCCTTTCAACTTCAGCTTGCGCAGGTTGGAAGAACGAAGAATGTTAAGCTGGATGAAAAACAACTCGTCAAACTTCAGGCGCAGTTGGGCTTTCCGTAATTTATCGACCGATTCCGGAAAATGCACATTCCGTATCGCTTCCGGAAACGGCATCATGCGGATACGGTTCAAGACAGCCGGAGGAAGTGTTTCAGGCAGCGTCCAGTTCAAACCGCTTAACAATGTGTACTGCAAATTCTGGATCGCCCGCGAATTGAGGAACGACTTTTTCATCTTCTCGGACGTATTATAGAACGGTGTCAGCCCGTTGGCTACCTTATCCGCCTGGTCCAGCGTGTCTATATCCGGATGAGGGATATTATAGATATGCCCGAACTCAGTCGGTTTGCCGAACACGATATAATCGACACCAGTCTTGATCTTGTCCATAACATAGTTAATTCCTTTGAACCAAACCAGATCGATCGTCCCCGTCCCGTCCGTAAATTTCCCGATCAACCTCCTTGTACGCCCCTCGCCTACCGTATCGAAAAACAAGATGCGCCCTTTCAACTGTATATAAGGCATATCGCCAGTCACCTCCGCAACCTTATAAAAACGACTACGGTCAATGTATTTGTACGGAAAGTAGAACAACAGGTCTTCATACGAAGAAATGCCGGCTTCCTTCTGCAATATTTCCGCCTTTTTCGGGCCGACGCCCGGCAGATACATGATGGAACGTTTGTCGAGATCGAACATATACAAATATTTATTTTGCAAGTAACGCCTTTGCCACCAACAGATCGAACGGAGTCGTAATCTTTATATTTTCCCGGTTTCCCGGAACAGTCTTGACCGTATGTCCGAAAGCCTCCACAACTGAAGCATCGTCAGTAAAAAACTCCGAGTAAGGTTGTTCATACGCTTTCAAAAGCAAATCATAATCGAAAACCTGCGGGGTTTGCACCGCCTGATAACGCGAACGATCGACCGGACGGCTCGACTCACCGGAAAACTCGCGGAGAGAATCGACCACAGGCACGACCGGGATAGCAGCACCCGACACTTCAGCCTCGGCAAAACACCGGTCGATAACTTCGGGAGCGACAAAAGGACGGACCCCGTCATGAACGGCGACACACGTCTTTTCATCCCCTCCAGACAGATTTCCGATTTCATCCGAAAGGAAATGCAATCCGTTCCGGACGGAATGAAAACGCGTCTCACCTCCGTTCGCTATCCGGTGCGGCACCTTACAACCGATCTCCTGGCAAAGCATCTTCCAATAGGGTTGGTGATCTTCCGGAAGCACCAGGATCAAACCGACAGACGCATCCCAGCGATGAAAAGCTTCCAACGTATGCATCAGGACAGGCTTTCCTTCCATCGGGATAAACTGCTTCGGCAAATCGCCTCCCATACGCAACCCGCGGCCTCCGGCGACTATCAGGACATATCTCTTCATTATTCCAGTTCCTCCAATACTTTCTTGACTTCCTCGTCTGCCTTGTAAAGTTTCTCCTTACACAGTTTGATCAGTCGGGTCGCCTCCTTTACCTTTTCAGAAAGAATGTCAACGTCCAGATCGCCGTTCTCGATGTCGGCGACGATCTTACGTAGTTTCTCTACTGCTTCATTATATGTTTCTGCCATGATGGGGGTTTTTGATTTATGATTTTTGATTTATGATTTATTTCTTCAGCACTGTCGAACGTACTTCACCGTCTGCAAAACGGGTTACCAATTCGTCGCCGATGGCCAATCCGTCAGCCTGTTTGATGATCTTTCCGTCCTTCAACGTCAAACTGTAGCCTCGCTTCAAGACATAATCGGGAGAAGCCATCTTGATGAACTGTTCGGTCAACTGAATGAAGCGGTTCCGTTCCGCCAAACTACTTTCCACGCGATTTGCCAAACGCACTTGCATCGCTTCCAGTTTCGATGCCCATTGGTTTAGAAAGGCATGGGCATCCGTTGGCAATTGCATGCCCATCCGTTGGAGCTGCGAACGATTCCGTTCGATCCGGTTTATTGCCAAGACAGGCAGACGACTTCCCAATGATTGCAGGAAGTTCTTTTGCCTGGACAGGATATCGGTTGCCAACGAACAGACCTCCTGTTGCAACTCTTCCACCTCTCCGGCAGCTTTATCCATCCGCCCGATCAGAAACTCGGCCACAGCCGTCGGCGTTTTCATCCGCGTATGGGCGACCATATCCAGAATCGTATCATCGCGTTCATGTCCGATACCGGTTATAATAGGAAGCGGGAACTGCGCACAGTTGGCCGCCAGCAGATAGGAATCGAAACTATTCAGGTCCGAAGTAGCTCCGCCGCCCCGGATAATCACGACCACATCAAAACAGTCGACATAACGGTACACCCTGTCTAACGCCGCAATTACGGACTCTTCCGTCCGTTCGCCCTGCATAAGAGCCGGAAACAGCTTCGTGTAGAAAGGATAGCCTGCCTTGTTACCAGACAACTGGTTCAGGAAGTCTTCATATCCGGCAGCCGTAGGCGAAGTAATGACAGCGATCCGCATCGGCAACGTCGGGAACGGCAACTCTTTATTCAAAGTGAAGACACCTTCTTCCTTCAATTGCCGGATGATTTCCAGCCGTTTCCGGATCATGTCTCCCAGTGTATAGGCCGGGTCGATATCCAACACAGTCAGGCTATAACCGTAGAGTTCATGGAACTCGACCGACACCTTCACCAGCACTTTCAGGCCGGAAGCAAACATCTGCCCGGTTTCCATCTCAAAATAAGGCTTCAACATCCGGAACGTCTTCGCCCAGATAGAGCCACGCGCCTTCGCCACCAGCTGTCCGGTTATCGCATTCTTCTCGATAAACTCCAGATAACAGTGCCCGGATGCAGCATTCTGACGCACGTCGCTCATCTCGGCACGCACCCAGCACGTTTCCGGGAATGCATTCAGGACAGCCTCTTTCACCCGGTTATTCAGCTCCAGCAAAGAAAACTCCTGCCGCTCCCAGTTCTGATTATTTTGCCCGTTTCCCATTTTTCCTTTCCTTTTTATATGCTTTATAGAAATCAGGAATACCATAACCTAACTCCGTATCCGGATGTTTATATTGGCTGGACGAGCGATGCAGCAGCTCGATCATCTCCCGGTTATTCAACCAAGGCAGTGATTGCCAGAGGCAAACTCCCATCCCTGCAAGGATAGGCGTGGCAAAAGAGGTCCCGTTCGCATACCTGACACTGCCGTTCGGCCCTATCACGCAGCTACTCGTACCTAACGCCACGGCATCCGGTTTCACACGCCCGTCAGTAGTAAAGCCTACGGAGCTGAAACCGCTTTTCTTTTTATCTTCATCTATCGCACCGACCGTAAAGATCCCGGCCGCATCCGAAGGGAACGTGATCTTTTCCCAATCGCCGTTTCCTTCATTACCGGCACTGCAAAATACGAGTATCCCTTTATCGGCAGCCAAGTGAGCTGCCTGACTGATCATGGCAGTCTTGCCATCCAAAGCAGCCTGCTCGTACGACAGTTCATCCGCATCAAAAGCAAAATACCCGAGTGACGAAGAAATGACATCCACACCGGCACTGTCCGCATATTCAACTGCGGCAGTCCAATAGTCTTCCTCGACGGGATATTCGGAATCGCTGTCCTCACTTTTAAGCAGCAGGTAAGAAGCCTTCGGAGCAGTCCCGACCATCACACCCGGAATATCGGCAGCAAGGCAGGAAAGGACCTTTGTCCCGTGGTCGTCCCCGACAAACACGCTTTTACCGGGAAAGACGACATTATGCGTTCCCAACAACCTGAGCGAATCGAAAGCCGATATCCGGTCCGCATTCATAAAACCGGCATCAATCACGGCCACCCGCATTCCTTCACCCTGAAAACCGGCTTCATGCAATTTAGTCCCGTTCAACATCTTGATCTGTTTATGAGCATAACCATACTCATTGCACAGAGGTTCATCCTCCGGCACGAAACGGTCTTCTCCCTTTTCCTCGGCCGGGACCCGCAAGTTCCCTTTCCAAATCCACTTGACGGAATCGACAATTGCCAACTGTTGCAATTGTTCGGCCACCGTACTATCGGGACTTTCCACCACGACAGTCGCAAACCACTTGCTTTGCACAACCGGGATCACACCCGTTTCAGACAACATGTCGATATACGACCGGGATATGGGAAAGTCAGCATCCGTGACGGCGATATCATTTTTAGCTCTCCGCTCGATCGCCTGCTTGGAAAGATAGGCTTCAGGTTCCTCCACCCGGTAACCGTCATCACCCTTATCTTTCAAATAGACGCGAAAACGATAATTCTCCCCGGCCCATAGCCAGGCCGGAAGACAACACAGAAAGAGTATAGACAAATATTTTGACATCGTTGCTTTATCTTTTTCTGCAAAAATATAAATTGTATAGCATATAAAAAAGCCCGGCAACTCATTCGAGGCCGGGCCTATACGTTCTATTTTTCTTATTCGGAAATATCGCAAATAGGGATTTCACGTTTTACACTCTGACGCAAAGAGATAAGGGTTTCCGTAGCGGTCACACCCGGTATTTCCTGTATCTGCGTATTCAGCAACTCCATCAGGTGTTCATTGTCGCGTGCGTATAACTTGATCAACATCGTGTACGGACCGGTCGTAAAATGACATTCGACCACTTCCGGAATCTTTTCAAATTCGGGAACCACGTCTTTGTACATCGAACCGCGTTCCAGTTTTACACCGATATAAGTACAAGTGTTGTAACCTAAAATCTTCGGATTAATATGATAGCCTGACCCAACGATCACATTCATATCAATCATGCGTTGTACCCGTTGATGAATGGCAGCACGCGAAACACCACATTCTTCGGCTACATCCTTGAAAGGAATCCTGGCATTCTTTGAAATAATGTTCAATATCTGCCGGTCCAGTTTGTCTATCTTCTCCATTGCTTGCTTACTTTACTTTCCTGTTTTAGATTTAATGTATCAAAAGTATATAATTAATTTCAATACTATATCATAGTGAAAGAAAAAAGTGCAAAATAAATAATAAAAGCGGGCGAAAAATGCTATTTAACATATTTCGCCCGCTAATTATCGTATAAAACGACAGTCTATTATTTCTTGTCTTTTACAATTTCCAGCAATTCGATTTCGAATTTCAGCGTGCTGTTCGGTTTGATGTCCTGTCCTGCGCCACGTTCGCCGTAAGCCAGATCAGAAGGAATCCAAACAATATATTTAGAGCCTACCGGCATCAACTGTAAAACTTCCGTCCAACCTTTGATTACGCCGTTAACCGGGAATTCCATCGGTTCACCGCGGTCAACAGAGCTGTCGAATTTGGTTCCGTCCAGCAAAGTACCAGTGTAATGCACCTTTACTTTATCCGTAGCAGTCGGTTTATCACCTGTACCTTCCGTTACGACCTGATATTGCAAACCGCTTTCGGTTGTGAAAACGTCTTTCTTCGATTTGTTTTCAGCCAGGAACTTTTCGCCTTCTTCTTTCGTTTTCTTCGCATCTCTTGCAGAAGCTTCCATGAAGTACGTCTGAACATAAGCCTGAGCAGCCTGCGGAGTCATCTTCATAGCAGAGGAATCACCCTTGATAGCTTGGATAAAGCCGGCAATCAGATCATCAACGTTAGCAGGATCGCCCGGCAGAGTCTTTAAATTTTCTTTGTAACCTGCACCTGTGCTGATACCGATGGCATAGCTCACGCTATCTGCGGCAGTCTTCAAAGATGCACTTTTGTGTGAATCACCACATGATGTAATACCCATAGCTACAATCGCTGTAGCAACCAATACACTAATCTTTTTCATTTTTCTCTATTCTATTATTTTACTATATCCAATAATTCTACGTCGAAAACCAATGCGCTGTTCGGCTCGATCGCATCTCCCGCACCATGCTCGCCGTAGGCCAGGTCGGAAGGGATGAAAAGACGCCATTTAGAACCTACCGGCATCAACTGCAACGCTTCCACCCATCCTGGGATCACCTGTGACACACCGAATACGGCGGGTTCGCCACGCTGAACAGAGCTGTCGAATACTGTTCCGTTGATCAATGTACCATGATAATGACATTTTACCTTGTCGGAAGCAGCCGGCTTGGCCCCTTCGCCCTGCTTCAACACCTGATACTGCAAACCGCTGGGTAACGTAACGACTCCGGCTTTTCCTTTATTGATATTCAGGAATTCCTCCCCGGCTTTCTTATTAAGCTCCAGTCTTTCTTTCTGAAGATTCATGAAGTAATCGTTGATAACCTGCTTTGCTTCATCGTAACTGATTTCAGGTTCTGCTCCGCCGAGCACATCCTTCAAACCTTTTACAAAATCCTCAACCTGAAGATTATTAATACCTGAGTTCTGGAAATTATTCCCAATACTTAAGCCAAGTGCGTAACTAATTTTATCCATTCTTTTTCTTTTCAACTAATTATGAACTACAAATGTAATGCTTTTAACCACATAAACAGCAAACAAGAAGACTTTTTTATGTAACGATAACTCATCTTAGACATGATAGTCTCCCATCAGGCCTATCCGAACTTACATTTTGTCATTTCGACAGTTCCAAAGGGGTATTTGCTATCAAATAGAATGTTAAAAAATATTACCCTTGCGGGTAATTTCCGAAAGATGCCCTATTATTTCAAAACAGGAGGGATAGTAGTGTCATTTTGATAATAAGACAAAAGCTGTACACAAAAACAGGCCTCGGTCGTATTTGCCTACCACCAGGGTTTCGTTTTTTCAAAAGAATAGTATCTTTGCAAACAAATAACTTATTCTATTAGACCATGATTAAAAAATTATTTTCGATTTTATCCCTTTGTGGATGCCTATTGGGGACCACCTCCTGCCAAAACGCAACAGAAACTGTTTCTGCCGGTCGCGACCTCGCTATCGCCGATTCCATGTTCACACACATCCTGGACAAATATAACGTCGAGAAATACGGCTTGTTGCAGGAAACGTATCCGGCCAATCCCAACAACCAGGTCACGTATCTGGCGGAAGGAGCCGAACAGAAACGCAATCAGGAGGTATCGTTTCTCTGGCCCTACTCCGGGATGTTATCGGGAGGGATCGCACTCTACAAGACAACCGGAGACGAAAAATACCTGAAAGTACTGGAAGAAAGGATTCTGCCGGGACTGGAACAGTATTGGGATAACATACGCGAACCGTTCTGCTACCAGAGCTATCCGATGTTCAATGGGGAGAGCGACCGCTTTTATGACGACAACGACTGGTTGGCGATCGACTTCTGCGACCTATACGCATTGACGAAGAACAAGAAATATCTGGAAAAGGCACAGGCTCTATACAATTATATATACAGCGGATGGGATGACGTGCTGGGCGGCGGCATCTACTGGTGCGAGCAGAAGAAGACATCCAAGAACACATGTTCCAATGCACCCGCAACCGTCCTCTGCATGAAACTGTACAACCTGACGAAAGACAATGCCTACCTCGAACAAGCCAAGAAGACATACGACTGGACCAAGAACAATCTCCGCGACCCGGAAGATTTCGTTTATTGGGATAATGTCCGCCTGGATGGAAGCGTGGACAAGGCCAAATATACTTACAACAGTGGACAGATGATACAAGCCGGCGTCCTGCTCTACCAGCAATCAGGCGACGAAGCCTATCTGAAAGACGCACAGGAAACCGCCCGAGGCGCCTACCAACGTTTCACCGAAGTGCGCAAAGCCGTAGACGGCACGGAAACCCGCTTCTACACCGCCAGCCCCTGGTTTAACGTGATCCTGCTGCGCGGCTTGACAGCCCTCTATGAGGTAGACCATCATCCTGAGTATATCCGGACGATGGCAGACAACGCACGTTATGCATGGGATCATACCCGCGATGTAAACGGATTCCTCGACAACGATTGGACCGGTATCAAGACCAAAGAGCATAAATGGCTATTGGACAACGCTTGCATGGTCGAACTTTTTTCCGAAATCAATAACATCAAATAAATAGCAAACAAGATGACAACACGCAGAAACTTTCTGAAAACAGGCGGCCTCTCGTTGGCAAGCCTTATGGTTGGCCAGCACTCATTCGCCCGTATGGCTGAAAAAGCCGACGACAAATTAGCTGGAGCTGCCTCCACTATGCAATATGTCTGTAAACGTCCGGCACCGGGCAAACGGCAATTCACATCCGAAGCCGTAGAAAAAGCAATCGCCACCACAAAGACAAAGCTGAAAGACCCGAAGCTCGCCTGGATGTTCGAAAACTGTTTTCCCAACACATTGGATACGACTTGCGAACACAAGATGGTGAATGGTAAGCCCGACACCTTCGTCCTGACCGGTGATATCCATGCCATGTGGCTCCGTGACTCGTCGGCACAGGTATTCCCGCATATCCAATTTGCAAACGACGATCCGAAAGTGAAAACCATGCTTGCCGGCGTCATCAACCGTCAGACCTGGTGTATCAACATCGATCCGTATGCCAACGGCTTCAACGAAGGGCCGACCGGCAGCGAATGGGAAAGTGATTTTACGGACATGAAAAAGGAACTCCATGAGCGTAAATGGGAAATCGATTCGCTCTGCTATCCGATCCGCCTCGCTTACCATTTCTGGAAAAAGACAGGCGACACTTCCCCTTTCGATGCCGATTGGGACAAAGCGATGAAGACCGTTTACAAAACCTTTATCGAACAACAGCGTAAGGACAACCTCGGTCCGTATCAGTTCAGACGCAAGACAGACCGCCAAGGCGATACCTTGCTGAACGACGGTTGGGGCAGCCCGGTCAATCCGGTCGGTCTGATCGTTTCGTCATTCCGTCCGTCGGATGATGCAACTCTGTTCGGATTCCTGATCCCGTCGAACTTGTTTGCCATCACATCACTCCGCCAGTTGGCCGAAATGATGCGCGAGATTAAAAACGATAACGATTTTGCCCGCCGTTGCGATTCATTAGCGGACGAAGTGGCAGCAGCAGTCGAGAAATACGGTATTGTCAACCATCCGGAATATGGCAAAGTATATGCATTCGAGGTAGATGGCTTCCACAATCATGTGTTTATGGATGATGCCAATGTTCCGAGCCTGCTTGCACTACCGTACCTGGGGTGCGTAGACATGGATGATCCGGTCTACCAGAACACCCGCAAGCTGGTACTCAGCGATGCAAACCCTTATTTCTTCCAAGGCAAAGCCGGCGAAGGTATCGGTGGTCCGCATATCGGTTTCGGATATATCTGGCCGATGAGTATCATCATGCGCTGTAACACGACACACGACAATGAAGAGATCCGCAAATGTGTCAAGATGTTACGCGACACGGATGCAAACACAGGATTTATGCACGAATCGTTCTATAAGGATGATCCCGCCAAATTTACCCGCTCCTGGTTTGCTTGGGTCAACACATTGTTCGGTGAAATGATCTACCGCCTGGTAAATGAAGGGAAGGTGGACATTCTGAATAATTTAGGATAACAGACACATATCGTCTACAAACAGACCTGATCCGGGCATGGGTTGCATAAGAATCCATGCCCAAACTATTATGCAAAAACATCCTAATACACCGCTCGCCTATTTAAAATCAGAGAATATTGGGAAGCCGGAATGATTTTTCTTTTCTATATTTGTAAAGAATATAGAACAACTGCCTTATGAAAAAGAAACTAGTCGTACTGACCGGTGCCGGGATGAGCGCCGAAAGTGGTATTTCGACTTTCCGTGACTCGGACGGACTATGGGAGAAATACCGGGTAGAAGATGTGGCACCCCCGGAAGGCTTTGCTGCCAATCCGGAATTGGTACTCAACTTTTACAACCAACGACGCCGAGAATTATTGAACACGAAACCTAACGCCGGGCATATCGGGCTCGCCGACCTGGAACAAGAGTTCGACGTCCATATCATCACTCAGAACATCGACAATCTGCACGAACAAGCAGGAAGCAGCCATGTGGTTCATCTGCACGGTGAACTGATGAAAGCCTGCTCCGTTCGCGACTTGAATACGACTTATGATATATCGCCCGAAAATCCAGACCTACATATTGGAGACAAGGACCCTCATGGAGTACAACTCCGCCCCTTCATCGTCTGGTTCGGCGAGGCGGTTCCGATGATCGACCCGGCGATCCGCCTGGTGGAAGAATGTGACATTTTTGTGGTGATCGGGACTTCGCTCAACGTGTATCCGGCAGCCGGACTGCTGAACTATGTGCGCCGTGGCCAGCCGATCTATCTCATCGATCCGAAAGAGGTAAAAGCCTATCGCGATGATATCTGTTTCATACGGAAAGGAGCATCGGAAGGAGTAAAAGAGTTGAAGGAATTATTACTGCAAAATCATTAATACGTTCTTAAAATCACTTACATAATAGAAGCACTTCAGGGCATTTCTATTAAATTTGCAAAGTAAACACATAGAATAAGTATTATTGAGAAATGGAGCATAATCCGACGAAGATTCCTTCGCCTTTACTATCCTTGGTTCCCATACTTGTTTTGGTAACCCTTTTATTTGTGACAATACGCACATTCGGCAGCGATGCCCTCAGTGGCGGCAGTCAGATCGTGTTGCTTACCGCTACCGCTATCTGCTGCTTAATTGCCATGACCTACAGCAAAGTACGCTGGAAGGTGCTGGAACTGGCGATGGTCAATAATATCACCGGTGTTGCGACGGCTCTGATCATCTTACTGATTATTGGGGCTCTGTCAGGCAGCTGGATGATAAGCGGTGTCGTCCCCACCCTGATTTATTACGGGATGCAGATTATCCATCCCAGTTTCTTCCTGACATCCACCTGTATTATTTGCGTATTGATCTCCGTTATGACCGGAAGGT
>OGQT01002046.1_pt1 | contig 14943 bp, 16 predicted proteins | sample 1553261 | NCBI WGS metagenome assembly OGQT01 (sample SAMEA2579992, study PRJEB22360) | human gut metagenome | biome: human gut; feature: human-associated habitat; material: faeces | place: Denmark | collected 2008/2010
GTGCGGATGGCGGAAAGAATCAAGGAGGGGTGAGAGGGCGGAGTGATGGAAAACAGTGCAGGGATAAGTTTCATGGGATTTACGCGGATGGATTTGGAAAGTGCAGTATGTTTCCTCTGTGCGGTTGTTTTTTCCCTTTTTCTGATGGTCTTTTCCTGGCAGGATCTTCATAGAAAACGGATACGTGTAAGCTGGCTATATGGATTTGGAACGGCAGGAATGGCGCTTACGATGATACGGTGTGTACTGTCGGTTATAAAAGATGGATGGGATTGGAAAAAAAGTGCGTTGCAGATAACGGTATGGCTTTTGGGAATGCTGCCGGGGATTTTTTTATCATTCTGCGTACATACGCAAGCAGCGCAGGCAGTCGAAATAGTCCTGTGCATCAAGACGCGTATTGGCTCTGTTAGCTTCGGATTTGGCAGCATAGATTTGTGGGCGTAATGCTTTCATATCCTGCTCAAGCCGGGCGATTTTGGCATTTAATGTTTGCACATTGCTCGCCAGCTGATTGATCTTTTGCTCATTGACGCAGCCACTGAGCAAGCAGGTTGCCAGAACAACAGCTCCCACGGTGAAAATCGTTTTCATATAGTGTTCCCTTTTATTTATTGTTCCGGCTAATTGTTATTTAATTCAGCTCATTGTTTTAATCTGGCGGCGGTTTTTGCCTCAATCTGCTTAAGTAGGCTGCCGCTGTTCGGGCGGATAAAATCAGCGATTTCCCACTTACCTTCGCGCCGCTGTAAAATCAGTTCTTGCTCTTCGTTGTTGCCATTGGTCAGCGTAAAGCGAACATGAATGCGGGCGGAATCGGTGGTTTTCTCCAGGACTCGAATTTCATCAACGCGTGAAAATAACGACTCTTCGCCAAAACAGATCGGATTGTCGTAAATAAATTGCCGTTCTATTTGCATATCTTCATCGGGATTGTTGGCCGTCTTGAAGGTGGTTTTATAGAAGGCATTGACCGCCTGGCGGTAAGAGTCGGAAACCACCCACGTCCACGGCCAGCTATAATCAGCAATATGTTCAAAGAGTTCGGCAACAAAGGCTTCCGGCTGTTCTTTTTGCAACGAAGCTATAGCGGCCAGCGTTTTTTCATTCTCGCTATTAACCGCTTGTAAGACGCTGCCATGATTGCTGACAATATCGCCAATGACCCAACGACCATTTTCCGCCACCATTTTCAGTGTCTGCGAGGTCTTTTCTTTATCGTCTTTAAAGATACGAAAGCGCACAACGGCATCGGCATGATCGGCGTCAGTTTGGGTTATCGCTACGCTTTCTAACACCAGATCGCCAAAATCCTGACAATCACAAACCGGATCATAATCCAGCCAGCCAATATTGCCCGGCAGCGTAAGATTGTCGTTCAGGGTAAGCGCCTGTTGAATACGCGCAGAAGTTATCGCTCGCTCTCCGGTTTCACCAAAATAAGGGGCAGTGGCATCTGATTTATAGTTCTGATAAATATGCCGGACTGTTTGTTCTACGGTCTGTGAGGGGGGCTGTGCGTGTACGGTAAAACTTGCCAGGGCTGCTAAAAACAGAAGTATTATTTTCATCTGTTTTTCACCTCTCCGTTGCGTTTATCCCGGATATAGATGAGTTGTTCTTTTAAGAGCTTCCGGCTCTGCATGATGATGTCCTTATATTTGGCATTCCTGAACAAGGAAGAGTAGCAACGGGCGGGACGCGAGGGGAATAAATGATTTCTGAAAAGTCCGGTAGCGGAACATTACCGCCACCGGGAGAATTTGCACGTTAGCCGCCGAACTGGTCAGGATCGGGACCGAGACGCTTGCCCTGATCGAGTTTTGCAATTTCGCCAAGTTCGTCTTTGTCGAGACGGAAATCCCAGACATCAAAGTTTTCGACAATGCGTGAAGGTGTGACCGATTTTGGGATCACCACCAGGCCGCTATCCAGATGCCAGCGGATAACAATCTGCGCAGGGGTTTTGCCGTATTTATCTGCCAGATCGCGAATGACTTTCTGATCGAAAACGCCTTTCCCTCCTTGCGCTAATGGGCTCCAGGATTCGGTCTGGATTTTGTGTGTCGCGTTCCAGGCATGTAGCTGGCGTTGTTGCATCAGCGGGTGAAGTTCGATCTGGTTTATCACAGGCGTCACGCCAGTTTCATCAATCAGGCGTTGCAGGTGATGGATCTGGAAGTTGCACACGCCGATGCTTTTGATTAATCCCTCTTTTTGCAATTCGATCATGCCTTTCCATGCTTCGACATAATGGTCGATAGCGGGAACGGGCCAGTGCATTAAATAGAGGTCGATATAATCAAGCTGGAGTTTTTTCAGGCTGTCGAGCAGGGCTTCGCGGGGGCGCTTGTGGTCGTCGTTCCACAGCTTAGTGGTGATGAACAGTTCTTCTCTGTTGACTGAGGCATTTTTCAGGGCTTTGCCGACACCTTCTTCGTTCTTGTAGGCTGCGGCGGTATCAATCGAGCGATAACCCACTTCTAACGCTTTTTGAATGGCGGTGATTACTTCCTCATTACTTGCTTGCCAGACGCCCAGTCCCAGCTGGGGCATGACATTGCCATCCTGTAGCTTAATAACGGTTGGATTAGCCATACGTTCCTCCTTTATATGAACTCACCGGAGCAGGCTCCGGTGAGGTGTTGTGAACTTAAGTCTGGACGAAATGCCCGAAAACGAAAGTTTGAGGCGTAAAAAGCTTAGCGGGCGGCTTCGTATATACGGCGGTAATGTCATGATTTTCGCCCAGTTGGGTCATGCCGTGCTCTTCCAGTTTTTTCAGCAAAGCCGGGATGGAGCTGCCGTCCAGACCGTAGTCGGAGAGGTGGGTCGGCACGCCTAATTGCTCAAAGAAATTGCGGGTTGCGGCAATCGCGGCGTCAATACGCTCATCGTCTGAACCTTCAGTGATGTTCCAGACGCGTTCAGCATATTGCAGCAGCTTAGCGCGCTTGGTATCGCGTTTTTCATTCCACAGTGCAGGCAGGACGATAGCCAGTGTTTGCGCGTGATCCAGACCGTGCATCGCAGTCAGTTCGTGGCCCAGCATATGCGTTGCCCAGTCCTGCGGTACGCCAGCGCCGATCAAACCGTTCAGCGCCTGAGTCGCCGCCCACATGACGTTGGCGCGCACATCGTAGTTTTCTGGCTCTTTCAGGGCTTTCGGACCATCTTCGATCAGCGTCAGCAAAATGCCTTCTGCGAAACGGTCCTGAATTTTGGCATCAACCGGTTTGGTAACATACTGTTCCACGGTGTGTACAAAGGCGTCCACTACGCCGTTAGCCACCTGACGCGACGGCAGGGTGTAGGTATAAACCGGATCGAGCACGGCAAATACGGGCTGAACATGGGCAGAATGGAACGCCTGCTTGTCGCCTGTGGTTTTACGGGAGATCACCGCGCCTGCGTTGGATTCTGAACCGGTTGCTGGCAGCGTCAGCACACAGCCCATCGGGATGGCGCTTTTAATCTCTTTGCCGCCCGTTTGCAGAATGTGCCACGGATCGATATTTTCCGGATAGTTAGCCGCTGCGGCGATAAATTTGGTGCCGTCCAGTACAGAACCGCCGCCAACCGCCAGCAGAAAAGTCACTTTTTGTTCGCGAACCAGTTTCACGGCGTTCATCAGCGTTTCATAAGCCGGGTTTGGTTCAATACCGCCAAATTCCAGCACGTCCATGCCTTTCAGGGCATCCAGAACTTGATCGAGACCGCTGGTTTTTTTCCCGCTGCCGCCGCCGTAGGTAATCAATACGCGAGCATCGTGAGGAATTTGTTCGCGTAAACCAGCGATTGCGCCTTTACCAAACAGAATGCGGGTTGGGGTGTGCAGATTAAAGTTGTTCATTACTTGCTCCCTTTGCTGGGTCAATATGAGGGCAGAGATCGGTCTGCCTGATGTTTTTCATTGTGGTCGCCAGCGCCGTACCTCTCAATGCTCATTTCTGCCAATGTCTTGCCTATTTCTCCAGAGTGCTGGAGAAATGCTACAAAATTGCGCACAATCAAATTGCCGCATTATTCCTAAGAAATTACGCGATATGAAACGTGAAGAGATTTGCCGCTTGCTGGCGGATAAAGTTAATAAACTGAAAAATAAAGAAAATAGTTTGTCAGAGCTGTTGCCCGATGTGCGTTTGTTGTATGGCGAGACGCCTTTCGCACGCACACCGGTGATGTACGAGCCTGGCATCATAATTCTCTTTTCCGGACATAAAATCGGTTATATCAATGAACGCGTGTTTCGTTATGACGCTAATGAATATCTCCTGCTGACGGTGCCGTTGCCGTTTGAGTGCGAAACCTATGCCACGTCAGAGGTGCCGTTGGCAGGGTTGCGTCTCAATGTCGATATTTTGCAGTTACAGGAACTGTTGATGGACATTGGCGAAGATGAACATTTTCAGCCGTCAATGGCAGCCAGCGGTATTAACTCCGCCACGTTATCAGAAGAGATTTTATGCGCGGCAGAGCGGTTACTGGATGTGATGGAGCGACCGCTGGATGCGCGCATTCTCGGCAAACAGATTATCCGCGAAATTCTGTACTACGTGCTGACCGGACCTTGCGGCGGCGCGTTACTGGCACTGGTCAGCCGCCAGACTCACTTCAGCCTGATTAGTCGCGTGCTGAAACGGATTGAGAATAAATACACCGAAAACCTGAGCGTCGAGCAACTGGCGGCAGAAGCCAACATGAGCGTATCGGCGTTCCACCATAATTTTAAGTCTGTCACCAGCACCTCGCCGTTGCAGTATTTGAAGAATTACCGTCTGCATAAGGCGCGGATGATGATCATCCACGACGGCATGAAGGCCAGCGCGGCGGCGATGCGCGTCGGCTATGAAAGCGCATCGCAATTTAGCCGTGAGTTTAAACGTTACTTCGGTGTGACGCCGGGGGAAGATGCGGCAAGAATGCGGGCGATGCAGGGGAATTAAATACGTTCCCGGTACAGCAACCGGGAACGGGGAAAATCGTCAGGCGTTACAGTATTTTTTTTTAATCACCACAAACAGCGTGCCCAACAAGCCAGCGGTTAACAAGGCAATTGGCAGGATCATCAGGAACGTCATTACCTGATCTTCATGTCGTTTAACGAACGGAATCATACTTAAGGCATAGCCGAAACTGGTTACCACGCTGACCCACAGCAATCCGCTTAACCAGTTGAAAAACTGGAAGCGGCGGTTTGGCAGACCGGAAATTCCCGCCATGGTTGGCAGCAGCGTACGGACAAATGCAAGAAAACGTCCAGCCAGCAGCGCCAGCAGACCGTGGCGGTCAAACATGCAGGTGGCGCGCTGGTGATATTTAGCAGGAAGCTGTGCCAGCCAGCCTTTCACCGTTTTGGTATTCCCTAACCAGCGCCCCTGAATATAACTTAGCCAGCAGCCCAGACTTGCTGCGGCGGTCAGAATCGCAATCGTAGGCAGAAAATCCATAACCCCCTGGGCAATCAATGCGCCTGCCAGTATCAACAAGCTGTCGCCTGGCAAAAATGAGGCGGGCAGCAAGCCGTTTTCTAAAAACAGCGTGGCAAACATAACAAAGTAAACAACGCTAACAATATGAGGGTCCGCCAGCGCGGCAAAGTCGTGTTGCCAGAGCGCAGCGATGATATCTTGAATAACAGCCATGGACTTTCCTGTGGAACAGCGTTTAAGCCTTTATCTGCCTATTGTACTCCTGAATCGTCCGGGACGCCTTGATCCCGGACGCAACAATTTAAGTCTTTTCACAATAAAATGTCTGCAAAATTGTCCAAAAGTGGCAATGTTATACAATTCGCGCAAAACCGGCGTCCAGATCGGCAATCAGATCGTCGACATCTTCCAGACCAATATGCAGGCGAATCAAGGTCCCGCTAAAATCGATCTTGCCTTGTGGGCGAATGGCGGCGATATGTTCTGGTTGATTTGCCAGGATCAACGATTCATACCCGCCCCACGAGTAGGCCATGCTGAATAAACTGAAGTTATCCAGATAGTTCGCCAGCTCTTCATCATTGAGTTTTTTCTTAAGCACAAAGGAAAATAGCCCGCTGCTGCCTGTAAAGTCTCGTTTCCAGAATTCGTATCCTTTACTGCCAGGCAGAGCAGGGTGGTTAACTCGTGCTACTTGGGGATGTTCTGCCAGCCATTCAGCCACTTTCAGACTGCTTTCATGATGTTGACGCAGGCGAACCCCCAAAGTGCGCAGGCCACGGCTGGTTATATAGGCGGTATCGGCATCGACCATCTGGCCCATCAGATAGGCATTCTCTCGCAGCTGCTCCCAGCAACGGGCATTGCACACGGCAGTGCCAATCATCGCATCTGAATGCCCAACCAGATATTTGGTGGCGGCCTGAATAGAAACATCGATGCCAAAATCCAGCGCCTTAAACAGCACACCGGCTGCCCAGGTGTTGTCGATCATAATGATGGCATCCGGGACCACACTGCGTACGGCGGCAACAGTCGCCAGAACATCGTGGACTTCCATGGTGATGGAACCTGGCGATTCCAGAAACACGATTTTAGTGTTTGGCTGCAGATGATTAACGATATCGGCACCAATCAGCGGATCAAACCACGATGTCGTTACGCCCAGTTTGCTGAGGATTTTGCTACAGAAATCCTGACTCGGTTCATAGGCGGTGTTGGTCATCAACACATGATCGCCCTGTTCGACAAAAGCAAGAATGGAATTAGCAACCGCTGCCGCCCCGCAGGGAAATAGCACACAGCCTGCGCCACCTTCCAGTTCACACATCGCTTGTTGTAAGGAGAAATGGGTTAACGTTCCACGCCGTCCATAGAACAACTCGCCATTGGCGCGATTACGTGTCGCGTGTTTTTTGGCTTCCACACTGTCAAAGACCAGCGAAGACGCGCGCTGAATCACGCTATTTACCGCACCGAGCGTGTATTTTTTGCTGCGTCCTGCATTCACCAGTTGAGTATCAAGCTTTTTGTCCGCCATGTCGGGATTCCTGTTTTTATACGTCTGGATGTCTAAACTAGCATGAATATTCGCGGGCGCATCCTGAAGAATTGGCATAAAGCAGAAAATTTTCGCAAATGGCGTGCTGGTTACTTTTTTACTGCGTAAACGCAAGGAAAAGAAAGCAAAGGTACGGCAGTATGCAAATAGTAATGAGAACGACTATCAATTCGACGTCGTTTTGATATTATTATGCACAGATTTTGTGACTTGCGTCCTGGAGATACACAGTGGGTAATAATTTAATGCAGACGGACCTCTCCGTCTGGGGTATGTATCAGCACGCCGATATTGTCGTTAAGTGCGTGATGATTGGGCTTATTTTGGCCTCCGTAGTCACCTGGGCAATTTTCTTCAGTAAGAGCGTGGAGTTCTTCAATCAGAAGCGTCGTCTTAAGCGCGAGCAGCAACTGCTGGCTGAAGCGCGTTCCTTAAACCAGGCCAACGATATCGCCGCTGATTTTGGTAGCAAAAGCTTGAGCCTGCATTTGCTCAATGAAGCGCAGAATGAGCTGGAACTGTCAGAAGGCAGCGACGATAACGAAGGTATTAAAGAACGTACCAGCTTCCGTCTGGAGCGTCGGGTCGCCGCAGTAGGTCGTCAAATGGGCCGTGGTAACGGCTATCTGGCAACCATCGGCGCGATTTCGCCGTTCGTTGGTCTGTTTGGTACGGTCTGGGGCATCATGAACAGCTTTATTGGTATCGCGCAAACGCAGACCACTAACCTGGCAGTCGTTGCGCCAGGTATTGCAGAAGCTCTGTTAGCAACGGCAATCGGCCTCGTGGCAGCGATTCCTGCGGTCGTTATCTATAACGTATTTGCACGCCAGATTGGCGGCTTTAAAGCGATGCTGGGTGATGTTGCAGCGCAGGTATTGTTGCTGCAAAGCCGTGACCTGGATCTGGAAGCCAGCGCCGCTGCGCATCCGGTTCGTGTCGCACAAAAATTACGTGCAGGATAATGTCCGATGGCGATGCATCTTAACGAAAACCTCGACGATAACGGCGAAATGCATGATATCAACGTGACGCCGTTTATCGACGTGATGTTGGTTTTGCTGATTATCTTTATGGTGGCGGCACCGTTAGCGACGGTAGATGTGAAGGTGAATTTGCCTGCTTCTACCAGCACGCCGCAGCCGCGCCCGGAAAAACCGGTTTATCTGTCGGTGAAAGCAGACAACTCGATGTTTATTGGTAACGATCCGGTCACCGATGAAACAATGATTACGGCGTTGAATGCGTTAACCGAAGGCAAGAAAGACACCACCATCTTCTTCCGTGCGGATAAAACTGTCGATTACGAGACGTTGATGAAGGTAATGGATACGCTGCATCAGGCGGGTTACCTGAAAATAGGTCTGGTCGGCGAAGAAACTGCGAAAGCGAAATAAAAATGATGCCCGGTTGCTTTTCACAACCGGGCATTTTTTTAACCTAAATGCTCGCCGCCGCAGACACCGTGCACTTCTGCGGTGACGTAGCTCGACTCCTGACTTGCCAGGTAAACATATACAGGGGCCAGCTCCGCCGGTTGCCCCGCACGCTTCATCGGCGTTTTCTGACCAAACTGCGGGATCTTATCCTGCGTTTGTCCGCCAGAAATTTGCAGTGCTGTCCAGATCGGGCCTGGCGCGACAATATTCACCCGAATACCTTTCTCCGCGACCTGTTTTGCCAGGCCACGGCTATAGTTCAGAATTGCCGCCTTCGTAGCCGCATAGTCCAGTAAATGCGGGCTTGGCTGGTATGCCTGGATTGAGGAAGTGGTGATGATACTTGCACCTTTCGGTAGCAGGGGGATCGCTTCCTGGGTTAGCCAGAACAACGCGAAAACGTTAATGGCAAAGGTCTTTTGAAACTGTTCGCTGGTGAGGTCTGCAATATCAGGAATGGCAACCTGTTTCCCGGCTACCAGCGCCATAATATCCAGCCCGCCTAACGCCTTGTGTGCTTCGTGAACCAGCGAACGGGCGAATTTCTCATCGCTTAAATCGCCTGGCAGCAGAACGGCTTTGCGTCCGCATTCTTCAATGATCTTTTTCACATCCTGAGCGTCTTCTTCTTCCACGGGAAGATAACTGATCGCCACGTCAGCCCCTTCACGCGCGTAAGCAATGGCGGCAGCGCGACCGATTCCGGAATCGCCCCCTGTCACCAGTGCTTTACGATCTTTCAGGCGACCGCTACCAACATAGGTTTTCTCGCCGCAATCCGGTACCGGTGTCATCTTCGCCTGGATGCCTGGCGTCGGTTGTTTCTGTTTGGGATATTCACCAGTGTAATACTGCGTGGTCGGGTCTTTTAAATGAGACATCATTTTTCTCCCTTCAGGTTCAACGTCCTTTAAGGGTAGACGCTCTCGATGCGTTGATAAGGGAACCAGGAAGATCCCTAACCCTCAGAATTATGCGACAAAGGTTTAACGTATATGTTGATTTGCTGTTGCGTGCTGTTTACTTAATTGCGATATACTGTTGCCCGTTTTAACTACACGACAGGAATGTATGGAACGTTTTCTTGAAAATGCAATGTATGCTTCTCGCTGGCTGCTTGCCCCCGTGTACTTTGGCCTTTCGCTGGCGTTAGTTGCCCTGGCGCTGAAGTTCTTCCAGGAGATTATTCACGTACTGCCGAATATCTTCTCGATGGCGGAATCAGATTTGATCCTCGTGTTGCTGTCGCTGGTGGATATGACGCTGGTTGGCGGTTTGCTGGTGATGGTGATGTTTTCCGGTTACGAGAATTTCGTCTCACAACTCGATATCTCCGAGAACAAAGAGAAGCTGAACTGGCTGGGGAAAATGGACGCAACGTCGCTGAAAAACAAAGTAGCAGCGTCGATTGTGGCAATTTCTTCCATTCACTTACTGCGCGTCTTTATGGATGCGAAAAATGTCCCTGATAACAAACTGATGTGGTACGTCATTATCCATCTGACGTTTGTGCTCTCTGCATTTGTGATGGGCTATCTTGACCGACTGACTCGTCATAATCACTGATCTGATTCGGGCGCGGTTCTCGCGCCCGTTATTAACAGGTCATTTATCGGAAGACGCCTGCCACAGATTCAGCTCTCCATCGGCGATATGCTGATCAATCTGCGCCAGCTCCTCGGTGCTAAATGTCAGATTATTCAGCGCCTGCACGTTCTCCTCAAGTTGCTCCGCGCGGCTGGCACCAATCAATACCGACGTCACTCGCTCATCTTTCAGCAACCAGCTTAACGCCATTTGCGCCATTGATTGTCCACGCTGCTGTGCCATTTCATGCAATAAGCGCAGGCTGTTGAGGTTGGCTTCGGTGAGCATTTTCGGCGTCAGACCACGAACTTTATTCCCTTCACGATGCATCCGTGAATCTTGCGGAATACCGTTGAGATATTTTCCGGTCAGCAATCCCTGAGCCAGTGGAGTAAAGGCAATGCAGCCCACGCCGTTATTTTGCAGGGTATCCAGCAGGCCGCTTTTATCCACCCAGCGGTTCAGTAAATTGTACGAAGGTTGATGAATTAACAGCGGAATTTTCCACTCGCGCAGCAACTCGACCATTTTTTGCGTCCGCTCTGGCGAGTAAGAGGAGATCCCGACATACAGCGCCTTACCGCTTTGTACCGAATGAGCCAGCGCAGAGGCGGTTTCTTCCATCGGCGTATTTTCATCGACGCGATGAGAGTAAAAGATATCGACATACTCAAGCCCCATACGCTTCAGGCTTTGGTCGAGGCTGGCGAGCAGGTATTTACGTGAGCCGCCAGAGCCGTATGGACCGGGCCACATATCGTATCCGGCTTTGGTAGAGATAATCAGTTCATCGCGATAAGCGGCAAAATCCTCGCGCAGCAGGCGACCAAAGTTTTCTTCTGCGCTTCCTGGAGGCGGCCCGTAATTGTTGGCTAAATCAAAGTGCGTAATGCCTAAATCAAACGCTTTACGCAGGATCGCACGCTGTGATTCCAGCGCGTTAACGTGACCGAAATTGTGCCATAAACCGAGCGATAACGCGGGCAGGCGTAAACCACTTTTTCCGCAATAGCGGTACTGCATCCGCCCGTAACGTTCGGGATTCGCTAACCAGACCATGACCTCTCCTTTCCACCATTCAATTTCGAAACAATGTTTCTAGTTTAGCGATTCGCCAGCGCGTATCCCGTAGTCTGGCTCACAGAGTGACGAAAAACTGGGCAAAAACACGCGCTTATGCTTTGCTTAAAAAAACACCAGTTGAGGAGTGCAACGATGCCGCGTTTAACCGCCAAAGATTTCCCACAAGAGTTGCTGGATTACTACGACTATTACGCTCACGGGAAAATCTCGAAACGTGAGTTCCTCAACCTTGCGGCGAAGTATGCAGTGGGCGGGATGACGGCATTAGCGCTGTTTGATTTGCTCAAGCCAAATTATGCGCTGGCGACTCAGGTAGAGTTTACCGACCCGGAAATTGTTGCAGAGTACATCACGTATCCCTCGCCAAATGGTCACGGCGAGGTACGGGGTTATCTGGTGAAGCCCGCAAAAATGAGCGGCAAAACGCCAGCCGTGGTAGTGGTGCATGAGAATCGAGGGCTGAATCCGTATATCGAAGATGTGACGCGGCGAGTGGCGAAGGCGGGGTACATCGCCCTGGCGCCAGACGGTTTAAGCTCAGTAGGTGGCTATCCTGGTAACGATGATAAAGGCCGCGAACTGCAACAGCAGGTTGATCCAACCAAACTGATGAATGATTTCTTTGCCGCAATTGAGTTTATGCAACGCTATCCGCAAGCGACAGGCAAAGTGGGTATTAGCGGATTTTGCTATGGCGGGGGCGTATCGAACGCGGCAGCAGTCGCGTATCCGGAACTGGCCTGCGCGGTGCCGTTTTATGGGCGTCAGGCACCCACTGCCGATGTGGCGAAGATTGAAGCGCCTTTACTGCTCCACTACGCTGAACTGGATAGCCGAATCAACGAGGGCTGGCCCGCTTACGAGGCGGCGTTGAAAGCCAATAATAAGGTCTATGAGGCGTATATATATCCGGAGGTTAATCACGGATTCCATAATGATTCCACGCCCCGTTATGACAAATCTGCCGCCGATCTTGCCTGGCAAAGGACGCTGAAATGGTTCGATAAATATCTCTCCTGATGGGTTTATCTCTTACAGGATTACGTCTTAAACAAGCATGAAAAAATAGCGTGCGCAAATGTCGTTCTTTGCCTAAAATATCGCTATATATGACAATATATAACGAATGAGGTGAACGATGAATAACCATTTTGGTAAAGGCTTAATGGCGGGATTAAAAGCAACGCATGCTGACAGTGCGGTTAATGTGACAAAATTCTGTGCCGATTATAAACGCGGTTTTGTATTAGGCTACTCACACCGGATGTACGAAAAGACCGGAGATCGCCAGCTTAGCGCCTGGGAAGCGGGTATTCTGACGCGCCGTTATGGACTGGATAAAGAGATGGTAATGGATTTCTTTCGTGAGAATAATTCCTGTTCTACGTTGCGCTTTTTTATGGCCGGTTATCGCCTAGAAAATTGATCAAACATACGTATTATCTTGCTTTAATTAATTACACTAATGCTTCTTCCCTTCGTTTTAGTGCCCCGCCGCAGTATCATGATATCGATAACCATAATAAATGTGTGGTAAATGGCGCATCGATCGCATTATTGATTTTGCGATTGAGGCAAAATATATGCCAGGTCTTCGCAACGGAATAACTATAAATGACTGGAGATAACACCCTCATCCATTCTCACGGCATTAACCGTCGTGATTTCATGAAGCTTTGTGCAGCATTAGCCGCCACCATGGGGTTAAGTAGCAAAGCCGCTGCAGAGATGGCCGAATCGGTTACTAACCCGCAGCGTCCGCCAGTTATCTGGATTGGCGCGCAGGAGTGCACCGGTTGTACGGAATCTCTGCTTCGTGCAACGCATCCAACGGTAGAAAACCTCGTGCTGGAGACTATCTCTCTGGAGTATCACGAAGTGCTTTCCGCCGCCTTCGGTCATCAGGTCGAAGAGAACAAACATAACGCTCTCGAGAAGTACAAAGGGCAGTATGTGTTAGTGGTGGATGGTTCCATCCCATTAAAAGATAACGGTATTTATTGCATGGTTGCCGGTGAGCCGATTGTGGATCACATCCGCAAAGCGGCGGAAGGCGCAGCAGCCATTATCGCTATCGGTTCCTGCTCTGCGTGGGGCGGTGTTGCCGCAGCTGGAGTTAACCCAACTGGCGCAGTCAGCCTGCAAGAAGTTCTACCGGGCAAAACCGTTATCAATATTCCTGGCTGCCCGCCGAACCCGCACAACTTCCTCGCGACCGTTGCGCACATCATCACTTACGGCAAACCGCCGAAACTGGATGACAAAAACCGTCCGACTTTCGCCTATGGTCGTCTGATTCACGAACACTGTGAACGTCGCCCGCACTTCGATGCTGGTCGTTTTGCCAAAGAGTTCGGTGATGAAGGTCACCGCGAAGGCTGGTGCCTGTACCACCTCGGCTGTAAAGGGCCAGAAACTTACGGCAACTGCTCAACGCTGCAATTCTGCGATGTTGGCGGCGTGTGGCCGGTAGCGATTGGTCACCCGTGCTATGGCTGTAACGAAGAAGGTATCGGCTTCCATAAAGGCATCCATCAGCTTGCCAACGTCGAAAACCAGACTCCGCGTTCACAGAAACCGGACGTTAACGCTAAAGAAGGCGGCAACGTCTCGGCAGGCGCTATTGGTTTGCTCGGCGGTGTGGTTGGGCTGGTTGCCGGTGTCAGCGTGATGGCGGTGCGTGAACTGGGTCGTCAGCAAAAGAAAGATAACGCTGACTCACGGGGAGAATAACCGTGAACAGACGTAATTTTATTAAAGCAGCCTCCTGCGGGGCATTGCTGACGGGCGCGCTGCCGTCTGTCAGTCATGCGGCTGCTGAAAACCGCCCGCCAATTCCGGGATCGCTGGGGATGTTGTACGACTCGACCTTGTGCGTAGGCTGCCAGGCTTGCGTCACCAAGTGTCAGGATATCAACTTCCCTGAACGTAACCCGCAAGGGGAACAGACCTGGTCGAACAACGACAAACTGTCGCCGTATACCAATAACATCATTCAGGTGTGGACCAGCGGCACAGGGGTCAACAAAGACCAGGAGGAGAATGGCTACGCGTACATTAAGAAACAGTGTATGCACTGCGTCGATCCGAACTGTGTCTCTGTGTGCCCGGTCTCTGCGCTGAAAAAAGATCCGAAAACCGGCATTGTCCATTACGACAAAGATGTGTGCACCGGCTGCCGTTACTGCATGGTCGCCTGCCCATACAACGTGCCGAAGTACGACTACAACAACCCGTTTGGTGCGCTGCATAAGTGCGAGTTGTGCAACCAGAAAGGTGTGGAACGTCTCGATAAAGGCGGTCTGCCTGGCTGCGTAGAAGTGTGCCCGGCGGGCGCGGTGATTTTTGGTACGCGTGAAGAGCTGATGGCGGAGGCGAAAAAACGTCTGGCGCTGAAGCCGGGCAGCGAATACCACTATCCGCGTCAGACGCTGAAATCTGGCGACACTTACCTGCATACGGTGCCGAAATATTATCCGCATCTGTACGGCGAGAAAGAGGGCGGCGGTACTCAGGTTCTGGTACTGACGGGTGTGCCTTATGAAAATCTCGACCTGCCGAAACTGGACGATCTTTCTACTGGTGCGCGTTCCGAACATGTCCAACACACCCTGTATAAAGGCATGATGCTACCACTGGCTGTGCTGGCGGGCTTAACCGTGCTGGTTCGTCGCAACACTAAAAACGACCATCACGACGGAGGAGACGATCATGAGTCATGATCCACAACCGCTGGGCGGCAAAATCATCAGTAAACCGGTCATGATTTTTGGACCGTTAATCGTCATCTGTATGCTCCTGATTGTGAAGCGTCTGGTGTTCGGTCTGGGCTCTGTCTCCG
>OGQT01002050.1_pt1 | contig 14933 bp, 9 predicted proteins | sample 1553261 | NCBI WGS metagenome assembly OGQT01 (sample SAMEA2579992, study PRJEB22360) | human gut metagenome | biome: human gut; feature: human-associated habitat; material: faeces | place: Denmark | collected 2008/2010
AAGACGGCGTCATTGCGGATTTTGAGGTGACGGCAGCCATGCTCAAATACTTTGTGCGCAAGGCCATCAAGGCCGGTTCGTTCACGCGCCCGCACATCGTCATCTGCATTCCCTCCGGCGTTACGGAGGTGGAGCGCCGTGCGGTGGAGGACGCCGCAAAGCAGGCGGGTGCAAGCCGCGTGGAGCTCATTTTGGAGCCGGTTGCGGCGGCTATCGGCGCAGGGGCGGCCCCCGGGGGGGCTGCGGGCGAGCCGGTTGCGAGCATGGTTCTGGACATCGGCGGCGGTACAAGCGAAACGGCGGTCATCTCCTACGGCGACCCCATCGTGGCAGATTCCGTCCGTGTGGCAGGCGATAAATTTGACGCAGCTATCGTTTCGTACTTGCGCAAAAAGTACGGTGTGCTCATCGGCGAACGCACTGCGGAGGACGTGAAATTGCAGATCGGCTCCGCTTACCCGCTTGAGGAACTCGGCAGTGTCTCCATGGAGGTGCGCGGCCGCAGCGCGGCGGACGGCCAGCCGAAAAATATTACCGTCACGGCAGAAGACGTGCGCGAGGCGCTTTTGGTGCCGCTGAAAGCTGTGTTCGAGTCCGTACACAGCGTTTTGGAGCGGACTCCGCCGGAGCTTTCCGCAGATCTTTTGGATATGGGTCTCACGCTCACGGGCGGCGGTGCACTGCTGCGTGGCTTAGACCGCTTTTTGCATGAAGCGACGGGCCTGCCCGTGCAGGTCGCGGAGCGCCCGCTCGACTGCGTAGCCGAGGGTGCAGGCCGCACATTAGAGGGCAAAGCGCATATTCCCGCAAACGCGCGCGGCGCGGTAAAAGCTGCAGAAAAATAAATTGAATTTGACTTTAAATAAAAATCGAAAGGCAGGTGCGGCGCATGGAGAAATTCACCTCTAAAAATTTTAAAATTTTAATGATCGCGGTTGTCGTTCTGCTCGGTGTGCTCGTGTATGGCTTAAACGCCGGAACATCCGTGTTCTCAAACGTGTTCGGCACGGTATCCGCACCGCTGCTCACGGCGGGGACGAATACCGCCGAGGGCGCAAAGGAGTTTTTAAATTTGGACGGCATGTCCAAAGAGGAGCTTAAAGCGCTGTACAACGACCTTTCGGAGGAAAATCGGAAGCTGCGCGAACAGCTTGTGGATTACTACACCTTAAAAGACGAGAATGCTTCGTATGAAAATATCCTCTCCGTCAAAAAAGCCATGCCCGACCTGCAGTTAGCCGCGGGAAGCGTCGTAGGGCGCGACCCGAACGACGTGTTCGGTGATTTCACCATCAACTGCGGCAGCCTTGCGGGCGTATCCGTCGGCGATGCCGTCATCACGGAAACGGGCGTCGTAGGTGTTGTGGAGGAGGTCTACGCCGCGTCAAGCCGCGTGCGGTCGATTTTATCCGAAAAGACGCAGATCGGCGCCACGGATAAATCATGCAAGGAAAGCGGCGTCGTCACAAGCGACATCCAGTTCGCAAACAGCGGCAAGGTAAAAATGCTGTACCTTACAAGAGATACCGAGGTGCAGCCGGGCTCCATCATTACCACGAGCGGCGCGGGCGGCGTGTTCCCGGGCGATTTGCTCATCGGGCGTGTGGACAGTGTGGAGCGCAGCAACGCGGATTCCTCGTACTACGCCATTTTGACCCCATACGTGGACGTAACAGAGGTGACGGATGTCTTCGTCGTGACGGATTTCGACGGCAAGGGCGACGTTACAACCGGCTTGCCGGAAACGAATAATAAAGATGAAGAAGACCCCGCGCAGACCGCAAGCAAGGGAAATGAATAAAAGGAGGGAACAGCTGTGCCGAACCGCAAAAAATGGATACGCTATGTCTTGTATGCGGTCGAGATCCTGCTGCTGTTCCTGTTACAGGATACACCGGGGCTGCTGCCGCAGATCATGGGCGTAAAACCGCTTCCGGTGCTTTCCGCCGCGCTCACCATTGCCATGGTGGAGGCGTGCACACCCGCTATGGCGTTCGGCATGTACGCCGGGTTTCTTGCCGATATCGGTAGCGGGGCTGTGTTCGGGTATCACGCGCTCACGTTCGGCGTGCTGTGCTTTTTGCTGAGCGGTCTGTGCGGCACCAGAATTCAAATTCAGCTTTTCACATCGGTATTGATGGGTCTGTGGAGCTGTGCCGTCGCCGTTTTGCTCGATTGGCTCGCGCTGTACGTTGCAGCCGGGTATTCACTGACGCTGTACGCGCTCGTCACAAAGTATCTGCCCATCTATTTTTACACGCTTTTAACGATACCCGCGTGCTACGGTTTGCAGGCGTGGGTGCGAAAGCCCCGCGTGCGCAGCGCCATACGGCGGCGCAGGTCAAAGCTGCATAAGCTGCAAAAAATTTAAGTTTTCAACGAAGGGAGACGACAGCTGTGAAAAAAGGACGCGGCCGCTATATTTTCTGCGGCGTTATGCTTGCTGCCGTCTTTCTTTTGTATATCGGGCGGCTTGCCCAGTGGCAGCTTTTAGAGGGCAGCACGTTTGAAGAGGAGGCCGTACAGTCCTCCGCGACGTACTTAAAGCTCACCGGCACGCGCGGCGAAATTTTGGACTGTAACGGAAACGTGCTCGCAGGCAACCGCTCCGTGTATAATGCCATATACAGTCGTCTTTCCGGCAGCAATGAAACGCGCAATGCCGTCGTTTTGGAGGCTGTAAAGCTGCTCGAAACGCTGAACGTCCCGTGGACGGATCTCCTTCCCATCGAAATCAAATCGGGCAAATATCAGTTTAAAACCAAAATGACCGCCGAGATCGAAACGCTGAAAAGCGAAGACATCTTAGACTTACCCTCGAGCGCTACGGCAGACGAGTGCATGGAATCGCTCATCGAGCGGTATGACCTCGAAGCCTATACAAGCCCCGAAAACATCCGCCGCATCGCGTCCGTGCGCTACGGCATGGAGCGCGCGTATTTCAGCCGTACGAACCCGTTCGTGCTCGCAAAAGATATTTCCATCGAAACGGTGGAGCTCTTAAGTGAGCGCAGCGTAGATTTGCCGGGTATTGAAACGCAGGTGGAGCAGACGCGCGAATACCCGGAGGGCGATTTGGCCCCGCATATCGTCGGCACGCTGGGTGCCATTTCGCAGGAGCAGTACGATGCCGCCGAGGAAGCGGGCAACACGTATTCCGCCTCAAACGTTTCCGGCTATTCCTATACGGATACCGTCGGCCAAAGCGGCATTGAGAGCGTGTTCGAGTCTACCCTGCGCGGCAAAAACGGCAAAGAGAGCGTCACAACGGATGCTACCGGCAAAGTGACCTCCACCACCGTGACGGAGCCGCCGGAAGCGGGCGACTCCGTGTGGCTTACCATAGACAGCAATGTGCAGCGCGCGGCCGTAAACGCGCTCGCCGAGCAGATTGAAGCGAAGCCGACCGAAGACTGCGAGGCCGGTGCGGTTGTCGCCTTGGACGTGAACACCGGCGGCATCATCGCCAGCGCGACCTACCCGAATTTCGACCTTGAAAAGTACAATACGGACGATGCGTATTTGACGCAGCTTTATGCGGACGAAAGCCAGCCGCTTTTCAACCGCGCATTAAACGGCATCTTTACGCCGGGTTCCGTTTTTAAGCCCCTTGTCGCCTTGGCGGCGCTGGAGGAAGGCGTCATCACGCCGACCTCTCACCCCGTGAACTGCGACGGCGCGTACCACTATTATGCGCCGGATTACGAACCGGGCTGCCTCGGCGTGCACGGCGAGGTGGATGTGTACGGCGCCATCCGCAACTCCTGTAACGCGTTTTTCTTTGACGTGGGCCGCATGCTGACCATTCACAAAATGCACACGTATGCAGAGCTGTTCGCTCTCGGCGAAAAGACCGGGTGTGAATTGAACGAGACTGCGGGCATCATGTCCGACCCCAAAACGTATACGGAGCGCCACGGCGCAAATTGGTATGACGGCCTCACCATTCAGGCAGCCATCGGCCAGTGCGACGATATGTTCACGCCAATCGAGCTTGCGGAATACTGCGCCATGATCGCAAACGGCGGCACGCGCTACAAAACGCATTTCTTAAATAAAGTCACGGACTACGACCGCGCGGTGGAAAAAGAGACCGCAGAGCCGGAGGTCGTGTTAAAAGCGGAGATTGAAGACGGATATTTCAAGGTCGTGCGCGAGGGCATGCGGCAGGTGTGCACAGAGGGCACGGCGGCCTCGACCTTTTCGGATTTCGGCATTGCCGTTGCGGGCAAGACCGGCACGGCAGAAAACGCCGACCATTCCGATAACCTGACGTTCATCGGCTTTGCGCCGTACGAGAACCCGGAGATTGCCGTGGCGGTCGTCATCGAATACGGTGGCAAGGGCGATGCCGCAAAAGAGACGGCAAAGGCCGTTTTTGAAGCTTATTTTGCCGAAACGCTCCAAAAGGAGGCAAAAAACGCAGAAACCACGGTAACAGAGGGTGCGGAATGACGCGTGCTTAGGGAGGATATTTGTCTGCTTCGACAAAAAAGCCGCCGTGTTTTTGTCTCGCTGTGATAAAATTGCGGTATAGCCATTTTTACTTTTGACTACCGTGCATTTTTGTGTTATTATGTTTAATGAGGTATTATCTATGGGTACTGCTATTGTTGTCACATCGGGAAAAGGCGGCGTGGGAAAATCCACCGTTTCGCTTGGGCTGGCTTCTCAGTTTGCGGCGGGCGGCGAACGCGTTCTGCTTTTGGATTGTGACGCGGGCCTGCGCAGTCTGGACCGTATGACCGGCACAGAGGAAGCGCTCGTGTTTGACAGTTCGGACGTTGTGGCAGGGCGCTGCGCGCCTGCGGATGCGATTTACCCGTGCGTGACCATGCCCGGCGTGTCTTTAATGCCTGCCCCGGCAAGCGGCGAAGATCTTGTGCCGGAACGCGTCATGCTTAGACTCGTTCCGCTTTTAAAGCGCTATTTTGACCGCGTGATCCTTGATTCTCCCGCGGGCGTGGGGCGTGGCTTCCGCGCGGCGGCAGCGGCGGCGGACTGCGCGCTTATTGTGTGCAACTCGGACCCCGTGTGTATCCGCGATGCGTCCATCGTGCGCAGGCTTTTAACAGAGCTTGAGGTACCGCAGCAGCGGCTCGTCATCAATCGCTTTAACGCCGAATATTTCGGCAGCCTTTCCGCCGGGCGGGAAGACGCCGGCGGCCTGCGCGACCTCGATGACGTCATCGACCAAAGCGGCGTGCGGCTCATCGGCATCGTACCCGAAGATAGACAAATGACGGCTGCTTTTCAGCGTGGCTGCGTGCCGGCGGATGACCTGCCCGGCATGACGGCGCTTTCCCGCATAGCGGCACGCATGAACGGTGTTTCGGTTCCCTTATCGTTGTGACATTTGGGATAGGGGCCGAATGATTATAAACAGGGAGGAATTTTCATGAATATCGCGCTTACGGCGCATGACGCAAAAAAAGAGCTTATGGTACAGTTCTGCATCGCTTACTGCGGCATCCTGAGCCGGCATAATCTCTGTGCGACCGGCACCACCGGTAAGCTTGTAGAGGAAGCAACCGGTCTTTCGGTCCACCGCTTTTTAAGCGGCCCACAGGGCGGCGATCAGCAGATTGCGGCGCGTATCTCCTGCAACGAGATCGACCTTTTGCTGTACTTCCGCGACCCCATGCAGAAGCAGGCACTGGAGCCGCACGATAAAAACCTGCTCCGTCTCTGCGACCTGAATAACATTCCCGTGGCGACGAACATCGCAACGGCAGAGGTGCTCATCCATGGTCTCGAGCGCGGCGACCTCGATTGGCGCGAGATTGTAAAGCTGTAAATTTAAAACCAAAGCGTATGCTTTGAAAATACACCGGCATTGACCGGGAAGAGTATCTGCTATGGGGCACAAAACAGAGAGCGCCGCAAATGCTGAGAGCGGCGCGTGCATCCGGCAGAGAAAGACACCCGTGAGCCGCACGAAAGTGCGTTTTCCGCGTTAAGGAAAGAAAGGGGAGGGGAAGCTTTCGCTTTTTCTCCCGAAAAAGGGTGGCACCACGAACCTGTTTCGTCCCTTATCCGTTTTGGGTAAGGGTTTTTTTATTTTTCATGAATGAGAGGGATATTTTATGAAATTGATCACAAAAGCGCCTAAGGGCACCGTGGATATCATTCCGGGTGAATCCGAAAAATGGTCGCTTGTGGAAGCCGTTATGACGGATGAAGCGGAACTGAACGGCTTTTCCGAGATCCGCACCCCGGTGTTTGAGCACACCGAGCTTTTCCTGCGCTCCGTCGGCGACACCACCGACGTGGTGGAAAAGCAGATGTACACGTTTGAAGATAAGGGCGGCCGTTCCATTACGCTGCGCCCGGAGGGCACGGCGGGCGCCGTGCGCGCCATGCTGGAAAACGGCCTGTATAACGGCGGCTACCCGGTAAAGCTCTACTATAAGACCTCCTGCTACCGCTACGAAAAGCCGCAGGCAGGCCGTCTGCGCGAGCTGCATCAGTTCGGCGTGGAGATGTTCGGCACCGCAGAACCGGCGGCGGACGCACAGGTCATCGCTATGGCCATGTCCATTTTCAATCGTCTCGGTCTAGCCGATGACATTGAGGTCTCCATCAACTCCATCGGCTGTCCCACCTGCCGCGCAGAGTACAGAAAAGCGTTGAGAGCTTATTTCGAGGGCTATAAGGATCAGCTCTGCGAGACCTGCAATTCCCGCTTGGAGCGCAACCCCATGCGTATTCTGGACTGCAAAAGCCCCGTTTGCGGCGAGATTGCCAAAGGTGCGCCGAAGATCACGGATTATCTCTGCGACGACTGCCGTGCGCACTTTGAAAAGGTGCAGACGCTGCTGAAATCTATCAATATTCCGTTTTCCATCGATCCCGGCCTCGTCCGCGGCCTCGATTACTATACCCGCACCGTGTTTGAGTTCCCCTCGAAGCGCTTCGGCTTTGCGCTCGGCGGCGGCGGACGCTACGACGGCCTCGTGGAAGAAGTCGGCGGCAAGCCCACACCGGCACTCGGCTTCGGTCTCGGTCTTGACCGCATCCTGATGGCGATGAACGAGATGGGCGCAGACTTTGGAAATGACGCAAAGTGCGAGGTCTACATCGCGTCTCTGGGTGAAGCGGCGCAGATGAAGGCGTTCCAGCTCACCGAAAAAATGCACAGCTGCGGCATCGCGGCAGACTGCGACCTGTGTGCACGCGGTCTGAAAGCCCAGATGAAATACGCCGACAAAATCGGCGCGCAGTACAGCATCGTCCTCGGCGACGATGAGATCGCAAACGGCGAAGCCGTGCTTAAAAACATGAAGACGGGCGAAAAGAAGAAGATCTCCCTCAACGATGACTTTGTTGATACGTACATCACGGCCGTCACCGAACAGGAAGACGCCATGCCCATCACATTTTAACCGGTCACACTAACGAAAGAGGAAATCAATCATGACACAATCGAGAACCCATACCTGCGGCGAACTCCGCCTTACAAACGCAGGCGAGACCGTCACACTGGTCGGCTGGATGGAAAACATCCGCGAAGTCGGCAATAACTTTGCGTTTTTGGTGCTGCGCGATTTCTACGGCACCACGCAGGTCGTCATCGAAAACGAAGAGATGATGAACATTGTAAAGCCCCTCAATAAGGAATCCACGATTTCCGTTACGGGCATCGTGCGCGAGCGCACCAGCAAAAACCCGAAGCTCCCCACCGGCGACATCGAGATCGCGCCGACGGAGATCACCGTGCTCGGCCGCTGCCGTTATAACGAGCTGCCGTTCGAGATCAACCACTCCCGCGAAGCGGACGAGAGCCAGCGTTTAAAATACCGCTATCTCGACCTGCGTAATCCGGAAGTGAAAGCCAACATCATCCTGCGCTGCAACGTTGTTTCCGCTCTGCGCACCGCTATGACGGAGCACGGCTTTTTAGAGATCACCACGCCGATCCTCACGGCTTCTTCGCCGGAGGGCGCGCGCGATTACCTCGTCCCGGCGCGTAAGCACCCGGGCAAGTTCTACGCCCTGCCGCAGGCACCGCAGCAATTTAAGCAGCTCCTCATGACCGCGGGCTTTGACCGCTACTTCCAGATTGCACCGTGCTTCCGCGACGAGGATGCGCGCGGCGACCGTTCTCCGGGCGAATTCTACCAGATGGATATGGAAATGGCGTTTGCCTCGCAGGAAGACGTTTTTGCCGTCATCGAAGACGTTCTCCCGCCGATTTTTGCAAAGTACGGCACGTATAACATCGCGTCCTCCGCACCGTTTGCCCGCATCCCGTACCGTCAGGCCATGGAGGAGTTCGGCTCCGATAAGCCGGACCTGCGCATCGACCTGCGCGTCAAGGACGTTACGGACATTCTGCAAAACTGCGGCTTCGGCCCGTTTGAAAACAATATCGTCAAGGCTGTCCCGGTTTCAAACTGCAAGCTTGCCCGCAAGGCGGTCGATAAGCTCTGCGCAGACGTAGAGGTGCAGGCCGGCCAGAAGCCGTACTGGTTCAAGGTCGATGAATCCGGCGCCATTGCCGGCGGCATCGCAAAGTTTATCAATGCGGATGAAAAGACCGTGGAAGCCGTCAAATCCGCGCTGTCTCTCGAGCCGAATACGCTCGTGTTCCTCTCCGCAGGCAAGCGTGAGGAGGCCCAGAAGACCGCAGGCGTCATGCGTCGTATGCTCGGCGCGGCGTGCGAGGGCCACATGGATAAAGAGCGCTACGAGTTCTGCTGGATCGTCGATTTCCCAATGTACGAGATCGGCGAGGAATCCGGCGAGCTGGAGTTCTGCCACAACCCGTTCTCCATGCCCTCCGGCGGTATGGAAACGCTGCTTAAGGCCGAGCGCGGCGAGATTGACCCGCTCGACATTCTGGCAGACCAGTACGACCTCGTTTGCAACGGCGTAGAGCTCTCCTCCGGTGCTGTGCGTAACCATGACCCGGAGATCATGGTTAAGGCGTTCGAGATGGTACGCCTCGGCGAAGACGATGTAAAGGCGAAGTTCCCGGCCATGTACAACGCATTCTGCTACGGAGCGCCGCCGCACGCCGGCATCGCCCCGGGCGTAGACCGCATGGTTATGCTGCTCTCCGGCGAAGAATCCATCCGCGAGGTCATCGCGTTCCCGATGAACAAGAGCGCACAGGATGTCATGATGGACGCACCGTCCAAAGTCACCGAGGCACAGCTCAAAGAGCTGCACATCGCCGTGACGGAAGAAGAGTAATGTTCTCTTTAGAACAGAACACGTATAAAAACGCGCGGCTCGGCGATACCGATTTCACGGACGCCGAGCTGCGCGGCTATACGTTTGAAAATTGCGACCTGCGCGGCGCGATGTTTTCCGGCGCTTTGCTTGAAAAATGCCGCTTTTCTGCGTGTGCGTTCGATTTTTCTCGCTTAAACGACGTTTTGGCGCGCGGCTGTTCGTTTGAAAACTGCACGTTTTCGGGCGCAAGCCTGTTTGTCACCGCGTTTGAGAATTGCCGTGTCTCGGGCTGCTCCTTTGCGGGCGCAGACCTCACCGGTTGGGCCGTGCGCGGCGGCACACTCGAATACTGTGTGCTCGATCATTGTCCGCTCAAAAAGCAGGACTTTTCCGGCATCAGTCTGCGCGGTACAAGCTTTGCGGAAGCGGACCTCGAAAAAGCCGATCTTTCCGGCTGCGACCTTACGGAGACCGTGTTCCGCAATGCGCAGCTGAAAGAATGCGACCTGCGCCGTGCCAAATTTTCGCGCACCGATATCCGCTTTGCAAAAATGCAGAAAACAAAGATCGATTTGGAGGGCGCGGTGTATCTCGCAGGACTGCTCGGCGCTGTCGTCAACTAAAAAAGCCGGCAAAAAATTTCGTGAAAAAACGCGTTTTATTTTGTCAACCGCCGTATGGCGTGCATAGGGCTTATAAACGGGTATAGACGGTGTACAACCGCGCCGAAATGTGCCCCGAAAACCGTGAAAAAACGCCATGAAATCACAAGTTATACCGCGCGTTATGGAAAAAACCGCTTCTATGACGCGCGGTATATTTTATTATTATTATGTAAACCTAATACTATATATAGTGGTTTTGACACTAAATATGCCCTTGACATGTATAGGAAAAGCGCCTATAATCGAAAGTACAGAAAGCGCAAAGCGAAGGCTTTTAGGCTTTGCCGCAGGGGAGAAACGGAAAGGGAAGTTAAACGTATGATTCGATATATTGTCAAGCGCAGCGGGGACAAGGTGTCGTTCGATGCGCGGAAAATCAAAAGCGCCATTTTTAAGGCCAATACCAGGATCGCCGCAGAGCGTATGAGCGACGCCGATCTGAACGAATTGACCGAAGAGGTGCTCACGGCGCTTGAAAAGCTGCCGGGTACACCCACGGCGCAGGAAATTCAAAACGTGGTGGAGGAAAAGCTTCTTGCCGCCGATTACGCCAAAACGGCGAACGCTTACATCAATTATCGCACGGAGCACGAGCACCTGCGCGAAATGGACGACGAGCTCGTGAAGATTTTTGAAAACCTCACGTTCCGCCCGTCCGAAGAGGATGACTTAAAGCGCGAAAACGCGAATATCAACGCCGATACCGCCATGGGCACCATGCTGAAATACGGCTCCGAAAGCGCCAAGGCGTTTTACGATAAATATGTCATCCCGCCGGAGATTGCCGAAGCACACGCGAGCGGCGACATCCACATTCACGATAAAGACTTTTACGCCCTCACCGAAACATGCTGTCAGATTGACCTTTTAAAGCTGTTTCAAGACGGATTTTCCACAGGCCACGGCTATTTGAGAGAGCCGAACGACATCCGCAGCTACGCCGCGCTCGCGTGCATCGCCATTCAGGCAAACCAAAACGAGATGCACGGCGGCCAAAGCGTGCCGAATTTCGACTACGCTATGGCGGAGGGCGTGAAGAAAACATACCGCAAGCAGTATTTCCGTGCGCTTGCGCAGTATATTGAGGTGCGGTTTGATATGAGCGCCTCCGATGCCGCCGCGCTGACGGCTGCCATCAAAGAAGCGCTCGGCACCGATGTCACAATGCACACCGCAGAAGCTTACGCCGAAAAGCTGCGCGCGTTTCTGCCGCGCCATCAAGCAGAAAACGGCTTCCAGATCATCACGGGCGACGCTGCCCGCGCCGCCGCGGAATACGCCGCAAAGACCGCCTACAAAGAGACGGATGCTGCCACGTATCAGGCCATGGAAGCGCTCGTCCACAATTTAAACACCATGAATTCCCGCGCCGGCGCACAGGTACCGTTTAGCTCCTTAAACTACGGCACGGATACCTCGCCGGAGGGCAGAATGGCCGTGCACAACCTGCTCCGCGCTACGGAAGCGGGGCTCGGCGACGGCGAAACACCCATTTTCCCGGTCCAAATTTTCAAAGTCAAGGAGGGCGTCAACTACAATGAGGGCGACCCGAACTATGACCTGTTCCGCCACGCGCTGCGCTGCTCCGCCAAGCGCCTGTTCCCGAATTTCAGTTTTTTGGACGCCCCGTTCAACCTGCAATACTATAAACCCGGCGATTATAACACCGAGGTGGCGTACATGGGCTGCCGTACGCGCGTCATGGGCAATGTATTCGATAACACAAAGGAAGTCACCTGCGGCAGAGGCAATTTGAGTTTCACCTCCATCAACCTGCCGCGCATCGGCATTGAAGCGAAGGGCGATATGAAAACGTTCTATAAGCTGCTCGATGAAAAAATCGCGCTCGTGGAAGAACAGCTTCTGCACCGCTTCAAAATCCAGTGCAGCAAAAAGGTGTATAATTATCCGTTCCTCATGGGGCAGGGCGTGTGGATCGATTCCGAAAAGCTCGACCGCAACGATTCCGTCGCCGAAGTCTTAAAGCACGGCACCTTAAGTGTTGGCTTCATCGGCCTTGCCGAGACCTTAAAAGCCCTCACCGGTAAGCACCACGGCGAAAGCGAAGAAAGCTGGAAGCTGGGGCTTGAGATTATCTCCCATATGCGGGAGAAAATGGACGAAAAAAGCCGTGAGACCGGCCTCAACTTCACCTTGCTCGCAACGCCCGCAGAGGGGCTTTCCGGCCGCTTTGTGCGCATAGACCAAAAGAAATACGGCAAAATTCCCGGCGTTACGGACAGAGAGTATTACACAAACTCGTTTCACGTGCCGGTGTACTACCCCATCAGCGCCTATGAAAAGATTCGCAGAGAAGCGCCGTTTCACGCGCTCACGAATGCGGGGCATATCAGCTACGTGGAGCTCGACGGCGATACGTGCAAAAACATCGACGCATTTGAAAGCATCGTGCGCTGCATGAAAGAAATGGGCATCGGCTATGGCTCGGTCAACCACCCCGTAGACAGAGACCCTGTTTGCGGGTATAACGGCATCATCGACGAGGTGTGCCCGAGGTGCGGCAGAAGAGAGGGCGAAGGCGTTCCGCTCGAAAGACTTCTGGAGCTGAAAAAGCGCTACCACGACGTCCCGGATTATTCGCATTTGATTCGATAGAGCAAAGTTACCGTCAACGGCGGTTAAAAGTTTTTGATCGACCTTTTTTCAAAAAGGTCGTGGGGTCTTGGGGCAAAGCCCCGAGTCGCCATTCGCAAATGGCGAAACCCTTTTGCCTACCAAAAATTAGGACGGGAACTTCAACAGTCCGGTGGACTGTTGAAGTGTGGGAGACCCAATTAGGGGGTCTCCCAATGAACTTGCATCGCAAGTTCATAAAAGCAAAAACGGCAACACATGGGTTTAACCTGAACGACAAGTCGTTCAGCTATGGTTTTGTGCTTTTGATGATTGAAAATCATCAATTTCGCTGCGCGAAACCAGCCCAAGAACCACCTAAAGGCGGCGTCCGCCGCCTTTAGAAAGATTGAAATGAATGTAAAAATGTATTTATAAAAAGAATCGAGGCAGTTATCATGTCACCCAAAACGCAGAAAAATACAAAAACCATCATCGTCGGCGAAGGCCGCGGGTTCGACCGCATCCGCCGCATCACAGGCTACCTTGTCGGCACCACCGACCGCTGGAACGACGCCAAACGCGCCGAAGAACACGACCGCGTAAAGCACAGCCTGTAAGGCACGGCAAAATGGAAATCCGCATTTCCGGCATCGTGAACGATTCCATCGTGGACGGGCGCGGCATCCGCCTCACCGTGTTCACACAGGGCTGTCCGCACCATTGTCCCGGCTGCCATAACCCCCAAACGCATGATTTTGCGGGCGGCAGGGTGGAAGATACCGATGTCATCTTTGACATGTTCAAAAAAAATCCGCTGCTGCGCGGCATCACATTTTCGGGCGGTGAGCCGTTCTGCCAGCCAAAGCCGCTTTTAGCGCTCGCAAAGCAGGTGCACGCCCTGCATAAAGACGTCACCGCCTATTCCGGCTGGACATATGAGCAGCTTGTTTCTATGCACAACCCCGATGTGGACGCGCTTTTAAACGCGTGCGACGTTCTGGTGGACGGGCCGTATATCGAACAGCAGCGCAATCTTGAGCTGCTCTTTCGCGGCAGCGAAAACCAGCGTCTTATCGATATGAACGCCACCCGCCGAAACGGACGCGTAACGCTTTTACAGCTCGATTATTAAAAAACTCCGCAAATTTCCTCTGATATGCGCTAAATCAATACCGCTATATCGAAAAAAGATGGGGGTAATTCATGATTTTGTAATTGATTATGCGGGGAACTTGTGGTAGAATAAAGACAAATGGGTTATTTTACATTTTATTTGCCTTTTTGGCGAAAGGAGAAATAACAATGACTAACAACAAGACAATTCTTGCTTGGATCGACGAGATGAAAGCTCTTGTCAATCCGGATCAGGTTGTTTGGATCGACGGCTCCGAAGAGCAGCTCGAAGAGCTCCGCAAGGAAGCAGTTGAGTCCGGCGAAATGATCAAGCTGAATCAGGAAAAGCTCCCGGGCTGCTACTATCACAGAACAGCTCCGAATGATGTTGCCCGTGTTGAGGACAGAACCCTCATCTGCTCCAGAAAAGAAGAGGACGCAGGCCCGACCAACCATTGGAAAGAGCCGCAGGAAGCATACAAGATGCTGTACGATATTGCTCGTGGCAGCTACAAGGGCCGTACCATGTACGTTATCCCGTACTCCATGGGCCCGGTCGGTTCCCCGCTCGCTAAGATCGGCGTTGAGCTGACAGACTCCATCTATGTTGTTCTCAACATGTCCATCATGACCAGAGTCGGTCAGAAGGTCATGGACGTTCTCGGCGACAGCAACGACTGGGTTCGCGGTCTGCACTGCAAGTGCGACGTTGACCCGGAGAAGCGCTGGATCTGCCAGTTCCCGGAAGACAACACCATCATCTCCGTAAACTCCGCTTACGGCGGCAACGTTCTGCTCGGCAAGAAGTGCTTCGCTCTGCGTATCGCTTCCTATCAGGCTAAGAACGAAGGCTGGATGGCAGAGCACATGCTCATCCTCGGCGTTGAGAACCCGAAGGGCGAGGTTAAGTATGTTTGCGCTGCATTCCCGTCTGCTTGCGGCAAGACCAACCTGGCTATGATGATTCCGCCGGAAGGCTACCGTGCAAAGGGCTACAAGGTCTGGACCGTCGGCGACGACATCGCTTGGATGCGCAAGGGCCCGGATGGCAGACTGTATGCCATCAACCCGGAAAACGGCTTCTTCGGCGTCGCTCCCGGCACGAACATGAAGTCCAACCCGAACGCTCTTATCTCCACCCAGAAGGGCGCCATCTTCACCAACGTTGCGCGTAACCTCGATGACAACACCGTTTGGTGGGAGAGCCTCGACAAGAACCCGCCGGTCAACGCAGAAGAGTGGAAGGGCGCTAAGGTAAACGGCCCCGAGTATATTGCTGCTGGCAACAAGCTGGCTCATCCGAACAGCCGCTTCACCGCTCCTACCGCTAACTGCCCGTGCCTCTCCAGCGAGTTTGAGAACCCGCAGGGTGTTCCGGTCTCCGCTATCGTCTTCGGC
>OGQT01002057.1_pt1 | contig 14894 bp, 9 predicted proteins | sample 1553261 | NCBI WGS metagenome assembly OGQT01 (sample SAMEA2579992, study PRJEB22360) | human gut metagenome | biome: human gut; feature: human-associated habitat; material: faeces | place: Denmark | collected 2008/2010
CTCCCGCAGCTGCCGTTCCTGTCGTTCGGCAGAAAGCGGGATTTTTTCAAACTGGCTGTGACCGATGATGACTGCATCATAGTCACCCGTTGCGATACGAGCGCAGAACTTCTTACGGTTTGCTGTTTCAAAATCCTTCTTGGTGGCAACAAGGAGCTTGGCACTCGGATAGAGGTGCAGGAACTCGTTTGCCCACTGTAAGGTCAAGTGATTCGGCACAACGAACAGGGATTTCTGGCTCAATCCAAGCCGTTTACTCTCCATAGCCGATGCAGCCATCTCGAAGGTCTTGCCCGCACCAACTTCGTGTGCAAGCAGCGTATTTCCACCATATAGCACATGAGCGATAGCATTTCTCTGGTGTTCACGGAGGGTAATATCCGGGTTCATGCCGCCGAAACGGATATGAGAGCCATCATACTCACGAGGTCTGGTGGAGTTAAAAAGTTCGTTGTACTTGGTGGAAAGGGTTTCTCGTCTGTGCGGATCTCTCCAAATCCAATCTCGGAACGCATCCTTGATTGCCTGCTGTTTCTGCTGTGCCAGGGTAGTTTCTTTTTTATTGAGGACACGCTTCTGCTTACCATCTGCATCTTCAATCGTATCATAGATACGAATATCCTTCAGATTCAGCGTTTCCTCCAGAATCCGATATGCGTTGGCTCGCTCTGTACCGTAGGTGACATACGCCGCCACATCGTTGTAGTTGGGAGAACTCTTACCGTTGATGCGCCACTCTGCGGTCAGCTCGGAGAACTTGACCTCAATGGAACGGCGCAAGTAATACGGCGTTTCAAAGGTTTCCTCCATGAACTGCTGAATATAATCGGCATCAATCCATGTTGCACCCAAACGCACATCAATCTCGGACGCATCCAAGTCCTTCGGCTGTGCTTTCTGCAAGGCTTCCACATTGATGTGGAAGGAAGAATCCCTGTCTGCCGCCATCTGTGCGACACGCAGCTTGCTTCTTACATCACCGGAAAGGTAATCATCGGCAGTCTGCCATCCAACTTCCACAGCATCGGGAGCCATCGGGTCTTTGAAGATCACCCCTCGAAGCTCTGCCTGAATCGCATCGTATTCTCCAGGTGTTCCAAGCAGCTGTGCCATAAACGGCAAATCCACCTTGCCACGCTCACCGATAGAGATTGCCAGAGCTTCGGACGGCGTATCCACGCTCGTCACTCTGCGTTCCGGCTTGATGGTTCGCTTGGTGAACATATCCGCCTTGCTTTTCAGATTGCCGTCCTCATCCACATTTTCCAGAGAACACAGGAGATAGTAGGAGGAATCGTCAGCAAATGCCTGACCATTGGCTCGATTATTGATAAGCCCGTTCTTTGCGGCAAACGCATCGTAGGCATCATTCAGTTCTGCCTGTTTCTGAGTAATCATTTCATCCGGGTAATCCTCAAGCTGATATTCGATCAGCTCGTTGACGATACCACGAAGTTCCACCATGCCCATCACACGGTCTTTTGCTTTCTCATTCAGGTCTACACGGCGCATCAGGGAGTTTTCACGGAAGTACACATTGCCATCCACCACGGTATAAGAGAAATTCTTTACATCCGGGGTTGCAGGAATGGTTTCGATTTCCTTACCCTTGTCAGCTTCGGGAAGCTCCACAGCCTGATAGGTTCCTTGGATGTGGGAAACTGCTTCTTTCAGAAGTTCGGACAGTTCCATGCCCTCAATGGGACGCACTGTAATGTCCATGCCGTAGGCGGTACTTTCTTCCACCGTATCGCCCAGAACCATTTCAGGATGAGCGACAAAGTAGCTGTTCATGGTGTGTCCTTCTTCGGTGCGGTCAAGGTTTACCCATTCCGGTACAATGTCAATCGGATGGTCACGCTTTTGCAGGAACAGGATGTCGGACACGACTTCCGTGCCTGCGTTTTTCTTAAAGGCATCGTTTGGCAGACGGATTGCACCAAGCAGTTCCGCCCTCTGCGCCATATATCGCCTTGCGTCAGAGTTCTTGGAATCCATGGTGTAACGGCTTGTCACAAAAGCGACCACACCACCGGGACGAACCTGATCCAAAGCCTTGGCAAAGAAATAGTTGTGAATGGAGAATCCCAGCTTGTCATACGGCTTGTCGGACACTTTGTAGTTGCCGAAAGGGACATTACCCACAGCCAGATCGTAAAAGTCTCGGCGGTCTGTCGTTTCAAAACCGGCTACTTTGATTTCTGCGTTGGGATAGAGCTTCTGAGCAATTCTGCCGGTGATGGAATCCAGTTCCACACCATACAAACGGCTGCTCTGCATTTCAGGAGGGAGCATACCAAAGAAGTTGCCGATACCCATAGCAGGCTCCAGAATATTTCCTGTTTCAAAGCCCATCTGTCCGACCGCATCGTAGATGGAGCGAATGACCGTAGGGCTGGTGTAATGTGCGTTCAGGGTGGAAGCTCTTGCCGCAGCATATTCATCTTCGGAAAGCAGGTTTTTCAGTGTCTGATACTCCTTCGCCCAATTTCCCTTGTCCGGGTCAAAGGCATCTGCCAGACCGCCCCAACCGACATAATTCGACAAAATCTCCTGTTCTTCGGTAGTGGCGTTCCTGTTCTCGCTTTCCAGTTTGAACAGAGTTTCAATGGCTGCGATGTTTCTTGCGAATTTCTGCTTCGGTCCACCTTCACCGATGTTGTCATCCGTGATGTGGAAGTTCACCGCAGGAACAGGTGGGATTTCTCTGGTGGTGATGGACTGCTCAAGCTGAGCGATAATGTCCATGACTTCGGCATTCTGCCATCCGTCCACCTGGGCATAATCCTGAATGATGGTGTCCTTTCCATCTACGCACTGTACGAAGTCCAGACTACCCGGCAGATCTCTGGTATTCATTGCACCCAGGGCTTTTCTCTGCGTGTCAGGAAGTGCATAGTAGGCTCGCAGGGCATCATCAAAGGAACTGTATTCCTTGATGTCCAGCGCACCCCGCTTCTGAATGTCCTCGGCAACATAAAAATGATCGATGAAGTGTTCCGGTTCCTGCTGTTCGGGTTCCGCACTGGCTCTGACCTGTGCGTGTGCCTTTTCGTCAGGGTAGTCCCCATAGATACGGATGCACTTATGCTCCTGCTGATCGTAAACGGCAGCACCATCGTACTTGAATCCGTCATCCTCCATGGTTCCGTCCACATAGCCCTGGGCAGCTTTTTCCGCTTCTTCCAGAGTGTAGTAGTCCAGTTTATCATCGAAGCCGTTTTCAAAGTGATGGTAGGCGGCAACCAGATAGCGGGGAGCCATGCGCTCCTCGTAGCTGTTAATCATCTCAGGTGTCAGCCATTCTGGTTTGTCGGGAATCATTTCATACAGCTCACGCATCTTGGCAATCTGTGCATGGCGGTTGCCTGCCCACAGATGCTTTTCGCTGTGCTGTCCTGCACCAAGGAAGTATTCGCAGTCCATACGCAGACGGTCTAACAGCTGATACTCAGGGGTGTAGTCCCTCGGTTCGGTTTTGCCCAGAAAATCCTCTGTAACGGGCTTTTCTTCGGTTTGGGCATCAACCCTTACCGCATGGTTTCTTTCGTCCTGAGAGAGCATACGCTCGAAATTCTCACGATTCTCGGCACGGAAGATGGGATAAGCAAGCGTAGGGTCACGCAGCTGAACTTCTCTGTCCGTGATCTGCTCCACACGGAAAGCTGTATCGTCCAGATATACCGTGTCACCGACCTGATAATTCCATTTCGGTTCCTCGGAAGCAGATGCTTCCACAACTTCGGCAGGCTCTGCCACAGGCGCTTCTGGCTGAACCGACTCCATCGCAGCTACGGACTGACGAACTTCCTCCAAATAGTCATTGGCAAGCCATTCGTCCGTGAAGTATTCCGTAACGCCTTCCGGGTCTACATAGTAGTCATCGGTCTGATTATCCCAGATCGCATACTCGCCATCCTCGGTATCAATCACTGCGAAACGGTCATAAACATCTTCCAACGGATCAGTTTTAGCTTCTTCGATAGCCTGTCGTTCCGCTTCTTCCTCCGGGCTGAGGTAGCGTCCCTTTCGTATCAGACCGTCGATTCTCTGCACCACCTGCGCCCAGGACATCTGCAATTTATCGCAACCGCTCTTGGTGTAAGCAACACCCTTGGCATCGTGATCCTGACCGCTGTGCGTTGCACCAGAGCAGGCATGGGAATGACCACCGGTTCCGTATTCATGCTTCAGGAAGTCCATCTTTTCCTTGGCAGAATGATTCTCCTGCCAGTAGTTATAAATACGGGCTTTACCACCGGAAAAGCCGCTTCCACGGGTCAAGTCTGCATTGACTTCATCATCCGTAATGAACTGGCGGACAAGGGGCATCTGCATCATATCGGTCTGATACTCACGCAAAGGCATATTCAACTCATACAGCTGTTTCTGAATGAGATTCAGCTTGTGATAGTGAAAACGAAGCAGATCGGGATTTTCCGCAAGGGTTTTTCTAAATTCCGAATACTGCTGTACCAAGGTTGCGTGGAAACGAGGGTCATCCAACTTTTCAGCCAAGTCTGCGGTTTCGTCAGGGAAACCACGAAACGGTTCCTGATGAAGAATTGCCAGATAGTTGCTGGAACGGGCTTCTTCACTCAAATCGTGATAAAGATGCCACAGGGATTCTGCCAACTTCTGACGCTCATATCCGGATGCTTCTACCAGTTCCACATTAGTTGCGAACCGACCATTTTCAAGCAGTTCTCCAATGCGCTCGGCAACCGTTTCCCAAGAAACGATCTGCGCTCTGGGGCTGTCAATGGCAGAGGAACCTTTGGCAAGGTGGATACCGTCCTCGGCATACCACGCACAGATATTCCCGCTATCTTCTTTCAGACCATAGCCGCCGTGATAGACCTGCTTTAAGGTCTGAACGATTTCTTCCAACGGCTTCTGCTTCATATATTCCAGCGCTACGACTTTTCGGGCTTCATCGGTATTGCTACCAAGCAGAAGGAAGTGGTCGATTTCTTCCTGGGCAAAAGAAAAAGCAGAGGGCGTAAAGCTCTCTGCTCGGTCGATAAAACTGATTTGTTCATTTTCGGAGAGGAAAAGGTTCAGACTCAGCTGTTGATAAGCTCCGTCATCACGACTTCCTCCGCCTGTGCTTTCAGGCTGTTCATGTGCTGCACCCACGCCATCTGCTGCGTTTCCTTGTCCGGTGCGGGGCTGTCCTTCAGGTACTGCTCCATCAGAAACTCCACTCTGGCTTTCGCTGTTTCCTCGATCTCCCACAGGTGCGGGAACAGGCTCTCCGTCAGAATCATGTCGTTCAGGAGCATCGGATTGTTCTGTTCCAAAAATGCTCGACGCATCCTGCCGTACTTGCCCAGAGGTTTCTCTCCCTCGTTCTCCAACTGAAGGTTCGGAATCTGATAATCTCCGGCCTGTCTGTAAGTCATCTCGCTCATAATCTGTACTCCTTTCGGTAGCTTTAATCTGCTCATGTTCTCCAATCGCTTTTTCGATTTCCTGAAACATCCTTGTGCTGATGGCATTCACCGCAGTACCAAGGGCATTTACCGTCTGTCTGGTGTTAAAATCAAACACCTTCTGGAAATCCTCATGCTCGAAGTAGTTGTCGGGACTTTCCACGAACCGGCAATACATCGTATAGGATACGCTGTTTGCCACCGCATTTTTGAAAGCTACTTCGATGTTGAGTTCATCATACTCCTCAAGGAAGCTGTTGGCAACGATGTCGAGGAACTGCTTTTTGTAATCGTCCCAATACTCAGCCGCCAGTGCGGATGCAATATCTTCAAGCTGTGCTTCCAGTACCCCGTCAGCGGCAACACCGAAGGTACGCTCCATCGCTTCCATGACATAGGAGCGGTTTTCAGGCGTCACCTCCCACGGTTTCAGTTCCGGGGAAGAACGGCGAACGCCGGTATCCGCCACATCAAACACATAGCGCAGATACGGTTTATCCCTGTTCATCACAAACAGAGCAATGCCGGTAGAGCCACGCTTTACATATCTGCGGTAATTTTCAGCGTTCCAGTCCTCATAGGGCTTGCAAAAGGTCGCATTGGGGCGCTGAGCATAAATCATCACCTGTTCCGGATAGGTGAACTCATAGTTGCGGGACATCGTTCTCAAAAACGAAGTCCAGTTATCTGTGTTCGAGGTGATTTTCCCAATCGTTTCTTTTGCTAATCCGGAATAAAATCGCTCTTTTGCGTTCATTGTATCCCTCCAATCCTATCAATCCGGATAAAGGTTCAGCTTCTCAAAGGCGGCATCGTCCATGGCTGAAACTTTACGGAGAACCGAGTCTGCCAAAGCAAAAAGCTCTGACTCGTCCTCCGAAAGCTGTTCCTTCATCAGTGTCAGTGCTTCACACAGCCCTGACCTTGTGCCAGGGCTGTAAAGCATCATCATGTTCCGCTCATCCTGTGTGAAATCCATCATTCAATCTCCCTTTCCGGGTGGCTCTTGGGCGGCTTATGGGAAACATCCGGCACGGGCTTTTCCTTTAACTGCTCCAACACCGAAGGACGTTCCTCTAATCCGGACGCTTTTCCGTTATTGATGATACCGTCAATCATCCCATAATCATCTTCCATTGCCATCTCTGCGTTTTTCAGGTAGTTTTCGGACTTCATAAAGTTTTCCAGCTTCTGAAACCCAACAGAATCTACATAGTGAAAGGATACCTCACCGACTACCTTTAAGGCTACGATGTCGCTGACCGACATACTGTGACCACGGAAATCATCCGGGTGGTCAATATTGAACTTTACATACAAATCTTCCAGCTGCCGATTCACATCCTCGGACATAGAAATGGAGCCATGATAGACCACCTCGTAACGGTCAATCTCAGGCTCCATTTCTTTCTTCTGAAGGTAGCTGTAATTTGCAAACATGAGCGGGATATTATCGTCTACATCTTCCCGCAGCTGAAGAATCGCATAGGAATCCGTGGGGCTTTCCAGAAAAGCAACCATTCTGTCATCCGGGGTGGTATTTCCGTGAACATCATCCCATTTTTCGTTTTTCATATCCGTGTCCTCCTTATCGTTCAGGCTCTTTGCGTTTGGGAGAGGGACTGGCAGGCGCAGCTTTTTCTGCGGCCTGTGCCAGTTTTTCCATGACCGACTCACGCTTCGGAGAGTCGAGCTTATCCAGCTGACTTTTCAGCACTTTGGCAACCTCAACCGCAGTTTCCTCACGGGCTTCTTCAATGGCTGTATTCAGGAACTCACGATACGGAGCCGTATTACCAGCGGCAAGATCTGCCTTGATTTCTTGGATATGCGCCTGCACATCATCGACCTGATCCATATATTCATAGGGGTCGAAGTTCTCTGCAAAACGGTCGAGCTTAAAAGCAAGCTCAGCGATAGGGTCATTGACCACCACCGCCTGTCTGCCGACTTCAAAAGCCTGCTCCATGACATCCTCATAGAACATTGCCCGCAGTTCCCGGCGCTCCAGCCCGAAGGATTCCAGAATATCCCGGCGGACTTCGAGCATGGACAGTTCAGGGTTATCAACCTGACCGCCATCAATCTCGTTGTAGTTTTCATCCAACAGGGTGTAGTCGTAACCATCTTCGCAGGTCTGCACCGCAAGGATTCTATCCTTTCCGACCTTCCATGCGGCTTCATCGCCCATAATCTCAGGCTCCGGCATATAGCTTGCGCCGTTGCGCTCCATAATTTCTGCAAACTGGCAGATATTAAACACATTGTATCCGATCTGCGTATGATACTCGTCAATGAAGGTGCAGGGCTTCACAACCATTTCATCCGGGTAGTGAATCTGCACACAGCTGCCATCGGGGATATGAAACAAATCCTTATAATGGCTGTCGATAAATCGGATTTCCTTACCATCCGGGTTGTACTCATTTGTCATTTGCGCTTTCCTCCATTTTCAAATTCCATACTGAACTTCGTTTTGCCATCATCTGATACCTCCATAAAGACGGTGGCATCAAAGGTGTTGCCCGTTCTTTCGGACTTGCAATTCTTGAGCTTTACCTTGCCGGAACCAAGCAATTTCTGCGCCGTGGCAGAAGTCATGCTCTTGCCGATGCTCGCAAAGTAGCGATTGTTTTTCCAGAGGGCAAATTTGCAAGCTCTGTTGGAACAGAAAAATGCCTTGGCTTTGTCCTCTACAGCACTGCCGCAGAGCGGGCATTTGCCGATAGAATTGGCTTCTTTCGACATCATAACCTCGGAATCACGGATTACTTCATAGTTCTGAATCAGACCGGCAATCACATCTTTGATCTCGTCCATAAAGTCCTCGCTGGCATATTCGCCTTTCTCAATGAGCAACAATTTTTCTTCCCAATCCGCCGTCATGGATGGGGACTGAATCTGTTCCGGCATGACTGTTACCAGAGCCGTACCCTTGTGGGTCGGAATCAGGTGTTTGGTTTTCTTATCACCCTTACGCTCCAGAAAACCGATGCGAACCAGCTTCTCAATGATACCGGCACGGGTCGCAGGCGTTCCCAAACCTTTGCGCTCCACCTCATCAGGCATTTCGTCCGCACCGGCAGTTTCCATAGCAGAAAGCAGAGTATCCTCGGTAAAGTGTTTAGGGGGAGATGTTTTCCCTTCCTTGATTTCCGTGCCGCTGACGGTCATTTCGTCACCAACGGAAACAGAAGGGAGTGTCTGCACGTTTTCGTCGGATTTTGTCGAATCATTTTTCTGAACCAGAGCTTTCCATCCATCCTGCACAACAGTTTTGCCTTTGGTGGAAAACACGGTACCGCCACAGTCCAGCTCAATAACTGTCTCTGCGTATCGGTGCGGATCGCCAACAGCTACGCACAACCGATTCGAGATCAGTTGCAAAATTGCAAGTTCACCCTTGGGAAGTTCGCTCAGATTGCATTTCTGCAATTCTCTGGTCGGAATGATGGCATGGTGATCTGTGACCTTTTTGTTATTCACAACCTGCTCTGCATGAACTGGTATGTTATCCACATCCTCCACGGGGAATGTGTGGAAAGCCAGCTTTACGAGGTCGGTCAGGCTATGTGCCATATCTTCCGTCAGAAACCTGCTGTCGGTACGGGGATAAGTGACCAGTTTCTTTTCATAGAGGTTCTGCGTGTAGTCCAAGGTCTGCTGTGCCGTGTAGCCAAGCACACGGTTGGCTTCTCTCTGTAAACTGGTCAGGTCATAGAGCGCAGGCGGCTTTTCTGTTTTCTCCTTACATTCAGCTTTCTGAACGATTGCCACCGAACAGCTTTGTTTGACAGCTTCGGCTGCTGCCTTGGTTTTGAAGCGTTCGCTTGCAGCCGTAAAACCATCCAATCCAATCTGAACTGTGTAGAACAGTTCAGGCTTGAATGCGGAAATGGCAGCTTCTCGCATAACAGCCATAGCAAGGGTAGGGGTCATAACACGACCAACATTCAGGGTCTGCCCGTAAAGGGTCGAAAAAAGTCGAGTAGCGTTAATACCAACAATCCAGTCGGCTCGTTCTCGACACAGTGCTGCTTCATACAAAGCATCATATTCCGTTCCAGACCTGAGATTTTCAAAGCCCTCCTTGATTGCTACATCTTCCATCGAGGAAATCCAAAGCCGCTCAAACGGCTTTCTGCACCCGGCTTTGTGGTACACCAACCGAAAGATCAGCTCGCCCTCACGACCGGCATCTGTTGCACACACAAGACTCGCAACATCTTCTCTGGCCATGAGCTTTTTCAGAATCCCAAACTGTTTTTTCGTACCGGCAGAAACCTCATACTGCCAGTCCATCGGGAAGATAGGAAGGTCTGCATAAGCCCATTTGCTGTACTTCGCATCATAGACTTCCGGCTGTGCCAGCTCCACCAAATGCCCTACACACCAGCTGACCACATATCCGTTTCCCTCTAAGTAGCCATCCTCACGCTTGGCAGCACCTAACACCTTGGCAATGCTCTGTGCAACCGAAGGCTTTTCAGCCAAAACTAATTTCATTTGCATCTGCTCCTTTCGCAAAAAAATAAGCAGCCACACACCGTAGTGCATGACTGTTATGTAAAAAGTTCAGGAAGGATTTTTGCAACCTGATACAATTTTCTGTTCTATAATCTCCGTCATAATAAAAATATTTCCATTATTTTAAAAGAGAATGACGGAGATATTTCGCCCTGCTTATTCTTGTAGCAACCAATCGGCTATATCGTGAATTTCGATTCCTTCATAGCTATATTGGGGATGTTTGGTTCTGGCAATAATCATTTTCGGATAAGCATCTCGAATCTGAAGCAGAGGAGAGCATTCTCTCTCAAATGTTTCCTGCCCGGAAATGTTGTCGCTGACCTGAATATAAATCTTCTCGCTGCCTCTCTGAGCAACAAAGTCGATTTCCTTTTGATAGAGCTTGCCGACATAAACATCATATCCACGGCGAAGAAGCTCGATGCAAACGATGTTTTCATATACTCTGCCATAATCCATATTTCTGCTTCCAAGTATTGCATATCGAATACCGCTGTCACATAAATAGAACTTTTCAGAGCTTTCAAGGTATTTCTTACCTCGGATGTCGTATCTCTTAATATCATAAAATACAAAAGCATTGCACAAATATTCTGCATCAATTAAGGTATTTGGAACAGAGATACCGATGTCAGTCAGGGCATCAGAGGTCAGTGTGGAGGGTGGAAGCATCTATTCCTATGATCCAAAGGGTAAAGCGGCATTTGCTTATATGGCATTAACTAAGGAAGTATTGAAGGAGGCAGAGTAATTATGTCAAGTAGAGTAGCAGGAAAGATTAAATTACAGTCAGTAGATGAATTATTAGGAGTACCGGAGATTGCCGGTACTCAGGAAATAGAGATTGGAAGAATTCATGCGTTTCCGAACCATCCGTTTAAGGTGCTGGATGATGAAAAGATGGACACTTTGGTTGATAGTATCAGGGAAAATGGAATCCTGAATCCAGTAATTGTAAGACCTGATCAGAGCGGAAATTATGAAATGATATCTGGACATCGCAGGTTACACGCAGCAAAGATTGTGGGATTGAAAAAGGTTCCGGCTATCGTAAAGGAAATGTCTGATGATGAAGCCATTATAAAAATGGTAGATGCAAATATTCAAAGGGAAGAGATACTTCCGAGTGAAAAGGCATTTGCATATAAAATGAAGCTTGATGCATTAAAGAGAACCGCTGGAAGACCTACAAAAGAAAATGCGTGCCATAATGGCACACATTTACGATCCGATCAAGAATTAGCATTACAGGTAGGCGACAGTGCAAGAAGTATTCAAAGATATATCAGGCTTACAGAATTGATTCCTGAATTATTGGATTATGTAGATAATAAGAAAATTGGATTAGTAATGGCAGTAGATCTTTCATATCTTGATGAACAGGTGCAGAAATGGGTATATGAATATTTTAAGGAAAATGGATTTTTGAAGCCGGTACAGGTTGAAGCATTGAAGAATTATCCTAACTTATCCAATGTAACACAATTTAGTGTCATTTCTATAATGAATGATGCATTACCGAAGAAGAGTAAGGAATCAAAGTTATCTTTTTCAGCAAAGAAACTGGATAAATATTTTCCACCGCAGTATTCAACGAAAGAACGTGAAAATATAATCATTCAGCTATTGGAACAGTGGAGTGCAGATCAGGTACAGTCAGAGTAGAAATATAATTATGATGTTTCAGAAGTGTAGAAACGGCACTTCTGGAACAGGAAGGAGATTCAAATGGAAGACAGAATAAGACTATCCTATTTCTATGGAAAGGAAGCGGATCAGTTTTCATTTTATAAGATACCGAAGTTATTATTTACAGAAGAGTATTTCAAAAAAATATCAGTGGAGGCAAAGGTGTTGTACGGGCTGATGCTGGATAGGATGTCACTATCTATGAAAAATCAGTGGATGGACGATGAAGGGAGAGCCTACATATATTATTCGCTTGAAGATATCATGGAGGCTCTGGGATGCAGTAACAAAAAAGCAATATCCATAATGAAGGAATTGGACACGGATGCTGGTATAGGTTTGATTGAAAAGAAGCGCCAGGGGCAGGGAAAACCAACCATGATTTATCTGAAACAGTTTATGGTACAGGATGTTCAGAAGTGTAGAAATTTCACTTCTGAGCAAAAAGCGGTAGTTTCAGAAGTGAAGAATTTACATGTCTTGAAGTGTAAAAAAGCCATGTCTAGAAGTGAAGAAATTACACTTCCAGAAGTGAAAAATATTCACACTAATAAGAATAATATAAATAATACTGAGTTAAGTAATACTGAATCTAATCTTATCGTATCAGAAAATGATAGGATAGGATCCGATGTACAGGCATATGTAGAACTTATCAGGGATAATCTTGATCTGGATATTCTGTTAGAGAGGCATCCGTATGAAAAGGAGTTGCTGAATGGCATTTTTGATCTGATTTTGGAAACTGTACTATGCAGGAATGAGGTCATTGTGGTGGCATCCAACAAATATCCGGCAGAGCTGGTTAGAAGTAAATTTCTGAAATTGACCAGTTCACATATTGAATATGCAATGGGATGTATGAAAGCAAATACCACCAAAGTACATAATATCAAGAAATATCTGCTGGCTACATTGTTCAATGCTCCAAGTACAATCAGCGGGTATTATCAGGCTGAGGTTAACCATGATTATCCCCAGTTTGCTGTAAATAACAAATAACGGCTTGACGTGTAGTCAATGCGTGCATATAATAAAAATACAAACACACGCATTGACTACATGAAAGGAACAACTATGGAGAAAAGAATATATACAGCGGGCGAGATTAAAATTGAAGTAGATAAGCATGAAGATAAAAAAGCAAAGGAGCGCAGAATGATGGCTTATGCTTTTAAGATGATTCGTGAAGAATCAGGAATGAATAGAAAGGACTTTGCTGACTGGCTGGGAATTCCATATCGGACAATGCAGGAATGGGAACTTGGAAGAAGAGTTATGCCACAATATGTACTTGATCTGATATCCTATAAAGTTAAAAATGAAAATAAGCAGGGAAATATATAGTCTGTTGTTTAAGTAAAAACAGGAGGAAACCACCATGTACGATGATTATTATTACTACGAGGAACAAAGAAAGGCAGAAGCAAAATCAGAAGCAGCATTGGCAGGAACATTTGCCACCGTCATCGGAGGCATTGTGGGAGCAGTTATATCATGTGCTTTGTTTCTGGTGAGAAGATTTGATATATTGAGTTCCGGATTAGCGTCATTATTATTCTATATGCTAACCTATATACAGGAATGGAATAAGGTAATATATATTGTAGGTGCACTGGCTATATTTATTGTGTCAATGATTTTACAATATGTGTTTGTGGTTGCTAAAATTATTTATACAGTGTTTGTATGTATAGTTGTTGCATTGATTGGTGGATGCTGGAAAACATATGATTCCGAAATGCAAAGAAATATGATAATGATTATATGTTTCGCAGTAACTGGAATATTGGGGGCTATTTCCTGGTGTGGGATGGCAAAACAAAAATAATTAGATAGTATAAAGCAATTTTGCATGATATAATTTATACATAGAAGTCAATTCGTATGTATAACAAATTTTTTATTTGGTAGATAGAAAAATTTTTCTGAATTTAGTTTTCTTAGAAGTGTTAAAAAATGAAGAATGATATTTTTAATTAAAATAGCAAACAAATATAAGATAAAAGTGAAATGTATATGAGGAGATAGAATGATAGATTTATCAGAAGTTAATAAGTATATAGAGGAAGAACTTTTTAGTACATTATATGTTTTACATCCATATTTTGCTGTAAATGGTAGGATAGAACCAGATAAAATGGCTGAACTTAAAGAAAGTGGATTACAAGTTGTATTGGTAACCGATAGAAATGTGTTTAGCGAAATAGTGGCAGCTGTTAAAAGGGGAACGTTTGCTGGAGCAAACAGAAAAAAAATAACTGCATTTATTATATGGTCAGCAATTAATAAATTTAACATTTCTCCGTATGATGGCATAAAAGAATATGCTATGCCTAAAAATGATAATATTTCAGGAAATAGAGAATTAGAGTTGTTCTATTATTTATTTGAAAATATTCCTATCGAAATTGTTATAAAATCGTTTTATAGTGATGAAATTACTTTTAGAGGTAAAAAATATAATGAAACAAAAGAAAGTGGAATATCCAATTTTATGGTAGAAGAACCTAGTTTTTTGTTTTTATACGCGACAATACTTCATTTAGTATATGTATTAAATAAATATACTAAACCAGATGAGCAATTTGAAGAATTCTTTAAGTGGTATTTCAATGAATGTTTAATTTCTGAGTATGCTATTGCTTATTCGATATTATATCTGTCTCAATCGGGTGTAAAATCACCACATCATTATAAAGATAGCAATATCGAAACAGTAATAAAAGGATGCTCAAATCAAGCAAGGGATCTACAATATTTACAAGACATAAATCCTGATAGATATCCAAGTGATGAATATATTTTAATGTGCGTCACAAATGAAAATGATATGCGAAAAGTTTTTGAACTTGTAAATGATAGAACTCGTTATTATGATATAGATAGCTATTTAAAAGTATTATGTTCTTGTTTTCCTATGAACAGACGGGAGGAAAAATATACCTTTATTAAAGATATTTGGAATCAGAGAAAAAACTTGGAAGTGAATCCGAATAACGCACTAAATGTGGCAAAAGAATTGGCATCAAAGGAGGAAAAAAGATTAAGAGATTTATTTGAAACTTCCGATTTGTAGAATTTTTACTGGATTAAGAAAATTAACAGAGAACTAACGACGGACTAACAAATGACTAACGAGGAACTAACAACGTGTATCTTTTTTTTCTATTTTGGGGTGTGATAATATTATCATAGACAATGGCTATATTGTCAGCTGGTGTGTGGGGCATCTGGTGG
>OGQT01002066.1_pt1 | contig 14847 bp, 12 predicted proteins | sample 1553261 | NCBI WGS metagenome assembly OGQT01 (sample SAMEA2579992, study PRJEB22360) | human gut metagenome | biome: human gut; feature: human-associated habitat; material: faeces | place: Denmark | collected 2008/2010
TACAAGACCGATTGACGAAGAATGTGGTTGTCCTGCTTGTCAGCACTATACGAGAGCATATATAAGACATTTGTTCAAGGCAAAAGAAATGCTTGGAATGAGATTGGCAGTTCTTCATAATTTGTATTTTTATAATGAGCTTATGGAACGCATCAGAAAGGCAATAGAAGAGGACAGATTTGAAGAATTCAGACGTGAAAATGTTGAAAAGCTTGCACAAAGACTTTAATAGTGCAAAAACTATAATTAAATGACAATTCTATATTGCTTTTTTGTGAAAGTTTTGGTATAATATTATACAATATGAATAACAATTTAAGGAGGATACCATAGATGAGAGCAAAGTATAAGAGAGTGCTTTTAAAAATAAGCGGAGAGGCACTTGCGGGAACAAATGGATTTGGACTTGATGAGCATACTATTGCACATATCAGTGAGAACATAAAGAAAATTGTGGACATGGGTGTACAGGTTTCAATCGTTGTAGGAGGAGGAAACATCTGGAGAGGACGAAGCAGTGAAAATATGGACAGAACAAGAGCTGACCATATCGGTATGCTTGCAACTGCTATGAACTCTCTTGCTCTTTGCGACGCTCTTGAGCAGCTTGGTGCTGATGTAAGGGTGCAGACTGCTATTGAAATGCGCCAAATTGCCGAACCTTATATCAGAAATAAAGCTATTCGCCATTTTGAAAAAGGCAGAATCGTTATTTTCGGCTGCGGTACGGGTTCACCGTTCTTTTCAACTGACACTGCCGCTGCGCTTCGTGCAGTTGAAATCAATGCAGATGTTCTTCTTAAAGCAACTAATGTTGACGGTGTGTATGATAAAGACCCTAACAAGTATGATGATGCGGTTAAGTTTGATAATGTAACTTTCAAAGAAGTTCTTGCAAGGGATATTAAAGTTATGGATTCAACAGCATTTTCACTTTGCAAGGACAATGATTTGTCAATCCTTGTATTTGACCTTACAGACCCGGAAAATATTGTAAAAGCTGTGTCAGGTGAAGCAATCGGCACACTTGTTGAAAACTAATAAATAATCAATTTTTTATAGAGAGGTATTGAAATGGAAAGCGTATTTGCAAAAACAAAAGAAAAAATGGATAAGTGTTTAACATCACTTGAAAGGGACTTTGCCGCAATCAGAGCCGGCAGAGCTAACCCGGCTGTACTTGATAAAGTTATGGTTGATTATTACGGTGTACCTACTCCGATTAACCAAATGGCTGCCGTAAGCGTGCCGGAAGCAAGGCTTCTTGTTGTTCAACCGTGGGATGCATCAACACTTAAAGAAATCGAAAAAGCTATTAACACAGCAGACATCGGTATCAATCCGCAAAATGACGGTAAGGTTATCAGACTTTCATTTCCTCAGCTTACAGAGGAACACAGAAAGAATCTTCAAAAGGATATTTCTAAAAGAGGCGAGGAAGCTAAAGTAGCTATCCGTAATGTTCGCCGTGATGCAATGGATGATATAAAAAAGCTTAAAAAAGATAACGAAATCACCGAGGATGAACAGAAAGACGGAGAAAAGAAACTTCAGGATATTACCGATGATTTTGTAAAACAGGCTGACTCTATTACAAAGAAGAAGGAAGAGGAAATCCTTTCAATATAGCTTTAGCATAAAGAGGAGCTGAATTACAGCTCCTTGTTTGCTTTTAATTCTCACTTAATTAGGAGGAAATTATGGCAATATTCGGTAAAAAAAACAGCCAAACAGATGCTCAGTTTGATATACTTCCGAAAAATATAGGCATTATAATGGACGGAAACGGAAGATGGGCAAAAAAAAGAGCTTTGCCGAGAAGTGCAGGGCATAAAGCCGGAGCAGAGGTTTTTCGTACTATTAGTAAGGAATGTGGCAGATTAGGGCTTGAAAGTGCAACTTTTTACGCTTTTTCAACTGAAAATTGGAAAAGGCCAAAAGAAGAAGTTGACGCAATTATGCACCTTTTTAAAGATTATTTGCTTGAAGCTAAAAGTGATATTACAGCGGCAGGTAATATGAAAATGAAATTTATCGGCGAGCGTGAAGGTATGAGCAAGGAATTGCTTGACCTTATGGATGAGGCCGAGGAAGATACATCAAATAATACAGGTACTACAATTTATTTGGCAGTTAATTACGGCGGCAGGCTTGAAATTTGCGATGCTGTAAATAAGCTTGTTGCTATGGGCAAAACAAATATTACCGAAAAAGATATAAGCGATAATATTTTTACCCCGCCTGAATGTGATTTAATAATTCGCCCGTCGGGTGAGCAAAGACTTTCAAACTTTATGCTTTGGCAGTCTGCGTACAGTGAACTTTGGTACAGTGATGTACTTTGGCCTGATTTCAAAATAGAAGATTTGCATATGGCACTTCGTGATTTTGAAAAGAGAAATCGTCGTTTCGGCGGATAAATATCAAATAATTTTGTTGTTTTGAAATAATAGGAGAATACGAATATGAAACAAAGAGTTATTACTGCAGTTTGCCTTTTGGCAGTACTTGCAGTTGTTGTGTGGCAAATAAATACACCGATTTTGCTTATTGCTGTTGCATTTCTTTCAGCAGTTGCAAGCGACGAAATTATGAAATGTGTAAAGGTTGAAAATACTTTTATTCGCGTGGTGGGAATTATTTTTTCAGCGTGCTTCCAGCTTTTTGCAAGCGCGAGGGTACTTGAACCTTGGGTAAGCGAAGCAGTTTGGGGAAAAGTAATCGGCGCCGTGCCGAATATTGTTTACATCATTGTTCTTTGCCTTGTATTTTTCCTTGCAATGCTTAAAAATTATGCTTATACCACTTTTGAAGATGTAAGCGTATCGTTTTTTGCAAGCGTGGTTGTACCTTTCGGTTTTTCAATTTTCATTAGGCTTCGTGATATGTTTGTTGATGAGCAATTTGGTATTTACCTTATTTTATATGCTCTTATTTGTGCACTTGCTACCGATACCGGCGCACAGCTTACCGGTATGGCATTCGGCAAGCATAAGATGTCACCTAATATTTCACCTAAAAAAACTATTGAGGGTGCATTCGGCGGACTTGTAGTTAGTATGATTTTAAACGCAGTTGCACTCACCCTTTATAATAAATTGGCAAACAGTGTTATTCCTCAAAATATGGCAACACTTCTTCTTGCAATGGTACTTCCTACTTCATTTATGGGTATGATGGGTGACCTTTCAGCTTCTGTATTAAAGCGTAATTTTGGAGTTAAAGATTTCGGCAAGATTTTTCCAGGCCACGGCGGTGTGATGGACAGAATGGATTCGTCACTTTTCACCTTGCCTGTTACATATGCAATTGCACTTGTTGCAACCAAATTATTTTAACCTTTTGAAAGAGAGGATACCTTATGAAAAAAATATCACTTTTAGGTTCAACCGGTTCTATCGGAACACAGAGCCTTGATGTATGCGAAATGCACGGTTATGATGTGAAATGCCTAACAGCTAATTCAAAAGTTGATATTATGGAAGAGCAGATTCGTAAATTTAAGCCTGATATGGTTTGTATGATGAGTGAAACTGCCGCAAAAGAACTCAAAGCAAAAATCAGTGATACGAACACAAAAGTAGTTTGCGGTATGGAAGGGCTTATTGAATGTGCAACATATGATAAGGCTGATACGGTTTTAAACTCGGTAGTAGGTATGGTTGGTCTTCAGCCTACCCTTGAAGCTATTAAAGCGAAGAAAACCTTGGCTCTTGCAAATAAGGAAACACTTGTTGCCGGCGGTCATCTTGTTACAAATTTGGCAAAGGAAAACGGTGTTCAAATTCTTCCTGTTGACAGCGAACATTCAGCAATTTTTCAGTCAATGCAGGGTATGCCAAATAAAAAAGCTATTAAAAAAATCATTCTTACAGCTTCGGGCGGCCCTTTCTTCGGCAAAACACTTAAAGAACTTGAAAATGTAACAGCAAAGGACGCACTTAAACATCCTAATTGGGATATGGGCGCAAAAATCACCATTGACTCTGCTACTATGATGAATAAAGGCCTTGAATTTATTGAAGCTAAATGGCTTTTTGATATGCCTAATGACGATATTGAAATTGTTGTTCATAGGGAAAGCGTAGTTCATTCAGCTATTGTTTATCAGGATAATTCAATGATTGCGCAGCTCGGTGTGCCGGATATGCGAATTCCTATCCAATATGCGCTGACTTACCCTGAAAGAGAGCCAAGCCCTGTTAAAGAACTTTCGCTTACGGATTACGGCAAGCTTACATTTTTTGAACCTGATTATGATACTTTCAAATGTATAAATGTTTGCAAAAAAGCTATTGAACTCGGCGGGCTTCACCCCGCATCTGCAAACGGTGCAAATGAAGAAAGCGTAAAACTTTTCTTAAACGGTAAAATTAAATTTACAGATATTGCATATCTTAATAATGAGGCAATGAAAAATGCCCCTGAAAAAGAAAACTTTACTCTTGAAGATGTCCTTGAAGCAGACAGAAAAGCAAGAGAATATGTAATTGAGGCGGTAGGGTGAATATAACATCTATTTGGAACAGCGTGTATCCCATAGTAATAGCAATTTTGTTTTTTGAATTGATAATTGTTATTCACGAGTTAGGCCATTTCGCAGTGGCAAAGCTTATGAAAATTCAGGTTAATGAATTTTCGGTAGGTATGGGGCCGAAGCTGTTTCAACATAAAGGTAAAAAAACTAAATATTCTTTAAGGCTTATTCTGTTTGGCGGTTACTGCTCAATGGAGGGCGAGGATAAAGAAAGCGACAGTGAAAATGCCTTTGTTAATAAAAAAGTTTGGCAAAGGATACTTGTAGTTGTTGCAGGTGCGGTTATGAATCTTATTTTAGGGTTGATAATTGTACTTATTCTTGTATGCTCTCAAAATCTTGTAGGCACAACTGAAATTGCAAAGTTTGATGATAACGCAATCAGCCAATCATATGGTTTGCAAGTCGGCGATAAAATTAAAAGTATTGACGGAATGAGGGTTTATTCCACCAATGATATTATGACCGGTTTTTCAAGATGCTCAAACGAAAATGTTAACCTTGTTGTTGAACGCGGCGGCAAAGATGTGAGCCTTAAGGTTCAATTCGGCACGGAAAAATATGAAGGGCATCAATACACGGTAATGGATTTTTGGCTGCGTGGGGTGAAGAAAACACCTGCAAATGTCATTTCGCAAACGGGTAAGGAATTTGTTTCTTATGCAAGAATGGTATTTCTCTCCGTTCACGATTTAATAGTCGGCCGTTACGGTATCTCTGATATGAGCGGGCCGATTGGAACAGTAAGCGTTGTTTCAACCGCGGTTAAAACTTCGGTTTATTCAATGCTCAGAATAATGGCTTTTTTAACTATAAATGTCGGTCTTTTTAACCTTTTTCCTATTCCTGCGCTTGATGGATGGCGCTTGTTTGTTTTAATAGGTGAGGGTGTAACCGGCAAAAAGCTTCCGCAAAAGGCGGAATATTTAATCAACGCTGTCGGTCTTGTAGCACTTCTTGCATTGATGTGCTTTGTAACTTTCAGCGATATAACAAAGTTCTTTTAAAATCTTTTTTGGGTGAAAATTATGGAAAGAAGAAAAAGTAAAAAAATAAAACTCGCCAATACATTTGTCGGCGGTGACAGTCCTATTCTTGTTCAAAGTATGCTTAATATTCCTGCAAGCGATATTGAAGGTTCTGTTCAGCAGGCAAAGGAACTTGCATCTGCCGGATGCCAGGTAATTCGCTTTGCTATTCCTAACGAGGAGGCTCTTAATCTTATTGAGCCCATTAAAAATGCAGTGGATGTACCGCTTGTAGCTGATATTCATTTTGATTATAAGCTTGCGCTCGGTGCTGCTGAAAGAGGAATAGATAAAATCAGAATAAATCCGGGTAATATAGGTGATGATTCCAGAGTTAAGGCTGTTGCAGATTCTTGCAGGCAAAAAAATATTCCTATCAGAATAGGCGTAAATTCAGGTTCGCTTGAAAAGCATATTTTGGCTAAATATGGTTCACCTACCCCTGAAGCTATGGTTGAATCTGCGCTTTACCACGCAAATTTGCTTGAAAAATTTGATTTTGACGATATTGTTATTTCTATAAAATCAAGCAATGTTGAAACTATGATTAACGCATATGAGCTTGCGGCTCAAAAGTGCGATTATCCGCTTCACCTCGGTGTAACGGAAGCCGGAACCGAAAGAATGGGCATTATCAAATCGGCAGTGGGTATAGGCTCGCTTCTTACCCACGGTATAGGTGATACTATTCGTGTAAGCCTTACAGATTCACCTGTTAAAGAAGTATTCGCCGCATTTGATATTTTAAAAGCTGTCGGGCTTAAAAATGACAGCCCTTATCTTATTTCCTGCCCAACCTGCGGCAGAACTAAAATTGACCTTGTAGGCCTTGCAAAGCAGGTTGAAGAAAAACTTAAGGATTGTAAAAAGCCTATTAAAGTTGCGGTAATGGGATGTATTGTAAACGGCCCCGGTGAAGCTAAAGAAGCAGATATAGGTATTGCTGGCGGTGACGGATGCGGCCTTATTTTTAAAAAAGGCGAAATTTTGCGAAAAGTTGATGAAAAAGACTTACTTGATGAGTTGATGAAGGAAATTGATAAATTATAATGAATAGATTTGCAGACTATTTTTCAAATTATGTTAATGATGACACAATTACATATATAGGTAACGGTGATATTTCTTCTTTCACGGTTTCACGCCAAAACAGAGAATTAACAGTCGGCGTTTCTTTTGACAGTTTTGTTGATTACGCTGTTATTGACAATGCACAAAATCAAATTGCACAGGCTATGGAACTTAAAAAAGTTCATTTAAAACCTCGCTTTCCAAAATCCCAATTTTCGCTTGATGGTATTGAAAGGATTCTTGAATATGTAAGGCACGAAACTCCTGCGGCCAACGGATTTTTTGACGGATGTGAAGCCGAACTTGAGGACAGAACTCTTACCCTTTGCTTAAAAAAAGGCGGTAAAGATGTTCTTGAATCACAAAAGGTTGACCGTGCAATTTCAAACAAAATATATGAACTTTTTGATTTGGATTTGGTAGTAAATTTACTTGAAGTGCAAACTTTTGATATTGAAAAAGCAGTTAAAAAAGCTGTTGAAGAAAAGAGAGCGGAAGAGCAGCATAAAAAAGAAGAGGAAGAAAAAAATGTCAACCACGAATTGTGGGACGAACTTCCCGTTTTTAAAGACACACTTAAAAAGATTTACGGTAAATCAATCGGCGAAAAGCCGAAAAACATAGCAGATGTATCAACGGAAGACGGTTATATTACCGTTTGGGGCGATGTGCTTAAAACCGAAGTTCGTGAAACCAAAAGAGGCACAAGCAAAATTTTTGATTTTGATATATCGGATTACACATCTTCTATCACGGTTAAAATGTTTGACGATAAGCGTGTTATTGACCCTCTTGTTGATAAAATAAACGAAGCCGGTACGCTTGTGATTTCAGGCGGCTATCAATTTGATACTTTTTCAAATCAGTATGTTCTTCGCCCTTATGCAATTGCAAGTATTAAAAAGGCAGAAAAAACTGATGATGAGCCTGAAAAAAGAATTGAACTTCATATGCATACCTCACTTTCTGAAATGGACGCAATTTCATCTCCTACTGCACTTGTAAAGCAGGCTATTAAGTGGGGGCATGAAGCTGTGGCTATTACAGACCACGGTGTTGTGCAGGCTTTGCCGGAAGCATATGCCGCATCTGGCAAGGGCAGTAAAATTAAACTTATTTTAGGTATGGAAGGTTATCTTGTAGATGATGAAAAATATCCTGATTTCATCAATATGAAAACTAACCAGTATGAGCGTTATCATATTATATTCCTTGTAAAAGAAGATACATCTATGGATGAATCTATACCTAAAGAAGAAAGAAAATACGGAAGAAAAAATCTTTATGAAATGATTTCCGCTTCAAATGTAAAGTATTTTAAAAAGCGTCCGCTTATTCCAAAATCACTTTTAAGGCAAAAAAGAGAAAGTATTATTGTAGGCTCTGCGTGTGAGCAGGGTGAAGTATATCAGGCTATTTTGGAAGATGTTGATGAAGAAAAGCTTGAAGAAATTGCTTCATTTTATGATTATCTTGAAATTCAGCCAAACGGTAACAATGCTTTTATGTTTCGCACAAGCGACCGGGAATATGTAACTAATAAGCGCGGCGAAGAAAAGAAAAACCGTTATTGGCGAGTAAACAGTGAAGAAGATTTAATAAATATAAATAAAAAGATTATTGCACTCGGCGATAAACTCGGCAAGCCGGTTGTTGCTACGGGCGATGTGCATTTCCTAAGCGAACACGATGCAAAATTCCGTGCAATCATTATGGCGTCAAAAGGTTTTGATGATGCAGATAATCAACCTCCGCTTTATTTCAAAACTACCCGCGAAATGCTTGATGATTTTGCTTGGGCAGGGGATAGAGCAAGGGAATTTGTAATTGATAACCCTAAAAAAATTGCTGACAGTATTATGGATAATATTCCGCCTATTCCGCCGGGAACATTCCAGCCGCATATTGACGGGGCTAATGAAGAACTTACGGAAAAATGCTGGAATATGGCTAAAGACCTTTATGGTGACCCTGTTCCTAAGTATGTTGCAGACAGGCTTCAGCGTGAACTTGATTCTATTATAGGTCACGGTTTCGGTGTGCTTTATGTTATTGCCAAGCGTTTGGTTGAAGAAAGTGAGCGCAACGGTTATTTGGTAGGTTCAAGAGGTTCGGTAGGTTCTTCACTTGCCGCACATTTCGGCGGTATTTCTGAAGTTAATCCGCTTGCACCTCATTACTATTGCCAAAAATGTAAGCACAGCGAATTTTTCCTTAACGGTGAATATGGCTCCGGCTTTGACCTCCCGCCTAAAAATTGTCCTAATTGCGGTACACCTATGAAGCGTGACGGGCATGAAATTCCGTTTGAAACTTTCCTTGGATTTGATGGGGATAAAGAACCTGATATTGACCTTAACTTTTCCGGTGAATATCAATCCCGTTCACATAGATTTACCGAAGAATTGTTTGGTAAAGAATATGTGTTTAAAGCAGGAACAATGGCAACGGTGGCTGATAAAACCGCTTACGGTTATGTTATGAAATATCTTGATGAAAGAGGTATTCAAAATGTAACTCCGAGAGCTGAAATAGATAGATTAACAGTAGGTTGTACGGGTATTAAACGAACCACAGGTCAGCACCCGGGCGGTATGGTTGTTGTGCCGGATAAATATACTGTTGAAGATTTTACTCCTATTCAGTATCCATCTAATGATGAATCAAAGGGTACATATACAACCCACTTCGACTTTAAAAATTCACTTCACGATACACTTTTAAAACTTGATGAGCTTGGCCACGATAATCCTACTCTTTATAAATATCTTGAAGATTCAACCGGTATTCCTGTAATGGATGTTGATTTATCAGACCCGCTTTTGTATAAGCTTATCACTTCTACCGAGCCAATAGGTGTTTCACCTGAAGATATAGATTGCCAAACAGGTACACTTGCCATTCCTGAAATGGGTACACCGTTTGTAATCGGAATGCTTCTTGAAGCTCAACCTAAAACTTTTGCCGACCTTCTTCAAATTTCAGGCCTTTCACACGGTACTGATGTATGGCTAGGCAATGCACAGGAACTTATCCAAAACGGCACTTGCACAATTTCCGAAGTTATCGGGTGCCGTGATGATATTATGACCTATCTTCTTCATAAAGCAGAGAAGTATGAAAGAGAAACGGGAAAGGAATCACCGCTTAAAAAGAAAGATTGCTTTAAAATTATGGAATACACCCGTAAGGGCAAAGCACCAAAGGAACTTCCGCCTTATGAGGAAGCGATGAAAGCGGTCGGTGTTGAACAGTGGTATATTGACTCCTGCTATAAAATCAAGTATATGTTTCCTAAGGCTCACGCGGCAGCATATGTTATTGCCGCTTTGCGCCTTGCTTGGTATAAAATCCATAAGCCGATTAACTTTTATTCGGCATACTTTACTGTTCGCGGTGGTGCTATTGACGCAGTTGCAGCGGTGGCCGGCAAGCAGGCAGTTAAAAAGAAAATGGAAGAAATCAAGCTTAAAGGTAATGATAAAACCGCTAAGGATGAAAGTACATATATAGTTCTTCAAATTGTAATTGAAATGCTTGCAAGGGGTATTGAATTTTTACCTGTTGACATTTATAAGTCAGATGCAAGAATTTACCAAATTGAAGACGGAAAAATCAGGCTTCCTTTCGGTGCTGTTGACGGAATCGGCGAAAACGCCGCTGTTGCCCTTGCAAATGCACGCAATGACGGTGGCGGGGAGTTCCTGTCTTACGATGATTTGATGGCAAGAGCAGGTGTAGGTAAAAGTGTTTGCGAAGCACTTAAAAATGCAGGCGCACTTGGTGATATGCCTGAATCTAACCAAATATCATTGTTTTAAAATGCGTTTTAATGTAATAAATATAGAAAATGTTTAAAAAATCTTGACATTAGCGTTGTAGTATGTTAGCATATTACCACTCTACTACGCTAAAGTGACAGGAGATTTATTGTTATGAAAAGATATTCAAAGCTTATTCCGCAGGGAACAAGAGATTTGTTATTTGAGGAATGTGATGACAGAAGAAATGTTGAATCCATTCTTTCAGCTTTGTTTAAAGAATATAATTATCGCAAGGTTATGACTCCGACAGTCGAATTTTTTGATGTATTCAGTGAAAATGACTTGGGTATTGAAGCTGAAGAAATGTACAAGCTTTCCGATTCTTTGGGCAGAACCACGGTACTTCGCCCTGATAATACAGCACCTATTGCCCGCCTTGTTGCTACCCGCCTTTCAAAGGAAGATTTTCCGGTAAAACTTTATTATAACCAAAATGTATATGTTCGCAATAAAAGCCTTGCAGGCAGAGCAGATGAAACGGAGCAAAGCGGTATTGAATTTATCGGCGATGGAAGTATTGACGCTGATATTGAAGTTATTTCAATGGCTTATGAAGCTTTGAAAAGAAATAATGTAGCGTCATTTAAGCTTGAACTTTGCCACGCAGGTTTCTTTAAATCAATCCTTAATAAAATGAATATTACGGCAACGCAAAAGGCTGATATATGCAAGCTTATTGAGGGTAAAAACTATGCCGCACTCGGTGATATGCTTGCTAAATTTCCTGACAGTAAAGAGGCTGATGTTATTAAAAAACTGCCTCGTCTTTTTGGTGATGTAAGTGTTATCAATGAAGCTAAAAAGCTATATAATGATGAAAAATCGAATGAAGCACTTGATTATTTAAGAAGAGTTTATGAAAAGCTTTGCGATATGGGACTTGGTGATAATATTACTATTGACTTGGGCTTGGTAAACAGAAGTAATTATTACACCGGCGTTATCTTTCGCGGATATGCGGAGGGTAGCGGCTTAACAATCGTTTCTGGCGGCAGGTACGATAATCTTCTCGGTGAATTCGGACTTGATGCCCCTGCAATAGGATTTGGTGTTAATGTAAATGCACTTTGCGATGTAATGCGTGAAGAAATAAATGTTGACCGACCTATTCGTATTGCTTTAACTAAAGGTAGGCTTGAAAAATCATCAATATCTCTTTTTCAAAAAATGGGACTTGATACAACAGAACTTGAAAATAAGGGCAGGCGTTTAATTCTCCCTGTCGGTGATTTTGAAGCGGTTCTTTCCAAAGCACCTGATGTAATTACTTATGTTGAACACGGGGTGTGTGATATTGGTGTTGTAGGTAAGGATACCATTGTTGAGCATGGCAATTCATTTTATGAAGTTATTGACCTTAATATCGGCAAATGCCGATTTGCCCTTGCTTGCCCAAAGGGTACAGACTTTTTCTCCGGCTACCGCAGAAAAGTTGTTGCAAGTAAATATCCAAAGGTTGCAAAGGCATATTTTCAATCAAAGGGTATGGATGTTGATATTATTAAAATTGAGGGTAGTGTTGAGCTTGCTCCGTTGCTTGGCCTTGCAGACGGTATTGTAGATATTGTTGAAACAGGCTCAACCCTTAAAGAAAACGGACTTGAAGTAGTTGATACAATTATGCCGATTTCAGCACGAGTTATAGTAAATATGGCATCAATGAAGCTTCGTAAAAAAGAAATTGAAGAATTTTTAAACGATTTAGAGCTTGCATCTAAAGTTTGATAAAAGAGGTAAAGGCAATGAATATTACAAAAGCAAACGGTAAAAACGAGTATGAACTTATCGAAAACCTGAAAAAGCGTTCAGGCGAAACAGATGAAAAAATCGTTGAAGCCGTAACTACAATTATAAATTCGGTCAAGGAACAGGGCGATGAAGCAGTAAGGGAATTCACCGCCAGATTTGACGGAATTGTGCCGCGTAAAACAGTTATTGAAAAGGATGAACTTAATTCTTACCTTGACTGCGTTGATGAAAATTTTAAAAATGCAATAATTAAGGCTAAAAATAATATTTATGATTTTCATTTGCGCCAGGCACAGCAGTCTTGGATGACTACCAAGGAAAACGGTGTCATTATGGGCCAGCGAATTCGCGGACTTCACAGAGTAGGTATTTATGTTCCGGGCGGTACTGCCGCTTATCCTTCATCTGTTTTGATGAATGCAATTCCTGCTAAAATTGCAGGTGTCAAGGAAATTATTATGGTTCCCCCCCCCGGAAAAGACGGTAACCCTAATCCTGATATTATGGCTGCTGCCGCAGTTGCCGGTGTTGATAGGGTATTCCTTGTAGGCGGGGCACAGGCTGTTGCCGCTTTGGCATTCGGTACTGAAAAAATACCTAAAGTTGATAAAATTGTAGGCCCTGGTAATATTTTTGTTGCAACTGCTAAAAAGCTTCTTTACGGTGTTGTTGATATTGATATGATTGCAGGCCCAAGTGAAATTCTTATTGTGGCGGGTAAAAGTGCCAAAGCTTCTTTCCTTGCCGCCGACCTTATGAGCCAGGCTGAACATGATGTAAGGGCTTCAGCAATTCTTTTAACAACTTCGGCAGAACTTGCACGCGCTACCGCAAGGGAAATTGACAGGCAGATTAAATATCTTGAAAGGCAGGAAATCATCGAAAAATCACTTAATGATTACGGTGAAATCATTGTTTGCGAAAATCTTGACCAAGCTATTGATTTTGCAAATGAACTTGCGCCTGAACATCTTGAAATGTGCGTTGAAGAACCGCTTAAATATATCGGCAGGCTTGATAATGCAGGCAGTGTATTTCTCGGCAACTTCTCGCCTGAACCGCTCGGCGATTATTTTGCAGGCCCAAACCATGTTCTTCCGACAAGCGGTACTGCCAGATTTTTTTCTCCACTCTCTGTTGACAGTTTTGTTAAGAAAAGTTCATTCATTTATTATACTGAAGATGAACTTAAAAAGGCACACAATGATATTGTTAAGCTCGCTGATACAGAGGGGCTTACTGCACACGCAAATTCAATTAAAGTCAGATTTGAATAAATTTTAAGAGGTATAAGTATGAGAAAAGCTCGAATTGAAAGAAATACAAAGGAAACTCAAATTAGAATTGACCTTTGCCTTGACGGTGGGGATGTTGAAGTATCAACAGGTATAGGCTTTTTTGACCATATGCTTGTAGCTTTCGGTGTTCACGGCGGTTTTGGATTAAAGGTTGAAGTTAACGGCGACTTGAATGTTGATACCCACCATACAGTTGAGGATACGGGTATTGCACTTGGCAAAGCGTTTAATGAAGCACTTGGGGATATGAGTGGTATTGAACGCTACGGTGCATTTTCAATTCCTATGGACGAAGCCTTGGCAAATTGTGTACTTGATATTTCTAACAGACCTTTTCTTGTGTTTAATGCCATATTTGAGCAGGAAAAATGCGGTGATTATGAAACCTGTATGACAGAAGAATTTTTCAGAGCTTTTGCTTTTAACGCAGGTATCACACTTCATATTGATGTGCCTTACGGTACAAATTCACATCATAAAATTGAAGCGATGTTTAAAGCTTGCGCACACGCACTCAAAGTTGCTGTAAAGCAAAATGAAAACGGTGCTGTGTTATCTACAAAAGGGGTACTTTAATATGATTATTTTCCCTGCTATTGATATTTTGAAATCAGGTACAAGACGTGAAGAAGATTTGCTTAATGACCGTGAAAAAGAGGCTTGCTGGATTATAAGACGTGAGCTTGGCAGAAATTCAAATACCGAAACTATTGTCAGCTTTTTGCAGTATATGAGAAGCACAAGCAGCAATAAAGATTTTGTTGAGTTGATTATTAATAATTACGGAAGAAAATAATTTTTTGAGAACTGTAACGATTTGTTACAGTTCTTTTTTGTTGTAATCAACGCAAATAGTGTATATAATAAGAAATAATCCACAATATATAGTATAATGAAAAAAAGTTCAAAAAAAATGAAAAAAAGTGTTGACAAAAGGGGTAATAGAGTGTATAATAATCAAGTCGTCAGTTGAGAGGGTTAAAGAACACGAGAAGAGAAGTGTTCGGGTTGAGAAGAAGTTAAAACTTTTTCAAAAAACTTTTAAAAAAGTCTTGACAAACTGAAAACGATGTGATAGAATAAACAAGCTGTCGCAAGAGAGCATGTACATTGAAAGATAAATAGTGCAGGTTTTATGTCAAACATTTGCTTTGCAAATGTAAAACTATTGAGTTTTTTATGACAGAAATTCGGATAAAAATTACGAAGAGAAGTCAGTTAGTAATTAAGAGCTAACAAACAATCGAGTATATAAGAGCGAAAGCTTAAATATAACCATTTAAACGAGAGTTTGATCCTGGCTCAGGACGAACGCTGGCGGCGTGCCTAACACATGCAAG
>OGQT01002085.1_pt1 | contig 14734 bp, 10 predicted proteins | sample 1553261 | NCBI WGS metagenome assembly OGQT01 (sample SAMEA2579992, study PRJEB22360) | human gut metagenome | biome: human gut; feature: human-associated habitat; material: faeces | place: Denmark | collected 2008/2010
GCATTATTTTGTTGAATAATGTTTTGAGCATCAATATAAGACTTTTCAGCTTGTTGATAAAGATAACGAGACTGATCATCTTCTGCACCTTCATATTTAGCCATAGTAGCCTTAGCATTATCTAAAGCTTCTGTAGCTGTTTTAATGTTTGCATCTACAATATTCATCATTGCATTTGCAGGAAGATTGGCTCTAGTAAAACCAATAGATTCAGTCATCTGACCTTTAATCTTTTCAAGTTGTTCTCTTTTAGCTTTAAGAGAATCAAGAAGAAGATTATCAAACCACTTAACATCAGTTTTACTTTCAACAGCAGTATAAGCACCAATCTTAGCCATATTCAGTAATGAGCTTATATTTTGCTCTGTATAGATTTTATTATAAGTAGCACCCATGCGAGCTTGATAAGCTTCATCAGATTCATTAGATTGTTGCTGCAAAGCACTTATACTATTTGCCATACCTTGATCAATATACTTTTGAATAACAGCAGGATCTTGCATAGCAATAGCTTGTTGTTGTCTAGTAAGTTTAGCAAAGTCAGAAGATAATAATAAAGTTTGTTGCATCTTAGGGTCAGTAGCAACATATTGTTTAAGTGCATTAGTTACAAGTGAACTATTAGTACCACCTTGTTTACTATTAAGCCACTTATCAATTTCAGCTTCTTTAGCCATAGCTGTTCTAAATTCAGGTTTAGCCGAGAGAACAGCAGTGAATACTTCACGAATCTCATCTTCTGTTACAGATTCAATTGTACTATCACGAGTAAGAACACCGGAAAGATTACCACCTCTATCAGCAATAATCTTTTGAACAGTAGCTTGTACTTGTTCAGATGTACCGGGAATATTCATCAAATCAGTAGCATCTTTAATAAATTCAGCATTAAATACAGAACGCTTATCAGCTTTCCATGCTTTCATCATTTCAAGAAGCTCTTTTTGATATACAGAACGATCATGACCTTTACCAAGAGCAGTACCAAATGCAGTAATTGCTTGTTTACCATTACCACCAAGACTACCACCAGCTTTATTAAACTTCTCAAGAATCATAGCTCTATTTGCAGCCTTATATTCTTCAGGAGCATCACTAGCTTCATTCTGTTGCATAAGAGCATCAAATTGAGCTTTATTACTTAGAATTGTTTTAACACCTTCATCAGTAAGAAATTTACGAGCACCATCGCTAACAGCTGTATCAGCAAAGAACCATCCTCCGTCTTCATCAACTTTAGCTTTAATGTGTTCTTGAGTTTCATTAATTTTACCTGCAAGAGCTTCTTCATCTACACCTTGAATCGCATTATATTCAGACATCTTAATAGCCATTTCATTATATGCGTTTTCATTGCGAATAGCACGTTCTTGAAGATTATCAGCAGCAGCCGCTATAGCTGCACCAGCTTCTCTAAATGACGTCAAGTCCAGAGGTTTAGCATCAGGTTGCTTGACATAAGTAAGATCAGCATATTTTAGTCTAACTGCCATATCATGTAAGTTATTATAAACAACAATACCCTCTACCGAATTAACGATAGAGGGTGTAGGATTTAAGTCAATATGTATAAAACGTATAGCATTATGCAAAATTATAATAGTAATCCGGCATAGTAACAGCATCAAGAACAACAGAACCTCTTCTGTTTAAACGTTTAGTACGAAGTGAACGTTTAGGAACAGTAGAACCACCTTGAATCTTTTTAAGATCTTTGAGACTACTAATTCCAAACATTCGCATAAGAGTATCTTTAGGTATATTATCAAAAATATAATCCCTAGATTTATCATCTTTAAGAACACTAATAAGATTAGCAGTTTGTAAGTTCTCCATATCAAATTTAGATTGATAAGCAGTACCAATAGAACGTCCTAAACTAGCAATCATATCGCCAATAGCAGCTCCTTGTTGACTTCTACGTTGAACAATTTCCATTTGATGATTAAACTTATTAGCTTCATTCTCAGCTCTAATTTGACTATTTCTAGCAGCAATTTCAGCGTTAGCCATACGAGAACGATTACGAAGCTCAACTTCTTTATTATGTTCATCTTGTTTAACTCTACTACGCATACGAGAACCTTGAGTTCTAGCAAGCAATATAGACTGACGAGCAACTTGAGAATTAGAACTGTTACTTGTAATATATTTTTCAAGACTACGAACAGTATTATTAATATCTCCAATTTCAGCATCAGTATTTATATCAGTTTCTAGTTCTACATGATCCATAAGAGGAGTCTCAGGAACTCGCATATTTTCCATACGATCAATTAAACCTTTATTAGTGATAAGCTGACTTATACCACCAATAAGATTACCACCAACTTCAGAAACAAATCCCGGACTTATAAAACCACCACCAGCATATTTGCGAGTTCTACCACCACAACGCAAACCTTGTTGAATAGTAGTTAAAGGATTTTGAATTTGAGTTTTATCGTTAGATGTAAAAGTTACTTCTTGTCCCGTAGTAGAACCCAGACTATTATTACGTTGAATATCATAAGTAGGAACAAGGCTATTAACAATTTGACCACCATCATAATATCTTCTAATTTTACCGCCACATTTACGTTTAATACGACCACCACAACGAGCTTCAATAGGTTCAGCTTCCATACCGGATTCAGCTTTCATACTTTCTTGAAGATTATATAGTTGTGCGAGTTCATTTTGAATTGCAGCAATTTGTGCGTTAGTTCTTTGAAGATCAGCATTAGCTTTCTCAGCGTTACGACCATTAGTATTACGATCAATTGCATAAGTACTACGGTCAGTTAGAGAAAGCATTCTACCAAGCATCATAGATTTGACCGGAAGAGAACTTTCAAGATAACCTTTATGTTTCATAAGAGGCTTAGCAAGATCAGCAAATGTAGTTCCATTATATTTTAAAGTATCAGAGAATACATAAGCATTATCTGCGTCAGTCATAAGAGCTTCACCACCTTCTACTTCGGCATTAGGTCCATAAGGGACACCACCTTGTTCATGAGAAGGTCCATTAACTTCTGCGGTATTAGAAGATGTTTCTTCAATCATACCACCATCAGCATAACGTTTAGCTTTACCACCACAACGTTTACGTTTAAGTCTTCCACCACAACGAGCAGCAATTCTACCAAAAGCAGAACTAGGATCAACATCACTAAATGGAGTGCCTTGAACAGTAGGTTGAACTAAGTCACTACCGAAGTTAGCATCGTCTTGATAACCGGTAATACCTGTGATATTAGAGTCACCATACATATCAAGAGCACCTTCTTGTCGAGCAGTGTTGGATAATTTAAGTTCATCTTGAAGAATACGTTCATTACCTGCAACAATCTGACGTTGCCTATCAGCTTCTTCAGCAGCTTTCTTAGCTTTACGTTTCTTCTTACGACCGGTAAATAATCCAACAATACCACCAATAATAGCACCTGCCGCCATACCAATAGGACCTGCCCAAGCTCCAAGAGTTGTACCAGCTAACGCAGAAGATCCAGCAGCTGCCGCAGCAGTAACTCCAGCTCCAAGTCCACCACCAATAGTAGCACCGGTACTTAGACCAGACATTGTAGAAGCTCCTTGAATACCTTTCTCGGCTCCATAACTATGACCTTGAACATCCCCGAATCTATCTCTAAATGCAACTTCACCTCCACCAGCGTATCTACGTCGACGAGGGTAAGCTTTAAGAGTTGAAATGTTTTTAATCATACCACCATTATTAAATTCAGATTTAAATAAGAAGTTAGCACGACTTCTAAGCGTTTTAGTTGTAGAATCATCAACAGTAAAACCCGGTTTTTGATTCTTCATGAAGTAAACAGAAGCATCTTCAGCCGACATAGCATTGACTTTATCTATACTAAATTTACTATCTTTAGAAGGTAAATAAGTATCAAGATAATAATCAAATTGAGATTCTAAACTATCTTTACGTTTATTAGCTTTAAGATAAGATTGATAACTACCATAAGTATAATTAGGATCTTCAACCCAATTAGTTTTAGGTTTACCTTTATCTTTCTTATCATCCCATTTACGTAGATTCTCAAAACTAAATAAACCATGATTAACAATTCTATTATCGCCTTTAGCAGTAGCTCTTTGAGTTTTATTAGATGAAAATAGATCATCAATCGAATCATTTAACGTCTCACCATAAACCATAGACATTAAACCAGTAGCAGCTGCATGATTAAGACCACGCTTCTTAGCATATTTGTAAAAATCACGCATACGTTTAATAACACCATCATCAGCTAGTTGTTGAGGTGTAAAGACTTTAGTATTGTAACCTTTAGTACCAACACCAGTCTCTGCTATATACTTAACAACTTCACGAGCAGGTGCACCAACTTGATAAAGAGAATCAATCTTATGAATCTCAGGACGACCTATAAGACCTTTAGTATTACTCTCTTTATCAAGAGCTTGAATAGCTAAACCTAGAGATCTATTATTAATATCTTTACTTTGATGATACTTAGTAAAAATATCAATAAGAAGACGTCTAGCTTGAGCATCATCAGCGACCTTAGTACGTTTATATTTATTTGGCATACTAATAGTATTTGCAGAGTGTTGCTCCTTACCACAAGCTCTTTCCCTACCGGGGTCTGGAGATCGTTAAAGAGCAACACTAATTATAAACGAGTATCTTTATCAATCATAACTTCAATATTAGTAAGTCTTAAATCAAGCTGAGTAGCGTCAGGATATTTAGTAATATCATCTACATAATCATCAGCTTCTTGACTAAAGAACTTATTCTCATATATCATAGTTATATAAGTCCAAGCATTATGAAACTTAGCAATATCATACCAAGGCTTTTGATATTTAGCTGAAAGTTCAATAAGAGTGTCAATAGCATCTTTATCCATAAAATTAATAAGATTAGGATTAGGATTCCATTGACTATGATCATTTTCAACGAAGTCTTCAATACGATTCCAAAGATAACGACCAGCTTTATATTTAAGAGTTTCATTATCCCACCAAATAGGACTAACACTCATAGGCATAAGACCTGTACATTGAACATCAGTATGAAACATCAACCAATCAATAGTTTTATTATAGAGATAACGTATATTATCTTCATTATTCATAAGACCATTAATAAGCTGACTACGCCATTCAATATGCTTAAAGAGTTTACTTATAGTAGGCTCGGTAGCATAAATGAATTGAACAACACTCGGATGAATAACATCATCAAAGTAAATACCTTTATTCTTAGCATCAGTCTTAAAAAGAGAACCTTTAGTTATATAGAAGATTCCATGTCGGTTAATGTATGAATAATCTCCGATATACGAGTGAAAAGACGTCCATAAGTTAGTCTTTAATGAGTAAGAAATAGAATAAGACTTATACAAGTCAATAGCACCGTTTTTATCTATAATCTTATTAGTGAATATAAATCTTTGGTGCATTTCATCGTATGTAAAGAAACATCCACTATGCGATAATGGATTAGTAGCATTAGCGTAAATATGCTCTTTAAACCACTCTTTGAAGCCTAAATCGGATAACTCACTTACACTTTGATCGTTCTTAACAAGATAAATCTCACCTTTTTCAACATCACAAACAAGATAACCACGATGCGTAATAATAGCACTAAAACGATTGTTACAACCAATTTTACCAGTAGTGCTATAAATAATTTCTTTAGGTTCACGTTGAAACAAATCAGAAGTACCTACATAAGTTGTATTTTCATCATTGTTACCTAGAGTATCTTTAATGGCGGCTACAAGTAATGTGTATTGTTGTTGAATATATAAAGCAATATCATCAGATAAAACATTCTCGATGGCACCTTTTTGAATTGAAACATCTTTATAAGCATCAGCTTTATATCGACGCCAACCAATATCAGTAGATTCACTAGGATTAACATCTGAACGTATAATGCGAGAAGGAAAGGTTTTAATATCGTCAATCTTTTTAATAATAACAGCGTCTTTAAAACCATCCCAATTCATAGAAGTCTCATAACACTTACCATCCTCAGTATTCCAAAAGTTATCAATAGGATAACTAACATGACCTAAGTTATCAGCTTCTTGATAGTAATTATTCTTAGGAGCCCAACGAATAGCTTTCTCAATATCATTCTCGGCAGTATTAGAAATATTACGTTCGAATATCTTATAAGCACTACTATTAACTCCAAGCCCATCATGACGACATTGAAGATTCATACGACTAAATATGAAATAACTAATGATAATTCTATGACAATTAGCGATAGTAGCACCAGCTCCTTCATGTTGGAAACCAGCCGCAGGAGCAACACAACGTTGAGTTATAAATGCAACAAAAGTATCACCTTTGAGATATTGAGCTTTTGTAGTAGCAGTATATGTTACGGGATGATATTCAACTCTAACAATGGGAGATATACAAGAAAGATTCTGAGCATAAACGTCAATAGTCTTGAATATATCATCTGCATTACGATCATGATAGTAACAATCTATAATAGCACGGTTATTTTCAATAATAGAATACCATTGAAATCTTGCAACAGTTCTATCATCTTTATGACTATTTGGATTATCATCACCTTTCCACTCACCAGCAGCAGAATAATCTTTACATATTTTGTTATATTCAAATCCGGGATCTAGTAAGTCACCATTACTATAAGTAATAGTAACACGTTGATAACTTTTATTATTCCATGCATTCGGATAGTATTTACTATCAAACATAGCGTTATCATCGAGACCATCATTTTTACTAAATTTATAACTAGAATCAGCAGCTATATTTGAAACAGCTGAATTATTATTAGCAATAAATTCAGGTTTAATAGTAGGTCCATTAAGTCTACTATTAACAATAAGTGAATCAGAAAGAAGAACTGATTGAATCAAATCACCACCTTCATCCCATAAATTAGAACCATCTCCTTTTTCATTTTTAGTATCATTTTTCTGACGATTGAAACAATGCCTCCAAGTCATACGTTCATAAGCACTACGAACGCTATAAGCTTTAACTTGTGGCATAGTCTTCTTTTCAATCAGATATTCAAGAGGATATAATCTATATCTATCACGAGAAGCAAAAGCTCCTTCATAGTTATTACCAACTACATTAGAATAAGCTAAATCTCGAACAACAAGTGATTGACAACACCAATTGCTATTGGAACTATTAGGTTGAGCCATGTAAACAACCCAAGATTTAATTTGTTTACGAGCAATAACTCCAACTTCTTCAAGACCATCAGCGGTTTCAATTTTAGTAGTATCTTTAAATAGTTTAGAAAAGAAATCTGTAGGATCGAATTTAAATCTAAACATACGATGTTTAACAGCACCATCACTACCGGTCATATTGAAGTTAGAAGTCTTGAAGTAATAACTACTCTTTTGAGTATTATAAATAGGATAAACATTAATAAGTTTACCTTTATAATCAATAAGACCTAAATATAAGAAGTAATATTCATTATCTTTGATACAAGTATCATTAGAAAGATCTTTCTTTTCAAAGTCACCTTTATCACCAACAGATTTGAATAACTCTTCTTTAATTTTAATATTACCAGTACCATTAAGACCATTAGCAGTACATAGATTTTTATCTTTGATATGCTTGTCAAGACCAGTAATATCATTCATACTAACATTAGCTCGAATAAGCTGTGAATTAAAATTAGTATGAGCTTGATCTTTAATATATGAAATATTACCAATTACAATATCATTAAGAGTAACCGTATTTAAACTATTGATACCACTGATATAAACCGTTGTACTATTTTTACCTTTAATATCAATATTTTCATACTCGTAAGCTTTCTCTTCATCTTCACCTTTATAGATAATACCAAGTTTACATTCATCAAATTGAGAATCTATATTAGTAATATCAATTTGAAACTTACGAGAAGTAAGCTGACCAGCTTTAATACTTTCATTGTATTTAGGTGCAGCAAAGTATGTAGGAGATAACAAAGAATAGTCAGTATAATCTCCGGTTTTAAGTTTATATGCAACAGCAAATTGATATGAGCCTGCAAGTAAACCACCACCGTCAATAGACTGAACTGTTAATGTAGGATATTCAACATCAGGTATAAGATTCAATAACTTCTCTTTAGTTAAATTAGTACCTAAACTGTAAATAGTCGTAGTATCATCAGAATAGTCTTTTGCAAGATTATAGTCATCCCAAAAGGTATTAAGATTCATCAAACGAGTTTCATTAGCAGCAGTTGAATTACCTTCTGTAAAAGTAATAATCAGATGATTATTTTTGTTATAAGAATAAGCCCCAGTAATAGGACGATCTTCACTAAAGTTTAAAACTGTACTATCACCAACTAGAGGAGCTTTATAAATAACATCTGAATACTTTATATCACCTTCAATAGTTTCATCACTATGCCATATAATGTAATCTCCGTCAGGTACACTAGGATTAGCACCGTTTCTATTAACGAAAAAAAGCACCACTCCAACGGGAATCGGAATGGTGCCAATACACTGACCATAATCAGAATAATCATGATGTTTCTCAAATCCATTTTCATTGATAAGAGTCTCACCATCCTCGTTATATAGAACATTAAGTGCATAAGACTTAGTATCACTATTGACTAATGACGGATTCGCGTTAGGGTAAAGACCTGCGTTTACTTTCATAGCCGTTCACATAATGATTTTTCATATTTAAGAAGTTTAATAACGACCTACTACAATCATCACGTTTATCTTTAGTAAGCCTATTACAAGCATTGCGAACTTTAATTTTAGCATTATCGTAAGCAAGTGCCGGATTAGTATAAGGATTACTATCTCTAAGATTTAAAACAGGATGTCTGTAATTACGTTGAAGAATACGCATCATAACAAAGTTCTTTAGAGCATCAATAAGAACATCATTATTAGGTATAAGAGGAACATTGATTTTAAGAATCTCGTCAAGTGTCATTGGCAACCCGTGAAATAAGACGCCTAGCGTGCCTTTTCTGACATTTAAATGCAAATACGACCCATTAATCGAATACGTATATAAACTGCCGGAGATCGTCCGTATGAAGTCAAAAACGACATTCTCTGTAAGGTTTACTCCTATCGGGAATGAAACGGCGAGCGGTATATAATTTCCATCATCATGCTCAAATGGAGCAGGATTAGTAGTAAAATCCGCACGTTTACCATTAATTGTAACAAGACGTATATTCTCACAACCCTCTGGAATCTCACAACGATACTCATCAAAGTCGATAACTTTACCAACATTAATAAGATGCTGTTGAATATTTAAATCAGCAAGAGCTTCACATATCCAAGTAGGAATACGAGTCATAAAGTCCATAGAATGAACATCATAATCTTCTATAATCCTATGAATAACAACACTAGAACTAATCAAGTTTTGGTCTAATGTATTCATCTACTTCATTGTTTTTAATACGTTCTCTTTTGCTTTTAGTAGGCGGATATCTATCCATAATAGTTTTATCATGTTCAATCATGTATTTGAGTTTAGCATCAAATGCAAGATTATCCGCTTTAATAACTTCTTCTATAGATTTATGCCTAAGCACCTTATCGCTAGTCATAATGTTTACATGACAATGATTAGGTTTAAATTTATAGAATATTTGATTAGGTACAACATCAACACCCATATTATGACGTATCCATTTACAGAACCAATAATACGGATTATCAGATTTAACGTGCCAATTCTTACCATAAGGATTAAGAAAACTCTTAACTTCAATACCAGCAGCAATCATCTCATCCCTAAGACGAAACGAAGCAGCCCAATCAACAGATTCTCTAGCAACAGCACGTTGAACTTGAAACTTACCAATGTAAGTACCTAAAGAAACACTATCACCACGAATAAGATTCTCAATTAGAGACTTATTAAGACCTCTTTGTATTTGATTAAATATCGGATAAGGAATACGACACATCCAATCGTAATATCTAATAATAGCAAGAAGTTTAGGAATACGAATAGTAGATAGATAAACAAAACGATTGAACGTAATACGAAGAGATACTGCTTTAGCTTCGTCACTCCAATTAAGTTTACGTAAGAGCTTAACACCTTTAACTCGTTTACCTAAAATAAGATCATCAATAATCTCTTTAGTTATTCCATTCGATTCAAGAAGATTCAGATTAGCATAACAGATATTAGCTAGATTGTTACGTCTAACATAAATGTTATGAAGATCAGTACTTAATTTCTCGATAGTGTTATAACATTGTTCGAGATAGTCGTGGTAATAGTGCATGGATTCCATATAGTTTATTCTACTTTATTATGGATTAAACGTTGAGTACCATTAGGATCATTAGGAGCATAAGTTGCATCACTAATAATCTTAACTTCGTGTTCTGTAGGCTTAATACCAAATTCAGTTCTAAGAACCTCATAAGTTATACGTTCTATCATATCAGCTGGAAGAGGAAGTTCAATATCTTGACCATCATCTTCCATATACATAGTGATAACCTCAGCAGGATTTTCAGCTACATACACGATTGTTACAAACTTATAATTTTTAGCATCAATCTCAAAGTTTTTGAGAGTATTTTTGATAATAATTTTAAGTTTACCATTAACGATTTGATACACTCCCCAAACCCCAGTAGGGGAATAGACTGTGGTAAGGAGCGGAACTACGCTATTATTAGCGTACTTATATGTAATAAGACTCCCATCATCATGTTGAGTATAAACATGAAGAAAAGGTGCATCATTAGACATACGTAAAGGTGTAGGAACTCGATGCTCAGTAGTAAGAACCATATCTTTAGCACCAATTCCCGCATATGTGTTTTCTATATCGGTAAGCGGAACGCAGATAAGAGGAACATTAAAGCTAACTTTAAGCACCTCATCTACACCATTGCGCTCAATACTCTGGCGAATAAAAGTAGCAAAGAGTGCCTTACAAGCATCTTTAGCTCTCTCTTGAATGCTATGATCACCGGGCTTACCTAATATATTAGAAATCTTACTTCCTAATTGATTAAGTGTTGCCATAATAATACATTAAACAATTCGCCAAGATTTATTAGTAGTAATACCAAGCTCCTTAGTTTCACCTCTAGGGATAAATTTAAGAAGATTAGTAGACAATTTAAGTTCAGAAGTATCAGAACCACCTATGATCATAATAGGACGATTCTTAACTGGAACAACCCCGTGCCACGGACCAGCATTAGTATACCGGTTAGTAACTCTAATAACGTTCTTTTGATTTTTGAAACTTCTACCACACCTTGATGGTAAACTAGTTCTTGCGTAAATAACAGTCATGGTATTTTAGTTTTTAATGGTATCTTCTGTCGTATCTATAACCATAGTCATATTGCGAGAAATACGATTGTGATTTTTCCAGAATGTTTGCATCATTTCAGCGTCAGGTTCAAAGTCAAGCTCGAACTCAGCACTAAGAAAGCCAATAGGCATATCAGTTTTCAAATCACGAATAAGAATGCTAATAGCAGTATTACATCCACGTGAACGAAGATCCCCAACATACATATTAGAATAATACTTTGTCAAAGCACTAATACGGAAAATGTACTTATTATCTCTGTATAAGCGTAGAATAGTATAAGGCATAATAGAAGTAAGAACATTCTTATAACGATTCTTATAAGGATCTGTAATACTAATATCGTAATCTTCTGCGATAACAGTAAACTTATCCATATTAATACCATTACAGAACTTACCACCATTATGAAAGTATGCAACGTAAACACCTTTAGCATTAAGAGATTCTCTAATGTTTGCGGCTATTTTATCGAGTTGCATCCAACATTCTGCTTTAGATGTAAGAAGATTAGTAACAACCTTACGTCTCTTCTTAGCAATCCATTCTTTTACGAAGACAACACCAATAGATGAAATAATAACACCAATCAAGTTCAACATAGCAATAAAAATACCACTCATTACACAATGTGTTTTATAATTCATACTTGCGTGTTTGAATAAGTTGCTATAAACAAAAAAATCCGACTACCAGCGGAACCAGTAGTCGGATTAGGAATAATTAAAATTGCCTTGATATAAATAACACCTGCAACCAAAACTAATTAGATGAATCTCTGCCAAGGCACTTCATCGTCTTGAGCTTTAATATCAGCTAACCATCTTTGGAAAGCAATACCTTCGTAACCGTCAGGATCACTAATGTAATTCATAAAAATTACATAACCAATATGATATACGTCAGCAATTTTGTTCTTCCAAATCCAACGATAACTTCTATCATCATTGATATAAGTTTTAGCAATCTCTTGAATATCTCTAATTAATAAGAGCTTATTCAAATTAGTATAAGTCACAGGTGTCATACCTAAAGGAATTTAAATCATTAATAGAACGCTTAGTCGATGATTTAAGCGAGTAATGATTTTCCTTGGTATGACAAAAGGGAGTACTATGCAATTTAGCAGTAGCACTTCTTTAATCCGCGATTATACGCTTTTAGAATCAGCAAAATGTCGTTTTATAGCTTTGAGTATAGGTTTGATAATTAAATCATACCCAAAGGTACATATCAGAAAAGATAACAGCACCGTTTCCAATGAAGCATCTAATTTGTATAAGTAAAGCACCATAGTTGCAATACCTACAATTAAGCTAACAATAGACTTGAAGTATCTCGGTAGTTTCTTTTTAGTAATCTTAGTGATAATCTCATTAATGCCATAAGTAGTTAAAAGCACAATGGCAATAAACGCAAAACTTATAGAATTAAAAAGATTAAAAATAATTGTTTCTTCCATAGTTTAAATATCTGTATATACAACAAAAGGTCTAATAAGTACATTAGTACCTATTAGACCTATAATCAAATTAACATACGACTTACGAAATAGTCCAAGAGGTATTCGTAGTAATCGTTATCTGTTTAGTTTCTCCAGCAGCAGCAAAAGTCAATGAAGTCGGAGATACAGACAGAGTAGCATCACCAGCAGCTTGAGTTACAGTGTATTTCTGACCATTTACGGTAATATTACCGGAACGAGTTTTAACCGTCGGGTTAGCAGCAGCGGTAAACGTAATTTCGAAAGCGTAAACATCATCTGCTCCCGGATCACCTTCAATCTCAGCACCAGAATTATATTCTTTTTTATTTACCCTCAATTTACCGGCAGTCAACCAAGAAGAAGCGTTAGAATCAACAGCAAACGTGATAGAAGCTAAGTTGGAGTTACCAGTGAACTTCTTAGCTTCACCCGTTTTAACGAAAGCCAACGATTGAGTAGTAACATCCCAAATCGTAGAGCCTGCCTGCTGCAAAGTAACGTCTTCAGTCAAGTCTTCAACAGTAACTGTAATCAAACCAGAACGTCCGTTACGACCTTTATAAATCGGAGCAGTAACACTTACTCGCGAGTTACCAGTACCCTCAACAGCGGATAACGTAATCCAACTAGGTTTAGCTTTCAAAGCATATGCGGCGCGCATAACAGGTGCACCAACTCCATCAACTAAACCACCAATTTCAACAGCAGTTGCTCTTTCATTCAAAGCAGAATCTTTCATAATAGTAATAATTTAATTATTCGTAAAAAAGTTTGAAGTTCCGCACGCCCCACAAGCTATTCCCCTACTGGGGTCTGCAAAGCGTAGCGGAACATTTAAAAGTTTAAGAAACAGTCCAGTTAACATTAGAAGTTACTTTGACAGTTTGTGTACCACCAGCAGCTTCAAACGTTAGACTAGTTTTATCAAGATTCAAATAAGGATCTTGTTCAAACGTTGCAGTGTAAGTAGCATTTCCAGTAACAGTAACAGTTCTGCTAGCATTCGTATTACCATCACTCCATTTAACAAAGTGATAACCGGCAGACGGTGTAGCCTTTAATGTAGCAGTTTCACCATAATTGTAAGTACCACCTCCACTAACAGTACCACCTATACCCGCAGTTACAGTCAATGTATAACTGTTAATTTGCCAGATAGCATAGTAAGTAACATTACCAGTAACTTTGGTAGTTGTGCTTACATTAACAGAACCATTAGCTGACGTAGACCATCCCTTGAAAGTATATTCAGTTCTTGTAGCAGTCGGAAGAGTTCCTAAAGCATCATTGTAATGGAATGAACTACTAGACTTGCTAGGAGTACCACCATTACCATTCCAAGTAACTGTATAATTCTTATAAGTTGCAGTCCATCTAGCATACCAAGTCTTATTAGAAGTAACCTTAGTTGTCGTAGTTAATTGAGTACCGCCAGTAGCGGCAGCAGTATCGAACCAACCTGCGAACGCATACGTATAAGTATTATCCGCAGCTCTTGAACAAGTAGGTAACGTTCCAATAGCTTCATTATAATCTTTAGTTATAGATGAAGAAGAAGGAGTACTACCACCATTAGCGTTAAATGTAAAGGTGTACCTATTAATATATCTGGTCACATAAGCATAATAAGTAGCAGCGCCTGTTACACTCGGCGTTTCTAAAGTTAATGAAGAACCAACCTTAATTCTATCACCGTTAACAACAGTATACCAACCTTGGAAAACATAAGTGTGCTGAGCATCATTTGAAGGCATAGTCAAAGTACAAGAGCCTTTAAACCCATAAGCAACAGATTGACTAGTCCTATTCAAAGATCCGTATGTTGTTTGATAATCTATTGTATAACTCCGTCTAGTTGAAGTCCAATGTGCATATATTGTAGTATTACCTGCACCCATTGTCGTATTAGCAGTAAC
>OGQT01002099.1_pt1 | contig 14661 bp, 12 predicted proteins | sample 1553261 | NCBI WGS metagenome assembly OGQT01 (sample SAMEA2579992, study PRJEB22360) | human gut metagenome | biome: human gut; feature: human-associated habitat; material: faeces | place: Denmark | collected 2008/2010
CTGCCCTCTGGCCGCCAATTCCCGCGCCTGCCACAAACAGAAACGGAAAAAACGGGGCAACGGGTGCTGCAGCTGACCATGAACGCCTGAGCGCCCTTCCCAAAACAAATCACGGCGCCCAAATGAGAAATGAGAAATACAAATTATTGACCGATGGAATAAAAATAGTGTAAGAGACTGAAATATTGAAGAAAAAATCGTAATTTTGTGCTCTAATAACAATCGTTGTTATGGCAAAAAGAAAAATTGGATTTTATTTTATCTTATTCAAGAAAGGAGATTTGGAGTTGCCTGCATGGGACCCCATCATGACTGTATGTAACTATCTGACCTCATTAGAAAAATCAATCCGAAAGAAAGATCTTGAAGGAAATAAATTCGGTTTCATCTCTGAGATTACATCAGAAGGAGATGATCTGGCTTTTATTTTGTTTAAAAGTGCCAAACATAGTTACAGGGCACCATTACTTGACAGGAACACCGTAGAGGAAAGGGAGAATCCAAAGACTATGAATGAAGGTGAGCAAATGAAAACACACATTGTACTCAAGAAAATTGATAGATCTCCTATTGCATTAATAGAATCGGGCAATAATCTTATGACGGGTAAAAATATCATAGATTATTTAAACTATGTGATGTCAATATACAATTCTAATATTGAAGATAGTAAGAAATTGGACGGCATCTTTTCTTTAGAGATGATGCCTCGAGATGATTTCAAAGAAGTACTTGAGAGAATGAGTCGTGTGACTTGTGCAAGTATTTTTATTGACAAAAATATATTGGGCTCAGAGGTGTTGAATTATACAGAACCATCTGAAACAATACAAGAAGATGTAGATTTACAGATTAAGGCTAATCGAAAAAAGAGCATACTTGATTCGTTATATCATATTGTTGACAAATATAATGGCAACAATAGCAATATTCGGAGGATTAGGGTTATTGGTAGGACCGGCAATAATAATGAGGCCATTATTGATACTGGTTTTATTGTAAAAAAGGAATTTGTCGAGGTTACACAAAATAGTGATACGGGGGAATTTAGTTCTGTCGAGATGTTTCAATCGATAAAAGAGCTATCAAATCAATTTGGATAATGTATATTGAGTTTTTATATATACCATTAGATTATCTTTCAACTCTTTCTCGTAAAGAACGATTATTTGAATTATTTCTGCCGATGTTATTGGCTGGGGGTAGCTGTTTTTGCGAAATTAGAGGCATGAATATTCAGTTAGATTATATCGAAAAGTTTATTCCGTGTGCAGAGATACTGTTAGGATTTATTTTAACTGCATTATCTGTCTTGGCGTCCTCCGAAAAATTTAAAGCGTCGGCCAACAATTATCCTTCAGACAAACGCATTAGGAACGTCCCTGTGTCACTTTACAGAGTTCTCATTGCAGAATTTTCTTTTGTAATATTAATCGCAGCTTTTATTATCCTTGCATATTTCATAACGAAAGCTATCCCGTTAAATGTACCTTGGTATTTAGCCTTGATAGCAAATGGTCTATTTATTAGCATGTCGTTTTCCCTATTGTTTAGTACGATACGCGTAGTTGCCAATCTATATTTTACACAATCAAAAATATGAGAACAACCAAATTCCACAACATATATTTCCATGTTTCGCAGCAAATGACTGAGTTGGAGGATAACTCCGTTGATTTGGTTGTTACGTCTCCGCCTTATCCTATGATAGAGATGTGGGATGAAATTTTAGGACAGCAGAATCCTGATATTACTACGGCTCTTGAAACTAATAACCCTAAGTTGGCCTTTGAGCTGATGCACTCTGAACTTGATAAAGTATGGGCAGAATGTTGGAGAGTAATGAAGGAGGGGGCATTTCTATGTATTAACATAGGCGATGCAACTCGGACAATGAATGGGGAATTTTCTCTTTATAATAATAATACCCGTATTATATCAGCTTGTGAGAAAATAGGGTTTAACAATCTCCCTAATATCCTATGGAGAAAGGCAACCAATGCTCCAAATAAGTTTATGGGAAGCGGGATGTTGCCCTGTGGAGCGTATGTTACTTTGGAACATGAATGGATACTAATTTTTAGAAAGGGATCCAAGCGAGCATTTAAGACACCTTCTGAAAAGATGGGTCGAAGAGAGAGTTCATTCTTTTGGGAGGAACGTAATGTGTGGTTTTCAGACATTTGGGACTTAAAGGGGGTCAAGCAAAAGATTGACAAATCACCGACGAGAGAAAGAAATGCATCATTTCCATTGGAGCTTCCTTTCCGTCTGATTAATATGTTTTCTCAGAGGGGGGATTTAGTTCTTGATCCCTTCGCAGGATTAGGGACAACGGCATTGGCCGCAATTCTCACTGAACGTAATAGCGTCGGTTATGAAATAGACTCACTACTCCATGACATTATTGACCAGAATATCCAAAGTTTTGATATAGGTGACGCGAATCGGTCTATAAGTGATAGATTCCATCGTCATTTGAGTTTTGTAGAAGAACGAGAATCAGCGAAAAAAGAAGTCAAGCATTTTAATGATAAATTAGGATGTAAGGTCATGACTGGACAAGAGTCTGACCTAATATTCCACTTCATTAAAGATATTTTGAAAATTCCTACAGCTAATAATCATATTAGCTATGAAACATCTTATTATTCTGACAGGCCTCTAATAGATATCCCGTTTAGAGAACCATGTGCCCTATTTTCTGAAAAATGAATCTTTTAAGCCATATTCTTGTAACAGGAGATTGCCGACAGATGAGTTATACTGATAATGAATCTGTGGATCTCATTGTTACGTCTCCTCCATATTGGCAGTTAAAGGATTATGGGAATCCAAGTCAGATAGGATTTAATCAGAGCTATTCAGAGTATATCGATAGTCTGAATCTTGTATGGATGGAGTGTTTTCGTGTGCTTAAATCTGGATGCCGTCTTTGTATTAACATCGGGGATCAATTTGCAAGAGCTGCATATTACGGACGCTATAAGGTCGTGCCGATACATTCGGAAATAATTCGTTTCTGTGAAACTATTGGCTTTGACTATATGGGAGCCATTATCTGGCAGAAACCAACGACAATGCATGCTTCTGGTGGAAGCAATGTTATGGGCAGTTATCCATATCCACGAGGAGGAATCGTAAAGATTGATTATGAGTATATTTTGTTGTTCAAAAAGCCGGGAACATATAAAGTCCCATCTCAAGAGAAAAGAGATGCGTCAAAGCTCACTGATGAGGAATGGAATACATTCTTTTCTTCTCATTGGAACTTCATGGGGGAAAGACAGAATAAGCATATTGCAGTATTTCCTGAAGAGTTGCCATATAGACTAATTAGGATATTTTCATTCTATGGGGATACTGTCCTTGACCCATTTATGGGAAGTGGAACAACTGCTTTGGCCGCAATCCGAAATGGAAGAAATGCGATAGGATACGAAATAAATCCTGTTTTTTTCAAATTCTACGACGATAAGGTACTAAGTCAATTCCCAAAGAAACAAATCCTCTTTAAGCATCTTGTCCAGAAGAATACAGTTGCTACGGATGAACTCAAGAAGTCTCTGCCGTACAGATATATTGATGTATGTGACCTCAATCGCAACGCTTCAGCTTTGACAAATAGCTATGGCTCAAAATTCGCTGTTGCTCCCGAAAATTATCACAATTTACAGGTAAGCTCTATAGCTGATTTATCGTTATCGGATAGTATAGATCTGGATTTTCCTACAGTTTTAGTCAATCATGTTGATAAACGAGCCATTCTCCGGATGATTGAAACGGGGATAACTTATGTGCGAATCGGTGATGTCAAAGGTTCGTTGACAGTGACGCCAGGGTTTTCACGGTTGAAGTATGTTCTTCTTCATTATGGTGGTTCGAACCCTCTTCTTTTTAAATTGGCTAAAACTGGCTCTTTTCAAATATGGACGAAGGAAACTCTTGAAAAATATGGCTTCTTGCCAAAATCCGCATCATATTATGCGGTATTGAAATTTAAAAATTCCGAATCTATAAAATTTAAAAAAGTTCCCTCCCTTTTGAAAGGGAAAGGAACTTATGTCGCTAAAATTATATCAATCAAAGAGATTGAGTTATGACTCAAAAACAGCAGGATCAAACTCAATTGTTATACCATCTTTTTTCTTGTCGTAATATACGATTGGGGTCTCGATGTTTTCTGCAAGTCGTGCTTCCAACTTGTAGGTTGACGATTTGATCTGAACTGGCGTTTCTCCAACAATCCCATCGATTCCTCGGGCTTCTTCCTCAACATTTGCAAGACGCCAAGTTTTATTGTATTTATCTGCGAGAAAAGCAAGTATGGCGCTTTGGAACTTAAGACCGCAATAGGTTTTGTTATATACCAAGTCTTTAACCCATGCTTCAATCATCGGCCGGTCTATTGCAGCGAATGCTTCGCTCATAAGCTGATACATAGCAAAAATCTTGTCCGTAGCTTTATTCACCGCGTCAGGTTGCCGTTCAGAATACCATGCTATCCATTCTTCTAATGTCCTACCGTCAAACTCCTGAATCAGTTCAGACATCTGACCCACCACTGCTGGTCTTGTTCCCTGCGCATTGCTGTTTAACAGATTGATTATCTGTGTAGCATACTTCGGGAAGGGATATTTGCTTGCGTTTGATAATTGCTCAATCTCGCCATTGGAAATTTTAAACTTCTTCATGCTCCTTGTTTTCTTCCTCTTTTAGATATTCATCAAATTCGGTTACGAATTCCGGGAAAGAAATACCAAGGGCAAGACATATTTCACGAAGTTCAATCACATCTAATCTACGTTCGTGAGTCTCAATTTTGCTTATAATACCTTGACCTACACCTAATCGGAATGCAAGTTGTTCCTGTGTGATTCCTTTATCGATTCTTTTCGACTTAAGGAGTTGCAGCAAAAGTTGATATGCCTTGTTATGAATGGATTTCATTCCTAAAATTTGGAGCCAAAGTTAATATTCCAATATAGAATATACCAAATTGGAATATTATATACAAGGCTTTATATTTGCCAAAATTAAATATAACAGATTATGCCTACAATTAATGATTTAATGGCAGCTCTCACTACTGTCCACTAAAAAATGGACAGTAGTGATCTGATTTCATATTAAAATCGTGATTAAGGGTTAATACATCGGATTTGGTTGCATCGGTCAACTCAGTTGACTTCGGTGCGGTGGATTTATTTGTTTTCATTTGGTAGGAATGAGAAATATGGAAAATGTGTTAAATAAACTGCGCTGAAATTTGGCCGATTCAAATAAAGTTTTTAACTTTGCACTCGCAATCGCGGTTAAAGCGCGACTGACATCGAAATAATGGTACCATGGCCGAGTGGTTAGGTAACGGTCTGCAAAACCGTCTACAGCGGTTCGATTCCGCTTGGTACCTCTGATAAAACCGGCTTTCGGGATTTCCCGGAGCCGGTTTTTCAGTTTACATGGGCTCCGGCGCCCACTCGCCGCAGTACAGCGTTTCCCCCATCTCCACACATTACCCACATCGCCCCGCACCATGGAAAAACTGATGCAATTCGTCTGGCAGCACCGGCTTGCACTCACGCCCGGCATGAAATGTGTCGACGGTGCAGGGGTGCGCGTGGTCGACCAGGGGCGGCTCAACGAAGATGCCGGGCCCGATTTCTTCAATGCTACAGTAGAAATCGGCGGCGAGACCTGGGTCGGCAACATCGAGATACATGTCAGGGCGTCTGACTGGTACCGGCACGGCCATCAAGACGACCCGGCATACGACACCGTGATACTGCACGTTGTCGGGGTGGACGACATGCCGGTAAAGCGACGCGACGGTTCGGTCATTCCACAGCTTGTAATACGCTGCACGCCCGAGGCCGCACGCCGGTGCAACATGCTTGTGGCCAACTCGGTGCACAGCCTTCCGTGTTTCCACACCATAAAGACATTCCCGCAACTGCACACCACGGCCTGGATCACCGCCCTGGCCTATGAGCGACTGTATGCCAAAAGCGACCGTTTCACCGCCCTTGCCGCCGAATCCGGGGGTGACTGGGCCTACGCCGGCTATGTGCTGTTGGCAAGGGCGCTCGGGTTCGGGCTGAACAGTCAGCCGTTCGAACAGCTTGCCATGAGTCTGCCGCCTGCATGTCTGCGCAAGCATGCCGATGACCAGGATGCGTGCGAGGCCATGGTGTTCGGCCAGGCAGGGCTGATACCCGAACCGGCCGACGACGAAGATCCGTATGTCACGACCATGCGACAGAACTACCGGTTTTTCGCCGGGAAGTTCTCGCTAAAATGCACCCGCCCTTCATGGAAGATGGGGCGCACCCGCCCGCAGAACCTCCCTTACAAGCGCCTGGCCTATCTGGCACAGTTCATGTGCTATTCCGACGGATTCATCGAGGAACTTGAGATGGCACGGAACCTTGACGGCCTGTGCCGGGTATTCGACCACCCGCTCATAGGGTTCTGGAGCCGCCACTACACCTTCGCCCCCACGGCGACAGATTACGTGGCGCGGGCCATGAGCGACGCCTCGGTCGAGAAACTTGTGGTGAACGTGGCCATCCCCCTGCTGCACGCCCGCGCCGTTGCCCGCGGCGACATAGACCGCGCCACAGCGCTTGCCGACGTGCTCACCGCCGCCTCGGCCGAAGACAACCGCCTGACACGTGTTTTCACCAACGCCGGGCTGCCCAACCGCAGCGCATTTGAATCGCAGGCCCTGATACACCTGCGCAAAGAATATTGCGAACGCAACAAGTGCATATACTGCCGGTTCGGGCACCGCATGCTTTCGGCCGAAATCACCCGCGGCACATAGCCCCGGCCGCTCTTCAGCAACAGAATGTAGACACATAGGCAACAACAAGAGGATAAAAAACGCACCCGGGGTATTGCCTCGCTCGGTTGCAATTTGTAAATTTGCCACAAGACACTTATTATGAATATTTGCCGACAGCGATGGTTAGTCGACATATCTGACAGTATAACCGGTTCAGAAACAACAGAAACTGACGGAACATAATTGACTCAACCCTAAAGCCGGTAAATATGTTTTGTCATAAACCGTCTGTCAGCCACTCTGATTGACAGACGGTTCGGAGCATGTCACTCCTCACACGGATGGAAATTTGAAAGAACCTGGCGGTTCCAAATCAGCTTGAATATGGACAGAGATAACGAAGTAAAAACCAGACGCCCCCGGCGGTCAAAAGCCGACATAGAAGACGCCATACACAAGGCAGCCGTGGCCCAGATACGCAAGAAAGGGTTTTCGATGGCACTGGTGACCGACATTGTCAAACGTGCCAAGATAGAACCAATCGTATTCTATAACCGTTATAAGAATCTCGACGAGTTCTATGACTCTTTCGTGAAAAACTACGACTACTGGCTCAGCGACCTCATACGCGCCAATGCCGACAACATAAGCACCGAGAGCGGGTTTGTGGAGATTTTCGACAAGCTCATCGACAAGCTTATGCAGGACGACATCATGGCCGAACTGCTCAGATGGGAAATCTCTGACGGCAACCACATAACCGAACGCACTGCCCGCCTGCGCGAACTGCATTCCGTAGAACTTTACGGGCGGTACAAACGTCAGCTCAGCGGAACCAACCGCGACGTGAGCCCGCTGATAACCCTCATCGTCGGGGGCATATACTTCATGGTGCTCCATAAGGACAGATCCACGTTCGGAGGCATCGACATCACCACCGACGACGGACGGCGCCAGCTCACCGACGCCTTCAAGGCGTTCGGGCGGATGGTGTTTCACTCCCGCGAGGCAGACGAGGCCGAACGCATCGCCGCACGTATGCGCAGCGAAGGGATTCCGGAAGAGGTCATAGCCCGCTGTCTCGCCAAATAACCCCACATGAAACGACTCCCACTGATTGCCGGCATCCTGGCCGGCGCAAGCCTGCTGGCCGCGGCTTTCGACACCGACAGCAGATACGACGGGCCGAAAACACCCGAAACAGATCTGGCGTGGCACCCCGACATACTCAAGGGGTACGAGGCCCGTTACGTGAATCAGGGGGAGGCGTTTGACGGCCCCTGCCGGTCTACGATAATCCGCAAGTCAGTGCCCGGCGGCTCGCGGAAAGGTGTACTCTACGTGCACGGTTTCAACGACTATTTCTTTCAGTCAGAGATGGGTGACCGGTTCGTTGACTCGGGCTACAATTTCTATGCCGTGGACCTGCGGCGTTACGGCCGCAGTTACGAGCCGTGGCAATATCCGTTCAACATACGCGACCAGAAAGAGTATTTCGCCGACATCGACTCGGCGCTGGCCCAGATGCGACGCGACGGCGTGACCTACATCACCCTGAGCGGCCACTCGACCGGAGGCCTCACCGTGGCGCTCTACGGTGCCGAGCGCGGTGCCCTTTCGGGCGTGAACCGTATTGTCACAGACAGCCCCTTCCTGGAATGGAACTATTCGGCCGCCATGCGCAATGTCGCCATCCCGGTGGTGAGTTTCGCCGGCAGCATGTTCAAGAACGCGAAAATCAAACAGTCGCACTGCGACGGCTACGCCTACAGCCTGCTGAAGTCGCATCACGGCGAGTGGGAATACAATACCGACTGGAAGATGATATCCTCGCCGCCGGTGACACTGAGCTGGATACGCGCCATCACACGCGCACAGAACAAGCTTAAGAAAGACGGCTCACATATCACCGTGCCTATTCTGGTCATGCACAGCAGCCGCAAGATTGACGGGTGCGACTGGACCCCCGAGTTCCAGACCGGTGACGCCGTCCTCGACCCCGCCATGCTGCAGAAACGTGGCGAAAAACTGGGCCGCGTGCGCGAGGTAGTGACAATAGACAGCGGCCTGCATGACCTCATCCTCTCGAAGAAAGTGACCCGCGACGCCGCTTATGACACCATCTTCAGTTTCATCCGCCGCCACTGAATGCCGAGGGTGTTGCAGATCCTCAAACCGTAGGGACATCGCTTTGCGATGTTTGGCTATCTTATTGATTGTCAACCAAACATCGCAAAGCGATGTCCCTACTATTAGGCAAAAAACCGGGTTCTGCAACACCTTCCGGTCTTGAATCAGCGGCCCCAGCGCTCGCGCTGAAGGGCGGCGGCACGCTGTTCGGCAGGGTTGTCGCACGGATTCCAGAAACGGGTGCCGTCAATGGCGTCGGGCAGGAACTGCTGGCGCACGAAATTGCCCGGAAAGTCGTGGGCATACTTGTAATCGGCACCATACCCTAATTTTTTCATCAGCGATGTGGGGGCGTTGCGTATATGCAGCGGCACCGGCAGGTCACCGGTAGCCTCGACCTTTGCCAGCGCGGCGGCAATGCCCATGTAGGCCGAGTTGCTTTTTGGCGATGTGGCCAGGTAGACTGTGCACTCAGCCAGGGGGATGCGCCCCTCGGGCATTCCGATTTTCGATACGACATCGAAGGTAGCGTTGGCAAGCAGCAGCGCGTTGGGGTTGGCCAGTCCGATGTCTTCGGAGGCAGAGATGACGAGGCGGCGGGCTATGAAGGCAGGGTCTTCACCGCCTTCTACCATGCGTGCCAGCCAGTAGATGGCGCCATCCGGGTCGCTGCCGCGAATGGATTTGATGAAAGCGGAGATGATGTCGTAGTGCATCTCGCCGTCCTTGTCGTAAGCAAGAGGGTTCTGTTGAAGGCGTTCGGTCACCATGTCATCCGTGATGAGGACAGGGTCGGTGGCTTCGGAATCTATCACCAGTTCGAGGATGTTGAGCAGCTTGCGGGCGTCTCCTCCGCTGAAGCGGAGCATGGCAGTGGTTTCTTTCAGTTCTATTTTCCGTTCCTTCAGCACGGTGTCCGTGGTGATGGCGCGTTGCAGCAGTTCCAGCAGGTCGTCCTTCTCCAGTGACTTCAGGGTATAGAGCTGGCAGCGGGATAGTAGCGGGCGGATGACCTCGAACGAAGGGTTCTCCGTGGTGGCGCCTATCAGCGTCACGGTGCCTTGCTCCACGGCTCCCAACAGCGAGTCTTGCTGCGACTTGCTGAAACGGTGTATCTCGTCGATGAAGAGGATGGGACTGGCTTGCGAGAAGAAGCGGTTGCTCTTGGCACGCTCTATCACGTCGCGTACATCCTTCACACCGCTGGTCACGGCACTAAGTGTATAGAAAGGGGTTTCCAGCTTGTTGGCGATAATCTGTGCCAGGGTTGTCTTTCCCACTCCCGGAGGGCCCCATAAGATAAACGAAGAGATACGTCCTGCATCAATCATCTTACGCAGCACTGCACCCGGTCCCACTAAATGTTTCTGACCGATATATTCATCTAATGTTCTTGGTCTAAGCCGTTCTGCTAATGGTTGCATAGTATGTAACTCTTAAAAAATCATTAATATCATGAAGCGTATACCGCCCTTCTTCACTCCCGGTATATCCGTATAGGTCAGTCGGCGTACATATTCTATGTGGAGCAGCTTGAAGATATTGTAGATACCTACACTGGCTTCCACATAGGGAGTCTTGCCCATGACGTGGCTGGTGGGTACACCGTCGCGCATGGGGAAGAGGAACAAGTCGGGATTGTTGCTCTTGTATGGGTTGTTCTTGTCCGTCAGCGTGCCCCACAGACCACGGATGCGGAACATCTCACGCCACTTCAGCTTCTTGATGAGCGGGATGCGGTTGAAGAGTTTTCCGTTCATGTCATAGCTTAGGTTGAGGGAGGCGTAACGGTCGTTCAGGAACTCCATGTTGTTGATGAGGTTGAAGGACTCGTTGTTCTGCGTGATGTACGAGAGGTTTGCCATCGGTAGGGTCAGCAGGGGGAAGGGAACGGTGTTCCATTGCGCACCGGCACGTGCCGTTACGTCCAGCTTGCCCCACGAGCCGAGCCAGAAGCGCTTCCGGATGCTGGCTTCCGTCAGGTTGAAGTTGTACTCTCCACCCAGCACGCCCTTGAATCCGGCGGTGTGGGAGAGGGTGAAGGTGGGCGCATCCAACGATACGGGCACGCGGCGCTGTTTGGTGTTGACGAAGGTTTCGCCGGGAGCGTAACGCAGGGTCACACCCAGCTCGGTAGTGGTGATGTCGTGCACCAGCGTATTCTTTTCATCCCACTGTCCGGGTGTTTCTCCGTTGTTCTTCCAGTATTGCAGTTGCCCCGCAGGCTGGTCGTTGCGGTGGCGTGCCATGGCCTGTACGGAGAAGCCGGTATTGGTTTCCAGCTCGTAGGTCAGCGTGGCATCGCGCATGTAGGACATCTGGTCTACCGTGGTCCATTTCCAGCCGACAAATAAGTTGTCCTTGTCCGTGGCGAGGTACTTGTCCATGGGAGACATCACGTCGTAGGTGTACTTGAAGGCGATGTAGTGCTTCGGGAACTCCCACAATACGTATTCGCGTTTGTTGAAGGAGTAGGCCACCTGCCCGGAGTAGAACCATTTCTTGTCCTTGGTTCCGTAGGCGCCGTAACCGCTCAGGCTCCAATGCGGGTCGAGGTTACCGGTTGTCATACCGCTCAGACGGAAACGGGTGCCGTTGACGTAGTTGCTGGTTATCATTGTATTGATAGGACCGAAGTCGAACTTACTGGGATGTTTCTTGCTGCCCGTTTCCACGAAGTTCTCAATCAAGGCTTTCGCTCCGAAGATGACGTACTTGAAGCCGGGAATCTGTTCGATACGGTTCATGAATACGTCCATCGTGCTCTCCTTCTTGGTGAGAGGCACTTGGCGCACTTTCGCCCAATACTCGTCGCTCTTGGCAAGCATGTTCGCCTCCTTGATGACATTTCCTTTCAGGCGGAAGAGGCGGGGTTCTATCTCTGTGAACTGATAGTCGCTGTACTTGGTGGTCCGCTGTACTTCCAGGCCTTGGATGCCTTTCACAAAGTGCAGTTCCACGGTCATGTCGTCATCGGTCAGCACCCAGTTTCCGTCGGGCAGTTGTTCGAACTGCTGCACGATGTCGAGGTTTTCCACGAAGTTGACACCCGTCTTCTTGGGCAGGTTCATGGTACATTTCTTCACGGCATAGGTGGAGTCCTTCACCACGTAGAGGTGCCCCGTGAAACCGAAGTCCTGCGGGTTCTGGGGAACGAAGGTGAGGTGCACGCACTCCTGCCTATCCACCATGAGCGTGTCCATCAAGTAGTATTTGTAGAAGCTGATGGCTCCGCGGCCGATGGGGCTGACGAAGCGGCGTTGCAGCAGGCGGATGTCGTCGTCGTAGATGTTGATGTCGGAGAATACGTCCGTAAGGATGGTCCCCAGCATGTCTCCGGTGTTGAAGAACTCTTCGATACCAGTGGAGTTCATGCCTTCGATGATGGTCTTTTCGCTCTTGGGGCTTTTACGGAAAATGGTCTTGCTCGCCGTCTCCTTGATGGAGATGGGTAGAATCATCTTGTTGGTCTTGGGCGATACCTCCACCTGGTCTTTGAAGAAGGAGAATTTCTTGTAAATACCTTTCTCCATTTTGTCGGGGGTGACATCGTTGAGCGACATCTTCATCTTTTCATATTTCTGATACTGATAGTAGTCGTTCTCTTCCAGTTTCAGGGCCTTCTTGTTCTCGATGACCTTCTTCATAAACTCCACGGCGGGGTTGTTCTTGCGGGAATATTTCTCCTTTTGAGGTTTCACGACAACCTCGTTCAGGAGCACATTATCCGGAGCTAACTTAACGTTCACTGTCTGATTGTTGGAACCGACTCGAACCGTTTTACTGATATAACCTACAGCGGAGAATGTCAGCTCATCCCAGCCTTTGTGGGTTTCAACCTGGTATTCACCGTTTGCGTTGGAGATGCCGCCTACACCTTTCCCTTCATACTGTACGGTGATATACATCAGCGGTTCGTTCGTGAGGGAGTCTGTGATGACACCCTTTATCTGGGCGGATGCGCTGATGGAGACGAACAGTGACAGCAGGAAAAGGGCGTAAATTGTATATCTTTGCTTCATAAGTTACAGATAATTCGGGCGCAAAGTTAACAAATTAAGGTTAATCAAGAAGCAAATATAGACTAAAGAAACGGGAGATATGGTTAAATGAACGTGAAAGTCGTATGTCTTGTTTGCCGGATACAGATAAAAAACGTACAGAATCCTTATAGAAAAGTTGCCGGATATAAAGGATAAAGTTGCACGACGTATGGAGAAAGTTCTATCCCAAGCCTTGGGATAGAAAGACCCAAGCTTGGGATAAGCGTCCGTAGGTTTGGGATAGACGTTTGCAAGCTTGGGATAGAGTTTATGGAGGATTATGAATTGTTGCCGTTCAGTAGTGTTTGTACGATGCGTTCCGCCGTTCGTCCGTCCCAGCGGTCGGGCAGGGTGGTGTGCTTCCATTCTCCGTGCAGCAGCTTGTCGAGCGAGGCGGAGAGGGCGAAGGAATTTTCGCCTACCAGCTCGTTGGTACCGATGCGCCAGGTTTCGGGATGCTCGGCATAGGTATTGAGGGTGATGCAGGGGACGTCGAGGAAGGTAGCTTCTTCGGCGATGTTTCCCGAGTCGGTGACGATGCCCCGTGCCTGGTTGATGAGGAATCCGAAGTGCAGGTAACTCTGCGGAGGCAGGATGTGCAGGTTGGTAGCATTCACTTCCAGCGACTTCACCGCCTTTTGCACGTAGGGGTGTAGCGGGGCGACGATAGGCATGCCGCCGGCCTTCTCGATGACGGTCTGGAGCAGGGAGTGCAGTACGGCTTTCTTCTCCAGCAGGTCGCGGCGGTTGAGGGTGAGCAGCAGGTAGTTCCCTTTCCGCAGGCCGAGGCTGGAGAACCACATGGGCTGCACCAGGCGGTGGCGGTTGAAACGGATGGTGTCAATTAGTATGTTGCCCACGTAGTGGATATATTCGGGTATCATGCCCTCCTGATTGAGGTTGCGGTTGGCCACCATGCCGGCGGTGAAGAGATAGTCGGAAATGGCGTCCACGATGGTGCGGTTCACCTCGCGGGGCATGTTCATGTCGAAAGAGCGTGTGCCGGCTATGACGTGCGCCACCTTCAGTCCGCGCTTCTTGGCGACGATGGAGCAGCTCATAGTGGCGGTCATGTCATCTACCACCAGTACGACTTGTGCCGGATGCCCGTCCAACTCCCGCTCGAAGGCGAGCATGATGGAGGCTGCCACCTGCGAGTGGTTGTGTCCGGTGACACCGAGGTAGGCATCCGGTTTCCTCATGGAAAGGTCGGAGAAGAGCGAGGCATCCAGGCTGGTGTCATCCTGCGGACCGGTGTAGACGATGCGGTAGGAGATGTTCTTTCCTGCCTCTCTGGCGGCGTCGATGGCGCGGCAGATGGGGGCTATTTTCATGAAGTTGGGGCGTGCGCCCGATACGATTGTTATTCTCATTGTCGTAGTTGGTGAAAAATGATACGACAAAAATACGTTTTCTTAGGGAAATTATTTGTTACTTTGCCTATTATTTTCAGAGTGTCTGTTGAAAATACACACTTATTCAATGTTTAATTTATAATTTATAATTTTTAATTCTCAAAGTGATAATGCCAACATTTGTTCAGATACTCGATTTCATTGGCACATTTGCCTTTGCCATCAGTGGCATACGCCTGGCCTCGGCCAAGCGGTTCGACTGGTTTGGAGCGTATGTGGTGGGTTTTGTGACGGCCATTGGCGGGGGGGCGGTACGCGGCCCGGTTGCGGGCGGCCAGCGGAATTT
>OGQT01002119.1_pt1 | contig 14547 bp, 11 predicted proteins | sample 1553261 | NCBI WGS metagenome assembly OGQT01 (sample SAMEA2579992, study PRJEB22360) | human gut metagenome | biome: human gut; feature: human-associated habitat; material: faeces | place: Denmark | collected 2008/2010
CAGCGATGAAAAAGGCAGCGCAGGAGCATCCCGGGGCCATCCTCGCCGTCGGCAACGCGCCCACGGCTCTGCTGACGATTGCAGAACAAATCGAAAGCGGCCTGCGGCCCGCACTGGTCATCGGTGTGCCGGTGGGCTTTGTGAACGTGGTGGAGAGCAAGGAGCGGCTCTTCGCCGTCTGCGAAAAGCATGATGTACCGGCCATCGTGGCGATGGGCCGCAAGGGCGGCAGCAACGTCGCTGCGGCCATCTGCAACGCCCTTATCTACTCCGCCGCCGAAATGCTCGACCCCTCGGCCCGGGGGTGGAAGTGAGCGATAAGTTTTGGAGGAGCGCAATGAACCCTACAAGAAAGACCGATGAAAGCTTTTACCGGCTGTTTTCCGCGTCTCACACCGTTTCAGAGCATCTGACCAAGCGGGAGGACAGCGAGCTGCGCGATAAATACGACCACAACGCGTTCTGCTATTACAGCCAGCCCTCGGTAGATGAAGTCCGGGCCGCGCTGGCCTACCAGAAAGAGCGGGGAGACACCTTCCTCAAGCTGGAAGGGTACGAGCCGCTGGCCGATGCATTCGGCATGGAGTGCGGAGAGACCCTGACGATGGTTCTGCCCCCGGAAACAGACATCCGCAGCTGGAAAACGAACCCGGACGTCTCGATCAAGGCCCCGGACGCAGACCAGCTGGAACAGCACGAACTGAAATACTACGGCCCGTTGTACGGAGATGATTTTACCGTGCGGAACAACCGGAACCTCCGGGAAAAGCTGACCTACCTCGGCGCGTATCTGGGCGGGAAGCTGGTGGGTGATTGCTATATTTTCGCATCCGATGGGTATGTCTGCATGGACGGCCTGCTGGTGGACGAGGATTTCCGGCACCAGTACATCGCCATGACCCTGATGAAGCATATTGCCGAAAAGGCGCAGGAGCGCGGAGAGATCCTGTATCTTCACGCTGACTCCGAGGATACACCGAAGGAACTGTATGCGAAGATGGGATTTCAGGCCGTTGACAAGCTCTATGAATATCTCTGCACCGATTTCTCGAAACTGAAAATATGAACGAATGCGCGCCGGATACGGCGATGGGCCTCCCAATGCGGGAGGCCTTTCTGTTACACCGTCGCCAGCACGGCGAGGATGCTCTGCCAGCGTTTGTTCTCGACCACAGGTGCACGGCGGACGGGCCGGGACTGTACAGGCTGAGGCCGCTGAGCCGTCTGGGGCAGGGGAGCAAAAAGCGCAGACTGCCATGCGGCGGCAAGCTGCATGGCCTCCGGGCAGCTCTGCAGGGTGCGGCGCTCGGCCCCGGCGAGGTAGTCGCCCAGCCAGCAGAGGATGGCCGCGATGTTCAGCTGCTCTGCGGCGCGGGTGCTCCAATAGCTCCAATGGGCGGGACGGCCCACGAACCGCTCCACCGTGATGAACGCACCCTCCCGGGCAGCAGAAGGGGAGACCGTCCCACAACCACCGGCAGTATGGGCCAGAACATCCAGAATGCGCGCCATCCGGCCGCTGTCGAGGGCGTCGTCCCGGACAAAAGCAGAGAAATCCGTCTGGGCCAGCAGACCGTCGGCGGTGGCGGGGAAGCGCCCCGTCAGCTCGCCCGAGGCGTTGTGGCAGCTCTGCCACCCTTTGCGGACGAGCTGGAAGTTCAGCTTCTGACGTCCCATCGTGGAATAAAACACCCGGGCCTTGCCGCTGACCGGCTCCTGCCGCAGCTCGAGATAAGCGTCTGCGCCTCCGAGGTCTTGGACCTTGACGCTGAACACAAGGCGGTACTCAGGCTTCTGGCTGGACATGGCAAGATGCATCTCTTCAAAATAACGTGCGGCATCCATAGCGGTTCTCCTTCCTGTGGGCGCGGGGTGATGTGTAGGCGTGCGGCCCTTCGTTGGTTGTAGTATATCATAAATTGCGCCAGAATACAACTATAAGTTTGCAGAAAAACCAAAAAACTTTTTGGTTTTTCTGCAATGCAAAACAAGATGGTTGTGAGTGACAACAAAAATACGGGGCCGCTGGCAGCAGATACAACTGCACAGCGGCCCCGTACATTATTATGATTCAGTCGCCCAGCTCCCGTATCTCGTTCTGGATGAGTCGGCCTGCGGCCCGGGCCAGCTGGTCCATGCCCCGGATGCGGGCCATGTTCTTGCTGTAGATGCGGGAGGCGTCGGCGGCGCTGGCGTCTTCGCCCATAAAGACGGCGGAGACTCGCAGACCCTTCCGCTGCAGCGCCCGCACCTCGGCGGCGGCGTCCTCCACGCCCGCGCTGCCGCCGTAGAGCGCGGCCAGCGTGGCGTCCCACCTCCCTGCTGCGATCTGTTCTCTGAGCTGCCTGCTGGTTGCCATCCAGAACCCCTCCCTGCACTCTCTGCAATGTTCGGTTTGTTACCGCTATTGTAATGCATCCGCTGCCATTTTGCAATTTCAACCCGCAAAAAAAGTAATTTTCGGTGTCCAGCCCAAAGAATAAGATGTACTTTTGTTGAATTTGCGGGGGCAGATGTGGTATACTCAGGCTATAGAGCCAACAGGCAGGAGGGAACCGCAATGGCAGACGTCTACAAGCAATCGTTCAAGCAGAACTACACCAACAACATCGAGCTGTCCATCTTCAACTGCGGTCTGGAGCGCTGTGCTCCGGGGCAGACCTGGGGTCCCGGCATCCGGGACCACTACCTCATCCATCTGGTCGTCTCGGGCAAGGGCGTGTTCGAGGTCGGCGGACGCACCTACGAGGTCGTGCCGGGCGATTTGTTCTTTGCCCGCCCCAGCCAGCTCATCCGCTATACTGCCGACGAGGCCCAGCCGTGGGAGTACAGCTGGGTCGGCTTCAACGGTGCCTGCGCCCACAAGCTTGCGGCGCAGCTGCCTTTTACCGACGCTGCCCCCGTCCACCACACCCAGGACCTGGAGGGGATGCGGGCGGCCCTGAGCAGCATCTACTCTTCCCGCGGCCTGCAGCCCCAGGACGAGGCCGCGATGGTGGGTTATCTCTACCTGTTCATCGCCGCCCTGATGCGGGAGACCAGCGAGAGCCGTCCCCACAGCACCTCTTCTTCCAGCCAGTATGTCCTGAACGCCATCAAGTACATCCAGTTCAACTACTCCCACGACATCTCCATCGACGATGTCGCCAAGAGCGTCGGCGTCTCCCGGAGCCATCTGTACCGGGTGTTCATGCTCAATGTGGGCAAGAGCCCCATCGACTATCTGACCGAATACCGGGTCAACGAAGCCTGCAAGCTGCTGCGCAGCGGCACACTGTCCATCGCCGAGGTGGCGGCATCGGTGGGCTTCCTCGACCAGTTCTATTTTTCGCGGGTGTTCAAGCGCGCCAAAGGTGTGCCGCCCAGCAAGTATATGACTTCGCAGGCTGACGCAGACGTCCAGCCCGCCCCTGACGAGACATAAGGAGAGATCATTCCATGCCCTTACAGAAAAACCAGCTTCTCACCCTCCGCATCGAGCGTCTTTCCAGCGACGGCAGCGGCGTTGCCCACTCGCCGGAGGGCGAGGCCGTCTTCATCCCGGGTACTGCCCCCGGCGATGAGGCTCAGGTGCGTATCGTCAAGGACTGCGGCCGGTATGCCTTCGGCATCCTGGACAAACTGCTCACCCCTTCGCCTGACCGCATCCCGGTGGACTGTGCTGTCGCCGGCCCCTGCGGCGGGTGCAGCCTGCGGCACATGGACTACGCCGCCGAGCTGCGGTCCAAGCAGGAGAGCGTCGCCGACGCCCTCCGCCGCATCGGCGGACTGGATGTGCCGGTGCTGGATGCCCTTCCCTCCCCTGAGGTGGACCGCTACCGCAACAAGGTACAGTTCCCGGTGGGCCGCGACAAAAACGGTGCGCCCTGCATCGGCTTTTACGCCGGCCGCACCCACCGCATCGTCCCCTGCCCCGATTGCAAATTACAGCCCGGCGTCCTGAACGACATCGGCAACGCGCTCTGCAGCTTCTTCGCCGCCCACGGCATCCAGCCCTACGACGAGGAGAGCGGCAAGGGCCTTGTTCGGCATATCTTCCTGCGCCGGGGTACACACAGCGGCCAGATCATGGTCTGCCTCGTCTGCACCCGCCCGAAGTTTCCCCACAGCGAGGAGCTCGTGGCCGCGCTGCGGGAGCAGTTCAGCGATATTGCGTCCGTCCTCATCAACGTCAACGCCAAGAAGACCAACGTCATCTTGGGTGAAGAGACCGTCTCGCTCTACGGCCCGGGCTACATCGAGGATACTCTTTGCTGTGTGCCGGTCCGACTCGGCCCCCTCTCCTTCTATCAGGTCAACACACTGGCCGCTGAGCGGCTCTACGGCATCGCTGCCGAGTACGCCCAGCTGGAACCCTTGGACGTTCTGCTCGACCTCTACTGCGGCATGGGTACCATCGGTCTCTCCATGGCCGACCGCTGCCGGGAGCTCATCGGCGTGGAGATCGTGCCTGAGGCTATTGACAGCGCCAAGGCCAACGCCGCCCGGATGGGCGACGCCGTCGCCGCTAAGAGCCGCTTCTTCTGCGCCGACGCCGGTCAGGCTGCGGCCCGCCTCGCCGCTGAGGGCCTGCGGCCTGATGTCATCATGCTCGACCCACCCCGCAAGGGCTGCGACGAGACGACCCTTTCCGCCGTCGTCCAGATGTCCCCCCGCCGGGTGGTCTACGTCAGCTGCAACCCCTCCACCGCCGCAAGAGATGCCGCATGGCTCGAAGAGCATGGGTATCATGCGGAGAAGGTGCAGCCGGTGGACCTTTTTCCACGAACGAGGCATTGCGAATGTGTCATTGCACTTTCCAAGGGTGAGATCGACTCCAAAAAAGTCCGTGTAGAGTTCTCTTTGGAGGGCATGGACACTTCAGGATTACAAAAGGGTGCGACCTACCCTGAAATCAAGGCCCGTGTGTTGGAACAGACTGGGCTGAAGGTTTCTTCCCTGTATATCTCGCAGGTCAAGCAGAAATGCGGTCTGGAGGTACGGGAGAACCACCACAAGGCGAAGTCCGAAAATACAAAGCAGCCTCAGTGTCCGAAGGAGAAAGAGGATGCGATTGTGGAGGCTTTGAAGCATTTTCAGATGATTTGATACGCAATCACCCCAGAGAGAATAGCCTCTTGTGCGTTCTCTCTGGGGTGATTTTTGCGTTATGCCACTTCCGGGTAGCGCATATATACATACTCGTAGATTTTCTTCTGGCAGGTCTGGATATCGCTTACATCATAGCTATTGGGAAGTTCTTGCCAAAGGGTATTGCGAATCAGGTTATCCACAATCGCCTTAGTTTCCTGCTTGTCCGTCCAATGGTCGAGTTTGGCAATCTGCTGTTTGATTTTAGTCAACAAGTCCACGGACACCTTCTTGATCGTTTCAATTTCCTGCTTCGTGAGGTTCTCCGAAAACAGCAAATCGTACACTGAAAGTTCCTCATCGCTGGAAAAGCCCTCACGCACATAGCGCTGCTGCTCCGTGTCCAGTGAACTTGCAAGCTCCATCAGATCCATGAAGGTTTTCTCGATGGTCGCACGGTTCTGCTCCGCATTGTAGGCATCGATAATCTCCTGATAGCGGTCATAATAATCAATGCGCTGCGGGTTTGCAAACAGCATTTTCGCCAGCTGCTGGTTTACCAGTTCATCCAGATCGCGCAGCAAGAGATTCTTCCGCCGGGTATGGGCGAACTCCCGGCTCAGCAGGTCAAAATCAATTTTGCTGATGTCAAACTGCCGGGAAGGTACAGCCTCCTGATCCGGCTTTTTCACATGGATGTACTCATTGACGATGCCGTTGATCTGCACCATCAGGTCGGTATTGTCCGCGTGTTTCCGCTTCTGCTGCAAGCCCTCGTAGATGGCGAGAATTGCGTTTTTCCGGGCGCGCACGGCATCGTCCACATCGTCACGGTCTGCGTAGCGGAACAGCCGCGCCAGTTCAGACGCATAGGTCTGGAAGGTTTTCTTGGTTTCCAACGTCTCGCATATCGCGTTGACTGCATCCTGTACAAGGCTCATCTTTTCAAAGTCCTGTGCGTCCACCAATTCCTGCAGCCGGAACCCGTGTTCTGCCAGAAAGCCGTCCGTTTTTCCGATGACCGTGCGGATGCGCTGAATCAGCTCCGTTTTGTCCACCGTTGGGTCAATGCCCGCCGGGCTGTTCTTGCTGACCGTATAATCTGCCAGAGCCTTGCGCAGCGCCTTTACGATACCAATATAGTCCACGATCAGGCCGTTGCTCTTGCCCTCCGAAACACGGTTTGCACGAGCAATAGTCTGCATCAGGGTATGGGCTTTCAACGGCTTGTCCAGATACAGACAGGACAGACACTTTACATCAAAGCCCGTCAGCCACATGGCACAGACGAACACCACCCGGAACGGATTCTTGCTGTCCTTGAATTCTTTATCCAGCTCCCGCTTTTCCATTTTGGCACGGTGCGGCAGAATATCCAGCCCCCACTTTTTGAAGGTCTGCACCTCGTTCTGTTCCTGACTGATCACCACTGCCATTTCGGTTCCTTTCATCCATGCCAGTTTGCGGGCAAGCTCCTGTGCTTCCTGCTGGGTCACTGTGCCCTGCCGGGCTTCCAGTTCCCTGATCTTTGCCTGCCAGCATTCCTGCACATAGTTGTACATCCGCACACAGGTGACCTTATTCAGGCAGACGAACATCGCCTTGCCGCTGGTCCAAAGGTCAGAGTAATGCTCCACAAAGTCCTTTGCAATGGAACGCAGCCGTTCATCTGCGGTGAGAATATGGATCTCCTTTGCAAACTCGCGTTCCAGCTTTTCCTCCTGCGAAGGATCAAGGTCGGCTGCTTCAATGGCATCCAGAATCCGCCCAGTGATCTCCGGCTTGTCCAACTGGGCGATCTTATCCGCACGGTTCTCATAATACAGCGGTACCGTTGCGCCGTCCTCCACTGCCCGCTTGAAATCATACACTGACAGATACCCGCCAAAGGTGCGTTCCGTGATATGATCATCCGCCAGAAGCGGCGTACCGGTAAAGCCGATGCGGGACGCCGTGGGCAGCAGGTGCATCATGTTGTCTGCAAAAATGCCGTACTGGCTGCGGTGGGCTTCATCCGACAAAATCAGAATGTCGTGATCTGGGTAGATGGGCGGCTCCTTGGGCAAGTTGAACTTCTGGATCAGGGTAAACACAAAGCTGGGGTTGCCCCGCAGCTTTTTTACAAGGTCTGTACCGCTGGATGCAATAAACTGCGAAGCCTTGGTTTTGCCCAGCAGACCGCAGTTTTCAAAGGTATCGCTGATCTGCCGGTTCAGCTCGTCACGGTCGGTCAGCACCACAATGGTGGGCGAGCCTGCAAACTTGCGCCGGATCTTCTGCGCCAGAAAGACCATCGAATAACTCTTGCCAGACCCCTGCGTGTGCCAGAACACACCCAGCCTGCCGTCTTTCAGCTTGCGGTTCTCGTAAGCACTGACGGCCTCGTTGACGCCGAGATACTGGTGGTTGCGGGCCAGAATCTTGGTGGTGCGCCCACCGGAATGGTCGTAAAGGATGAAGTTTTCCAGCAGATCGAGGAAGGTCTTTTTCTCGCAGATGCCCCGCAGCATGGTTTCCAGTTCCACGCTGCCTGCATCGCTTTCCTTCAGACGCTTCCACTCGTGGAAAAACTCGTACTTGCTGCCAAGCGTACCCACCTTGGCTTCCAATCCATTGGACAGCATGAGAAAGGCATTATAGTAGAACAACTGCGGAACAGTATCGAGGTAATCCCGATAATTGTCTATGTAGGCGTTCTGCACATCCACGGTGGGCTTTTTCAGCTCGATGAACAGCAGCGGAATGCCATTGACAAAGCCCACAATGTCTGTCCGGCGGCGGTACAGCTGCGAGTGGATCTTCATCTCTTTTACGGCGAGGAAGTGGTTGTTTTCTGGGTTCTTGAAGTCGATCACCGCCGCGCTTCGGATTTCGGTGCGGCTATCCGCCCGCTTGACCGTCACCGGGATGCCATCCCGCAGCAGAAAATACTTTTCCTCGTTGATCTGCATCAGGGATGCGGTGGAAACGTGTGCCGTGAATTTCTTCTGCACCTCGTCCAGCTGGTTCGGGGTGAGCCACGGGTTCAAGCGCAAAAGCGCCTGCCGAAAATACCGGGTCAGCAACACTTCCCCATAGCTGGTGCGGCCTAACGTCCCGTCCGGCCCCAGCTTTTCGGAGTTGTAAGCCAGTACCACCTCCCAGCCCAGAATATTTTGCAGCAGGTTGCCTGCGCTGTTCTGGACAAGGACATTTTCGGAGTATTCGCGGCTCATAGGATCACCTCATTTTATCCCACAATGTCAATAAACTTCTGACCGAATTTTGTAATGGAGTAAGGCACATCTAAATCATGATTTTTAGAAATATCATCGTTAAAACGCATTACGCCCTGTTCATATACAAATCCTGCCGATAACAATCTCAACCAGCTCGCACTATCCATCTGCATACAAATTAATGCCCCAGCATTAAAGTCATGGCTTTGCAAAATTTTCACGTCCTGTGGCAAAAGCGTTCTTAGTATCGCTGCGTACATCAAAAACTCTGTCCAGCCAATCCGTTGCTCCAAATATGCCATATACAGTTTTGCAAGCATCTTCGGCTTTTCATATTCAAGATAACTGTCCAGCACAACCAGAATATATTCAATTTCCTGTTTACTCTTCCGTGTATCACTATTCAGTTTTTCAAGCAGTTGCTTTCTTTTGCTTTCGTCTGTGCAGCCTCTATTCAGTTCTGCCACAAACAATGCAAGTTGTTTGATTTCATGTCTCTCTCGAATCGTGTGACCAATCCTATAAAGTCCAACTACAGTTGAAAGAATTGGAATATCTTTTAGTATTCCATCATCCATTACTGCATCAAGTCCGACTTCTGCTAAATCTCCCACAGTATCGCAAATATCACTTGAGAGCGAATTTTCAAGCGAGACCACTAATTCTTCTGTATTTTCTCCCATAAAATCACGCCCTTGTTTTTTTCTCCAAGATACCTTTTATTTTCCAAAGCTCGCCTTTAGTTCGGCCACTTTCTTTGTTCTTTCCACATTGTCCAACTCCAAAAATGCCAGCAGACATAATTGATATGTTTCATCATACCAGCTTTCCAGTTCGTCCTGCGACATCTTGGCAACCACTTTTTTATAGTTCTTGTCCCCTTCTGCGCAGTTGTTATGACGAATATTCATATTGTTAAACATAAAGAACACATTATTTGCCAACTCTTTATTTATCGCCGCTAGTTCTATACGCCTTGGTTCTAACTTGTCTGCCAATATACGAAGAGTTTCTCTTTTTCGCGCAATATCACCATTCATCGTATAGTGATTATATTCAAGTACCTTATAGGAAATTTCAGGTGCTACAATTTCTGATACAGAAATCGCTCCTCTGTCTTTAGGAACAAAGATTGATATTCCCTCTTGAATTGCTCTCGTATATCCAATCATTTCCATCACATTTTGTACCTGTTGCAGATAGAATTGGCTTTGTTGAGCATTTCCAAACACACACAACGGGTCCGGTTTGATGTGATATTGGATGAATCAACGCTGATTTTTCTGAAACGAATTTTTCTCAAAAAATATGCTTATTCAGCGACTGTTAAGGTGCGGAACCAGCGCATTCTTGTGCTGAATATCGGGTTTGGGCGAAGTCCAACAAGTACTTTTGAAGTCGGATTTGTAAAATCGAATTCAAAAATTGCGAGGTGGTACTGGCTCGCCCTGCTTGCTGCGATTGCAAACTCGAAAACTTCCTGAGCAAAAAAATAACCGCCCGCATCAAGTGAAACTTGAAAATGGACGGTCTTGATCGCAAAATGATTTTCAAATTTGGAAAGCACCTTGAGAGGCTTCATAGTACCCGCAAGCAATGCAGATGTATATACATCTGCTTGTTTTGCTTTGCAAAATACTTGTTGGGGACACCCAAACCCTTGAACTGCATCCGATGGATGCAGGCTTAGCGTCTCCAAATGAGAAAGTTTATGGCTCTAACACATTGTCAGCCATTGGTAAACAACTTTTTCCAGCCAAAAAAGAAAATAGCAATGATTAAAGATGAACATTGCAGAAAAATGTGATACAATAGAAAATGAAAATCCAAACAACAGGAGGAACCCCCTCGTGGCAAATAATGTGAACGTCAAAAAACTGGAAGCTGACCTGTGGGAGTCGGCAGATCTGCTGCGTGCAGGCTCTAAACTCACCTCGAACCAATACTGTATGCCGGTACTGGGACTGATTTTTCTGCGGTATGCGTACAGCCGCTTCAAACTGGTAGAGCAGGAGATCCTGAAAGACCGTCCCGTGCGCGGCGGTCGGGTGCTGCCGGTGGAGCAAAGCGACTTTGCCGAGAAGAGTGCACTGTTTCTGCCCAAAGAGGCGCAGTACAATTACTTGGTCAATTTGCCCGCCAACATCCCGGAACAGGGGCTGACCGGCATCGAGGGCAATCCTCTGAACAGTCTGAGCGAAGTGGTGAACAACGCCATGGAACTGGTGGAGCAGCAGAGCGAGCAGCTGCAGGGCGTTCTGCCGAAGGACTACACCATCTTCTCGGATGAACTGCTGGGGGAACTGCTGCGAATCTTCAACAATGATGCATTGGACGATGTGGGCGGCGATGTGATCGGCCGTATCTACGAGTACTTTTTGAATAAGTTTGCCAAGAATGTGGCACAGGATGACGGCGTGTTCTTTACGCCGAAATCGCTGGTGAAGATGATCGTCAATGTGCTGGAGCCTGCCCACGGCGTTCTGTTGGACCCGGCTTGCGGCAGCGGCGGTATGTTTGTGCAGACCGGCGACTTTGTAAACCATGCGGGCATGATCGCCAACAACACCATGACCTTCTACGGACAGGAAAAGGTGGAGTACAATGCTAAGCTCTGCCTGATGAATATGGCCGTGCATGGTCTGACCGGCGTGATCAAGTCCGGCGATGAAGCCAATACCTTCTATCACGATGCCCACAACCTGAACGGCTGCTGCGACTATGTGATGGCAAATCCACCGTTTAACGTGGATAAGGTCAAGTCGGAGTCGGCGCAGAGTGCCGGACGGCTGCCCTTTGGCCTGCCCGGCGTGAACAAGGCCAAGGAGATCGGCAACGCAAACTATCTGTGGGTGTCCTATTTCTACTCCTACCTGAACGAGCATGGCCGTGCGGGTTTTGTGATGGCGTCCTCGGCTACCGACAGTCAGGGCAAAGACAAGGACATCCGTGAAAAGCTCATCCAGACCGGCCATGTGGACGTGATGATGAGCGTGGGCAACAATTTCTTCTACACCAAAAGTTTGCCCTGTTCGCTGTGGTTTTTGGATAAGGGCAAGCCGGAGCATCTGCTGGACACAGTATTGTTCATCGACGCCCGCAACTATTATACCGTGGTGGACCGCACCCAGAACGAGTGGAGCGACTGGCAGTTGAAGAACCTCGACGCCATTGTCTGGCTCTATCGCGGCGAGGTGGATAAGTACAAGGTGCTTCTGGCGGAGTATCACGCAGAACTGGCGGACGACCGCCCCTTTGCAGAGATTCAGGCCGCACTGGAACAAAACGTGCAGGCCAAGCGGGAAGAAGCCAAAGCCGCTGTGGAGGCAGCACCCCGAAAAGAGCGCAAAGCTACGCAGGAAAAGTTCGACAAGGCGCTGGAAGCCCTCAACGAGAAGCTGACCGTTGCCAAGGAGGCCGTCTGGCTCACCGAAAAGTTTGGCGAGGGCGTTTATCAGGATATCCCCGGTCTGTGCAAGGTGGCCAGCCGCGACACCATCCTCAACGAGAAAGGCGCATCCCTGACGCCCGGTGCCTATGTGGGCGTTGCACCTGTGGAGGACGACGGCGTGGATTTTGCCCAGCGGATGAAGAAAATCCACAAGGAGCTGCTGGAATTGCAGGCAGAGTCCAACCGCCTGATGGAAACCATCTCGAAGAATCTGGAGGAGATGGGGGTATGAAGTGGGAAAAGGTGAAGCTGGGAAATGTTTGTGAAATAACATCAAGTAAGCGCATTTTTTACTCGGAATATGTTGATGATGGAGTGCCGTTTTATAGATCAAAAGAAATCATAGAAAGTGATGAGGGAAAAGTAATAGAAAATCCACTTTATATTTCGGTGGATAAGTATAATGAAATAAAAGAAAAATTTGGTGTTCCGCAGATAGGAGATATGCTTTTAACATCGGTAGGAACGATTGGAATTCCTTATATCATAAAAAAGAAGGATTGCTTTTATTTCAAAGATGGAAATTTAACGTGGTTTAGAGATTTTAGAGAAGGTTTGAATTCTAAATATTTATATTATTGGATAAAATCTTCTGAAGGAACAGGAATCCTTTATAATACTACGATTGGATCATCACAGAAGGCATTGACAATATCAGCACTCAAAAATATAAAGGTTTCGCTCCCGCCGAGAGGTGTGCAGGATAAAATTGTTGAAGTTGTTTCTGCCTACGATGACCTGATTGAAAACAACCAGAAGCAAATCAAACTACTGGAAGAAGCAGCCCAGCGGCTTTATAAAGAGTGGTTTGTGGATTTGAACTTCCCGGGGCATGAAAACACGAAAATTGTGGATGGTGTGCCGGAGGGGTGGCGAGTGGCTAGTATTGCAGATATATGCGATACAGTTGGTGGAGGTACACCTTCTACCAAAATTCAAAGCTATTATGAAAAGGGTGATATTTTGTGGGTGACCCCCACAGATATTACGCGAAATTTCTCGCTGGCGTTATTGGACACGGAAAAGAAGATAACACCAGAAGGGTTAAAAAATAGTTCTGCAAAGATGTTGCCGGCAGAAACTATCTTAATGACAAGTAGAGCGAGTGTTGGGTTCTTTGGAATGTGCAAATATGAAGTGTGTACAAACCAAGGATTTATTTCGTGCATTCCCAAAAGGGAAAACTTGCAAATGTATCTGCTGTTTAATTTGAAAAGCCGAGTAGAGGAGATTCGACAAAAGGCAGGCGGTTCAACATATCTGGAAATTAGTAAAACGGTGTTTCGTGAATTGAAAATCATATTACCTAAAGATGAGGTGCTTGCAGAATATCAGAAAAATGTCCATGATATTTTTGATGAAATATATTGTAGGACGGAAATGATAAAAAGCCTTGTAGATATGAGAAATCGATTACTGCCCAAATTGATGAGCGGGGAAGTGGAGGTGTAAGTATATGGTAAGACGAAATTTTTTGCAGGTATTACAGGAAAAGAATGTTGATCTGAAACGTGAATATCAACGGCTATATGAATTATTCTATATTCAAAAAGCTCCAGATATGCAGGGGATTTGTTACACGCTGAAAGATTTTTGTGAAGGCAACTTTTTGAATGTCCCTTTTAGAGGGACTTGTTTATCATTAGAGGATTTCGATGATACATATAACTATCACTTTGAGAAAATCCCACATGATTTTGATTTGAATTATTTGCTATCTTTTTGCGAGTATACATTTAATTTGTCAATTTGGATAACCCCTGGAAATCCGTTACTTCCGGTTTTGAAAGTAAAAAGCGGAAGTAATAGATCCTAAAAAATCGAGTGACTTTATGGTATGCTCTATCCAGAACATTTTCTAAGAAGCGGAAGCATTCCTTCCGGTTTTTCCTTGGGATTCTCCTAAAATCCACTGAAAACCGGAAGGAATGCTTCCTAAAAATTTCTGCTTCATTGTGATATGCTTTCTACAAGCCTTCATCGAACCTTGAGAACCAAATGACCGTCTGCATGGAATACCCGGCGAAGAGACCCTATGAGGACGAGCCGGAAAACGCCGCTGGAAAGGGGCAGGAAGTCCATGCAGGGAGAACGGCACCCAAAATTTGAAATCACGTTGATACGAAAAACTGGAACCAATAGTTCCAATTTAGCCTTGAAATTCACTTCGTATTTTTTAAAAACTGGAACTACCAGTTCCTAAAAATAAAATTGGCTATGTGATACACTAAGCCCACAGAAGCACATTCTTCATTGCTTTTTCGCAAGTTCCGACAAAGAATATCCGATTTTTAGTAGACATTCAAATCAACTTTCGTAAAAACCGGACGTAATATGTCCTAAAAAATCTCCCATGAATGTGTTAACCTAGTTTCAAATCTATCATTGAACCTTGAGAACCAAATGACCGTCTGCATGGTATACCCGGCGATGACCTCGCAAGAGCGAGCCGGAAAACGCCGCCAGAAGGGGGCAGGAAATCCATGCAGAGAGAACGACATAAGAAAACAAACTCGATTTCAGAAAGGATGATTTGCCTATGAAGAAAAACAAGTTTGAATTTATCATCGACTCCGAATTTCAATCGTAACCGCCCAGTGAAAGCACGTTCACAGAAAGACAAGAGGCACCCGACTCGGAATCGGGTGCCTCATTTTGTCATGCAAAGTTTTCCTGAATGAGCTTTCCCCAAGGCAGCATCTGATTGAGACGCTCCGGGTAGGTCTGGATCTCCATGTCAGGCAGAGGGTCTTTCCCAAATTTTGTGTAAAGTCCAGACAGCTATAAAACAAGAGCAATTTTAATATG
>OGQT01002121.1_pt1 | contig 14535 bp, 13 predicted proteins | sample 1553261 | NCBI WGS metagenome assembly OGQT01 (sample SAMEA2579992, study PRJEB22360) | human gut metagenome | biome: human gut; feature: human-associated habitat; material: faeces | place: Denmark | collected 2008/2010
CGCCACTGCACCTTAAGTTAATAGCATTGGGTCGCTACATGTAGCGACCGCCGCCGAATAAGTCAGTAAAATTCTGAACTGTGACCGGTTAGCGGTCGCTACATGTAGCGACCCTACAATGAATGATGATAATCATGCGTCAATAAGGCTAAACAAAGCTTATTGACAATCTTCGGTTTTCCCGAATTGCGCGTTAGCTTTTTTTATTCAAACAGGTAGCTGTATTTCGAGAGGAGGTCTGTCAGCGCGGTGCCTTTGCGCAGGGGGGCCACGTTGATGCGTCCGGCGTCATATTTCGTCCACTGGTATAGGTCGGCATATCCGCGTTTCAGCGATACATCGGCGCATTCAAGGGCTTTGGCGTTCTCGCCGGCCTGTGCGTAGAGGCATGCGGCCAGGTAGTGCGCCGAACCGTCTGTATCGGGTAGGGCGGTCAGGCGGTCTGCCCAAGCAAGAGCCTCATCCTTGCGCCCCGAGAAGAGCAGGGCGAATCCGCGGTATGAGGTGAGCGAGGGTGTTTTACCCTCCTGATCCTCGTCGGCTGTAGCGTCGACCAGACGCCTGTAGATCGGCAGAGCATTGGCCGGCTGGTTCATGCCGTCGGCGATGACCCAAGCCTGCATGATGTAGGCGAGATAGTTCTGCGGGTTGTCCATGATCATTTCGCCGAAAATCGTCGATGCCTCGTCATATTTGCCGAGTTGATAGAGGCAGAGAGCCTGCTGTGTGCGGGCCTCGATGTTAGCGGGGTCGGGTTCGAGGGCACGCTCGATGTTGATCATGGCGTTTGCCGGTTTCCCCTCGGCCATCTGCACTTCGGCCACGGTGAGGTAGAAGTAACGGTTGTCGCCGGGCATGCCTATGGCGTGGCGGGCGTTGTCGGCGGCCTCATTATATTTGCAGAGAGCCAGGTAACACTGTGCCAGGTCATTGTATATGCCGGGGTAGCTGTAAAGGTTGTCGTTGATGATTTTCTTGTAATCCGTGACCGCCGGCATGAAATGCTTGTGAGCCTGGGCTATCTGGGCGCGGATGTAATAGAACATTCCCTGCTCTGGAGCGTGGATCACGGCATTGGTAAGGCCTGACACCACCGAGGGGTAGTCGATGTTGGCAAGGTTCACCAGCTCCTGGAACGCCTTGGGATTGGAGTCGATGGAGATGGCCATCACCAGGTCGTCGACGGCGCCGGTGTTGTTGCCGAGCATGCGGCGCACCGACGAGCGGCGCACGTAAATATCGGAATCGGCCGGCATCATCGACACGGCATCGTCCATGTACTGCTGTGCCATGCCGAGGTTGTTCTCCTGCACGGCCACGCGGGCCAGACCGGTAAGTGCCTCGGCACTGCGGTTGTCCATTGCGCGCATGCGCGTGTAGTCTTTCTTGGCCTCGGCATAGTTGCCCAGTTCGTATTCGGCGTTGGCTTTCTGGTAGAGGGCCATGAACGATGTCGGGTCATATTCAAGCGCCTTGGCGAAATCGGCGCGAGCCTCGGCGTATTTGCCGAGTTCCTGGTAGATGTTGCCGCGCAGTTCGTATGCGCTGAAAAGCAGGTCGGTGTCGGCTGCCGGAATATTCCTGATGGCCGCCTCGATGTCGTTGAGGGCGCGGAGGTACTGGTTGAAACGGTAATATTCGTTGGCGCGACGGAACAGCACCTCGTAATTGTCGGGGTTGGCGGCAAGCTCGGTGTCGTAAACCTCCATCATGGCCTTGGTAACGGGATTGTCAAGGCCGTCCTGGGCCGGTGCGGCAAGCGATGCCGCCGTCATGGCCGAGGCGATAAATATATGTCTGAGTCTCATAATCATTTTGATGAAGTCAGATAAGGAAATGTTAAAATGACTTCGATAACTTGTTGACGGTCATGCGCAGCAGCGTAAGCTCTGAGAGCAGGGTGTCGAGCAGGTCGAGCCTGAGCATGTTCGCGCCGTCAGAAAGCGCTTTGGCGGGTTCGGGATGGGTCTCGATGAACAGGCCGTCGCAACCGGCGGCGATGCCGGCGCGGGCCACGGTAGAAATCATGTCGGGACGGCCGCCGGTTACGCCTGTGGCCTGGTTGGGCTGCTGCAGGGAGTGAGTGATGTCGAGTATCACCGGGCAGTTGTTGCGTTGCATCTCGGGGATGCCGCGGTAGTCGATGATAAGATCCAGGTAGCCGAACGTGGTGCCGCGCTCGGTTATGGCCACGCGGTCGTTGCCGGCCTGGCGCACCTTCTCCACGGCATGTTTCATGGCTCCGGGCGAAAGGAACTGCCCCTTCTTTATGTTGACCGTCTTGCCGGTGTGCGCAGCGGCGATTAGCAGGTCGGTCTGGCGGCAGAGGAATGCCGGAATCTGGAGCATGTCGACGTATTGCGCGGCCATGGCGGCCTCGGGAGCCGAATGGATGTCGGTCACCACCGGACAGCCGTATGTGTCGCGCACTTTCTTGAGTATCTCAAGGGCCTGCAGGTCACCGATGCCCGTGAACGAGTCGAGGCGCGAGCGGTTGGCCTTGCGGTACGATCCCTTGAAGACAAAGGGGATGTCGAGACGGTCGGTTGTCTCCTTGATTTTTCCGGCTATGTCAATCGCCATCTGCTCCCCCTCGATCACACAAGGGCCTGCGAGCAGGAAGAAGTTGCCGGTTTTCGAGGAGAGGAGATATTCGGGAAATTCCATAAACAATTCTGTGTTGAACGTGAGTGTGCCCGGGAGGTCAGTCACCGGTGACTGACGGTGCCCCGGCGAGCTGATTCAGTGTATGACATGTCTGGCAGGCCACGAGCGCGGCGGTCTCGGTGCGCAGGCGTGCGTCGCCGAGCGATACCGGCTGCCATCCGGCATCAAGCGCCAGGGCGATTTCCTCGGGCGAGAAATCCCCCTCAGGTCCGATCAGTATGGCTGTCTCTACGCCCGGCCGGTAGGCCTGCGACAGCAGGCGCCGCGGGGCGTCTTTCTCGCAGTGGGCTATGAAACGCTGCGGCACCCCGGCTGTCTGGTCGATGAACCTGCGGAACGGGGTCATCGGCTCAATTGCCGGCACTGTGGCCTTGAGGCTCTGTTTCATGGCCGATACGGCGATTTTGTCGAGACGTTCTGTCTTTAGTTCCTTGCGTTCCGACCACCGGCACAACACCGGCACGAGGCGGTCGAACCCGATTTCGGTAAGTTTTTCGGTGAGCCATTCCATGCGGTCGAGGTGCTTTGTGGGCGCTACCGCTATGGTTATGGGCGCGGGCCAGAATACAGGTATCTCCTCAGTTGAGATTATCTCTACCGTGGTATGTTTCTGGTGTGCGCCGGTGATGCGGCAGGCGTAGCGGTGCCCCTTGCCGTCGGTGACGGTTATCTCGTCACCCTCGGCATGGCGCAGAACCTTCACGCAATGTTGCGACTCCCCCTCGGGGAGAATCGGAGTGGCTGCTATGTCGGGCGCATAAAACTGTATCATATTCTGTCGGTGGTTACGAAACCGTCGGCGCCCGACTGGGTGTCTTCGGCTTCTTTGATGGCGGTGTTGGCGGGACGGTCGTTCCTGTCCTTGAAGATTATCCAGAAGAGGATGCCCACCACAAGGGCGTAGGCGGCGAAAATGAACCACGACTCACGCCATCCGGCAATCTGCTCAATCGCTACCTGCGATTTCTGCGCGAGGTCGGCATCGGTCGGCATAGCGGGCACGAGTCTGTTCACCACGCATGTGCCGGCGATCCAGGTGCCGAGCGAGGCACCGATGCCGTTGGTCATGATCATGAAAAGACCCTGGGCCGATGAGCGCATAGACGGGTCGGTCTCCTTGTCGACGAACAGGCCGCCCGAGACGTTGAAGAAATCGAACGCCACGCCGTAGACGATGCACGACAGTATCAGGAACAGCAGCCCCGAGCCGGTATCGCCCACGCCGAAGAATCCGAATCGGAACACCCAGGCGAACATGGCCATGAGCATCACGCCCTTTATTCCGAATTTCTTGAGGCAGAACGGAATCAGCAGTATGCAAAGGGCCTCGCTGGCCTGTGAGATTGCGGTGAGGGCGGTGGCGTTACGGGCACCCCAGGTGTCGGCAAATGCGGCCACGTCACGGAAGGTGGAGATGAACGTGGTGCCGTAAGAGTTTGTGATCTGCAACGACACACCCAACAGCATGCTGAAGATGAAGAATATGGCCATCTTTTTCTGCTTGAAGAGCTTGAAGGCGTTGAGACCGAGTGATTCATAGAGCGAGCCGCCACTGGCCGGATTGACCGGACATGCCGGCAGCGTGAGGGCGTAGGCCATGAGGATGAGCGAGATCACGCCCGAGGTGAAGAACTGCATGTAGGTGTTCTGGAACCCGGTGAAGTTCACGAACAGCTCGGCGCAGATGAAACCCACGGTGCCGAGAACGCGGATCGGGGGGAAATCTTTGATGGTATCGAGTCCGGCCTTTGTGAGGGCGTTGAAGGCCACTGAGTTGCTGAGACCGATGGTGGGCATGAAGAAAGCCACCGACAGCGTGTAGAACAGGAACAGGGTGGTGAAATCGACATTCTGCCCGGCTGTCATGCAGTGGTATCCGGCCAGTATCATGAACAGGCCGGCCAGCAGATGGCACAGGCTGAGCATCTTCTGGGCGGGCACCCAGCGGTCGGCGATGATGCCCACCAGGGCCGGCATGACCAGGGAAACGAGTCCCTGCACGGTATAGAACCAGAAAATCTCGGTCATCAGGCCGACACTCGACAGGTATATGCCCATCGAGACCAGATACGAGCCCCAGACGGCGAACTCAAGGAAATTCATCACCGCCAGGCGTCCTTTCAGGCTGTTTTTTGATAAGGTGGCACTCATGATTGAATGTTGAAAGTCTTTATGGTATTATGTCAGGTTTGTTATTTCCGGTTTTTCTTGCTGTTGATTATGGCCTGAACCTTGGCGGCCTCCTCATACTCCTCGTTTTCGATATGGCGGGCGAGCGTGCGCTCAAGCTCTTCGAGAGCCATGTTCTCGAGCCGGGGGCCCGGAGCGGCGACGTCGGTGTCGTCATCGGCGGGTAGGTCGTCGGTAAGCGCGTCGCCGCTCTCCTTCACCTCCATGATGAAACCTGTCTCGGCGAGAATGCGGCGTGTGGTGAAAATCGGCGAGCCGGTGCGCATGGCTATCGCTATGGCGTCTGATGTGCGCGCGTCGAGAACAACTTCCTGGCCGGCAGGGTCGACGAACGTCAGCTCTGACGAGAATATGCCATCCTCAAATTTGTGGATAAACACCTCTTTGAGCACTATGCCGAATGCCTGCGACATGGCGGCGAAAAGGTCGTGGGTCATCGGCCTGGGGGGCACCACACCCTCCATCTTGATGGCTATCGACTGTGCCTCGGCGGCGCCTACCACCACGGGTATGCGGTAGGGGCCGTCGGTCTGCGCCAGAATCAGGGCATAGGCGCCCGACTGTATCTGGCTGTATGATATACCGAGCACGCGCAGGCGCACCCGGCGGTTGTCGCTGTATAAGTTGTCGCTGTTGTTTTCCATTGTGAAATCTTCTTTATAATTAACGTGGCAACCGGTCAATTATTTCACAACTGGAGGGGAGGCTGTTCGATGGGACGCCCGGTGATTATGCCCGAGCCGTAGCAGAGTTTCGAGTCGGGCGAATAGATTACGGCGAACTGCCCCGGAGCTATGCCCTGTATCGGGTCATCTGACTCTATCACATATTCGCCGGGGGCCAGACGTGTGAGCCGCGCGCCGGTGAACACCGGGGTGTGGCGGTTCTTGAAGGTCACGGGAACCGAGGTGCAGCTGTCGCCCCAGGGGTCGCCCGAGATGAACTGTGTCTCGGCCAGGTGCAGTATGCGGCCATACTGCTTGTCGGTGTCGTAGCCGCGCGATACGTATATGGCGTTGTCGTGGATGTTCTTGCGCACCACATACCAGGGACCACCGCTGAGACCCAGACCTTTGCGCTGGCCTATGGTGTGGAACCAGTAGCCCCGGTGCTCGCCGATCTTGCGGCCGGTCTCTATCTCGATAATCGGGCCGGGGCGCTCGCCCAGATGACGGCGGATGAAGTCGTTGTAGTTTATCTTGCCCAGGAAACAGATTCCCTGGCTGTCTTTCCGGTAGGCGTTTGGCATGCGGGTCTCCACGGCAATCTCGCGTACGCGGCTCTTGGGCAGCTCGCCCAGGGGGAAGATGAGGTGGCTGAGCTGGTCATAGCTTATGCGGGCCAGGAAGTCGGTCTGGTCCTTTACGGGGTCGACCGCCGTGGCCAGATATACCTTTCCGTCGATGGTGCGCGTCGAGGCGTAATGCCCTGTCGCTGTCATGTCGAACTCGTGCCCCCAGCGCTGTTCGAAATATCCGAACTTGATCATCTTGTTGCACATGATGTCGGGGTTGGGGGTGAGGCCGGCACGCACGGTCGTGAGGGCATACTCCATGACGTTGTCCCAGTATTCCTGATGCAGTGACACCACATCGAGCGGCAGATTGTAACGGCGCGCGATGAGCCGGCACATCTCGATGTCCTCCTCGGCCGAGCAGTCGCCCTCGTCGGTGTCGAGCCCGATGCGTATGTAGAACAGATGCAGGTCATGCCCCTGCTCCACGAGTCTGTGGGCGGCCACAGCGCTGTCGACGCCGCCCGATATGAGCATTGCTATCTTCATTGCGCCGACTTTTTGAATTTCTCGGCCACGATGTAGAACGCGTTCAGCAGCCGGTCGATGTCGAAACTCTTCGACAGTATCTGATGCTTGCCGTTGAGATAATATATCGTCGGGGTCTGGCGCATGTCGTACAGCTCGTCGATGTCGGGGCAGGCGCCCACAATCCACTTGTCGCTGTAATCTTTTGCCTGCTCCACCCATTCGGGATTTGAGAGGCCCGGGTAGATGCTGATGACCTTCATGTGGCCGTTGTCTATAAGCCAGTCGAGGCTGATGTCGGCCTGCAGACGTATGCGCGCCAGGTTACATTCATCACACGTGGGGTCGTTGACGAACAGCAGTATGTAGGGGCCTTCGGCGATTTCCGAAAGGCACCCGGTCTGCCCGTCGGGGGTGGCATACGTGAAGTCGGGGGCAGTCATGCCTACCTGCGAGCCGCCGAGCGAACGGGCCTGATAGTCGAAACGGGCGCGTTCGGCTTTGGAAATCTTTTTATTAGCGGCCGCCGCACGGGCGAACGGCAGGTAGCAGTCGTCGCAACGTATCTGGGCGGTGTCGGCGTAGAACGCCCCCTCGGCCATCTCGGCCAGCGCCAGCAGGTTCTTCGGATTCTTCGAGACCTGCTTTATGAGACGGTCGATAGACTCGCGAGTATTCTCGGCTGTGGCGAAAGGCATGATTGCGGCATAGTCGTTGAATGCCGCCTGCATCTTCGATTTCGACGAGAATGCGGTCTTGAAGTCGCAGAAATCCCAGAAATGTTCCATCAGGAAGTTGGAGCGCTCGGTAATGCCCTGCATGCTTTCGGGCACGATGGGGTAGGGGAAATATGTGTGACGTCCGTCGGCCGACTGTGCCCTGGCTGCGCCGGTGATGGCGAGCGCACAGGCAAGCGTGGCGATTATTCTGGCGGTTATTCTCATCTTAAGGATGTGGATGTATATCGTTGTCGGTATATTCTTATTTGTGCAAAATTAGCAATAATCCGCGATAAACGTGTTAACTTTGCCATGAATTTAGACTATAAGGTTATGGCCACGTGTCTGCAGATCGAGAATCTTACCAAGAGTTACGGCGACAGGATGCTGTTCGCCGACGTCACGTTCGGAGTCGACGAAGGTGACAAAATCGGTATCATCGCCAAGAACGGTACCGGCAAGACCACCATGCTGCGCTGTATAGCCGGACTGGAGGGCGCCGACAGCGGAACCGTCACGCCGCGGTCGGGCCTGCGCGTGGGGATGCTCGAACAGGTACCGCGTTTCGAGCCGGGCGTCAGTGTCAGTGATGCCCTCAGCCCTGCCCCGGGCGACCCGGAGGGTACCGCCGACCGTGCTGTAAGACTGGCCACGCAGATGGGGGTGACGGATATGGACGAACAGGTCGACAACCTTTCAGGCGGCCAGAAAAAGCGTCTTGCCCTGGCTCGCCTGATGGCAGCCGAGCCTGACGTGCTGTTGCTCGACGAGCCCACCAACCACCTCGACATCGCGCTGATTGAATGGCTTGAAGGGAATCTGCGCCGCTCGCGCATGACATTGCTCATGGTGACGCATGACCGCTATTTCCTTGACCGCGTGTGCAACCGCATTATAGAGATTGACCGCGAGCAGATATATTCCTATCCGGGCAACTATGACAATTACCTGCGCCGGCGCGCCGAACGCATAAACGCCATGAGCCAGGAACTGGCCAAGGTGAAGAACACCCTGCGCCGCGAGCAGGAATGGATGAACCGCCAGCCGCAGGCCCGCGCGGGTAAGGCACAGTACCGCATCGACGCTTTCCATGACCTGAAACGGCGCTCGCAGGTAAATCTCGACGAAAAGCAGGTGGCGCTGAATGTGAAGTCTACATATATAGGCTCGAAGATTTTCGAGGCACACCACATAAGTAAATCGTTCGGCGACAAGAAGATTGTCAACGATTTCAACTATGTTTTCGCGCGTTATGAGAAGGTGGGCATAGTCGGCCCCAACGGTGTTGGCAAATCCACCTTCATAAAGATGCTGCAGGGGCTTGTCGAGGCCGATTCGGGCCGGTGGGAAATCGGAGAAACCGTGAAATTCGGCTACTATTGCCAGGAGGGGATAGCGCTTGACCCCGGCAAGAAGGTAATCGATGCCGTCACCGACCTGGCCGAGGATATCGTGGTGAACGATGGCGTGCATTTCTCGCCGATGCAGTTCCTTCAGCATTTCCTGTTCACCCCGAAAGACCAGCAGAAGTACATAGCGAAACTCAGCGGCGGCGAGCTTGCGCGCCTGCATCTGGCCACGGTGCTGATGCGTTCGCCCAATTTCCTGATACTCGATGAACCTACCAACGACCTCGACATCGTTACGCTAGGCATCCTTGAGGATTACCTGCAGAAGTTCACCGGATGTCTGATTGTGATTTCGCACGACAGGTTCTTCCTCGACTCGATTGTAGACCATCTGTTTGTCTTCGAGGGTGACGGCGAGATACGTGACTTCCCCGGCAATTATAGTGAATATCGTGCCTGGGCCGACGAGCGCAAAAAAGCCGCGCAGTCTGAGACTGCGGCCGCGCAGGTGCCGGCGGAAAACAAGGGGAATCGCCCCGAACGTCAGCGCCGCGAGAAACTCACGTTCAAGGAGCGCCGCGAATTCGAGACACTGGAAACCGAACTTGAGGAGCTTAATGCCGAGAAATCGGCTCTCGAGGCTGAATTTGCATCGGGCGAGGTGACAGGCGACATCGCGGCGAAGTCGGCACGCTTTTCAGAACTGGCCGACATAATCGACGAAAAAGAGATGCGCTGGCTCGAACTGTCGGAGAAAGCCTGATCAGTCGCGCCACACGGTGGCGCCGAGGGCTTTTATCCCCGGGTCGGCGAGCGTGGCCGCGGTGGGGTTTACAAGCACCGGCGTGTGCGCGGCCATGAGGAGGGGGAGATCGTCGGGGTGGTCACTGAGGGCCACGTCAATGCCTGCAATACCCGTAACAGCCTGTACACGACGCAGTTTTTCGGCGCCGCGCGTTTCGGTATAATCCTTGAAACGGCGCGACACTGGGCGCTCTGTGGCTATGACGTAGAGGCAGTCGAGCCGCCGTGCAAGCGGCATCACATATTCGGCGGAAGCCGCCGTGGCGAGTACCCACGGCTTTCCGGTCACATACCCCATGACACGCGGGTTCAGATACTGCATTATCTCGTCGGCGAGGGCGTCATAGTCTTCCGGCGTGAGCGTGCTGTCGGCTATTTTCATCAGTTCCCATTTCAGTCGCCGGTGGCTGACCATATTGAACCTCCGTGCCGCCCCCCAGAATCCATATCGCGCCAGGTCGGCGATACGGCGCCGTTTAAGTATGCGCCGACGCAGGAAACCGGCGAAAATCCTGAATGTGTTGCGGGTTACTAGAGTCCCGTCGAGGTCGACGGCAATCATCTGTTCTTGTAGTCTTTTGACCAGGGGAATCTCACAAGTGTGCCGTTGTTGTAGGTATAATAGTCGGCCATGACAAGCGGCGAGTCTGTGGTGACTGTTATGGCCATGACCTTGACGCGTGCTTTGGGATTGGCACGTAGCACCGCGTCTATCACACCGCGGGCTGTGGTGCCGCTGTCGACGGCATCATCAATCAGCAATACCTCAGGCACGCCGTCGCGCAGGCGGTCGGCAATTTCTGTCTCCAGGTCGAGGTGCGGCACGCGGGGCTCGCGTAGGTGTTGCTTCATTTTCAGCAATGTGGCCTCGGTACGGCGCATGCTGTTCAGAATCCACAGCGGCACGTGCGGGAGCATCCTCACCAGTGCTCCCTTCTTGTATTTTGTCGAGGGGCGGTGCAGGTCTACCTCGCCGAAAAACTCAACCAATTCGGCCGGATATGATTTCAGGAAAGAGCGGGCCACGAAACTGCCCCCTTTTTTCACGGCAAGTATCACCCTGAACGGGGCGGGATGGTCATTGACTATCTGCTTGGCCAGAACGCCGGTCTGCCAGTCGAGGCCGGGTATGTTTAGGGTGACTATGTTCATTTGTAATGTCGTGCTAATAATTTGATAAATCGCGTGCCAAACAGCGATGCCGCGGCTCCGAGGCGGTTCTTGACCCGTACGCCCGGGGCAAAGAGTTCGGCGATGCGTTCCTGCCTGATTACGGCCAGGCACCGCGATTCCCTGGCGGCGTCGACACAGTCGTTGGCGTACATCATCACAAGCATGTTGTAGTGTGCGCTGAAACGGCGGTCGCGTGCGGCACGTTCAAGGTCGGTGCCCCGGTAATGCGCGAGAATCTCGTCGGTCACATCGAGCACGTCAAAGCGTCCCGGGCTTATCGTGTTTATGAAACTCTGGGGATTCCGGCGGTAAAAATACAGCTTTTCCGGCAGATATGCAATTCTTGAGGCTCTTTCAAAAAGCCGGTAGAAGATATCGAGATCCTCATACCATCTCCCCTCGCGGTATCGCGGCCCGTCGGGGAAGAATATGTCACGCCGGTATAGAGAGCCCCAGGCGGCATTTAGCCTGATTGACTGGTGGAGGCCGATTTTTATGGCATTGCGCGGCGCGATGATTTGCGGAAGAGCAGGCATCGGTACGGGTGGTTTTGTCTCGGAATACTCGAAACCGCCCACCACAATGTCGGCGCCGGTGTCGCGGGCTGTCTCCAGATACCGGCGCAGGGCGTTGGGTTGCAGGGCGTCGTCAGCGTCGAGGCATGTGATCCATTCGCCGCGGGCATGTGCCAGTCCATGGTTGCGGGCCGACGACAGGCCGCCGTTGGGTTTGTCGAGCAGTATAAAACGGCTGTCGTCACCGACACGCAGACGGCAGATGCCGGCCGAGTCGTCGGTCGAGCCGTCGTTTACCAGCAATGCCTCGAAGTTGCCGTATTCCTGGTCTTTCAGTGAGTCGAGCATGTCGGCAAGCCACGGTGCCGCATTGTATATGGGCACTATGACCGAAACCAGTGGATTTGTTTTCGCAGGCATTACAGATGTCGGTATTTTACATATATAACGTCACCCGCGTTAAAATAGTATAAGTAGCGGGATGATGTAAAACAGACAGTGCCGTGTCAGAGATTGACACAGCGCTGTCCGTCATTATATTATCTTATTAAGAGGGGCGGGTTCAGTCGATGGCCACGACTTTGGCGGTCGAGCCCTGGCGGCGGATGTAGATGCCGGCGGCGGGTTCGCTGACACGTATGCCCTGCAGGTTGTAGTATTCAACCGGAGCGTCGGCATCGGCGTCGGCGTCGGTGAACACATTGTCGATGGCGGCCAGGTCACCGGCCTTAACCATGCAGGCGTTCTCGACGATGCCGGTCTTTCTGTTGAGCAGGTAGACGATGGCATTCAGGTTGATCCAGTGCTCGATTTTGCTGTCGGCGGTGAACTTGAGCTCATAGGTGTACTCGTATTCCTGCCCGGCAACCACTGATTCGGGGATGGTGCCCAGCAGGCCGCGTGCGCTGTTGATCTGGCGGGCCACGTCGTTGTAGATGGTCTCTACCTTGGCGGGTTTGTCGCCCCAGCCGGGAAGGCTTGTGCCGGGGTAGTTGCTGTTCTGCTCGTAGGGGCCGACATTGTCTTCGGTAACGGCGAATGCCAGGATATAGTCTTCCGACGCCTTGTCGTTGTCATACGAGAATGCAGACTTGGTGTTGAAGATCACGCCGTTCTTCTTTTCGTTGAACATGGCGGTGGCGGTGACTGTGGCCGGTGCCGGATATGTCTTGAACAGCTCGATGTCATTCACGCAGTCGTCGGTAGGATAGATGTAAGCCATTGTCGAGCGGTTCAGCACTGCCGAGGGGAATCCGCTGGAGTAGGCCTGTGTGACCGGGAAGTACGAATCCACGGCCATGGGATCCTGGTAATGGACTGCCACCGGAATCACGCTGCCGTCGGTGTATTTCTCACGCAGGGCCTCCATGGTCACGATACCCTGGGGGCAGAAGCCGCACCAGGTACCGGTGAACTCCTCGATCACTACATTGCGCTGGTAGCCCTTGCCTGTAGGCAGTACCTGGATTGCACCGGCGATGGTCTTGTTCTCGTCTTTGTTGGGGTTTCCGTTCACTTTGGTGATGGTTACGGTAACAGGCACCCTCTGGACATCAGGGGTAGAGCAGGTGAGGTCTGAGAGTGTTGCTACGGCTGATTTGCTGTAGCTGAGCGGCTGGTCAAGATCCAGGTGTACTGTTTCGGCAGGGGCTGTGCCGACTGTCACCTCACAGTCGATGCTGTTGATGTCGTTGGCCGCGTTGTTGGTAAAGAGGAAATAGAAGTCAAACGGGTCGTTCTCATACACCGAAGGCTGCACGTCATATTCATCCAGTGAGACCTTATCGGTGGGGAGGTTGTCGCCGCTTATCACCGTGCCCAGGCATAAGAAACCGAGCCGATCGGCAAAGTTGTTGAACGACCAGCTTGGATTAGGTACATCATCGGTGGCAACCGGTCGGAAACCAATCCAGCCACCTGTCGCGTCATTGCCGTGATCTCTGCCGTCAATGATGACAGTGGCGTCCTGGGGAGATGAGAGATAATAATAAAAGCCGATATAAAGCGGTTTGTTTGCCACTATCTCGTATGGGGTGTCGAACTGGAACGACACGAGCGTGCCCCCCGCCTCGGGCAGATCGACCGTCTGGGTATAGAAAGGCTCGAAGTTCTGCAGGTCGTATGCAAGGAACATCGTCGCTTTCTTGATGGTATTGACACTTGAAGTCTCTGTCGAGGCATTCATGTTGATACCGGTATAGAAGAACATTCCAGTGAGCTTGTTTCCGGCGAATTCGTTCGTGAGTGTTCGAGTGAACTGGAACGCCTGAGCCATCTGCATACCTGTCTCCTGATCCTGGAATGCTATCGCCTGGTAAGGGTCATAGGCGGGGGAGTAGGTCATCGACATAGTCTGGCCGGCGGCGCGTTTTGCCATCGGGACTTTGGTATCGGCCGGTGTGAAGGGCACCGCGGTGCCGAAAGATGCACCCGGAGATGTGGTCAGCATCCGGGGGGCTTTCTGCAGTGCCGACGATGCGCCGAGAGCGACTATGCAGGCCAGCAGGGTGAGTAATATTTTTTTCATATCTGGTTGTATGGGTGGAGATGTTATTATTTTATGATAATCTTGCCGGTGTTGGCGCCGAGGGTGTAGATGTAGATGCCCGGGGCGAGGGCCGATGTGCTGACAGTGCCGTTGCCCTCGCAGAGAACAGAGAGAACGCGTGTGCCGGCGACTGAATAGAGGTCAAGCGTCGTGGCGTCTGCTACGGACCAGGCGATGCCGCCGGTTACGGGCTGTACTGATTCGGCAACTCCTCCGATTGTCTCGAGTGCCGAGGCTCCGGGGCCCATCACAAGGGTGAACTCGACGGGGTCGCCTCCGTCGTCGGTGGCGGTGAATCGGGTGATTACGTCAGGTACCTCGTCACCCTCGTATTCTGTTTCCATGAACTCGAAATCGAGGCTCAGTGGCTGCCCCTGGCGCAGGGTAAGATCCTCTTTTGTTACGGATTCACCCTTGGAACAATTGCTACCGCAGCACATCTGGATGCTCTGGCCCGAGGTGCAGGTAGCTGTCACGGTGACTGTGTTGGTGAAGAAGTCGCTGACGATACTCAGGTCGGGTTTCATCATGATGTCCCACACACCGCGCTCGAACTCCTCGGCGGAGTATTCGGTGAATTTTACGGTCGAGCCGGGAATGATTTCCTGGTCGCCGAGCATGAATTTCAGGTTCACGGCCTGGGCGCCCAGTGTCATGGCGGCGCAGGCCATCAAGAGGTAAAGTTTCTTCATGTTCTATCTGATTTGTTGTTGTAAGTTCAATTAGAATCTTGTTGCGGGAACCGGGCCGATGATTATTCGGCGGTGGCCGGGGTCACATGCACGCGGGTGGGCTGGGCCACGCCGCC
>OGQT01002131.1_pt1 | contig 14496 bp, 10 predicted proteins | sample 1553261 | NCBI WGS metagenome assembly OGQT01 (sample SAMEA2579992, study PRJEB22360) | human gut metagenome | biome: human gut; feature: human-associated habitat; material: faeces | place: Denmark | collected 2008/2010
AACCCGCCGTTATGGTGTTACCCATAGCGGCGGTGGTACATAATTATTTGCTGACTGCAAGCGTGATTTTCATATCCTGAACATTGATGATTGTTTCTTTTTTGCACTTCGGACAGTAGAGAGGAAAGTTTCTCATCTCAGTATTTTCCTGTATCATTGTTCGGGTTTTATTGCCGCAGACAGGGCAAAGTATCCATTCTGTTTTCATAATGTCGACCTCTTTGCGTTTCTCACTAATGGGAAAATATGAAATCTATATCATTCAATTTCAGTTAGAAATCTAAATTCCCCAATCCTGACTAATCATTTGCAGCTTTACCATATGCGGATAAATTTTGCCTGTGTTCATCAGTTTTTCCGGCGTTCCCTGTTCGGCAACCGTACCGTTTGAAAGCACAACCACTTTATCTGCGCCGCTTACGGTACGCATACGGTGGGCGATAACAAGTACGGTCTTGTCCTTTATCAGTCTTGACAAACCAGCCTGTATCAATGTTTCATTTTCCACATCAAGACTTGCCGTTGCTTCATCAAGTAAGATAATAGGGGAATTTTTGAGAAAAGCGCGGGCGATTGAAATTCTCTGCCTTTCCCCGCCAGACAATTCGCAACCATTTTCACCAATCATACTGTTATACCCGTCTGGGAGCTTTTCTGCAAATTCTTCACAATTTGCTAGTCTTGCCGCCGCAATTACTTCTTCGTCGGTCGCGTCCTTTCTGCCTATTCTGATATTCTCCATGATTGTGTTGTTAAACAGCGTCACATCTTGAAATACGATAGAGTACAGAGACAGCAAGGTTTCCGGCTCTATTTTCGATATATCCATACCACCGACAGTAATCTTCCCTTTGTTTATGTCCCAAAACCGCGAGGCAAGACGCGACACCGTAGTTTTTCCGCCGCCGGACGGTCCGACTAAAGCGGTAACTTCTCCCTGTTTTGCCGTAAAAGACACATCTTTCAATACGGTTTCCCCAGTATTATAAGCAAATCCTACATGGTCGAATACAATGTCATAACCTTTATTTATCAGTTGATTTTCCCCTGTCTGAATAGGTTGGTCAAGGATTTCGTTCATGCGGTCTATGTTCGTTTTCGTAGAGATTACCGCAGCAAGATTTTGCAATGCGCCTTCAAGCGGGGCATAAAGCCTTGAAGCTACAAGCAAGAACATAAAAAACAGCGGAATATCAATTTCTCCACGAATAAGCAGCGTAGAGCCTACAAGCGCAACCGTAGCAATTCCAAACTTTAATATTAGTGTTGAAGAAACAACAAAAAGTGCTGTTCCAAGTTCTGTTATAATGTGCCGTTTTTCTACATAGTCAATTTTTTTGTCAAGTCCTTTCAGATAACTTTCTTCCGCATTGTTTGATTTCAAGTCCTGTAAACTTTCGATACACTCTTGTACACCGCTTTCAAGCGCGACATTTGCCGCTACAGATTTACAGTTAAAGTATTCCTGTATGCGAGCTGAAAAGAATGTGATTGTAAATGCAATCGGTAAAACCCACACCGCCGCAAGAGCCATTCGCCAGTCGTAAGCAAAAAGGCAGATTGCAATTAGTGTTGTTGAAATGAGGGAGCCTGCCAATGCGGGTACATAATGGGAGAATGCAGTTTCAAGCGTAGCACAGTCTCCCATAATAGAATTGGTTAAATCCGCAAGGTCTTTTTTGCCAAAAAAGGACAACGGGATTTTGCGTAGCCGTTCCGCTAAGGATATACGCCTTACCCCGCTTTCCACATAAGTCGCTAAGTAAGTGGCGTTATATTGAAACCAAGTCGCAATAAATATAAGGCATAAGCAAACCAAAGAACCAACCGCATAAAAAGCAATGCGGCTTCCATTCAAGTTCCCATTCATGGTGTCAATGACAAAGTAATAGAGCAATCCCACAGGGAGCATAAAGGATATATCCTGTACGACGCAGGCAATACAGCCTTTTATCAAATCGACAGCCCCCTGTCTTGATAATGCAAAACGTCTTTGCAATGTCTTAATCATGCGTTTACCTCCTTTGCAATCTTCCATTCTGCCGCTTCGGAATAATCCTTCCACATTTTTGTAAATATGCCGTTTCTTTCTATCAGTCCGCTATGTGTGCCGCTTTCGACAATTTCACCGTCTTGCAGTACATAAATGCAATCCGCGTCTGTGATTGACGACAACCTGTGTGCAATCATAATGACGGTCTTTCCCTTTGAAAGCGCGGATAAAGCCTGCTGTACGCGCACCTCATTATCGGGGTCGGCAAATGCGGTCGCTTCATCAAGGATTATGATAGGCGCATTTTTCAAAATCGCGCGGGCAATCGCTATTCTTTGCTGTTCGCCGCCGGACAGATATACGCCTTTTGCGCCGACAACCGTATCAATGCCATTCGGTAATTTTTCAATAATATCCAAGCACTGTGCAGCTTCCAAAGCATGGGCGATTTCTTCGCGTGTAGCGTCAGGCTTTGCCATACGCACATTTTCCAATATGGACGCTTTGATAAGTCGGCTGTTCTGAAATACAAAGGACACCTTATTCATCAATGTTTCTTTCGGAATGTCGCATATGTCGATATTCCCTATCAGTACGCGCCCTTTTTGCGGGTCAAAAAATCTTGTGACGATATTTGCAAGCGTTGTCTTGCCGCCGCCGGACGATCCTACCAATGCGACTGTCTGCCCCGGGTTTATGGAAAGAGATACATCATTGAGCGCGTTTTTCTTTCCGTCATAGCTGTAACTAACGTGTTCTAATGTAATCCCATTATCTTTAGGGATATTATTCACGCTGCTTTCAGATAATGGTTTTTCGTTCAGCACTTCATTAATCCTGTTAATTGCGTCGCCTACAATCATTGCGTCCTCGCTCATAAACATAATTTTTGTGAGCGTCGTACCAATGACGGGCGTAATCACAATATAGAAAATAAGGTTTAACAGAAGTTCATTTGTTACGCCGCCCCTTGTAAAGAGAATACCTCCGGCAATCAGAAACGCGAATACACTGTTAATTGCCGTTGTATAGAACATCATAGGCAGACGCAGCCCCTTTGTGTATGCGATTACCCATGTTTCGTAATTGTCTATCGCGTTTTTGAAGCGTTTGAAAGAAAAGATTGTCTGTCCGAAAGTCTTTACTACGGGTACGCCCCGCACATATTCAACGGCTTCATTTGACATATCGGCAAGCGCATTTTGATATTGTTCCATTCGCTTTTCCATGTCTTTTCCTGTCATTTTCATCATAATCAGAAAACCAAGCACAACGGGAACAAGGCTTAAAAGCCCTAACCGCCAGTCAAAAGCAAGCAACAGGAAAAGTAGCCCTATAGGGGTGGCAATCGCCCCCGCTTTGTCGGGAAGCCTGTGTGCAAGATACGTTTCCGTAGCAGCACTGGAACCGTTTACTATTCTCCGCAGCTTTCCACTTCCATACTTCTCCGTTACTCCGAGCGGCAATGCTGCAATATGGCGCATAAGCTCTTTTCGGATATTAGCGGCAACCCGGAACGCGCTCAAATGCGAACACATCAAAGCGGCTATGTAAACAACAATAGAGATAACTGCAAACAATACGGCAGACCAACCGTAGCCTGTGACATTCTCCGCCTGTGAGAAGTCCGGGGAAACCTCCAGTATGTCGTGAATAATACACCATATATACCAAAAAGGTACAAGAGCCAACAGTGCACTCATTACAGACAGTACCCAAGAAAGATAGGTCAATATCTTATGCCCTCCGGCATAACCCATCAGTCTTGATAGATTTGACTGTTTTTTCATTGATAAAACCTCCTTGAAAATTTTTTATGATACGAGAACAAAATGAACGTCCTCCAATATCCTCATTTCAGTTAGTGTTGCCCTTGTGAAGTTAGCAGTAACTAACCTGTGTATAAAAATTATAGGGCAGATTGCCCTAACGAATTTATTCATTTTTATTGCCCCATAATTTTCATCCACCCGGCGGTATAGAAATCTCTCATTTCTTTCAAATAGTGCTTTGCTTCTTCAAGAGGCATTTCATGTATAATCAGCTCAAAAAATGTATTAAACATTCCTGTAATCAAGATATGCTCCAACCGTTCATCAATGGGGGGAGCAGGTCTGCCTATCTTTTCAAGAACTGCTAAATAATCATGTGTTCCTTTTGTTTCTATTTCCACCATTTCATCAATCAATTTTGAAAAACGTGTTCCCTCCGAACAGCAAAGTATGAGCTTAAATTCATTCAAGTGTTCATAGGCATACAAGAGCATTTCATACATACATTCGCCGGAAGTAGAAGTAAGATTGTTAGGTTGTTCTTCTGGCGGAATTTCAGCAAATTCTTTTTGAGCCTTGCAAAATCGTTCCAGTAAAAAATTGTAGTGTTCGCCTACCAATGCTTCAAACAAGTCCTCTTTACTATCATAATAGCCATATAAAGCCCCTGTGGTTACGCCTGCTTTTTTAGCAATATTTCGTAATGAAGCAGATGTGAAGCCTTTTTCAAGAAATTCCTGTATAGCAGCCGATAAAATCATCTGCAATGTCGTTTTTTCTTCGTTGCTCATTTTTAATCCTCTTTTTATAACACTGTTATATAACATCGTTATAATAGCACCTCGCAAAAACTTTGTCAATTCCCCAATATTATTTTCCACTATCCAAATATCATTTTCTGTCTGCTCAGAGATGTAAATTTCATTATCTTTTTGTTTGAAAAGGTGTTAAATGACCGTCTTTCAGTTAACACCCCTTGAAAGTGCGTTTACCCCCCCCATATATTCTAGGACTTTCGCCTGTTTCGTCCATTTGCCCTCGTAAATTGTGCCCCTTGTTAGATAACGGGGACTTTGAATGGCTTGCAAGCATGACGGGATTACTTCGCCAGTTGCTGAAATTGTGAGCGTATCCGTTAAGTATATCAGGTAAAATTTAAAAATTGTTTTACTTTCGAGCAACCACACAAAGCCAGCCTTTAGCATTTTTGTTCGTTTCTATATGCGTAAATCCTGCTTTTTCCAAAGAATATTTAATCTCTTTGGAAGTATAAATTTTCATTCCTTTTATAATCTCTGTCCATTTTTTATCTTTGTCATTTTCGCCATTTGACTCATTACAAACCATAAAAATTCCACCTTTTTTTAGCACTCTATATATCTGGCTAAAACTTTGGTCAATATCAGACCAAAAATATATTGTTTCAAAAGCAGTTGCTAAGTCAAAGGTTTCATTGGCAAAAGGAAGTTCCTGCACATTTCCTTGCAGAATTTCACAATGCTTTCTTTCTACTGCAAATTTATTAACTTTTTTTGATTTTCTAACACTAACCTCTGAATAATCAATGCCAAAAACTTTACCCTTTGGACTTTTTTCTAATAGTTTTTTTATATTTGCACCACCACCGCAACCAACGTCTAATGATATATCGTTCTTATTAATTTTTATATGCTTCAATCCCCATTCTGCCATAGGAGAATGACCTATATTCATCATATTAACCATAAGGCTTCCGCCAAGTCCTTTAGGTTTACAAGTGTTTTGAAAAAAAGACATAATTACACCTCTCCTTACATCAATCAAGTTAGCTTTGACTAATTCATTCTATCATTATTATAAAATTCGTGCAATAAAGTCTTAAAATAATTGCAGAAATGAGATAGTGTATTTACGCAGGTTTTCTCAATTTAGTATCTGTTTTCAAGTCAAAGAGGGTAGACAAAAAATATTATCTGCCTACCCTCTTTTTCATCTTATAAGCGTTACATTACTATGCGTAGATAATTTCTGCATTGACGATTTCTCTTGCTCTTGCCTGTATCTCGTTTATTCTGCCAACCCACAACATCGGGCGTTCTGTTTTGAGCTGTTCAGTAACGCCCTCCTTATCAGCCATTTGCTCAACCAATCGAAACATCATCTCCGTTGCCTGTTCGTCAATATCAGCAAGATAACTGTTCAATCTGCCACTTGTGAGTAGCGTGATGTAAACTGCTTTCTTGCATTCCTGTAAATAGCGTTTGTGTCGCTGTCCCCATAAGCCGATAGGCTTGTTTTCTTTTTCGGTTGGTAAAGTAAGGCAAGGAATATAATAATCCCCCTGCAATTCATACCAAAGTCCGTTGCTTTCATCGTAAATATATTTCTCCATAGTGTTATCCTCCAAAATAATCTATTCGCACATACATCACAGTTTCCCGATTACCACACTTTGTTATATTGTGTTATCAGATTTTTCTGCCCTTGATTTTGCCCTTATGATTGTGCAGAACAAGGGTAACATTGTGTGAAATCATATAAAGGGATAAGGTGGACTGATTGCGATAAATCCTTTATTTTCAAGGCTTTCGGAGGATTTTATTAAAACTCTATGAGGTGCGATAAACACCTGTGAAATTATGAATTTCTAATTCTGATTAATCGTTGTTTGAAGAAGGTTATGATGATTTTGATATATGAGTGCTGATGAACCTATAGAAAAAAGAATAGCCAAAGTCAGTAAACATGACCAGATAATTTTTTCAGCAAACTTCATTTGGAACCTCTAACATATAACCAATCTTGTAAACTGTTTTGATTTCTTCATGCCAACCCAACTTTTTACGTAATCTTTGGATATGTAAATCTAATGTTCTTGTTTGGTCAAAGTCTTCTTTCCAAACTTTTTGATAAAGGACATCTCGGTACAATGCCATATTTTTATTTCTAATTAAGAATAATAACAATTCATATTCCATATTGGTAATGTCTATCTTTTTTCCATTTTGAATAACACATCTTTTCTTTGTATCAACCTCTATATTTAAAACATGTATGATTTCAATTCCTTTATGATACCGTCTCAAAACACTTTCCACTCTTGCTATAAGTTCATCAATTGAAAATGGTTTTACCAAATAATCATCTGCCCCCATATGCAATCCTTTAACCCGATCTTTAATACTTCCTTTTGCAGTTATAAAAATAACTGGAATACTTTGTGGTTCAATATATTCCATCAATTCATAACCACTAATTTCAGGAAGCATAATATCTAATAAAATGAGATCATAAAAATGATTTTCAATCATATCTGCACCTATTTTCCCATTTGAAGCATAGTCACATTGATATCCTGCTCTTGTTAAATTCATCATTATTAAATCAGCAATAGGTCTTTCATCTTCTACAATTAATATCTGCATATCTCTCACCTCTTATCTATCTTATAAAAGAGTTGTATCATTATTGTATCACAACCTAGAGATAATAATGATATTTCTGATTTATTTTTTTATTATTTGAGATAAAAATTTCAAAACAGATATCTTTCATAATTACCACATCTCACCTTCAGATAGTTTCTTTCCCTCCTCAATAGTGTCATAGTCAGTCTATCTATCTGTAAATCTACTTACTAATATGAACTATCTGCTCAATCCTCTTTCACATCATAACCATAAAATAATCTTGCCATAACAGATGATGCTATTTGATGTACCTTCATTCCTACAGAATAAAAAAAACATGAATTAAGGAGAACCTGAAATTCATGTTTTTATACTTATTAATGACTTTGTTCTTTTTTATGTCTTAAACATACTACAATGATGAGTATTGATGTAACTAAAGAAAGCATTCCCACAAAATATGTTGAATCACTTGTGTTTGCACTTGATCCTTTTTGAGGTGTTGTTGAAGTTTGTTCCATACCTTCCTTTTTAAGATGTTCAAATGCTGTTTTCAATTGCTCCTCTGCTGACATAATTTGCTCAGCCGTGGCTTTTTCGTCTTTAAATACTGATTGAGCATTTATGAGAGCTTTCTTTAAATTTTTCCATGAAGACAACGTATAATCTTTTGCATTTAATGCTTCAACTTGTTTCATTAACTCTTGCAATGCTGTTTTATCAATACTACTTATTTTTAAATAATCAATAGCTTCACTTAATAAAGTTATTGCATTATTCACTTCTAATTGTGTTACTTCACCATTATTATAAATCTGTTTTGCTTTCTGTAATGCTGATTTGAATTCTTGAACAATTTTGGTATCCAATTTTTTTAATGTTTCTTCAGTGATTTTTTCAGCTTTAAGAATAATTGATTCTAATTGTGATTTATCAACCTTATGACCTATCTTTTTCACTAATCTTTGATATGCATTCTGTAACTCATTTAAACTCTTATCAATTTGTTCTTGAAGAGATGATTCATTATTCAAAAGATTTATAGCATCATCATAAGCATTTTTAAAATCTTTATAAGATTCTTCTGTGTAATCATCTTTTGACTTTAAAACATTCTTGATGTCACTACTTTCTATATATTGATATAAAAGTTCCTTATTCACAGGAATAATAAATTGAATTGTATATGTTTCTGTTGTTTGACCATCTTCAGATTTAACAATAATTTTCACTTCATTATTGTATAACGGAAGAATTGTTATTGCTTCATTATTAAGACTTTGAGCAACTATTGTTGGAATTTCAATATTTTTAAAAGGAGACTTTGAGCGATTCATATGTCTTAAATCAACAGTATAAGTTCTTGTATTGGCATCATATCCTTGATAACCAGCAAAATCTGTAATTTGAATGCCATTAAGTTTCAATTCATCTAACTGTGCACTCTTATTGGCTTGTACTGGCATGATATAATCATAAACTTCAATTTCTGTTAATCCTATGCATTTACCCACTTGTGGTGATTTTAACCATACTCTTAATTGACGAGTTGTAATTGGTTGAATAAATCCATATGGAGTATCCCCAGATGTAAATGGAACTTGTGTAATATGAGAAGATTCAATTTCTTTCCATGTTCCCGTCTCACTATCATAATATTCAAAACGAACATTGCTGTCACCTGGTAAAACACTATATTGATTATCTGTAAAATGCCAAAGCTTAACATTCTGCATTGTATATTCCTGTTGCCAATCTAACTGAATATAAGTATCAACAGGTGGATTTTCATCTCTCAAGCTCCAGTTTGTCCACCTTGCGCTTTCTCGGCTTGATTCAGTAGTCACACCATCATTTAATTCTGATAATGAATCATTAATTGCTATTGAAGTTGGATCACTTGGAACTCCATCAACCATTTTTCCATTTGTAAATACTGGTACATCATGATGATTCTTTGAAGCAATATTTTGAGATTCTGCTAGAGGAGGTGCAACTCTGACTGTCATTATAACTTCTTGGGTTGTATTCAAAATACTGACAGATCCCTTAATTGTTACAATTCCTTCATCTTTAAAGGCATCAACTGGAACTTCCCATTTGACAGGGAAAGATTCACTATAAGTCCCATTTTGATATAATCCTCTAACAGTTTGTGGTAAGGATGGTGTTACACCTGCATTTGTGACTATTGATTGATTTTCTACTGCCACAATATCGCCAATCACATGAACTGTTACACTTACAGTTGCATGATCTTCTTTCAATTGACCTGTTACAGTGAATTCACCTACTTTATTTAACAGATTTTCATCATACTTATTCCATTGAACACTTAACTCTTTCTTTTCACCATTATTATATGTCCCTATAACTTGTAATGGTAAAACAGGTGTCTCACTTAGACCTACATACAAGTTCTTGGCAATACGATAGCTTTGTAAATAAATATCACCTTCAACTGTATCTTTTCTTGTTTTTACAGTAATACTTGAACTCTTTAGACCATCTGCACTTGCAGTCAGAGTAAAATCACCTGCTTCTTTCGTTGATTGAACAATCACCAGCACCTTACCTGAAAATGCTTTTCTTGAATTACCTTTATAACTATCAGTATCTGCAGCATTCCCATTATCAACACCAACAATTTGACCATGCCCCTCAATACTAAAATGAATACGATGGTCTGCTCCAGAAACAATGTTATTGTTTACATCTTTAACATCAACTGTAATATAAGACAAACTGCTTCCATCTGCACTGATCTCTGTCTTATCACTATAAGTATCTAAATAAGTTGCAGCAGAATTTGTTGTCACTTGCTTTCTTCCGACTGTATCATCTATCAAATGACCATCCTTATCATATGCTTTAGCACTCAATGTTCCAGATTCCCAAGTCACATTAAAACTTGGATAAAACTCACCATTTGAAAAAGTTTGATATTTATAGCCTAAAGATGTTGTGTGTGGTGTGGCAGTATCTTCACCAATTTTTCTCCCATTCAAATACAGTTCGACTTTAGCAGCATTTGTAAAGACATCAACCTTGACTTTTCCATCACTTGTTTTCGTAATTTCATTATTGTTCCAAGTTGACATTAAATGTAAAGTTGTAGAATTTTCATCCCACATACTCTTATATAAATAATAAGTATCCTTCTTGAAACCAGCTGTATCTACAATTCCAAAATATGAAGACTTTGGTTTTGCGCCCTGACCACTTACACTTCCTGCACCCGTTCCATTCCATGGAGTTGGCTCTCCAATATAATCAAAACCTGTCCAAACAAACTCACCAGCATTAAAATCATTTTCAATCACAAATTGCCAAGCATCACTAGCAGAATGCCCCCAACCGACTTTTGCTTGATCATTATCATATTCAGACATCTGTAAAATATTATCATCTCTGCCCGCTGTACTATAAACACCTCGACTATGAACAGCACTTGCTGTTTCAGAACCATACAATGGCCAATCACTATATGTTGTATGCATTGCGTTTGTTTGATCATTATTGGCATAATTTAATCCAACAACTCCACCCGCTTCATATATTTTCTGATTTATTTGACTAATCATAGCACTAGGATCTGTATTTTTGAGATTGTCACCATTTGTGACAGGGCGAGTCATATCAACTTCCTGAACCCATTGAATAAGCTCATCAACTAAATCAACATAATGTGATGTTGAACCAGATGTCCCTTCATCAATCTCATTTCCTAATGACCACATGATAACACTAGGATCATTCTTACAACTATTAATCATAGCTTTGATATCAAATTCAGCCCATTTCATACCATTTTCACCATTGATAATTTGATTATTGTCATCAATAGTCTGATTAAAATAAGCACCATAGTCATTAACATTCCCATTTTTATACTCTGTCCAGCCATCAAAAGCTTCATTAATAACCAAAATACCATACTCATTACATACATCTATCAATGAAGATGCAGCAGGATTGTGTGTAACACGAATGGAATTACATCCCATTTCTTTTAATATTTTTATTTGGCGTTCAATCGCATCACGATTAGCAACAGCGCCCAACGCACCCTGATCGTGGTGCATACATACACCTTTTAATTTCATATTCTTTCCATTTAATGAAAATCCATTATTTTTATCAAAATTAAAATATCTAAAACCATAATCAGTATGATATGTATCTATAATCTCTTCACCATCAAGAATCTCAGTTTTCATTGTATATAAATACCTATTTTCAACTGACCATAATTGAGGTTTATCCACTAAGACTTCTTGCTTGATATCTTTTGTACTCTTTGCTGATAGTTGAACTTCCTGACTTGCTACACGACTGGCTATATTTCCTTGTTGATCTCGTAAAGTATTTTTAATTGTTACTGTTTTTGGTACATCATTATTATTTTCAACTTTCGCAATAACATCCATCTTAACAACACTATCCTTTGTGTTTTCTAGATCTTTTGCAATTAATTGAGTTCCATTATAGCCAACATGAACTTTATTTGTAACAGTTAACTGAACATCACGATAAATACCACTCCCTGAATACCAACGGCTACTTGGAATTTTATTATTTGTTTTCACAACGATTACATTTTCAGTTTTCCCATCACAAATCAATCCATCTGTAATATCAAATGCAAATGCAGTATAACCATAAGGATGCACACCTAACTTTTTCCCATTAAGATAAACTTCAGCATTCATATATGCTCCATCAAATTCAATAACTAATTGTTTTTCCTGATATTTTTCTGGAACAACAAATGTTTTACGATACCAACCAATTCCACCAGGTAAAAATCCACTTTCGGCTTCACCATTGGTTGTAAAATTCTGATCAATACTATAATCATGTGGTAAATTGACTGTATCCCAAGACGAATCATTAAAATCCTGTTTTTGTGCATCGGATATATCCCCACGATGAAACTTCCAATTTTCATTAAATAAAGTTGTTCGTTCTCCATCACCGATAAGATCAACATAAACATCTTCTGGATGAGATTGACTGATTCGAGTATTTTCTTGTGCTAAAACATCAATAGGTAGTGATGTTAATAAGAGTGATGCAGTGGCTATAGCACAAATTTTTTGATTCCATTTCCCTTTCATAATTGCCTCCTTTTTTCATAGAGGATGTACTATTATGATTATTTGAATACATAAAAAGACCTAATGGCTTGATGTAATAATATACATTCAAGTCATTAGGTCTTGCCTAATCAAATAGTAACAATCCTACTGTACTATCAGTATAATTGTTTAAGTAAATTATGTCAATATTTTTACTAATTATTATTAATATTTTAGTGAATAAGTATTTATTGAAACTGTTCCCTTTTTACTCTCTTTAATACCTCAATAGCAGTTAAGCCTGTTAAAATTCCTGTTGGAATAGAAGCTGCCAACATAACAAATATATATGGCATTAAAGCAGCTGAAGAAATCACAAAAGATATCACAAACATTTGTCCAATATTATGGCATATAGCAGCAATAATTGATACAGATACCAGAGGTAGCTTTGTATATCTTTTTAAAAGTGCTAAAACAACACTGCTCAAAAAGACACCGCCACAACTCATTAAAAAGGTATAATGCATGAGTGTTCCAGTTAGAAGACCAGAAATAATAACACGGAAAAAATTGACAACAAACATTTCCTTTGTCCCATAAATATCTACAACAAGTAAAGCTACAATATTGGCAATTCCTAACTTAACTCCCAATGGGAGTGGAGAAGACAGATAATGATCTACAGTATGTAAAATAATTGCAAGGGCACTTAACAATGCCAGATATACAATTTTTTTTGTTTTCTTATGTCCCATAATAATCCTTTCTATTTAATATAATCCAAAGCACGTTGTCGTAAGATAGTGTATTGTTTATGTGTCTTTTGATCCTGTGGATTCAATCTATCAAAAGAGCGATGAACCCAATTGTTTTCTTGAATATATTGTAAACTTTGTGGAAAATGCAAATCAAAGATAAATGCAATATAAGATAACCACATATCTAAACGTGTTTTTCGATAAGGTGCATAAATAAGTTCTTGATTATAGAATTGTTTATATATTTCTGGTGATATTTTTTCTTGGTTAACGACTTCAGCAGATGCATAGAGTGTATTTTCAATATCTTCTTCCTCTTTAACTCTAAAATTATCTAATTTATCAGCATCTCTTGTTATATTGCAAAATAACCTTTCTCTTTCACTTAAATCATTTTGAATTTCTTTTTTATTATGATTTTTTATAGAATATAATACTATATTTTGTATATCTTTATCATCGGATATTTCTTCTATAAATTCTTTAACTATTTCATAGCCCTTATCACCATGATCAAAAGATTTTGAATCTATAAAAGTATTATATTGTGTTGCTTGGATAAAACGAGCAATATCATGAAATAATGCACATACTTTTGCTAAAACAATATCATCATCATTTAATTTTAAAGATACAGCAATATCATTGGCATACTCAACTACTCTATATGTATGATGAAATTTTCTCATTATATTTTTATTCTTTAAATCAAAACCTTTAACATATTTATTAAATATACTCATATATTCTTTCATATCTTTCATAACTTTTCCTCCTAAAAAAATCACATCCTAGTATAAGAACGTGATTTACGTGGTACCACCTTAATTTATAATTTAAAATAAATTACACTCAAATTCTTTAACGTAGAAATACGATATACTCTACTAAATGTTCAAATATATAGCTCTCAAACTACCTTCATATATACATATTATAAGTTTACACCTACCACTTACTCTCTTTAAATATATATTATATTACTCCTTTTGTTCAACGCTTTACAATGATTATAAAATTATTTTTTTATCATGTCAAGATTAAACCAATCGGGATATTTGAGGTGTGGTGAGTGTGATAGTAATATGGTTATGAAGAAAGGAGCAAATCATATTTATTATTATTGCAATTCATATTTAAAAGATAAAAAATGTTGTGTAAAATCAATACAAAAGGAATATTTAGAAAAATTAGTTATTCAAATATTAAACAATTTTAGAAGTGTTATAAATGAAATGGATGAACAAATTACAAATATTACAAATCTGAAAAAAGTAAATTATGATTTTGATATTTTGAAATTTAAAATATCAAAGGTAGAAGAAGATATTGATAAATATATTAAATTAAGAAACGAAATTAAGGAAGATTTAACAGAGAAATTTATAACCGAGGAAGAATATTGGGAATATTCAAATGATTATAGTAAAAAAATAAGTAAATTAAATAAAGAAAAAGATAAACTTAATGAAGAATTAGAAAAAATTATAAAATAATTAT
>OGQT01002134.1_pt1 | contig 14490 bp, 6 predicted proteins | sample 1553261 | NCBI WGS metagenome assembly OGQT01 (sample SAMEA2579992, study PRJEB22360) | human gut metagenome | biome: human gut; feature: human-associated habitat; material: faeces | place: Denmark | collected 2008/2010
TGAGGTCGTACATAGCCCTGGCCATCGCTGGGGCGGCCATATTAACGACAACCGCGGCCGACACCGACTACCGGAAACTCGCCGCCGACGTCAACCTCATCGTGGCCAACGACCTGGGACGCAACGGCGCCCACCTGCAACGCCCGATAGCCGCGCTGATGGGAACAGTGGCCGACCAGACCGGCCCCGAGGCGGTGCTCGCTTTGGGCGACACCCACCACTACCTGGGGGTGCAGAGCGTGGCCGACCCGCTCTGGATGACCAATTACGAGCTGATATACGACCATCCCGAACTGCAGGTGGAGTGGTGCCCCGTGCTGGGGAACCATGAATACCGGGGCGACACCGATGCCGTCACAGGCTATTCCGACATCAGCAGGCGATGGTCCATGCCGGCACGGTATTACAGCCGGATATTCCACAACGACGGCACGCGCGTAAAAGTGGTGTTCATCGACACGGCACCGCTTATCGACAAATACCGCGCCGACAGCGCCGGGTATCCCGATGCCGGGCGCCAGGACATGGAGGCACAGCTCGCCTGGCTTGACCGCGAGCTTGCCGACCGCGAGGGTGCCGAATGGCTTGTCGTGGCCGGCCATCATCCGGTTTTTGCCGATACTGACAAATCGCGTGGCGAACGCGCCGACATGCAGGCGCGGGTGGCACCCCTGCTGCGCCGCCACAAGGTAGACATGTATATCTGCGGCCACATCCACAATTTCCAGCACATACGCGAGGACGCCTCTGACATCGACTATGTCGTGAACAGTTCGGGCTCGCTGTCGCGCCGCAATGTGGCTCCCGTGCAGGGGATTGGCCCCACGGGGGGCGAACCTCTGAAATCGACCGAACGCACCGTTTTCTGCAACGGCGACGAGGGATTCTCACTTCTGGCAGCCGGCCACGACACGCTCCGCCTCCATCTGATTGACCATACCGGAAAAGTGATACACACCGTGACACGCCATAAGAAGTCGCGCTAACCGCCGCCGCATATCATGCCCGTGCCCACACAATTCCTATAGTCCATTTGGTCCTGTTCCACAAACTCAATAGAGTGTGTCTGCGTCAAAATACACACATAAGCCGTTTTAACGCATTATTGTCATCATTCCATTGTAGGGTCGCTACATGTAGCGACCGCTTACCAATTGGATTTCAGCTACTTGCTGATTCTGCTCGGTGGCCGTCGCTACATGTAGCGACCCAATGCTATTAACTTAAGGCGCGGTGGCGTCCGAAGGACGCCGATTACTTCGTAACCGTGTACGACGTAGCCCGGTTATGAAGAAATCAGCGTCTTTCAGACGCCCACATCTGTTAAGTTAATAGCATTGTGTAGCGACCCTACAATGAATGCGGCGGATTATGATACACCCTCTTGCTGTATACCTGTCATGGCTACAGGCCTTTCATCATACGTCATCTAAGCATCTTTGAAATAATTACGAAGAATTTTATAATGGCCGATGCATAAATTTGCATATTTTAAATAAAATGTATATTTTTGCAAAAATTTCAATTTATCTATCAATCAATAGGTATAGCATCCGCGCGTGGCGCATAGATTGCCTTGAAAAAATACGAGTGCCATACCTGTCAAAACAATTTCTGCATGAAGTCAACCTCTACACTGCTGCTTTCGCTTGCAATGGCGGCCCAGCTACATGGTGCCGAACCGTTCACGCTAAGCTTTGACTTTGATGCCGCATCAGATTTCGCCACAGGGTGGAATTATGAGGATGCCGGCATGATTCACGAAACAGCCGACTATTTCGGGGCGCCCGATGCCACCGGCACAAACATGGTGCTCGGCAAAGCGAGCGCAAACATGTCGGAGGTCATCTACACCCCGATGATGAACCTCGCCGCAGGCGAACCCTGCACAATCGACTTCGACTACTGGGCTCCCGGCGGCTCCGCAGCCATAGTATACCATGTCGGCCTTGACATCACGGCCGGCACCGCACAGGAGGCATCCGCACAGACCATCGCCACAGGCACGGTACCCACAGGGGCGGCTTATTCCGACTGGACACACTTCTCGTTCACACCCGAAAACGCAGGCCAATACTGTTTCGCGCTCAAGACCCGAAACTACTACAACATGACCTCGAACTGCGGTTCATTCTGCATCGACAATGTCGTGATTTCAGGCTCTGCCGGCGAAGGCGGCGGTGATGAAGGCGGCGGCGACCAAGGGGGAGGTGATGAAGGTGGTGACGACACCCCCTCTACCGGCAAGGAAGCCTTTGAACTCGAATTCAACTTCGACAACAATGCCGATTACGCCGACGGCACCATCATCGCCCCGGGATGGGGTTTCGAAGGTGGCGTACTGCAGCGCGCCAAGGCCTCTGATTTCGGCGTGACCTCGCACAGCGGCGACTATGTGCTGGGAAAAGCCACCGCCACTTTCCGCGAGATGCTGTTCACCCCGATGATGGAACTGGTGGCCGGTCAGCCCTGCACCATCGAATTCCATTACCTCGCCCCCGGTGGCACCCCTCCCATGGTGCGTAATATAGGCCTGCACATCAAGGCCGGCTCGGCACAGACATCCGAGGCGCAGACAATCGAGGTAGGCACTGTCGCCAACCAGGAATACAGCAGCTGGACACGCCAGGAATTCACATTCACCCCGACAGTGACGGGCGAATACTGTTTCTCGATCGCCACATTCAACCCCAGTTTCTCATCGATGTGCGGCGGCGCATATATCGACGATGTCATCATCTCGGGTTACAAGCCCGCCGAGACGCCCGAAAACCCGGGGCTGACTGTCGATGATCTGGTGCCCGATGAGGAGCACCTGACCGAATGCCAGGAACTCCCATACATCGAAAACTTCTCGGACGAAAGCCACTACGACGGCGTATCATATCTCCCTGTGGGCTGGTATGCGACAGGCTCGGTGGTATGGGTCACCGCCAACATGAACGCGCTGCCTGCTGCCGACGGCAAATACTACATGATTGCCGACCACAGCGAATACGAGCGCGACGAAAACGCCTACACTCCTTTCTTCAATCTGGAGGCCGACAAGACCTACACCATCAGTTTCAAGACCTTCATCCAGGGCAATGACTACAACGAAGACGAGATCCTGACCGTGCCGACACTCAGCATTACCGCCGGCACCGAACAGGACGCCGATTTCCACGCCACACTGCTCAAGCTCAACGAGCGTACGGCAGACTGGATCATGCAGACCGTCACATTCACCCCCAGAGTCGCCGGACCCTACTGCTTTGCCTTCATGCTCAGCGGCCCCGCCAATTCGGGTATCGTGGCAGTAGACCAGCTCACAATCACTGCCGAGGGGCTGGTGCCCCGCACCGAACCGGCCTTCTCCCTGATCGGCGTATATGATCTCATGGATTCACAGCTTGTTACTGACGCCGCCACGCCGGTGCAGTTCGTGAACCGCTCACGCTATGCCGACAGCTATGTATGGCATGCCGAAGGCGCCGTTCCCGAAACATCAACCGACGAGAATCCCTGTTTCACATTCCCCGCAAGCGGCGAATACAACGTGACCCTCGATGCCACCAATGCCAAAGGCACCCGCTCGACCTCGCACAGCTACAACGTAAAACTGCTTGAGGAGAACACCGGCTACGCATTCCACAACCTCAGGGAGGGAGACGACATGATTCTCGACCGCGGCGCCGTGCCGGCATTCAGCACCGCTGCCGACGACTATGTGACCGGTTTCAACCACTACTACCGCACCATCGCACAGCGTTTCGAGCTGCCGAAAGACATCGAGGTTGCCATCAACCAGCTCAGCTGTTTCGTCAGCGACCGACGCTACGCCGCCATCGTCGAGCAGGAGTTCAACAGCCAGAACACCACGCCGTTCAGCATCGTAATCTACGGGTCGAAAGAAGACGGCTCGATAGACCCTGACAATGAACTGGGACGTCACACAACCACCATTGGCGAGGCTCTGGGTTCGTCAGGCCTGGGCAGCATCGGCGCCGACGGGCGGACTATCGACTTCACCGCCCCGGTAAAAGCCAAAGGCACCATCTATGTGGCATTCGAATACTCTGCCGAACTGCTTACCGACCCCCTCGACGCTAACCTGGGCCGCAGCTACATCAGCACCACCGCAATCCGCCACGGCCATGGCGTCACCACCCTGTACGCATTGCCCTACAATGTGCCCGAAGAGTCAGAGGCTACGGTGGGCGAATGGTGCACTGTCGACAAACTCGACAGCAAGATGACCGGTATCGGCGCCGCCTGGTATCTGTGGGCCACCACCGGCCAGTCAGCCATAGCGCTCACACCTGACGGCGAGACCGCGTTCTGCGTCACCTGCACCGGAAACGACATCATCGTCAGCGGCACAAAAGCCGGTTCTACGGTATGTATCTCTGACATCCAGGGACGTCTGCTCGTTTCGGCCAAGGCCACCGAAGGCTCAGCCTGCGGACTCTTCGCCGCTACAAACGGCGCCGAAATCATAAATCTCGGAGTGATTAACGCCAATGTGTCGGGCGTGAACCATGTGGGCATACTCGTGGGCAAGGCCGTGAACACAAGAATCGAGCGCTGTTTCGCCACAGGCGAGGTGGCCGGAAGGTCGATATGTGTGGGTGGACTTGTGGGCGAGAATATCGCCTCCACCATCACCGACTGCTATGCGGGCGTGAAGGTGGACAATGCCGACGACTATGCCACCGGAGGCATCGTGGGCAAAAACTCGGGCAACGTGCGCAACGTGTATGCCACCGGCGAAATCCACGGCAAGGATTATGTGGGAGGTATCGTGGGCGCCAATTATGGGACCATACGTAATTCAGTAGCCATCAACGGCAGGGTAAGCGGAATGCATGACTATACGGCACGCTTCGGCGGCAACAACAACACCCGCAATCAATCTTACAACAATCATAGCTGGGACAAAATCGCCACAGGCGAATCCCTTCACGGAGATCATGCCTCACAGCATTCCGCCTTATATTTTGCAGACTTCACATCGTTCAGCTCCATCACCAACTGGGACTTCGACAACGTGTGGGAATGGATTACGGAGGGCAAGAAATGCTACCCGGCTCTGCGCGGCCTTGGCAATCAGGAATACATTCTTCCCTCGTCGCTGCATGACATCGTAACCGGGGTTGAGGATCTGGCCGATGACGGCGATTTCCGCATCAATGTCGGCCCGAATCCATTCGTGGAGTACGTAGGCGTGGTTTCGTCGGCGCCCCTCCGCAGCGTATCGCTCTACTCGCTCGGAGGCGCGCTGATACTGACGGCCGACTGCAACGGCGGCTGCGAGGCCACAGTATCGGCCGGCGCCCTCAGTGCCGGCATATACCTGCTTAACGTGGTCACCGCCGATGGTCGCAGCTATTCGTTCAAAGTCAACAAGAAGTAATAACCGGATTTCTACAAGTAAGACAACAATGACACATATTTGTAAACTTCGCACTCTGTGGGCTGCAATGGTACTTCTCGCAGCGTCCGGAGTCAAGGGCATGGCCGCGACCGATGCCACCCTCAATCGCCTTGAGGTTAAAGTGGGAGGAGTCAACGTGATTCCCGACTTCAATCCGGCCACAAGAAACTATGAAATCGAACTCGGCGAGGATGCCGCTTCCATAGCCACTTTCTCGGCGGCCCCGGCATCCAAGGATGCCACGGTGGATATCTCCATCAACGGCACGACATATTCCAACCATACGCTCGGATCGTTGCAGGGCGGGGAGAATGTGATTACCTATACCGTAAGGAACGGCGGTGAGACCGCGGTCTACACAATCTCGCTGAAGACTCCTCAGGTGGTGCGTCAGGACTATTTCACCTGGAAGAACGCCAACATTTATTTCGTGCTGACCGACCGTTTCCACAACGGCGACACCTCCAACGACGAGAGCTACCACCGCCATAAGACGGCAGGGGGCTCAGATGTGGCGACATTCCACGGCGGCGACATCAAGGGCCTCACCGAAAAGCTCGATTATCTCGACGATCTTGGTGTGAACGCAATCTGGATCACCGCTCCTTACGAGCAGATGCACGGTTGGACCGGGGGCAAGAACGATGCCTTCGCCCACTACGCATTCCACGGCTATTACACGCTCGACTGGACCTACATGGACCGCAATATGGGCACAATCGAGGATATGCGCAATTTCGTGACCGAGGCGCACCGCCGCGGAATACGTGTGGTGATGGACATTGTGCTCAACCATACCGGATACTGCACACTCGACGACTGTCTCGACTATGGCTTCGGCAATATCAACGGCACGGTTTCGGCCGGCTGGCTCCCCTCGAGCGACAAATTCACGATGTGGGGTGACAACGACGTAAGCTTCAACGCCGACACACAAGGTAAATGGGGCGACTGGTGGGGCACGTGGGTAAGAGCCTTCGGTGACCGTCCGTGGGGCACATCGGCAGGCTATGTGGTGCCCGGAGGCGACGACAGGACCATGTCGCTGGCCGGACTGCCCGACGTAGTGACCGAGCGCACACAGTCTGTCGATATCCCCGCCTTCCTGCAGCGCAAGTGGGACAGAGAGAAGGGCGGCGACTACGACAACTACCGCCTGCCCAACATCGACGACTGGCGTATCAGCGGCAAGGGTGCTCCCGCCGACTACATCATCAATTGGCTCGCCGCATGGGTGGAATACTTCGGAATCGACGGATTCCGTTGCGACACCGCCAAGCACGTGGAGCTTTCTCGCTGGAATCAGCTCAAAAACACTTGTAAGAGCGCCCTTGAGGCATGGCGCCGCAGCGACCGCGCCGATGAATATGCCAAAAACTGGACCAATGATTTCTGGATGACCGGAGAATGTTTCGGATGGAGTCATGGCGATACGGGCTACTTCAATCAGGGCGGCTTCGACTCGATGATCAACTTTGCCTTCAATGGCACGGAGGGTGGTTCGGGCCGTACGCCGTCGGTAGACGATTGGGAATATTATTCCGGTTTCTGCAACGGCGTCAACGGTCATGAGGTTCTCAATTATGTTTCGAGTCACGACACCGGCCTGCATCGTCCCGGCGACCAGAAGAATGTGGCGACCATGCTGCTTCTCTGCCCCGGAGGCGCCCAGATATTTTACGGCGACGAGACGTCGCGCCCGACTGTCGACGGCAAGGGTGACGCAGGTATGGCCACCCGCGGCGACTTCAACTGGGATGCCGTAGGCAACGACGTGAATCTGCACTGGCAGAAGATCGGTCAGTTCCGCCGCCGCAATCCGGCCGTAGGAGCCGGTGTTCAGTCTAATCTCGGCAGCGATACTTACGGTCGTAAATTCTCGGAAAACGGATTCAGCAACTCCGTGATTATCCGTCTCAACACGCGGTCCGGCCAGACCTACACGATAAATACCGGTGATCTTTTTGCCGACGGCACGAAGGTGATGGACGGCTACAATATGAGCAATACGGCTGTGGTAAGCGGTGGCAGTGTCACGATAGCAGCATCGGGCCCGGTGCTCCTCATCGAGGAATACGGCACGTTCGGCGGACCGACACCTCCCGAGCCTCCGACACCTCCCGTGCCCTCAAAGCCCGTGGTTACAGCAAACCCGGCCGACGGCACCTCGTTTACCGACAATGTCACGGTGACACTCTCCGTGACTCCCGCCACCGATATCTACTATACCCTAGATGGCTCAACTCCTTCTGCGGCTTCAGCGCGCTACTGCTCGCCTTTGACTTTCAGCCAGACCACAACGCTGCGCACATATGCCGCAAATCAGAGTGGAACCGCACTGAAGAGCTTCACCTATACCAAAAAGCAGGGTGAGGAACCGGACGACAAGTGCTTTGTCTACTTCGTCAACGACAAAAACTGGAATGTGAAGGTATGGGCATGGAACAACACCGAGAACTGCTGTGCCAACGACACATGGCCCGGCGACGCGATGACCGAGAAGAACGGTGTGCTCTATTGGGAAGCTCCCAAGGGCAAGGTGCCCACCCAGATCATTTTCAGCAATAATGGAGGAGAGAAGGCCGGAGACAATCTTGAGTACGTCAACGGCCATACCTATAAATCCGACGGCAGCCACAGTCTGGTACCCTACGGTCCGCAGAAACCTGTGGTATCCGTTAGTCCTGACGGCGGCAAGGTCATGGGCTCCGGCATCATCACCGTGACCATAGGCAATGAAGCCACTTCGATTTCCGGTTCTTTCAACAATAAGAACGTTACGCTCGGCAATGGCACCACCACTCTTAAGGTGAGCGACTATCTCGCCGAAAACGAGAGCGGATCGTTTACCATCACCGCATCCAACAGCGTCGGCACGGCCAACTACAGCAGTACGTTCACCCGCGACGATTCACAGCCCGTCTATACCTTTACCGGCGACTGGCGCGAACTCTCCATCTATCAGATAATGGTGGGTTCTTTCCAGCATGGCGACGGTGGTGCGTCAGGATATGGCGACATGTGGGGCCCTGAAGGACACCGCAAGAACGGTAACCTCCGCGGCATCATCAACTCGCTCGACTATATAAAGGATCTCGGCATGAATGCCATCTGGATGACACCTATATTCGACTCCACCAACGGACAGGGTGGCGAGAAGCTTCAGGCCACCGGATATTTCTGCACCAATTATTTCAAGATAGACCCCAAATTCGGCACGGAAGATGAATTCGATGAACTCGTCAGGAAGGCCCATGAGAAGGGCATCTATGTGATTCTCGACGGCGTGTTCGGCCATCACGGCGGTGTGAACCAGGCTTCGCCCGGCGGCAATTGGATATCCACACAAAACAACACTCCCAACGTGCGCGGCTCTGAATCGGGCAATATACAGTTCCCCGGCTCGCTTGAATACTTCAAGGAAGTTGTTCGCTACTGGATGAACCGCGGCGTCGACGGCTGGCGTCTTGACCAGTGCTATCAGGTTTATCAGGGCGGACACAACTACTGGAATGATCTCCGCAAGGAGGTGGAGGCCGTGGCGCAGGAGCGCAGGAACCGCGGCGAACAGTGGGGCACACTCGGCTATATGGTAGGCGAGGACTGGACATCTGCAGGCAGAATCACAACCACTCAGCAGGATGGCCTCAAGAGTGTGATGGACTTCGACGGCAAGGACAATCTCGTTAATCTCGGCGATGGCGTAGGTTCAATAGGTTGGTTCCTCTCAAACGACGCCGCCGCACGCGGCTATAAAGATTCCGGCGTGAATCCCACAATCTTCCTCAGCAACCATGACACCTCGCGTGTAGGCGACTTCGTCGACATCAACAGCCGGCCCCGCGAACTCATGACACGCCATGCCGCGGTGGCCGCATATTCGGGTCCGACATGCACATATTATGGTGACGAGATCGGCGACAAGAGCGGCAACGGTAACGCCGACAACAAGGCGCGCACGTCAGGACGCATCTCCGGCTTCAATCAGAACGAGCAGATGGTGCACGACTACGTGGCCAAGGTGTTCAAGGCCCGTGCCGAAAATCCGGCTCTGTGGCGCGGCACCGTGCAGCGACAGGAAGGCACCCAGTACGAGATTATCACCAAGACTGACAATCAGACCGGAAACAAAGTGGTGGTGATCTTCTCCGAAATTGACACCAACATATCGATTGGAGGAACGGGCGTAGACCTCATCAACGGCGGCAACGTCAGCGGCAGCGTCTACGTGAAGGCATGGGAACCCGCCTTCATCCGCATCAACTGATAATATTCGTCCCTTAGGTGTAAAGAAACGAGTTTCCAATCGCCAATCGCACCCCCATACACAAACGGGGCGGCTCTTTTCCAAGGGCCGCCCCGTTTTGCATTCAACGCCAGTTTCACTACTGTCCACATTAGTGTCCACTAAAAAATCATAAGAGTTCTTTGAAATAATTGAAATTCAATTATTGCTGTCCGATAAAACTCAATAATATCAAAAACGCATGGCTCGACCGCAGATTATCTGGTGGTCGAGTCTGTTTTTTCGCTTTCCAAGCCCCCTAAGTCAAAAAGTGATGTTTCTGGAGGAGCGCCTGAAGTCTCCGCAAGTATGATTTCCCAGTCTTTATCGGGATTGTTGAACAGACTGTAGAAGTCGACATAATACATGAGGTTTATTCTGACCATTGTTGCCAATCCCGAAAAGCTCCATTGGCGTTTAAGACCTTTCTGCATGACCATCAGCAACAGATTTGCTATCAGTGTCACCCATATCTGTATCTTGATAGCGTTTGCACTCTCCCCGTAGAAGTATTTCAGCGGGAAATTCTGCTTGATCTGCTTGAATAGCAGTTCAATTTCCCAGCGTTGACGGTAAATGGCGATGATTTCATCCGGATCCCAGTCCATATCGTTTGTCAGCAAGGATATGAATTTTCGTTTCTTTACATCGCAATAGGTGACTATGCGTGCTTTGTGCCGTATGATTTCACCTTTTTTTGATTACAAATTCTACGTTCTGTATTCTCACTTCCGTAAGGCCATCGGGAGTCTGATACATAGTGTCTGACAATATCGTGTATTTCAGCGATTTCTTCATTTTGGTGACATATATGACACCGCGCTCGGTAAGTTGTTGGAACTTCTCGTAGTCGATGTAGGCACGGTCCATTGCCATTATGTCGCCTTTATGAAGTGTCGCGGGGCGGAGCATGAAAGAATCGTTGGTGGCAGCCGAGGTAAACTTAATATCCGACGGCACGCCTTCATTGGCATGAATTACTGTGTGTACCTTGATTCCGCCTTTCTTTTTCCCTGTCTTAGGATGCCGTCCTACGCCCTTGAATAGCAGATTGGAGAACAATGTGATGGTGGTGGAATCAATGATGTGCAGACGTTTCATCCATTTTGGTGTCTTGCGGCTGCGGCTGTCCGAGGAAAGAACATGGCGGTAAGTGCCGTATAAATCACGGTATATGGCCTCAAATACGGCTTCCGGACGTCTCTTGTTGGCATCGGCCAGTGTGCTGCGCCATATTTTGAAACTGATGCCCAGAGGTGACAGCTTGCGGGTTTCAGCAAGCAGAGAGGCTATTATCTCGCGCAACGAATCGAAACGCATTATCACGGCATAGAGCATCACTGTCAGATGAACCCATACATTGAAACGCTTTATATAACGTTCTCCACCGTTTTCCTGGCTGAATTGTAGAATTTTTGACTTGTCAAGCAATTTTATCACCTGACCATAGAGCGGCTGTCCGCTAAAATGACTACTTTTACTCATCGGTTATGTTTGTTTTTTGGCGAAACCAAAATAACCGAAATGGGCTGACTCCTGCAAATGGAATCAGCCCTAATTTTGTCTTGCCTCAAAAGTTTTTATCGGACAGCAATAATTTTCAATACTTACGGTTTTTAATGCAATTTTTTTGTCAACCATTTATCAACCGAACTCAAAATTAGCCGTGTAAAGATACAAAGAATTATTGAAACGGCAATCGGTTGTGTTTTGCGACACAACCGATTGCCGTTGAGGGGCATCGAATGCCATAGACGGCCCGTAAGCATTGGTAGACCGGCAACCCTGGGGAAAAGGAATTTCAGGCAGAGAGTAGGAGGCAGAGAGGGGGCCCGGTTCCGACGGCCGTGTCCTCCGGGGGTGGGACTTACGGGCGTTCTTCGGGGAGGATGCGGAGGTGGCCGCCGGCGTCGACGCGGTAGCGGGCCGAGGTGCCGGTGGAGAGGTTGGTGACGCGCCAGACGTAGTCTTCGATGGGGTTGTGGGTGGCGCGGCTACTTTCGTAGGCACTCTCTACGGCCTCGGTGACGTTGTGGAATCCGGAGCGCATGATGGCGCCGACTTTGTACTGGCCTTCGTATATTTCTACGCGCACGTCGTCAATAGGGTTTATTCTGTTGGTTTCCATATTCGGCTGTTTTGATTTATTCCGGTTGTTTTGATATAACAATCGGAACAGCTCAAATGTCGGTGGGGGACGGCTGAATATCCGGTCACAGTATCATTGACATCGGCAGATACGGGCGCTCAGCGCAGGTGATATGGGGTCAGGCGATGGCCGTGGTCGCTGAGGATGGCGGCGTTCCCGGCGTGGCCGCGTTCGAGGGCCATGACCAGGACGCCGTCGAAATGGAACAGCTTGCCGGCGAGCTGACGGAAATTCCGCTCCACAAACGCTTTCACCCCCTCGGGCGCGTAATCCACCCGGTAAAAGCTGTAATAGCGTTCGAGCAGTCGCAGCAGGCCGTCGCGGAATGTCTTGCGCGCCAGGCGCCGGAACGCGCTCTGCTCGGCCACGTTGCCTTTGCCGTAGAGCGCTGTCAGATACAGGAAATTGATGTCGTAGTGCGAAAGTATCAGCGTGTCGCGGTCGAAAAGCCGGTTCTCGAAATGGAATATGCGGTGTTCCAGGCGCGGCTCGCCGTGCAGGTCGACGTCATGCAGCCTCAGCGCGGGCGTGGCGTAGGAATAGGGTGCGCCCGCGCCGTCACCGGCTATCTTAGCCGAGATGAAGAAGTTCGGGCTGACTGTGTATCCCTCGGTCACGGCATCGCGGTACGGCAGATACCCCATCGAGCGTTTCTCGTCATCGGTGCCGTCGCCTAACCCGATTTCAAGCGTGCGCTGTATCACGTTGCGGGCGTAGGTGTACTGTTTGTAGACCGATTTACGGTCAATCCGCGCCCCGAGCCGGTAATATTTGCTGTCGGCGATATGATACACCAGTGCGTCGGCGCCCACAAGCGCCGGCCACCGGTATATGTGGTCGATGCGCTTGCCGTCGGCCTGCTCGCGGAATCCGGGTGGCACGCCCTCGCCGAGCAGACTGTCGACCATCGACTCGAACACGATGTCGAAATCACGGGCCACAAGCCACTCCCCCGCCAGGCGCGACGAATTCAGGCGCTCGGCACGGCTGAAGAACGCATGGCAGAGGTTCCACAGCTCAAGCGCCTTGTCGCTGAAATACTTGTATTTTATCTGACGCAGACGTTTTGCGCCGTAACCGGCAAGATAATGGCGGAACGCGGCCGCGCCGATCGGCTCATAATGCCATTCGGTCTCGACCCTGAAACCGTACTGCCGGCGCACATGGTCAAGAATCGAGTGGTAGATCACAAACAGCTCCTCGTCGAAGTCAATCTGTTTCCGGCGGTTAACCGGCTCGGGGTAGACGGGTCTGCGCCCCCTCATCAACGGCGTGCGCCGGGCCACCGTGCGGCGCCAGTCAACACGGTCATGCCCGCGGTGCAGGTTCCTGATCTCGAACAGCATGAAGTCGCGGTTCTCGCGGGCGAAACGTACCAGCGACAGGATGATGTCGACCAGCGTGGCGTCTTTCGTACGCGCCGTACAGCCGGCATCCACGCACTCGTGGCGACTCACAACAGTGGTGTCGTTGTTGCGGCTGAACACGCTCACGGCCCGGTAGACCCACACCGCCAGTTCATTCAGAAACCTGCGGTCGGCACCATCCATGCCGGCGCAGTCCCTGTCGAGAAGCGCGTGCGGATGATAGCGCCCGAGCACCAGGCCGCGCCCCGCGTCATCAGTCGCCCCCTCCGTCTCGGGTGTCAGCACTACCTTCGGGAGGAAAAACACGCAGTCGTTTATCGCCGGATTAAAGCAGTAACCCACGTACGGCACCCGGATCTCACCCTCTTTGTCGGGGAAATCCGGCATACCGGCAGGCACGACCTCACGGAGGCGCCGTCCGTCATACGGGTAGCCTTCAATCACTATTCTCATCAGCCGCGGCAGTGTCAGCGGGTTCAACCGGGTCGGAATCAGATACCGCAGGCCCTGCGGATGCGTCAGCCGGCACCCCGGCCACACCCAGATTGCGCATGAACGCATCAAGCAGGGCGTTGTCCACATGGCCGAATTTCGGCGTGAAATCCCTGAACGAATGGCGCGTTTTCTCGCTGCTGTCGGGGTCGCCGTCTGCGGCGAACCAGAACACCGACGACGCGTCATCGCCGAAATCCCTGTATATATCGTTCCAGAGATAGAACACCACTTTCGACACGAAATCAGCGGCGCCGATGGTGTCCCCATCCTTCGGTTTTACGAACCAGAATCCGAGCTGTTTGTCTTCCGACTCGGTGGTGTCGAAGATGCGGCGGTTCACGCAGTCAAGGAACTCGCCCCAGTCGTAGCGGAATCGGGTGGTGGCCACCCACCGCCTCACGGGGCACCAGTGCTCATCGACCGGCGCGGTGTCAACCGGCATGTAGACCCACTCCCAGCGGCGCTTGAAAGCCGAGTCAATCGGGAACAGCGACTGGTCTGACGTGTTCATCGTGGCCAGGATATGCAGGTTCGGCGGCAGCAGCATCACATCGCCCGTTCCCAGGCCGGGACGTATGGCATCAAGACTCTCCCTGACAGCGCTCAGTGCTTCGGCAAGATAGGCCGTCAGATCCCTGTCGGGGCGCACGCCATATTCCGAGAACCCGCGGTCATCGCGGTCGAGCAACTGGAATATGTCACCGAAAATCTGCGCGCAGTTGCCACGGTTTATCTCCTCGATCACAAGATAACAGTCGCGGCGCGGAGCATCGGCGGG
>OGQT01002138.1_pt1 | contig 14479 bp, 13 predicted proteins | sample 1553261 | NCBI WGS metagenome assembly OGQT01 (sample SAMEA2579992, study PRJEB22360) | human gut metagenome | biome: human gut; feature: human-associated habitat; material: faeces | place: Denmark | collected 2008/2010
CTGTATTGATTTTAACGATTGGACAAGGTAGAATCGGTTGTAAAAGTGAGACAAGAACAGAAGAGGGAGAAATATATGGAGCAGGTAAAAATAGAACAGTTTGCATTTTTATATTTATGCAGCGAGCATGATAAAAGGCTATTATTTAAGAAAGAAAAAATGCAGTTAGCTGATTTCGACAGGTTGACTTATCTGATTTATCATCTTGGTTTTAAGGAATATCACATAAAAGTTTGGATGGAATTTGCAGGAGACTTTAAAAAAGAATGGGATTGTTTGGAAGCACTTCAGGAAACAGGTGGATGTGCTGTGAGCATAGAAAATACAGAATCAGAGTCCAGATTGCATGAAATGTGGATTAGGGATTTTTGCAAAAATACACCAATGGAAATCAGAGAATGGCTTCGAGAATTAGCTTAAGAAATGTAAATAAAAATATACCCTAACTCATTTTTGTGGTATCATTATTAGTAGAGTTTGTGAAATTTGATTTTGCGGAAACCTGGAGTGATAAGAGATAAGTATAAAAGGAGCATATTGATATGAAGAATAGACGAAAGTTTTCTATTTTTATAAGTTCTACCTATGAAGATCTTAAAAAGGAAAGACAGGCATTGGTAGGTGTGGCACTAGAGAATAATTTTATTCCGGTAGGTATGGAGCAATTCCATGCTGCACCTACAAGTCAATGGAATGTTATAACAAAAATGATTGATGAGTGTGATTTTTATCTTCTTGTTATTGGTGCTAGGTATGGGTCAATTGATGAAGAAACTGGTATAAGTTACACAGAGAAAGAATACAATTATGCAAAAACTAAAGGATTACCAGTACTTGTATTGATTAAACAACCTTCAGCTATTTCTGAAAGTGAAAAAGATACTGGAAATGATAAGTATGATAAAATGAAGAGGCTGGATGAGTTTAGAGAAAAAGTCAAAAATGATAAAAATACAGTTGATTTTTTCACAGATTTAAACAGTTTAAAGTATGTGGCATCACCGACATTTAGGAACGCCGTTAACTATGTTGATGATAACGCTGGATGGGTTCGATATCGAGATATAGTGGATATAATTAATGAAGAGGCAGAAGGACGAAATAAAGCAAATACTGAACTTGGAGAACATCAACAGAAGATGCTAGATGATATGAAAGAGATGTTTTCTCAATTCTATAGTAGACTCACTGACCTAGAGAATAACCAGTTAACCTTGAAAGAAATTCCTACCGCAACAAGTGAAGATATCAAAAAATTGTTCCAGGTTGAAGATAATACGTTGATTATTGGAAATCCAGAAGAAAATAAATCAGTTGTAGGGCTAGATGATGTTGGGAACATTCCAGTGGACTCTGCCTTTTTATTAGTATATGCGGCTGATGGTGATGGGCAAATACTAAAGATACGGACACTTGGTTCACCTACTCAGATTTTTACATCAGGTAAGCAGTTTATGGCTGATAATTCAAAAAGAGAATCTGCGAGATGGGAAGAGGCTTTAGACAGACTTATAGAATGGGGCTGGGTTAAAGCTGTAGGGTATAAAGGTGAAATATTTGAATTGACCGGAACAGGTTATAGCAAAGCTGATTGGTTAAAGAACAATATGGCAATAGATACTTCAAAAGAACCGCTTGACGAGTTAAAAGAGTTTGAAGATTAATACTGATTAAACTAATACAGTTATGTGTATTTATTTGTAAATATGCATGACTGTATTTTTTATTACGGGCAGAGCTCTTCGGGGTTCTGCCCTTTTTCTCTTTTTCCAGACCAAAAGACCACCTGCTGGAAAAGAACAAGAAAAACCAGAAAGGATGTGGTGACTTATCATTATAGGAATCGATCATGGATATTATGCCATCAAAACTCCCCATGTGTGTTTCCCGACAGGACTGACCGGGTATGATTACGAGCCGTATACCATGCAGAATGTTCTGCAGTACAATGGGAAATTTTATGTGTGCGGAACCGGGCGGCAGACGCTGGTGAGAAGCAAGACTTCCAATGACAATTATTATCTTTTGACAATGGCAGCCATTGCACAGGAGATCCGCTACCGCCGGGGAGAGAGGAAAACAGATGTGGTTCTGGCAGCCGGCCTCCCACTGGCAAGTTTTGGCAGGGAGAAAAAAGGCTTCCGGGAATATCTGTTTCGGAAAGAGCAGCCTCTGCGTTTCCGGTACGAGGATGAGAGCTATGAGATCCGGATTCAGGATGTAAAACTGTTCCCACAGGGATACTCAGCCCTGGCTCTCCACCCGGAATGTGTTCGGGACGAGCCTTCTGTTCTTCTCGCAGACATCGGTGGATGGACCGTTGACCTGATGCGGTTGGACAACAGTGTTCCAAACGCCGCTACCTGCCGCAGCCTGGAACTTGGTGTGATCCGGTGTGTGGATGAGATCACCGAGCAGGTACGCAGAAATACCGGACTGTCTGTAACGGACATTCAGATCGAACGTGTTCTGAACGGCCAGAGCTGCAGCATGGACCCGGCCGCAAAAGAAATCATTGTCCGGCAGGGAAGGCTCTACACGGAGAAAATACTGTCTGCAATTATGGAAGCCGGGTTCGATCTGAAAGCAATTCCGTCCGTGATCATGGGCGGCGGAGCCAGCATTCTGAAACGGCACGTGACACCGCAGGACGGGCTGTGTCGGCAGATTTACCTGACAGACGTACACGCCAATGCTTCCGGCTATGAGCGGATTGTGGGGCAGATGTGCGCGAAGTAAAGAGGCCCGTTTTCTCGTTCCGCCTGAACCTTGATAACCCAGATCACAAAAAGGCATGGGAGATCCTGCAAAGTGTTCCAGATGGACAGAAGAGCAGCTATCTGGTTCAGGTGATCTTAAAAGATCAGGAAAACAACCAGCTGGAGAAAAGCATCCGGCAGGCAATCCGGGAAGAACTGGCAGGTGTTTCCATTTCTGGCTCCGGGGAGAGTGTTTCAAAAAAGGAAGAAATCCCGTCCCAGATGCTGGATTTTCTCTCCGGGCTTGAGGATGCATTCTGAAAAAGTCAAGTCTTTCCTGGTGATAAAATAGCCAAATTTCAAGCAGTCAAATTAGTATAAATCACGGATTTTTGAAAGGGGTGATGCCTATTGAATGTTATTGGATCTGCATCCTTTGGGAGCTTTTGAGAGCCTCATATTCGTTGGGTATTGTGAATAGCTTTCTGCCACGTTTTAGGGTATGTTGTATGTAGAAAAAAGAAAGGAGAACGAACACAATGGAGATGAAAAACATATGCGGAAAAATCCCGGTAGAGCTGCATGAAAAGCTAAAACTGGAAGTCGAAGAGTTAGGAATCAGCATACCAAAATACCTTGAAATGGTAATCGAAGAACACATGACAAGAAAAGGAGAAAAGACGAACATGGCAGATTTAAGAACAGTAGCAGTACAGGTAACCGAGGATTTATTTTCCAGACTGAAAGCAGTCCTCGCCAGGAATGGCATGAAACAGAAAGACTTCTTAATCGGGCTTATCGAAGATGCAATCGAAAAAGAAGAAGCCAAATGGAAAGCAGAGTCAGAGGAAGCCGAAGAAACAGAAATGGAAGATCCTGAGACTGCGAAATCAGAACCGGATGAAGAGTCAGTAGAACCTGAAGCAGAAGAGCCTGAGACAGAAGCACTGGAAGCTGAAACAGACGGAGAAATGACAGAACCGGACGAAGCTGAAGCAGATGAAGAGCCGACAGAGCCAGAAAACGAAGAGCCAGCGGAAGCAGAGCCAACAGAACTGGAAACCGAAGAAGCAGAAGAATCTGAGCCAGAGGAAGCGGAATCAGAAGAATAGACATCACAAAACAGAAACCAAGAGACGGAAACGGTGCAGAGAAATCTGCACTGTTTTTTTCGCAGCGAAGGGAGGCTGATAGCCGGAACAATTCGATTTTTTGACCTGTTCAGTGGAATCGGAGGATTCCGAGAAGGACTGCACAGGGCAGGGGGCTTCACCTGTGTCGGACACTGTGAAGCAGATGCATATGCAGACCACAACTACCGGGTGCTGTTTGATACGGAAGGAGAGTGGTTCTGCAATGACGCAAGAAATATTGAAACAGAACGAATGCCGGACTTTGATCTTTTATGCGCGGGATTTCCTTGCCAGGCATTCTCTATCGCTGGACGAAGGGAAGGATTTGCCGATGCAAGAGGAACCCTTTTCTTTGAAGTTGCCAGACTGGTTGCAGACAAACGACCTGCGTATTTTCTCCTTGAAAACGTACCCGGTCTGCTTTCGCATGACAAAGGGCGGACGTTTCACACCATCCTCAGTACGCTATCTGAACTGGGGTATCATGTCGAATGGAAAGTGCTTAACAGCAAGGATTTCGGAGTCCCCCAGTCAAGGAAGCGGGTGTATATTGTCGGATATCTTGATGGAAGATGTGCCGGAAAAATATTACCTTTCCCAAAAGCAAATGGAACAGCTCTTATACAAGTCCATGCTGGCAAACAGGGAGAAAGAGTCTACGCAGAAGAAGGACTGAGCTGCACGCTGACCAGCGGGGCTGGTGGTATGGGCGGCAAGACCGGATTATACGAAGTCGGTATCCCAATCAAGGAAAACACCCGAAAAGGATACAAGATGGCCTACGAGGGGGACAGCATCGATCTCGGATATCCGGGAATCAACAGTCGCAGGGGGAGAGTCGGGCATGAGATCGCCCATACCCTGACGACCGGAAACCAGCAGGGAACACTGCATTTTGTAGATATCTCCCCTCCGCCGCTGGTGACAGACGTTGCAAGATGTCTGAATACCAGACAGGATTCCAGCATCCATAACCACAGAGGCGAAAGTTCCGGGGTGCTGGTGGAAGAACCGCCAAGGGCAGTGCTGACACCGGCCAAGGAAAAAGTCCGCCAGAATGGAAGAAGGATGAAAGAACCGGAAGAGCCAATGTTCACCATTACGGCAACTGACCGTCATGGAGTGATTTACCACGGCAGAATCCGCAGGCTGACGCCAAGGGAGTGTCTGCGGCTGCAGGGATATCGGGATGGTCAGATTTCCAAGATGGAAAAAGAAACATCGGATAACCAGCTTTACAAGCAGGCCGGTAATGGTGTCACTGTCAATGTCATTGAAGCAATAGGCAGAAATTTGAAAGCAGTAGATGAAGAGATCCAAAGCGGCTCACCTGTTCCAGAAGCGAAGGGTGGGTGAAGCAGATCGACTTAAAAAACCAGTATTTCGGTACAGAGATTGAGATGACAGGCATCAGCCGTTACAATGCGGCCGCTGCTGTTGGAAGAATGTTCGGAACAGAGCCATATCATATCCGTTCTTACGATTCCTGGTGTGTAAAAGATTCAGATGGAAAAACGTGGAAATTTTCAAGAGACAGCAGTATCGACTGTGAAAGGCTGGCAAATGGTACTGTAATAGATGCCGATGGAGATTATTCGACAGAAATGGTATCCCCGAAATTGGAATATTCGGAAATGGGGAAACTCCAGGAAGTGGTGCGGTGTGTCAAAAACGCAGGTGCTTTTGTCAATTCATCCTGTGGCATGCATGTCCATGTGGACGCATCCAATCATACACCAAGGAGTCTGAAAAATGCACTGACGATCATGTACTGCAAAGAGGATATTCTGTTCAAAGCCTTAAATGTACAGACCAGAAGGGAAGATGAGTATTGCCAGAAAGTCCGTCCTATGGTATTGGAGAAGATCCGCCGGATGCCAAACAGCACCATCACGATGGAAAAATTCAAAAGGGCATGGTATGAGGGAAATGACGGAAGCTCCGAGCATTACAACTGGACAAGGTATTATGCATTAAACCTACACGCTGTTTTTTCCAAGGGAACACTGGAATGGCGTTGTTTTGAAAGCACCCTCCATGCAGGAAAAGTCCGGTCGAATATCACACTGGCACTTGCCATATCCGCACAGGCGATCAACCAATCCTGTACCCATGCAAAAAAGACGGAAATCGGGGACAACCCGGCGTTTACATTTCGCACCTTTCTACTTCGCCTCGGACTGATCGGGGACGAATATAAAAATGTGCGGAAGCATCTGCTTGCCAATCTGGACGGGGATAAGGCATGGCGGTATGACAAAAGTACCTATGCCTGTCTGCAGAATCCAAGACGGACAGATGATGCGAGATAACAGAATAATGAGAACAGACAGGCCGGGTGGAAACATCCGGCTGTTCTTATGCAAAATGAAGAAAAAGAAGAAAGAGGTAGAAAACATGAAGAGTAAATATCGATTCAGGCGAATCCTTTCAGGGGTGATGGCGGCAGTCACCATCAGCAAAATCAGGTACAAACGTGCAAACAGCCAGATGATGGAACGTATTCCGGCTCCGTTTACACCGTGAAACGGGGGGATACGCTATATCGTATTTCGCGCACCACGGGAACCAGCGTAAAAGAACTGGCGCGACTGAACGGCATTTCCCCCCCTTACACCATTGAAGTAGGTCAGAAACTAAAACTGGGTGGGGCGAAAAGTAGCAGTAGTACACGTAAATCAACCGCCAAATCAACGACCAAAACCGCATCGGTTACACCGTCATCAGCGGTACCGAAATCTTCCTGGCCGCCAGTAGGGCAACGTTGTTGGTTATGGCCAACGACAGGGAAAGTTATCATGCCGTATTCGACAGCAGATGGCGGCAATAAAGGGATTGATATCTCAGCTCCACGGGGTACACCTATTTACGCCGCGGGTGCAGGAAAGGTGGTGTATGTGGGCAACCAGCTGCGTGGCTACGGTAATCTCATCATGATTAAACACAGTGAAGATTACATTACGGCTTACGCTCATAATGACACGATGCTGGTAAATAATGGGCAAAGCGTGAAGGCTGGGCAAAAAATCGCTACCATGGGGAGCACTGATGCGGCATCTGTTCGCTTGCATTTCCAGATTCGTTACCGTGCAACGGCAATTGATCCGCTACGTTACTTGCCGCCTCAGGGCAGCAAGCCAAAATGCTGATGGCGAATTAATCAGCAGTCAGCAGCGTGGTACTTGCTAAGGAGAGCGTAAGGTTTATAATGCCTTACGCATCTCGAAGCGGGCGTAGTTCAATGGTAGAACGAGAGCTTCCCAAGCTCTATACGAGGGTTCGATTCCCTTCGCCCGCTCCAATTTATCTTCACATCATCTACCTGCCATTTTTGTTGTATCTGATTTTCTATATTATCTTAATTCAAGCGCTTCAGACTTTTCGCAATCGCCGTAATACTTCCCCATTTTTTTGTAAATAAAAAGCGTTTACGCAATGCAATCGTCATGTATCTTAAATAGTCTTATTTAAGATGTTCAGAACTCTTTGTGTGTTTAACTGGCTGATAATTATATAATATTACGAGAGAAGTGATAGAGCGGAATAATAACAAATGAACATTATGAAAACTGGGATGGTTCAAAATTGAAGCAATTTTGAACCATCCACAACGGATATTAGCTAAAGAACATTACCGATACGCACAGGATACCCACGATCAGCGTAATCAGATTTCCGATGGAACGCCAGGGTTTAAGCGCCGGGATGAGATACGTTGACAGCGTAGGCATGATGAAAAGTATCATGGCAATGAGTGGGCCGCTGATCGCGTAAATCATCGAAATCGCGTTCGGGTTAATGCAACAAACAATGAAGGTAATCAGCGATACCAACATAATTGATAGTGCGCGGTTAAATGCACGACTTTTCTTTACACCAACCTGCTGTAATGTTGTTTTGACAACCTCTGTGGCACCTTCAATAACGCCAAAGTACGTACCCAGGAATGATTTCGACATCGCAACTACTGCGACAATAATCCCGGAAATTGACAACCATGCTGGGGCGTTCGGCAGCATAGAAAGCGCCGATAAAATGGTAACCCCTTCTTCTTTAGCCGCTTCAATATACGAAGGTGGAATAGAAAGCAGGCAGCTAAAGACAAAGAACAATACACTTATGCAGATGATGAGATAAGCGACTTTCATAATTTTTTTGCATTTATCCATAGCGTGTTCGCCATATTTTTCACGTCTGTCTATGGCAAACGTAGAAATAATGGGCGTATGGCTAAAAGCGAAAACCATCACGGGAATCGATATCCATATCTGGTGAAGGGTATTCTGATTGAACTCTACCTGGGTTGTTAATAGATCAGGTTGCCAACTACCGACCAGGTAAATAGAAAGAAATAAGAAATAGGCAATCAATGGGAATACCAAAAATCCCATTACCCGAATAGTGGCATGGCGTCCCATCAGAAAAATGAGATTCAGGATTAATACAACCCCCAGACTCACCAACATACGGATGCGAAGATCAATAACCATATGCTTTGCCAGCTGTTCTGTAAGTGAGTTGGTAATTGCCACTGCATATATCAACACGACGACAAAAAAGGCGATGAAGTACAGCGTGGTAATCAGATTACCAATCTTCTTGCCATAGTAGTGTGTTACCGCGCCCGTTATCCCTTCACCTGCTGATGTTTTCGATGAGAGGATGAACTGGCATAAGGCTTTATGTGGCCAATATGTTAAAGGCCAGGCGACCAGAGCAGTAATAAACAGGACCACAGCCCCCGCCGAACCTAACTGAATAGGAAGGAAGAGCGTGCCTGCACCAACGGCTGTGCCGTAGAGCGCGAAACTCCACAGAGTTTCTTCTTTTGACCAAATATTAGACATTATCTGAACGTATCATCTACAAATTAAACAAAATGGAGGGCAATTTACCATAAACCAGGTTAAGTATGGGAGATTAACGCCTTATCTACCTCTCTATTGGTGGGTTAGTGGTTGCAAACCTTACGTGCCAGTTATGTCTCTGACTACTACTCAGGCGTATTTCCTTTGTGATAATAGTCACTTTTTTTAAACAATTAAGATAACTGTAATTAACAATCATTTACTATTGCACTGTTAATTGGTGCGAGGTTGTGATGAAAGACGTTGTGATTGTCGGGGCGTTACGGACACCTATCGGCTGCTTTCGTGGTGCGTTAGCGGGTCATTCCGCCGTGGAACTTGGCAGCCTGGTCGTCAAAGCGTTAATAGAACGTACCGGGGTTCCTGCATATGCGGTGGATGAAGTGATTCTTGGTCAGGTGTTGACTGCAGGGGCAGGGCAGAATCCGGCAAGACAATCGGCTATTAAAGGTGGTCTTCCTAATAGCGTTTCTGCAATCACTATTAATGACGTTTGTGGTTCCGGGCTTAAAGCACTGCATCTGGCTACTCAGGCGATACAGTGTGGCGAGGCTGATATTGTCATCGCCGGTGGCCAGGAAAACATGAGCCGCGCACCACATGTTCTGACTGATAGCCGCACCGGCGCACAGCTTGGCAATAGCCAGTTGGTTGATAGTCTTGTGCATGATGGGTTGTGGGATGCCTTCAATGATTATCATATTGGTGTCACCGCCGAAAATCTGGCTCGCGAATATGGCATCAGCCGTCAGTTGCAGGATGCTTACGCACTTAGCTCGCAACAAAAAGCGCGAGCGGCGATTGACGCCGGACGATTTAAAGATGAGATCGTCCCGGTAATAACCCAAAGTAACGGTCAGACGTTGGTTGTTGATACCGATGAACAGCCACGCACTGACACCAGCGCAGAAGGCTTAGCCCGTTTAAATCCTTCATTTGATAGTCTCGGTTCTGTGACAGCGGGTAATGCATCATCCATAAACGATGGGGCAGCTGCAGTAATGATGATGAGCGAAGCCAAAGCACGAGCGTTGAATTTACCCGTGCTGGCCCGCATCCGCGCATTTGCCAGCGTTGGTGTGGATCCGGCATTGATGGGAATTGCTCCGGTGTATGCGACCCGCCGTTGCCTGGAGCGTGTTGGCTGGCAGTTGGCTGATGTCGATCTTATCGAGGCTAATGAAGCGTTTGCTGCACAGGCGCTTTCGGTTGGCAAGATGCTTGAATGGGATGAGCGTCGGGTCAATGTTAATGGTGGTGCGATCGCACTCGGTCACCCGATAGGCGCTTCCGGTTGCCGAATCCTGGTTTCTCTTGTTCATGAAATGGTGAAACGTAATGCCCGCAAAGGACTGGCAACGCTTTGTATCGGCGGAGGCCAGGGTGTGGCATTGACCATTGAACGTGACGAGTAGCTCTGCATTTCCTCCTTACCGATAAATATCTGCCGTCATTAATCTGTTGAATAATGATGGCTGGTGAGTCGACATACCTTTTCAGGGCTCCCTGATTTTTCCATTCTCATGACATATTCGTGATCGACACTGCACTTTTTTTAATCCTTAACTTGAAAATGAAACATTGTTTTATTTTTAATTGAAAACCCTATCCCATGGGCATATCATCCCCTCATAGAGAAAACGAAACAGTGTTTCATTGTTGTTTTCTATTTTCACGCTTCACTGATTATCGGAGGTTGATGTGGACGTAAGACAGAGCATCCACAGTGCGCACGCAAAAACGCTGGATACCCAGGGGCTGCGCAATGAATTTTTGGTTGAAAAGGTATTTGTCGCCGATGAGTACACCATGGTTTACAGCCACATTGACCGTATTATTGTTGGCGGCATTATGCCGGTAACTAAAACGGTTTCCGTTGGCGGGGAAGTTGGTAAACAACTCGGCGTAAGCTATTTCCTTGAACGTCGCGAGTTAGGTGTTATCAATATTGGCGGTGCCGGTACGATTACTGTCGATGGTCAATGCTATGAAATCGGTCACCGCGACGCCCTGTATGTTGGTAAAGGTGCAAAAGAAGTTGTCTTTGCCAGTATTGATACCGCCACTCCGGCGAAGTTTTATTACAATTGCGCACCCGCGCATACGACGTATCCCACCAAAAAAGTCACACCGGACGAAGTATCTCCAGTCACGTTAGGCGATAACCTCACCAGTAACCGTCGCACGATTAACAAATATTTTGTCCCGGATGTGCTGGAAACCTGCCAATTGAGTATGGGGCTGACGGAGCTGGCTCCAGGTAACTTGTGGAACACCATGCCGTGTCACACCCACGAGCGCCGGATGGAAGTTTATTTCTATTTCAATATGGATGATGACGCCTGCGTTTTCCACATGATGGGGCAACCGCAAGAAACGCGTCACATTGTGATGCATAACGAGCAGGCGGTGATCTCCCCGAGCTGGTCGATCCATTCCGGCGTCGGAACCAAAGCTTATACCTTTATCTGGGGCATGGTCGGTGAAAACCAGGTTTTTGATGATATGGACCATGTGGCCGTTAAAGATTTGCGCTAGTTGTGGGCATAAACGAATAAGGTATTGTTATGATTTTAAGTGCATTTTCTCTCGAAGGTAAAGTTGCGGTCGTCACTGGTTGTGATACTGGGCTGGGCCAGGGGATGGCGTTGGGGCTGGCGCAAGCGGGCTGTGACATTGTTGGCATTAACATCGTTGAACCGACTGAAACCATCAAGCAGGTCACGGCGCTGGGGCGTCGTTTTTTAAGCCTGACCGCCGATCTGCGAAAGATTGATGGCATTCCAGCACTGCTGGATCGCGCGGTAGCTGAGTTTGGTCATATTGATATCCTGGTGAATAACGCCGGATTGATTCGCCGCGAAGACGCTCTCGAATTCAGCGAAAAAGACTGGGACGATGTCATGAACCTGAATATCAAGAGCGTATTCTTCATGTCTCAGGCAGCGGCGAAACACTTTATCGCGCAAGGCAATGGCGGCAAGATTATCAATATCGCGTCAATGCTCTCCTTCCAGGGCGGGATCCGTGTGCCTTCTTATACCGCATCAAAAAGCGGCGTGATGGGCGTGACGCGATTGATGGCGAATGAATGGGCTAAACACAACATTAATGTTAATGCGATAGCTCCGGGTTACATGGCGACCAACAATACTCAACAACTGCGGGCAGATGAACAACGTAGCGCGGAAATTCTCGACCGCATTCCAGCTGGCCGTTGGGGACTGCCGAGTGACCTGATGGGGCCGGTAGTGTTTCTTGCCTCCAGCGCTTCAGATTATGTAAATGGTTATACCATTGCTGTGGATGGCGGTTGGCTGGCGCGTTAATTCATTCCTCTTACTTTTATGACCCTGCCGCATGGCAGGGTTTTTTATACCTGTAGATCATCATAATCCATATCATGGTTATGAAATAATCCATATCAATTATCAATTAATGAACTTTATGAATTTTATCTGCTTTAAAATTAGGTAGTTAATAATAATCTCAATAATTCAACTTAATTTGAAAATTGGAATATCCATCACATAACGACATGTCGTAGCAATTTAATCCATATTTATGCTATTTCCGACCTGACACCTGTGTGAATTGTTCACGTATTTTTTCACTATGTCTTACTCTCTGCTGGCAGGAAAAAATGGTTACTATCAATACGGAATCTGCTTTAACGCCACGTCCTCTGCGGGATACGCGGCGTATGAATATGTTTGTTTCGGTAGCTGCTGCGGTCGCAGGATTGTTATTTGGTCTTGATATCGGCGTAATCGCCGGAGCGTTGCCGTTCATTACCGATCACTTTGTGCTGACCAGCCGTTTGCAGGAATGGGTGGTCAGTAGCATGATGCTCGGCGCAGCAATTGGTGCGCTGTTTAATGGGTGGCTGTCGTTCCGCCTGGGGCGTAAATACAGCCTGATGGCGGGGGCCATCCTGTTTGTACTCGGTTCGATAGGGTCCGCTTTTGCGACCAGCGTAGAGATGTTAATCGCCGCTCGTGTGGTGTTGGGCATTGCTGTTGGGATCGCGTCTTACACCGCTCCTCTATATCTTTCTGAAATGGCAAGTGAAAACGTTCGCGGTAAGATGATCAGCATGTACCAGTTGATGGTCACACTCGGCATCGTGCTGGCGTTTTTATCCGATACAGCGTTCAGTTATAGCGGTAACTGGCGCGCAATGTTGGGGGTTCTTGCTTTACCAGCAGTCCTGCTGATTATTCTGGTGGTCTTCCTGCCAAATAGCCCGCGCTGGCTGGCGGAAAAGGGGCGTCATATTGAGGCGGAAGAAGTGTTGCGTATGCTGCGCGATACGTCGGAAAAAGCGCGAGAAGAACTCAACGAAATTCGTGAAAGCCTGAAGTTAAAACAGGGCGGTTGGGCACTGTTTAAGATCAACCGTAACGTCCGTCGTGCTGTATTTCTCGGTATGTTGTTGCAGGCGATGCAGCAGTTTACCGGTATGAACATCATCATGTACTACGCGCCACGTATCTTCAAAATGGCGGGCTTTACGACCACAGAACAACAGATGATTGCGACTCTGGTCGTGGGGCTGACCTTTATGTTCGCTACCTTCATTGCGGTCTTTACGGTAGATAAAGCAGGGCGTAAGCCGGCTCTGAAAATTGGTTTCAGCGTGATGGCGTTAGGCACTCTGGTGCTGGGTTACTGCCTGATGCAGTTTGATAACGGTACGGCTTCCAGTGGCTTGTCCTGGCTCTCTGTTGGCATGACGATGATGTGTATTGCCGGTTATGCGATGAGCGCCGCGCCAGTGGTGTGGATCTTGTGCTCTGAAATTCAGCCGCTGAAATGCCGCGATTTTGGCATCACCTGCTCAACGACGACAAACTGGGTGTCGAATATGATTATCGGCGCGACCTTCCTGACACTGCTTGATAGCATTGGCGCTGCCGGTACGTTCTGGCTCTACACTGCGCTGAACATTGCGTTTGTGGGCATCACTTTCTGGCTCATTCCGGAAACCAAAAATGTCACGCTGGAACATATCGAGCGCAAACTGATGGCAGGCGAAAAGTTGAGAAATATCGGCGTCTGATTTCACGGGCCGGATGTGCTGTACATCCGGCCCTTTTTTCGTTAATAGAGATTGGGCACCTGGCCGTTGAGGCGTTTGTCTCGTTCCTTATTCAGCCTTGTTGCGGTAACACACATCAGGAGAGAGGAATGAAAACAATTGGTTTGCTGGGAGGAATGAGCTGGGAATCCACTATTCCTTACTATCGTCTGATAAATGAAGGCATTAAACAGCGGCTTGGTGGGCTTCACTCTGCGCAAGTGCTGCTACATAGCGTCGATTTTCATGAAATAGAAGAGTGCCAGCGTCGCGGTGAGTGGGACAAAACCGGGGATATTCTGGCTGAGGCGGCGCTTGGCTTACAGCGGGCGGGCGCAGAAGGTATTGTGTTATGCACCAATACGATGCATAAAGTGGCGGGTGGCATTGAGTCTCGTTGCTCTCTGCCTTTCTTACACATAGCGGATGCCACTGGACGTGCAATTACCGGGGCAGGAATGACTCGTGTGGCGCTGCTGGGTACACGTTACACCATGGAACAGGATTTTTATCGCGGGCGGCTGACGGAACAATTTTCCATCAACTGTCTTATTCCTGAAGCGGATGAACGGGCGAAAATTAATCAGATTATTTTTGAAGAACTGTGTCTGGGGCAATTTACCGAAGCGTCACGCGCTTATTATGCGCAAGTGATTGCTCGCCTTGCAGAACAGGGCGCACAGGGCGTCATTTTTGGCT